>Ga0179594_10000088_pt1 | contig 32063 bp, 28 predicted proteins | sample CZOMad1_1_08_16f_FD_148625 | JGI IMG/M metagenome (GOLD analysis project Ga0179594, IMG submission 148625) | Vadose zone soil fungal communities from Angelo Coast Range Reserve, California, USA - CZOMad1_1_08_16fungal (Illumina Assembly) | ecosystem: Environmental > Terrestrial > Soil > Vadose...
ATGAACGCAAAGAGCTGTACTTTGCGCTCCTTTGCGGTTCTCCTTTGCGTTCTTTGCGTTAAAGTTATTGATTCAGAAGTTGGCGCTATTGAGTGGCCAGAGCTTTGTCCAGCGCCGATTTGAAAACGGAAAATGGCTGCGCGCCGGAGATGATGCCAACAACCTTGACGTCGGTGTCCTTTGGATTTCGTGTATCCGCCAAAGCAATGACAAATGTCGGAGTACCATCGACGCCGACTTGCTCTGCCAGCGCCAGGCCGGCCTTTACCGCTGGCGAGTTCTTGCCCTGGTCCAGGCACTGGCTGAATTGACTCAGGTCCAACCCGATTGCCTTGGCGTGCGCGCTCAGATCATTAACTGACATCGTCCTTTGATTGGAAAAAATCTTGTCGTGCATTTCCCAGAACTTTCCCTGATCCTTGGCGCATTCGGCCGCTTCCGCCGCTTTGAAGGCCGCCGGGTGAATCTGGTCCAAAGGCACGTTATTGAACACGTATCTGACCTTTCCGGTTTGAATGTAGTTCTGGTCCAATTGCGGCAGTGTCTGACGGAAGAACAAGGCACAGTAGGGACATTGATAGTCGGAAAATTCCACCACCACCACGCGCGCGGTGTCGCTGCCGCGTACTGGACGTGAGGCGATGCTGATCTTCTCGGGCGGCCCGTTTTTCGCCGGCGGCTGGCGCGCCAAAAGTAGTTGCTTGATCTCGACTAGCTCTTTGCGGATTTCTTCCTGAACCTGCTTCAGTTCGCGAATCTCTCTCTTGATCTCTTCCTGTTGATGGTTGCGCGGTCGCCGAGGAGGAGCCTTCGGCCGCTTCTCCGACGCTTGAGCCGGTTGCGCAGGAGGGGTTTGAGCAGTGACCAGAGCAGCAATGCAGCCGCTGAGGAGCGCAAAAGAAACGGCAGCGCGCAGGACTGCCTTGAAGATTGACATGGTCGTTAAATTCTCCTGGGGCGTTACTGTAACACAACGATCGCAAAGTAAGAGGCAAGGACACCAGGGTGGTGAGCAGGAGGCTGTGCGCGATTGAGAGCCCTTGCTAATGCGGAGCCCTTGCTAACGCGCGGGCTTCTGCTTGGGATCGCACCAGCAAGCAGAAGCCTGACTGTAAGGGAGGGCTATTAGAAACCAGTCACACAAAATTGCGCCACTACCGAAACCTTAAGACACTGGCAAAGGCTCTGTGATACGCTTGGCCGAAATGCCGGACAATTCGTCCAGAGACGATTCATTGCGAAGGAAACTCTGGTGGCTGATTCTCGCCAGAGTGGTCACCGCCGTTTGCCTTTTGTGGGCCGGCGAGCGTTGGACGCACGGTGACTTACAGGGCCAGGGTAGTTGGCGCAGCCCTGGCACCGTTCTGCTGGTCATTGGCGTCCTGACGATCATCTATGCGATCGGCCACCGCCTCTCCAGAGCGGTGGTGCTACAGGCCCGCCTGCAATTCGCTATCGACATACTTTTGGTGACCTGGCTGATCGGCATCACCAACAACATTCATTCACCGTATACGGCCCTCTACATCGTTATCATCTCGCTGGCCAGCGTCTTTCTTGGACCACGGGATGCGATCATCACTTCGGTGGCCTGTGCCGTAGCCTTTACCGGGTGCGCCCTGGCGGTCATCGTCGGCATCAGCCCGCGCGCCACACAGGGCTTCGAGTCCTCTCTATCCGAGACAATTCAGTCGGTGGGATTGTTTGACGTCGCGTTTTTTGTCGTCGGCTTGTTATCGGCGCGGTTGGCTGAGCGGCAATCACGTTCTGATGTACAGCTAATCGCCGCGACTCAGTCGTTGGCCACTTTGCGCGCGTTGCACGAACGCATCGTGGAATCGATTCGCTCAGGCGTAGTCACGACAGATCTCGAGGGAAAGATCTATACCTTCAACGCAGCCGCCGAAGAAATCACCGGATACGACTCCGCGGACGTGCGCGGACAGGAAGCGTCGATTCTCTTCGGAGATATCAGCGACGACATCAAACAATCGCTGCGCGCCGCGGAGGCCAGTGAGGCCAGTCCGCGATTCGAAGCAAACTGCCTCACCGCTGAAGGCCTCCGTTTGCGCCTGGGGTTCGGCATCTCGCCTTTGTTCTCTGAAGCGGGAGAGACGACAGGCATCGTGATCACTTTTCAGGATCTGACTCAGATACGCGCCCTCGAAGAGGCGTCGCGGCGCCAGGATCGGTTGGCAGCGGTGGGACGGATGGCGGCATCGATTGCCCATGAGATTAGAAACCCGCTCGCCGCGATGCGGGGCTCAATTCAGATGCTGCGCGGGGAAATGGGCGCCGACCCCGCGCAAGCGCAGTTGATGGAAATTATCCTCCGCGAATCAGACCGTTTGAATCGAATTATCGCGGATTTTCTGAACTACGCCCGACCGCGTTCTATCGTGCGTTCCTCGACCGACGTGGGCGAACTACTTCGCGAAACCTTCACCTTGATGCGCCACAGTCCGGAGATTACCGATCAGCAAAAGCTCGAAGAGCATTTGCCTGACGAGCCGCTGCTGGCTGATGTCGATGCCGAGCAGTTGCGGCAGGTCTTTTGGAATTTGGCGCGCAACGCGCTACAGGCGATGCCGACCGCGGGTACACTGCGAGCCGAGGTCAGCCTCAAACGCAATGGCCGGCTGCGCATCACTTTTGCCGACACTGGATGCGGCATGTCGCCTGAGCAGGTTGAGCATCTGTTCGAGCCCTTCTCCTCAACAACGGGCGGCTCGGGTCTCGGGCTATCCATTGTTTATCAAATCATTCGTGACCATGGTGGTACAATCAACGCACGCAGTCGCCAGGGTCAGGGAACGACGATCATAATTGAGCTGCCTTTCCTGGTTGACGACGGGAGGAGTCTGAAACCCGATCAACCGAACTAAGAATCATTTTCCATTTGTCATTGGACATTTTTCATTGGTCATAACCGACTTGGCGCTAAACAAGAGGACCGTTTTAACCAGATTTGCCCTACCCCAAATGGCAAATGAAAAATGGAAAATCAAAAATCGAAAATGAGTTTTTCTAACCTATGTCCAACCTCCTGATAGTCGACGACGAACTAGGCATGCGGCAGTTTCTGACGCACCTGTTGCAGCGAGAGGGTCATGCTGTGCGCGTGGCGGAAAGCGGCCGGCGGGCGATGGAATTACTCCGGGAACAGCCTGCCGACCTGATCATTTCCGATGTCAAGATGCCCGACATGGGCGGCATCGATTTGTTGCGAGCCGCGCGTGAACTGCTTCCGGATGTGGAAGTGATCATGATGACGGCCTTTGCCCGCGTCGAGACCGCGCGCGACGCTTTCCTGCTCGGCGCTTACGATTTTGTACAAAAGCCCTTCGATAACGAACTGCTCAAAGAGACGGTTGCGCGCGCCCTGCAAAAAGTTTCCCTGGTCAAGGAGAAGCAGGCTCTTCTGGAAGAAAACAAAGTCCTGATTCAGGACCAGCGCAAGCGCGGAAAACTGAACAACATCATCGGCAGATGTGAAAGGATGCAGGCCCTCTACCACATGATTGAAACCGTGGCGGGCGTCCAATCGACCGTGCTGGTGACGGGAGAATCAGGAACCGGAAAGGAGCTGGTCGCGCGCGCCATTCACGATCTCAGCCCGCGCGCAGAAAAGCCCTTCGTCTCGATCAATTGCGGAGCGTTCACCGAGACGCTGCTTGAATCCGAGCTCTTCGGTTATGTGAAGGGATCATTTACCGGCGCCAACAGCAATCGCAAAGGCCTGTTTGAAGCGGCCAACCTGGGCACAATCTTTCTGGATGAAATCGGCGAGATGTCGGGGGCAATGCAAGTGAAACTCTTGCGCGTTCTACAGGAACGCAAGCTGCGACCGGTAGGCGCCACCGACGAAACGGTGGTCGACACTCGAGTGATTGCGGCCACCAACCGCGATCTCGCGAGGATGGTCCAGGAAGGTACGTTTCGCGAGGACTTGTTCTATCGAATCTCGGTTATTCCCATCGAACTACCGCCGCTCAGAGAAAGAGTGGAAGACATCCAGGAACTGGCCGAACACTTCGTCCAAAAATTTTGCACGCAGGCTGGACGCACACTTTCGCTGAGTGAAAAGGCATTGCGGTTACTCGAGAACTATTCATGGCCCGGCAATGTACGCGAGTTGGAGCATACCGTTGAGCGGGCGGTGGCCCTGGAGCATACCGAAGCGATACAACCCGAACGTCTGCCCGAGAAGATCTCTAATTACGATCCGCAACGTATCGCCGCGGCATTTGATCTGCCGGATGAAGGAGTCAATCTCACGGCTTATTTGGACCAGCTCGAAAGGACTTACGTACTCGAAGCTCTGCGTCGTACCGGCGGCAATCAGACCATCGCCGCGGAGTTACTAAAACTCTCTGTTCGCTCTCTCAGACACCTGCTGGACAAGCACGACATACGCGGGCTGACGGCGCAGATGCGTGATGAACGCCGTGACCCGGACGCAACTCCCCGCCGGCGCTCGACCGACGTTGGGCCAAGGCGCCGGGAAGAAGATCAGGGCGAGTTTGTTGCCGGCGCGGGCGAATAGCAGAAGGCAGAAAGCAGTAGGCAGAAAGCACAGTAGGCAGCGAAGATGCAGGGTCCTGTGCAACAGCACGCAGCTCGCTAACAGACACTGCTTACTGCTTTCTGCCTTCTGCTCACTGCCCACTGGCATAAACCGTCAGCCAGTCACTGCCGAAATTTGTCACACCAACTGCCTTTTTCCTCTGGAAGTACTCACGCTTTATTCCAGAAAAACATCCATCCGCAATTTCCCTAAGAAAATCCGCAAACCTCAACTTTGCTCCGTTTTTTGAAGAAAATTGGCACGGGCCTTGTCTTAGGGGAGGCAGCAGACATTTGCGCCGTTGCGGCACGCAGCCGATAAACGACAACCAGTGGCGCTCAAGATCGACAACTTCAGGAATCTCGTAAGGAGCATCAGGAAAGACATGAATACACAGAAACGCCAACAGGGCTTCTCTTTGATCGAGTTGCTCATCGTCGTCGCGATTATCGGCATCATCGCTGCCATCGCGATCCCCAATCTTCTAGCATCGCGCCGCGCCGCCAACGAAGGCTCTGCCCTCGCCAGCATGCGCGTAGTTTTCAGCTCGGAAGCAACCTACCAGGCGACCGCCGGAGCCGGCCAGTACGGCAGCTTGGCTAACCTGTCCACAGTCGGACTGATTGACAGTGTTCTCGCCAACTCCGCGACCACTCCGAAGAGCGGCTACATCTTCGCAGCCGCCAGCGTAACCATCGCCGGACTGCCGGCCTTTGATGCTGGCGCGACGGCCTCCGTCCATACCACTACCAGTTCAGTTACAGGCACCGGCACACGCGCCTTCTACACGAACGAATCGGGCGTGATGTACTTCAACACAACTACTACGGCACCAACATGTACGGCCACGACGGCTCGAACGGTGACAGGTACCGTCCTTAACTGACCTTCTTTCGCGATGGTCTGATTCGCGGGCTACGGAGGCAAGTCCCGATCGCCTCCGTAGCCTTTTACAAAACAGATTGAAGCAAACGCGCGTAACGCAGGAGCGATTTCTTCAAAAAAGGAGCACGAACTTTAATGAAAACCAAACGGCAACAGGGTTTCTCCCTAATCGAACTTCTGATCGTGGTCGCGATCATCGGCATTATCGCTGCCATCGCGATTCCTAATCTTCTGGCTTCGCGTCGTGCTGCAAATGAGGGCTCCGCTCTCGCGAGCATGCGCGTCATTTTCAGCTCCGAAGCGACCTACCAGTCAACCGCAGGCGCCGGCCAGTACGGCAGCTTGGCCGACCTCGGTACGGTGGGCTTGATTGACGGCGTGCTCACCGCCGCCACCGCGCCAGCCAACGCCAAGAGCGGTTATGTCTTCGCCGCTGCCAACGTAACGTTGGCGGGCCAGCCGGCTTTTGATGCCGGATCGCACGCGGCGGTGCACACCAGTACCAGCGCGGTGACCGGAACGGGTACCCGCGCTTTCTACACGAATGAATCGGGCGTGATGTATTTCAATACCACGACTGCCGAACCAACGTGTACAGCTACGTCGGCACGCACGGTTACCGGTACAGTTCTCAACAACTGAGGACTTGCCCAACGTCTGATCTAACTACGGGGGCGAGACCATATCGCCTCCGTAGCTTTAAGCGACAACTCACTCGTTGGGTTATTCGGCGGAAAAGAGGACGATATGAAAACCAGAAAGCATGCGGGCTTCTCACTAATCGAATTGTTAATTGTCGTAACCGTCATCGGGATTGTCGCGGCCATCGCCATCCCAAACCTGCTCGCGTCCAGGCGTGCTGCCAACGAAGGCTCGGCACTCTCGAGCATGCGCGTGATCTTTAGTTCCGAAGTTAACTACCAGGTGACTGCCGGCGCCGGCCAGTTCGGCACCCTGGCTGACTTGAGAACGCTCGCCTACATTGACCAGGTGCTCGGCGCGGCCACCATCGCTGGTCCCGGTACCCCGAAGAGCGGTTACTTGTTTTCGGCAGCCAGTGTAACAGTTGCAGGTCTTCCGGCTTTCGATGCGAAAGCCCAGGCCTCAATTCATTCCGGCGGCAATCCAGTGACGGCCACCGGCTCAAGAGCCTTCTATACCAACGAGTCAGGTGTGGTTTATTTCAACACCACAGCCACGGCGCCAACCTGTACCGCCACAACGGTGCGAACGGTTACCGGCACCGTCCTCAATTGAAGATTGTTTGACCTGTCTGGCGAGGCGACACCCAGTTCGCCTCGAGCAGCAAAACGGTATTGGGAGATCCCCGACAGCCCAAGGTCACTGTTGGTCGTTCTTCAAAGGAGTACAGAGCAATGAAAAGCACAAATCAAGCGGGTTTCTCGCTGATCGAACTTCTGATCGTGGTAGCAATAATCGGGATCATCGCGTCCATCGCTATCCCGAACCTGCTCACGTCGCGCCGGGCTGCCAACGAAGGCTCCGCCCTGGCTGCGATGCGGGTTATCTCCAGTTCCGAGGCGACTTATCAGTCCACAGCCGGCGCCGGCTCGTTCGGCAACCTCGCTGCTCTGGGCACTAACAACCTGGTTGACCCGGTAGTCGCGGCCGCCAGCATCGGCGGCGGAACGGCAAAGAGTGGATACCTGTTTTCAGCGGAGAACATTACCGGTGTGGGTGTTCCGGCATTCGATGCCAAGTCACAGCCGTCGGTTCATGTCAGCGCGAGCGCGATCAGCGGCACCGGGTCGCGCAGCTTCCTGGTGAACGAAGCCGGCGTCATGTACTACAACGCTACCTCAACCGCGCCAACGTGCACGGCCGATGCAAGCCGTACGGTTACGGGCTCGCCGCTCAATTAATTTCGCGCAACGCTTTGGCGATTTTTTGTAACGCAAGCTGTTTAGCTTGCCCGCTCGTTGAATGCCGGTTCAATCATCGCAAACTAACAGTTTGTGCTACAGACTAGGACGCTACCAATCGCAGAATCCGCTACCAGCAACCGCCGAAGTCTGCTAAGCTCGGACTCGTGCGCTATGCTGTCTGGGCCGAAACCAGGGAAGCAAACGTGAGCAGCGCAACAATCACCATCAACAGCGAGTTCGGAATGTCCAATCCCAGCATCGCACAGCCAACCGGCTTATGCGCTTCCGAGCAACTCCAGCAAGACCACTACGATCAGATCGCGGACGAGTACGAGGCGCACTACAGCGATGCCTGTAGTTTGGAGTACCGGCGCAAATTCATTTACGAGCCGATGTTTGAGGGCATTGACCTGTCGGGAATGAAAGTTCTCGACGCGATGTGCGGCAGCGGCCAGACAACCGAATACTTACTATCACGCGGAGCGCAGGTAACCGGACTGGATCTCTCCAGCGAAGTGATCAGTTCTTTCAAGAGCCGCTGGTCAGGCTGCGATGCGATTCAGCGCTCACTGCTTGATTCTGGTCTGCCTCGCGATCACTTTGATTGCGTCGTAATTGTTGGCGGGCTGCACCATGCGCATCCGAATGTCAGCGCAGCCTTATCAGAAATCAACCGGATCCTGAAACCCGGCGGGTACCTGTGCTTCATGGAGCCGCACAGCGGCTCGCTTCCGGACGCCATTCGGCGTGTTTGGTACAAGCACGATCGGTTCTTTTCAGACAATGAAGCTTCGATTGATGTAGAGGCCTACGCGCGGGAGTTTGCCGCTGAGTTCAAATCCGACAAGGTAAGTTACCTCGGCAATATCGCATTCCTGTTCGTCTTGAACTCATTGATATTTCGTATTCCGCTTCGCGCTAAGCCGTTTTACTCACCGGTACTGCTCAAGCTTGAGTTTCTGTTTAATAAGCTCCAGGGCAAACTGACCTCGTGCTTTGTAGTGGCACGTTGGCAGAAGACATAAGATAAATTCAGCGTCAGGTGATGGCACAACCAGCCAAGCCAAGACCTATCGCGGCCTCTGAGGGGCGACAGACGATTGCCCTCCTGGCCGTGATTTTTGTTGGCGTAGGCGGCATGGTGCTGCTTGCGCAGCGGATGGACCGGCATCGCCGCGACCCCGCCGCCGCTTTTGCGGAAGAACAGTTGTACCTTAAAGGGCCAACGGCCAGACGCTTGAGCCTCGCTTTCAACGGGTTGGCCGCGGATTGGTACTGGATGCGATCGCTCCAATACATGGGACGCAAGGTCGTCAATTACAACGACACACACGTGCAGCAAATTCAGCTCAACGAACTGGGCATCCTTGATCTGCGACTATTGCCTTCACTGCTGCACATGTCCACAACTCTGGATCCAAAGTTCATGGCGCCCTACGAATATGGGGCGATGATTCTGCCCACGTTTGACGAAGAAGAGGCCATCAACCTGCTGACTTACGGGATTCAACAGAATCCCGAGGCGTGGAGACTGCATCAACATCTCGGCTATATCTATTGGCAACGACATGACTACGAAAAAGCAGGCCAGGTCTATGCCGCCGGCGGGAAGCTTCCTGGAGCGCCAGCATGGATGATGGAGATGAGTGCTCGGGTTACCGCGGAAGGAGGTTCGCGACGGGCCGCGCGGGAAATGTACCAGCACCTTTACGAGGAATCGAACGATGACCAGATTAGGCAACTGCTTGCCCGGCGCTTGATGCAAGTCGATTCTTTCGACGAGCGAGATCTGATTCGTCGAGTGCTCGGCGAATACTCAGCGCGGATGGGACACTGCGTGGGAGCCTGGAAAGAAATTGCGGCGGCGCTGCGGGCGCTCAAACTCAGGGTCGATGTGCGTACCGGAGCACCGGTCGATCCGGCGGGCACGCCTTATCTGCTAGTCAAGAACGGCTGCGACGTCGATCTCGATCCCAAGTCCGCGGTTCCATACCGGTGAAGAAGTCGCGAGTCGCGAGTCGCGAGTCTGGAGTCGCGAGTCCGCCGGGAGCGAGTCCGCCGGGAGCGCGGGCATCCTGCCCGCAATGATGCGCAACGCGTAACATTGAAGATCGACTCGCGACTCGCGACTCTTGACTCTCTGGACTCGCGACTCCAGACTCGTGACTCCAGACTCTTAAAAATGGTGGAAGCTTCGAACCTACAACACCGCCAAATGAACATCAGGCGCGGGCTCTCCGGGAGGCGGATAGCGGCGATTGCGCGCAATGCTTTTCGCGAAGCAGTGCGCGACCGCGTGCTCTACAACCTGGTGTTGTTCGTGCTGCTGTTGACGGTTAGCGCAATCTTCATTGGTCAGTTGTCCGGCGGCGAAGAGCAGCACTTCATCGTCAATCTTGGGCTGAGCGCCATGCTTTTGTTTGGCGTGTTCATCTCGATGTTCGTCGGCGTCGGCCTGGTTTACAAGGAGATTGAGCGACGAACGGTATATGCGATCTTCGCGAAGCCGGTCGGCCGGGGCGAGTTTTTGCTGGGAAAGTATCTCGGCCTTTGCCTGACGTTGCTGGTCAACGTGGCAGTGATGGGCATTGGTGTTTCAGTCGCGTTGATTTACGCCAGTCGCGGTTTCGATCCGCTGGTCTTCCGGATTTGGCCGACAATACTGCTGATTTATGTCGAGCTGATGATCCTCACCAGCATTGCTTTGCTGTTCTCGTCGTTCTCGTCACCGGCGCTTTCCGCCCTGCTCACCTTCATGTTTTTCATCATCGGCCACTTCAGTGCCGATCTGAAGAGCCTGGCGAACTCGATGGGCAGCAAGCCGGCGCGAGTGTTCTTCACGGCGCTTTATTACCTGTTGCCGAATCTGGCGAACTACAGCTTCATCACACCTGCGGCGAACCGTCAGATGCCCGCCGCAGGTGACGTGGCGGCCGCGACTCTTTATGCGCTGATCTATATCTGCATCATCCTTGCCGCCGCGACGCTGGTCTTCAGACGCAGAAACTTCAAGTGATGGAAAATCTTCCCGGCTGCCGCAAAGTCAGCCTGGAAGAAACGCTCACGCAAACAAGTGAAGCAGGCAACCAACAGAAGCAAGCAAGTAAAGACTGCGGCCAAACGGCCGCCGGCAGACTCTGTAGACGCTCGGGCTCCGCTTGACGATCTGATCACCCAGGGTCGAGCGTTGTTTCTGATCGTCGCGGCTACGGTGCTGGCTTACGCAAATTCGCTGAGTGGGGCCTTCGTCTTTGACGACACAAAACAGATTGCCGGTAATCCGGCGCTCCACTCGTGGGGCAATATTTTGCGCGCTTTCACGAGCGACGTTTGGAGTTTTCAACGCGGCACGTTAACCGCGGATATTCCGCCGCCATACTACCGACCATTATTCACTGCGTACCTGACAATCAATTATCAAGTCTTCGGTTTGTGGGAGCCCGGCTGGCACCTGGTGAATCTGCTGGTGCACACGATTGCCACAGTCATGGTCTATTTTCTACTGAAGAGACTGTCCGGCAATCAACTGATCGCGCTGGTGGCAGCATTGCTCTTCGGCCTGCATCCAGCGCACGTCGAATCAGTCTCCTGGATCAGCGGCATTCCGGATCCCCTGGCCGCTCTCTTCTACATTCCCAGTTTGATCTGGTACGTGCGCTATCGTGAAGAAGGCGATCGAAAGTGGCTTGCCGCTTCAGTAGCTGCTTTTGGATTATCGGTCTTGTGCAAAGAAACACCGCTAACGCTGCCCATCGTTCTCGTCGCCTGGGAATTGGTTCGCGGGGGAAGCAAGGGAAGCAAGGTCCGGCTAGTCCAACGAGTCAAAGCACTTGTTCCGCAAATGGCGCCGTATGCGATTGTGGGCGTGGCCTATTTGGCACTGCGGTTTTCCGTGCTCGGTCGCCTCAGTTGGAAACATCCCTTCATGGCCAGGGTTCCCGACTCAGCGATCTGGATGACCGTCCCTTATGTTTTTGTGAACTACCTGCGGCATCTGATCGCACCTTTCCGCTTGAGCCTGATCTACGGCACCTCCTTTGTCACCAGCGCCGCTGACCCCCGATTTCTTTTGCCAGCAATTCTGCTGCTGGCTCTCGGAAGCGGGTTGTGGATTTACCGGAAGAAACTAAGCGCGGAGGTCTGGGTAGCGCTCGTGCTGACAGTCGCGCCCATCTTACCGGTGCTCAATCTAAAGGTGTTTCATTACGAATACATCATCCAGGATCGTTATCTCTATTTGCCTTCGATCGGTTTCTGTTACCTGATCGCGATTCTGGTTCTGCGGTTGGGGCGCCAGCACGCGACTCCGGCCCTGGCGATCATTGCCGCACTCGTGCTCGCGTTCGGCGCCAGCACCATTTTTCAAAATCGTGTCTGGCACGACGCAGTGGCACTCTGGCAACGCGCGACTTTTTATTCGCCCAACTCCTGGTCAACTCATTACAATCTCGGCCTGGCCTACCTGGGCTTTGATCAATTCGAACCGGCACAGGCTGAGCTATTGGAAGCAAAGCTGCTAAACCCGGACAAGGCCATCATCTACAACAATCTCGCCATGGCCCAATTGGGCCTGGGCCACAGAGATGAGGCGATTAGTAATTTGAAAGCCGCGTTAGCGCAGGACCCGCGACTGCTTGAAGCCCATAACAATCTGGGCCGCTTGTTGTGTGACCAGGGAAACTTCGCGGCCGCCAAAGCGGAGTTGGCAATTGTGCTGGCGCAGGATCCATCTTCGAATTCCGCACGCTTTAATATGGCTCGGGTCGCCGCGGGAACAGGCGATCATGCAACCGCCATTCGCGAATACGAGGCGCTCCTCGAGAAAGAGCCAAACGACCTCGAGGCGCGCTACCAACTTGGGTTGAGCGATGCAGCTCTTGGGCGCAAGAACGAGGCGATAACCGAAATGAATCGGGCGTTGCAGGCAGATCGCGACGCCAATCGGGTCGCTGAGATGCGCAAGAAACTTGAACAGATACAGGCAAAGTAGTAGACAACAATTCAGATTTCAAATTTGAGATTTTGAATTTTGAATTTTGAATTTTAGACTCTTGGATCTCAAATTTCAGATTGCAGGATTTCAAGTTTGAGCTCTCAAATTTCAGAGCCAGCGCGAGCAAACATGAATCACTCAGCGGAACATTCAAGAGTAGAGTGGAAGTGGGGCGTGTTGGCGGCCGCAGGCATGATGCTGCTGGCGCTGTGGCCGCAGATGAACATGTGGATAGCGCGCGGTCACAACTGGCAAGGTTCCTACGTGTCCGTGCAAGGCGACGAGGTCGCATACTCCGCCTACGTTAACGCGCTGATTGACGGCCGTCCGCGACGAAACGATCCGTACTCCGGTCGGGACGACGCGCCGAATCGACCCCGGCCCGAGTCCCTCTTTTCCATTCAGTTTCTTCCCGCTTATGCGATTGCCCTACCCGCGCATCTCTTGCACGTGACTGCATCGACCGTTTTCATAGTACTGATCGCGATGGATGCCCTGGCTGCGTCTCTGGCAATTTTCTGGTTGCTGACGACGTTGACGAGTGACAGCCGGTTGGCTGCGGCGGGAGTGCTGCTGGTGCTCTGTCTGGGGACGTTGGTCGCTTCGCAAGGTGAGGCACGCGTGCTTTTGGGTCTGCAGATCATTTTCGATGACTACTTTCCTTTCCTCCGTCGCTACGAACCTTCAGTCGCCTTCTCCCTCTTGTTTGTTCTTTTCGTTTCGCTCTGGCACGCGCTGAGAAAGGAAACCTGGCGAGCAGTCGTGGGCTGGTCAGTAACGGGTGGGTTGATCTTCGCGATGCTGGTGTTCTCTTATTTTTATCTGTGGACCGCTGCCGCAGCCTGGTTCGCCTGTTTGGCTCTGGTGTGGCTGGTAGCACGCCCGGCCGAATGGCGCCGCGTGCTGTTTGTGTTCAGCGTGATTGGAGCCTTCGCTGTGGCCGCACTGATACCGTACTTCATCTTGCTTTCGCATCGAGCGGCCGATGCGGATACCGGCGTGCTGATGACGTTTTCCCGCGCGCCGGACCTGCTGCGCATACCGGAATTCTTGAGTGCGCTCGTGCTACTCACGCTTGCAGTGCAAGCCAGGCGTGGCAAGATCGACTGGAAAGCGCGGCGCGTAATCTTCACTGCTTCGCTGGCTTTGGTTTCGTTCGCTGTATTCAATCAGCAGATCCTTACGGGAAGATCGCTGCAACCGATCCATTATGAAATTTTTGTCAGCAATTATCTGTCACTGCTGGCGGTGGTCTTAACAATTGCCATCTTCGTTCGCGGACACGACGGTGCTGGTCGCGCTGTCCCGGACCGAGCCCTTGCGCTCGTGACCATCGCAGTGTTTGGCTGGGGCATAGTTGAAGCGACGGGATCGACAAACCGCAACGTTACTCAAGCGCGCCTGCGCGACGATGCGATGCCAGTGATCAAATGGATGGCGGCAGAAGCCAAACGAGTTGGCACTGCCGGTCTCGACGCCAGTAATCCTCGAGCGATAGTCTTCTCCTCGACACTGCCGGTGGCGGACTCGATGCCCAGTGGAGCGCCGTTCGCGCAGTTGTATATTGGACGACTGGCCTACTTTGGCGGGTCCAACCCAGAGGAGATGAGAGAGCGCTTCTATCAGTATCTTTACTATTCCGGCACCGGCGAGAAAGAGCTGGCCCAGGCAATCTCTGAAGGGCGGTTCTCGATCATGGTCGCGCTGTTTGGCATCGAGCGCGTAATTCCGGCGCTCACCTCGGACCCACGACCGATCACTCTTGAAGAGGCGCGCGCTGAGGTGCGCCGTTACTCGGAATACATCAAGGGATTTTCGCGGGAACGCGCCGGTCATCCGACGCTGTCGTATGTAGTCGTCCCAACGGAAGCAGCGCCGGACATGGCAAATCTCGACCGCTGGTATGAACGAGGACCAGGAGACACTGCGGGACTGTTTACGATCTACCGCGTGAAGCTCCGGCCTTAGCAGGCTGCCAACAGAGAGAGCTGATCATGAACTTACAAACATCCACGAAGGGACGCGAACTAACGCACAATCAACACGAATTATCAGTAGTGTCCCTTTCAGTCTTTGCGCCTTTGCCTCTTTGCGCGTTTATGTGAAATGTTTTGTTATTTGCACGATGAACTCACGCCAAGACCGCAAAGGAACGAAGCCGCAAAGGGAAATTAAGACACCACCGAATTATCGCTTGGTGATGTTGAGTGTGATTTCGTGGACCGTGCGCTATGAGTAACGAATCGAGCACTTTGAAATGAATACCGTAACCATATGTCTGTCGTAGTTGAAATCGAAAACCTGGTTAAGGATTACGAAGTCGGCTTCTGGCGCAAACGCCGCGTACGCGCGCTCGATAGCCTGTCGCTCTCAGTAAACGAGGGCGAGATCTTTGGTTTCCTTGGAGCCAACGGCGCGGGGAAAACGACGACGCTGAAACTGTTGATGCGTTTAATTTTTCCCACTTCGGGGCGGGCCCGGATCCTTGGCCACGACATTGCTGACGTTGCGATGCATGCGCGGATCGGCTACCTGCCTGAAAATCCATACTTTTACGACTATCTGACGGCGCGCGAGTTCCTGGACTACTGCGGCGAAATTTTCGGGCTTGGCAAAACCGAGCGACGCCGGCGCGCTGCGGCACTGCTTGGGCGCGTCAACCTGGACGAAAAAAAATGGGACACGCAGTTGCGGAAGTTTTCCAAGGGGATGCTGCAGCGGGTTGGACTTGCGCAAGCCCTGGTCAACGATCCGCAAGTGGTCTTTCTCGATGAGCCGATGAGCGGGTTGGATCCGGTGGGCAGGCGTGAAGTACGCGATTTGATAGCGGCGCTGCGCGCTGAAGGCAAGACTGTCTTCATGTGCTCGCATATCCTGTCCGACATCGAAGTGCTGTGTGATCGAGTTGCTATCTTGAAGCGTGGACGGCTGGCTCACGTCGGCTCACTTGAGGAGCTTTCGCGTCGAGCGGGAGACAGCAGTCAGGTAGAAGTGATTGCCACGGCCACCACCGCGGATTCACTCTCCGTCCACTTGCCGAATTCAGATCGCTTTCAGTTGCAGTCGACCGCCAGCGGCGTGCGTATTTTGGCTAACGATGAAATGGAAGTTGATGTGGTGATTGCGGCACTGCGGAAGGCGGGCGGAAAGCTGGTTTCGGTGCAGCCGGTCAGGCAGTCGCTGGAGGAACTCTTCCTGGACGATCAGTAATATCAGCGGGGCGAGTTTCTTTGCGGGATTGTCCATCAGGTCTTGGCACCGTTGCACATCCAGGTCAGTACCACCGGTAGCGGGTGGGTAACGAACGAGTAAGACACCCACCCGCTACCGCAGGTGGTACTGACCTGTTCGATGCCTGGTTGACCTCGACTACGGCTTGAGTCTAAAGCCCGTGATCTCCATTTTAATATTTGCCCGATCGTCGCTGTCTTTCATCCCATCAAGCAGCACTTGCACCGACACTGTCTTGTTCGGCGCCAGTTCCGGTTGCGCGTTGGAAGGAATGACTACGACCGTTCGTTCCTTGACTGCCTTGCCTTGCTGATCGACGACAGCCGCTCGCAGTTCCAATCCGTTAAGCGTCTTTCCGGTAAAGTTTCGCACCGTGGTGCGCAGGGTCATCACCGTGTCGCCCAGGGCGCGTTTGGCCACGTCGGCTTCAGGCTCGTCACGAACGACGTACTTACTATACTTGTCCCAATCGGGAGTACCTGCTCGAATGGCACCTTCCAGTTTTACCGGCGGATTGGCCCGCCCCCCGCTGGCTCGCATCAACAAATAGAAGAGACTGGCGATTATGACCGCGGCGATCACGGCGACGATGATGACTATCTTGCGCGAGGAATCATCTGGACCAGCAATGTCACGTTGGGAAGCAGCCATTGGTGTGGACGAGATTCTAATTTCCCCAGATCAGATTTGCAATGGCCTGAGCGACCGGCCGCAAGTTTCTTAGACACGGTAAGCCAGGCAAAAGTTCCGGGTAACCAACGAGTGTCCGACGAACTTTAGTTTGTCGAAGTAAGTAGCATAGACTTCAGTCTGTGACCGCTTAGCCGACAATCACAGACTGAAGTCTATGCTACGAACAGCGACGACAAACTAAAGGTTTGTCGGACATTTTCAAGGGCGCCTAGTCCCCGGAAAGTAGATCTCTGATTACACTCTCCAACTGCCCGAAATCGATCGGTTTCGTCACGTATTCATTGCAGCCGGAAGCGAGTGCCTCGGCGTGAAAGTCAGCGGTGTCATGGGCCGAGACGGCTATGATGGGAGTATTTCTTAGATAGGGAACGGTCCGAATTTGCCGGGTAGCGGAAAGTCCATCAACCTGGGGCAGGCTCAAATCCATCAGGATCAGATCCGGAATCTCCAACCGGGCCAGCCTGATTGCTTGCTCGCCGTTGGTCGCCTCAAAGACGCGATACCCGCTCAGCTCCAAAAGCTGCCTCATCATTAGCCGATTGTCCTCGTAGTCTTCAACCAGGAGGACGGTGGGCCGATTCGTCTTCTTTTTCATTTGGCGCGACTCCCAACGCCGAAATTGTAGCCCTGATTGCAAGGTGCTTTCCCCCAAATTTCTAAAAAGGCGGTGTATTAGTAGAATACGAAGGCCTTTTTTGTTAAGATCCCGCATCGAAACCCGACACATTCAAGTGAAGCGGGACTATCTAATCAGTACACCCGCCAAGGTTACTGATTCCGATGCCCGATGTCGAAGACTGGGACGAGGAGGACAGGAGCTTTCATGAAGCCCTTATTAGCAGAGGAACAAGACGGGATCACCCTGCAAGACCTTGGCCGAGCCTCCGTGCAAATCATCCACGACATCAAGAACCAACTCAACGGTCTCAAGTTGTATGCCACGTTCCTGCGAAAGCGAATGGAGCAGATAGAACAGGCCGTTGAAGAGCAGGAAACCGTGACCAAGCTGATTGCGGGCCTCGATCGAGCGGCCAGTGATTTGACTGTACTTGTGCAATACGGGCGCCCCCTGCAATTGAAAAAGCAACAGGGCATCGACATCCAAAAGCTGATGAGGAGTGTGGCCGGAACTCTGACAACTGGAACAGATTGTGCTGGGCTGTCGATCGACTCGGAAGCGATACCGTTGATTGGCGAATTCGATCCCTCGGCATTGACTGATGCACTCAAGGCCATCGCTAACGGCGCCTTGAAAACGCAAAGCCGAGACAGCTCGGTCCCGATTCAAGTCACGCTGCAGCAGGAAATTGCGGAAGGGCAGGCAACGGCGATCATTGAATGGCAACCCGTAAACTTTAGCAACGACAATCCATTTCGTTCATTCAATGGTAGTGAAGCCATCAGGATGTCTCTGGCGGCAAGAATAATCGAAGCACACGGCGGATCAGTCGAATACCAGAGAGCGATACTGCGTATTCGCCTGCCGCTCACGGACTAGACGTTCTTGTAACGCAAGCGGTTAGCTTGCGCGCGCGTTGAATACCATCCGCCAATCGCAAACTACCAGTTTGCGTTACAGATTAGGGCACCAGGTTTGGGAGTGATCATTTGACCAATACACAAGCGGCTATTTCAAGGGAGGAGATAAAGGTGGTTAACCAGGATGTGCGTATTCTGATTGTCGATGACGAGGAAGTGATGACTGATTCGCTCATGAAGCACCTCGTTGACGAAGGTTATTCAGTTGATACGGCCTCAACCGGCGCCGAGGCCATTGAGCGTTTCGACCAGGGTGGACACCATCTGGCTATCTGCGATTTGCAGCTTCCGGACATGGATGGTTTGGAAGTGATGCGTCACATAAAAGACGCGCGCCCGCTGACAGAAGTGATTGTCGTCACGGGCTACGGCTCAGTCGAGCGAGCCGTTGAAGCCACTAAGGCCGGGGCTTTTGATTTCGTCGAGAAAGAGTTCGAATTCGACACCCTCAAGCGGCGCATCGAAAACGCCCTCAAGCAAAGGGAGCTAATGACGGAAAACGCGAGCATGCGGCGGCAACTCTCGACCCGCGCGGAGTACTTCAACATCATCGGTTCTTCGAAGCAGATGCAGACGATCTATGAAACGATCGAATCAGTCGCAAAATCGGACGCCAATGTGCTGATCGTGGGAGAGTCGGGCACCGGAAAGGAACTAATTGCCAACGCTATTCACTACAACTCTTTGCGATCAAAGAAATCGTTCATCAAGGTCAATTGCGCGGCGTTGCCCAAGGAGTTGATTGAATCCGAACTGTTCGGCCACACCAAAGGCGCGTTTACCGGCGCGCATGCCGATAAGGAAGGGTTGGTCCAACACGCCGCCGGCGGGTCTTTGCTGCTGGACGAGATAGCCGAGATGCCCGTCGAGTTGCAGCCAAAACTGCTCCGCGTTTTGCAGGAGCGAAGCTATCGCAAGATCGGTTCCGAGAAAACCTACTCGGTCGACTTCCGTTTGATCTGCTCCACGAATCGGTTGCCGGCGGATGCGATTCGGGAAGGACTATTGCGCGACGATCTCTTCTATCGTATTTCGACGATCACGATTCATGTGCCGCCACTGCGTGAACGGAGCGAAGACATTCAATTGCTCACTGAACATTTCCTGAAGATGTATGCGCAGAAATACGAGCGTGGCATCACGGGCGTCGCTCAGGCCGCGTATCAGAAACTATTCGCGCATGCCTGGCCGGGAAATGTTCGCGAGCTGCAGAACGTTATCGAACGCGCAGTACTTTTGGCCAAGGGCAATAAGATCGAGCCTTTCGATCTGCCGTTTGATAATGGCGCCGCGACCGAAGGATCGTTAGCCGTAGCCTGGGACGTACCGCCGAATATGAGTCTCGAGGATATCGAGAAGCTGGTCATCGAACGAACGCTGCAACGAACACGCGGAAACAAACAGGCGGCGGCAAATCTGCTGGGTATCTATCGCCCGCGCCTCTATAGCAAGATCAGAAAGTACGGTATCGATGTGGCGGGCTTGGTCTCGGCTTGAAGTGTCCGACAAACTTCAGTTTGTCGAGCTATGACAAGAGTCCCTTTCTAGAAATATCTGATACTCCCCAACCTTCGACAAACTGAAGGTTTGTCGGACACTAGTAGCCTCCTCCGATGAAGCCCATCAAAGCCGAGGCCTGGAATGGCGGGCGACTGACGAGCATTGACGCGCTCCGCGGCATTGCCGCGCTGGGAGTCGTGCTTTATCACGCGTATGGCCGAACGGATCTGGCCTGGCCGCGCGGCTTCCTCCAGTGGCCGGCGTTCTTTATTCACACGCTGACCAGCTTTGGCTACATCGGCGTCTTTCTCTTCTTCGTCATTTCTGGTTTTTGCATTCATCTGCAATGGGCCAGAGCCCGCGCCGCCTCACAGCAGCACCCGATCCGCTTTGGCGCTTTCTGGAAGCGGCGGTTGCGCAGGCTCTATCCCGCGTATCTGATCGCTCTCGTACTTTATCTGTTGGTGACCTGGCTATCCGTCGGTTACAAATTAAGCGGCGCCAACGTCTATGACGTGGTGATGCACCTGTTGATGCTGCACAACTTTGATCCAAAAACCGCCTACAGCATTAACGGAGTGTTCTGGACGCTGGCAATTGAAGAGCAGCTCTACCTCGCCTATTTCCTGCTGTTATTTCTGCGGACGCGTTTTGGTTGGGGGATAACGCTGCTTGCGTGCCTGGCCGCCCGGCTGGGTTGGTTCTATTTCAGTCACGCCATCTGGGTGGCGTTTGGCGTGGGTGTACCGGTGCCTGAGGCCGCGGCGTCACATTGGCTGACCTGGGCACTGGGAGCGATTAGCGTGGAAGCGGCCTGCGGTTTGATCAAGTTGCCCCGCTGGTCACGCAATCTTTGGATCGGGTTCGGCGCGCTGCTGGTGGCAGCAGGTACGGCCCAGATTTTCCCGTACATCGACAAAGATGGCTTCATCGCCCGATTCTCCTGGCTGGCGCTGCATCCCGCCTGGGGACTGGGTTTCTTTGTCATCGTCAATCGCGCGTTCGAAGCGGAGAAGAAATGGCGAGTGGCGCGGGTTGCGGAGACCAGCGACGCAGCAACAACCCCGAGCCTAAATACGCCTCGCATCGTTGGACTCGCAGCAGCGATAGGCGTGTTCTCCTATTCGCTGTATCTCACCCACGGCCTGGTGATCATTGAATCGTGGCGCTTTGACACTTCAAGCTTGCCGGTGCTGATCAATGCGCTCTTCATCGTCACGCCGGCCTGTGTCGCGTTCGCTTGGATCTTTTTTCAGTTCTGCGAGGCGCCGTTCATGAGCAAATCGGCGAAGGAGAAGGTTCGAGTAGCAGAGCTGCAAGGCGAGCACAGCGTAGCTGCAAGTGCAGAGGTAGCCCAACCGATGTTTGCGCAAAGCCGTGTACCACTCGCCGAAGAGTAAGCAAAACCCACGGCAGTCTGAGTTTGAACGCCTAACGGGTTCTGGTTGGGCACAAACAACCTGCGGCTTTGCCGCCGAACAGTGCGGTAAGGCTCTGCCTTACAGTTCGGCTTCTATTGCTTTTTGAGGCTACGCCTCGGTCTGTAAACGGGGGAGGCGTAGCCTCCAGAATCAAACGAACGTGGGCCGGTAAGGCAAAGCCTTACCGCACTATTCGGCGGCAGAGCCGCGGAGACGACGTGGCCCAACCCTTCATTGCTCCACCAAACGCGCTCACTTCCTTTGCCGTCCGGGACTCAATCGAGGGAGTAAGTCGCAACACTCGTCGGCGTCTCAAAGCAGCGCACTTTGTAGATCTGCGCCCGCTCGTCGTCCACGCGCTCGGCAACGCGTTCGAGAATGTATTTGGCGAGATTCTCGGCCGACGGCTGCAGCTCATCAAACGGCGGCAGTTCGTTGATGTTGCGGTGATCGAGATACTGGACCAGCTCATCGGCCGCGGCCTTCAACTCGACAAAGTCGACCAGCAACCCGATGTTGTCCAACTCGCGGCCGCGGGCGTAGATCTCGATCTTGTAGTTGTGTCCGTGCAGGTTCTCGCACTTCCCTTTGTAGCCGCGCAACTGGTGCGCGCTCGAGAAGTGACGTTCGATCATGACTTCAAACTGTCCAGGCATAGATAAGTCCAAAGTCTAAGGTCCCAAGTCCAAAGTCGCAAAGGGCTCACAACGTCGTTGTGACTTTGGACCTGTGACTTGGAACTTGGGACGACGACGTCTCAAACACACGCGCCAGATCGCGAATCTCAGAAGTCACGCGGCACGGCGGCAGACTTAGCAGAAAAGTGCGGCCGTAACTCTTCGTCCGCAGCCGCGGATCGAGCACCGCGAGCACGCCGCGATCGGTCGTGCTGCGAATCAGCCGGCCCAATCCCTGCTTCAACGCGATGATCGCCTGCGGCACGCTGTATTCATGAAAGCTCGAGCCGTCGTTCTCTTCGATGTAGCGTTGCCGCGCCGCGACAATCGGATCAGTGGGCACGGCAAAGGGTAACTTGTCGATGATCACGCACGACAACTGCTCGCCGCGCACATCGACACCCTGCCAGAAACTCGAGGTCGCAAACAACACGGCGTTGGGTGTTTCGCGAAACTCGCGCAGCAACTGTCCCTTTGCAGCGCTGCCCTGCAACAGACACGGAAAATCAAGACGCACAGAGGCCCGCTCGTAAAGCGATTGCATCCCGGCGATACTGGTCGAAAGGACGAACGCGCGTCCGTTCGTCGCCCGCACGATCCTGATCACTTCCGCGGCGGCGGCATCCGCCCATTCAGTCGAACGCGGGTCGGGCATACTCGCCGGCAGGTAAAGCAGCGCTTGGCTTTGATAATCAAAAGTCGATTCCGCGATCAGATCTTTTGCTTCATGAAGCCCAAGCCGGTCACGGATGAAAGCAAAACTGCCGGCGCTCGACAGCGTCGCCGACGTCAGCACCACGGTCGGCACGGTCTCGAACAGTTTGTCCTGCAACAGGCCCGAAACATCGATGGGCGAGGCGCGCAGGAAGATGCCCCGGCCTCGGCGTTCCAGCCAATAGACAAACTTCTTGTCTTCACCGGTGATGATGAACCGGAGATCGAAACGAATCTGCCGCGCGCGCCGCACCAGGTTGTCGACCTCGGCCGGCTTTTCTTTCAAAGCGTCCATCGTCGTCTCGAGCCGCGCCAGCGCGCCATCGATGGCCGTGTAGGCATCACCAAGCGGCGTAGCTCGCATCTCGCCGTCAGTGCCGCGGCGGGCAAACGTGCCCGGAACGATTGGATGACGACTCTCACGGCCGTCGCGCCCTTCTTCGTTGCGTCCTTCGCGAAAGCCCATCCAGAACTGTTCCGCTAACCCGATCAGGCGCGAGCAGGTCTTGGTCACTTCGCGATCCACCTCAGCGTTTTCAAACGGAATCACGCCAATGTCTCGGACCAAATCGTCTATCTGGTAATTAGAAACCTGTGCGCCAAAGTAATCCGAGGCCACATCTTCGATCAGGTGCGCCTCGTCTAGAATCACCGCCGTGTAGTCCGGCAACACGCGGCCGTAAGCACTATCGCGCAGCGCCAGGTCCGCAAAGAACAAATGATGATTGACCACTACAATGTCGGCCTTGGTGGCGCGGTCGCGCATGCGTGTGATGAAGCATGGATCAAAGTCGGGACACTTCTGACCGACGCAGGTTTCTGAACGCGCATCGATGTGTCGCCAGAACGAGAGGTTCTCAGGGAGGTTGGATAACTCGGCGCGGTCGCCCGTCTCAGTCCCTTTGGCCCAGTGTGTCACCTCTTCGAAATAGTCCATCTCGTCGAGCCCATTGAGCACGGGAGCGTCTCCGGAGCGATGAAACCGCTGCAGGCAAAGATAGTTGTTGCGACCCTTCATGTACGAGGCGCTGAATTTTTTGGGCATCACGCTTTGGAGAAAGGGAATGTCTTTCTCCATCAGTTGTTCCTGCAGGTTTTTCGTGCCGGTGGAAATGATCACGCGGCCATTGCCGCCGAGCGCGGCCGCCACCGCCGGCACCAGGTAGGCCAGCGTCTTGCCGGTGCCCGTGCCGGCTTCGACGATCAGATGATGCCGCTCTTCAAACGCGCGCATCACCGCCTGGGCCATTTGCACCTGGCCGGGACGATACTCGTAGTCCGGATGCGCGCTGGCGATTAGACCCTCAGGTCCGAAGATTTTCTGCATGCCAATTCAACCGACGTCTAAACTTTTCCACGAGAGACATTGATCCAAAAAGGAGTCATCGCCAAGCCAACACTTGACCAACTGAGACCACCGCCCGCAAACACGAACCACCATCGACTTACCGATTAGAATAGATGGACTGGGAACCAATTTACGACTTCCCCAGCCGCGTTCACGCGGCTTTCCCGCAGGGTTATTAAACCAGCGCTTTTAGCGCTGGGTCAGCCGCGAGATGAAAGCACAACTCGACACTGATGATGTAGCGCGCTTCAGCGTGCTTACCCGGATCCGCTTTAGCCTTCGTCATCATGCGTGATTTTTTCAAGCCGTTCGACCGTTGTTGCTTTTGCATGATGCTCCTTCTGATTGCGAATGTAGTTTATCACCCATTGCAGATCCTTCGTGCCAAAGCTGACCACTCCATAGCCTCGCTGCCAGTCCAACAACTTGCGATTTACTAACTCGTGGTTGACGTAATGAGAACTCGCGCCTTTGAGTTTGCCGATCCACTCGCTAATCGTTAGCGTCGGTGGACTAGTAACAGCGATATGCACGTGCGTTTCCGTGCCGCCAACCCCGTGAAAGATCAAGCCCTCAGTCTTCAATGAATAACTACGTAGAAATCGCCAAAGGCCGGGTTCGATCGCCTCTGAGATGATCGGCAGGCTCTGTTTGACGTGCCAGACGAAATGGAGGTTGATTTCGGAATAGACATTTTTCGACATCGGCTAAAGCCTCCTCGTGAGAAGCACGCTGAAGCGCGCCTTCGTAATTCCACCAGCCACTACCCAGCCGTAAAACGGCTGGGCTAGTAACCTGCGGGAAAGCCGCGTGAACGCCTGGGAATCCCTAGCCAGATGTTCAAGAGGACGAGGATCTATTTAACGATGAGTATCGGACAGGACCAAGCAACCAACTCAATCTGCGCCGATCGCTTCGTGTTCTGCTTCGCGTTTCAATCGCTTGGCATACAACGGAAACTGCGCGGCCAGATCGCTAACTCCCTGCTGCACCTTGTGACGCACGTCTGCTGATTCAGGCGCGTGGATGACTTCGGCAATCAGGCGACCAATCTCACGCATCTCGGGTTCTTTCATGCCGCGGGTAGTCACGGCGGGGGTGCCGATGCGCAGGCCCGAGGCGACAAACGGCTTGTTCTGATCGAACGGGATCGTGTTCTTGTTGACCGTGATATTGGCGGCCTCGAGCGCTTTCTCCGCAGCCTTGCCCGTAGTCCCTTTCCCATCCCTCCAGACATCAACCAGCATCAAGTGGTTGTCGGTGCCGCCGGAGACCAGCCGCAGACCCTGCTCTTGCAGCTCGCTCGCCAACGCTTTGGCATTTGCCAGCACCTGCCGCTGATACTCTTTGAAGTCGTCGCGCAAGGCTTCGCCAAAAGCAACGGCTTTGGCCGCGATGATGTGCACCAGGGGCCCGCCTTGCACGCCGGGAAAAAGTTTTCGATCGATCTCTTTGGCGTGTTCTTCCTTGCACAGAATCAGACCGCCGCGTGGGCCTCGCAAAGTCTTATGCGTCGTCGTGGTCACATAGTCAGCGACCGGCACCGGCGAAGGGTGCAAGCCCGCAGCGATCGGGCCGGCGATATGAGCGATGTCGGCGAACATCCGAGCGCCGACGCTCCGGGCGATTTCGCCGATGCGATTGAAATCGATGATGCGCGGATACGCGGAAGCGCCACAGACGATCAGCTTCGGCTGGTGCTCTTCGGCAATGCGTTGCAGTTCGTCATAGTCAATCGTCTCTGTCTCGCGCGAAACCCCATAGTCCGCAACCTTGTAACTGAACCCCGAAAAGTTCATCGGATGGCCGTGCGTTAGATGGCCGCCGTGCGAAAGGTTCATACCCAAAATCTGATCGCCGTATTGAATCGCCGCCAGGTAAACACTCATGTTCGCCTGGGCGCCGCTGTGTGGTTGCACGTTCGCGTGCTCGGCGCCAAAGAGTTGCTTCGCGCGATCGATGGCCGTCTGCTCAACAACATCAGTCCATTCACAACCGCCATAGTAACGCTTGCCCGGATAGCCTTCGGCGTACTTGTTCGTAAAGACTGAGCCGGCGGCTTCGAGCACGGCTTCACTGACAAAGTTTTCGCTCGCGATCAGCTCCAGACCGTTAGCCTGACGAGCGACTTCGTTATCGATGGCGCCGGCGATTAGCGGATCAACTTCGGCAAGTGGCGAGTTTCTCAGATCGGTCATCAGATATCCTCATATTTTGGAATTAGGGCCTGGAAGAAGTTGATGGTACATCACGCTTCAAAGGGCCGCAAAGCGCGTGTCAGAACCGCCTGCGGTAGCGGGCGGTTGATCTTAGGGCAATCATAATGAAAGGAACAAAGTATCAATGCGTAGCTTGTTGTGTGGTGAGTCCTCATATGCGAACGATCAACCACCCGCTACCGCAGGTGGTTCTGACCGGCCGGCGCACTCCAAAGTTGCGCTAGTCTTTCGGCTAAGCGAGAATGCAAACTTGTTGTTTCAAACGAATCCGAAAGCTGTTCAGAATAGATTATGCGCTGGTCACAATATTTCATTCCCACACTTCGTGAAGATCCGGCTGATGCCGAGGTCGTTTCGCACAAACTGCTGATGCGCGCCGGGTTGATCCGCCCGCTTTCGGCCGGTATCTATTCATTTCTGCCGCTGGGCCAACGCGTAGCCCTGAAAGTGATGCAGATTCTGCGGGAAGAAATGAACTTCATCGGCGGCCAGGAATTTTTCCTGCCGGCGTTGCACCCGGCTGAGGTCTGGAAAGAATCCGGCCGCTGGGACGCCATCGGCGATGAAATGTTTCGGCTGAAAGATCGCAAAGGCGCGGACATGTGTCTGGGGATGACCCATGAAGAAGTATTCACTATGCTGGCACGCAACCAGATTCGTTCTTACAAGCAACTGCCGCAGGTCTGGTACCAGATTCAGGTGAAGTTTCGCGATGAAGCGCGGCCCAAGTCCGGCCTGATGCGTTTGCGCACCTTTATCATGAAGGATGCCTACACCTTCGATGTTGATAACGCCGGGCTTGATCGCGCGTTCGCGGATCAGCGAGAGGCGTACAAACGAATCTTCACGCGTTGCGGCCTGCAATACGTGATCGTCGAGGCGTCTTCGGGCGCGATGGGTGGCTCGGAATCGAATGAGTTTGTGGCCAAGACTACCGCGGGTGAGGATTTCGTTGCGACTTGCGAAAACTGCGGCTATGCGGCAAACGTCGAGAAGGCTACTTCGCGTTTGCCGGTCGTGAGTGACGAAGTTGGACCAGCCGCTCCGGAAGAGTTTCCCACGCCAGGCGTGCGTACGATCGAAGACTTGATCACGTTCCCGGGCGGCGCGGCAGCAGATCGGCAGATTAAGTCCCTGGTCTATTTCGCTACCAGAAATGGTAAAGAAAGTCCGGTGCTGGCGCTTCTTCAAGGCAACCATCAACTGCACGATGTGAAGTTCACCGACGCATTAGGTGCAACTAGCATGAGACCGGCGCATCCAGAGGAGATTCGCGAACTACTCGGAGCCAGTGCCGGCAGCCTTGGCGCTGTTGGCGCGAAGGAAAAATCCAAACAGGCAACCGTAGGAATCGGAATTACCGAGCTGACTGGACAGATTCTCAACCGAAAGTATCCAGACGGTGTTTACATCATCGCCGACCTGGGTTTGAAAGGGCGGCACAACATGACGACCGGCGCGAACAAAGACGATCATCACCTGCGCGGGGTCGATATCGAGCGCGACATCACAGTCGACCAATGGGCCGATCTGCGCACGGTGAATGCAGGCGAGGCTTGTCCACGCTGCGAGACTGGCACGCTCGACGTTTACAAGGCGATGGAGATTGGCCACATCTTCAAACTCGGCACAAAGTATTCGGCGTCGATGGGCGCCACCGTGCTGAACCCGGACGGCAAGCCCGTGCCGATTGTCATGGGCAGTTACGGCATTGGCGTCGAGCGCATCATTACTGCCGCGATCGAACAGAACTGTGACGACGACGGGATCATCTGGCCGAAAGCGATTGCGCCGTTCGATTGTATCGTCACCATCACGAACCTGAAGCAGGAGGAAATTCGCGAAGCCGGCGAAAAGCTCTACAAGGATCTGCGTCATGCGGGTCTGGATGTCTTGCTCGATGATCGCGATGAACGCGCGGGTGTGAAGTTCAAGGACGCGGATTTGATCGGAGTGCCGTATCGCGTCACCATCGGCAAGAAAGTCGGTGAGGGGATAGTCGAGCTGTTTCACCGTCAGACAAAGACGAGCGAAGATGTGAAGCTCAGCGAGATCGTCTCGCGTGTCCAGGGATTGGCGTTGTCGGGCGCGTAGTGTCAGCGAATTGGTGCAGAATCCCGACCGTTAGGGAGGGCTCTGACCGCGAAAACAAAGCCCTCCCTAACGGTCGGGCTTCTGCACCGGGCGGCTGAGCCGCAGACGGAACAGCCTGCGACCAGGTGGATAATCATCATGAACAACGACGACGTACAAACAATCATTCTGGTCGTCATCCTGCTGGGAGCTTTTGGCGGCATCTTCCTCTTCATGGTGGGATTTTTCGGTTACGTCTTCTATCAAACCAGCAAGCGCAAACGCATCAGGCAACAAACGCTGGCCGCGCAGGCACAGTTCGTCGGCAATCATCGCTGGCTGCCGGTCCGTTATGCATCAGAACCTCGATTCAGATCGTGGTTCAAGATCTTTCCCTGGGAAGGCGCGGGCATTCTGGTACTGGCGCCGGGCAGCGTTACGTTTCTCGGAGAAACAAACTCCGGATCGTCCCTGAATCTGCAATTCGCTCCCGGTAACGCAACCGTGAATTGGATCGGCAAGTCGCCTTTTCCTAACGGCGCAGTCTCCTGGTTCGATTTCAACACCGCGAGCGGCAAGCACTATTTCAGTTCGGAAACCGGAGTCTTCGTCTTCGGATCGAATAAGTCCACGAGAGAATTGTTCAATGAGGCGAGCAAGAGCTTTGCGGGCTCGCAATGAAGTTTCGCCGGTTTGTCAGATTGCGGCGTTTGGAGTTCCGCCTTGAGGCGGCTACCGTTCGAAATGTGATTCCACCTAGAGCCAGGATGTAACGCAAACTGTTAGTTTGCGCGCGCGTTGAATGCCATTCGCTCATCGCAAACTAACAGTTTGCGTTACAAATTAAAGCCCTACGCAGCAGCGCTTTGAGGCGTGAACGCGGGTGAAAAGTAATACAATATTCGTCCATGAAATTAGCTGGTAAAGACTCGCCGCAGCGCAACCCAATACTAATCATCGTCTGGCTGGCCCTCGTCCTGCTCGGCTTCCTGTCATACAGATTCATCACGCGAGTTGTTATCACGCGCGTTCACGCTCATCCCGAGACATCTGATCCCCAGGATCAACTGCCTGAACTCGTGCGCCGCATCAAACCGTCGGCGGTCGCGATCGAAACCTTTGACAGCCAGGGCAAAGCCCTCACACGCGGCAGCGGCTTCTTTGTCGACACCGATCGCGTGGTCACCAATCGCCACGTGATCGAGAACGCGTATCGCGTAGAAATTCATTCGTCAAACGGCAGCGTCTATCAGGTCAAGGGCGTCCTGGCAGTAGACGCCGAGGGCGACATCGCCTTGCTGAAAGTCGACCCTTCCACAAATCGTGTGCGTCCGCTTTCGCTCGAACGCACCTCTCCGCAGGAGGGCGAGAGCATTGTGGTGATTGGCAACCCCTTCGGCCTGGAAGGCAGCGTCACGAACGGCATCGTCTCCGCGGTGCGCGATATCCCGACCTTTGGGCGCATCATTCAAATTACCGCGCCCATTTCGCCGGGCTCGAGCGGCAGCCCGGTGGTGAACATGCGCGGCCAGGTCATCGGCGTGGCCACTTTGCAAATTACCGGTGGCCAGAGCGTCAACTTTGCGATCCCTTCGGAGAGGATCTCGCAGTTGCAAACGGGGACACTGATCTCCTTTTCGGATCTGGTGGTAGCGACGGGCCGGAACAAGCATGCGAAGGCCGTGCAATACTTCCGCGACGGGCTCAGCTTTTTGTCAAAGGACGACTGTGAAAAAGCCCTGTCGTATTTCGAAAAGGCCGTTGACTCCGATAGCAGCTATGCCGAAGCCTGGGCCCAGGCGGGCTTTTGCAACGAGAAACTCGGCCGCCATGCTGAAGCAATTGAAACGTCTTCAAAAGCCGTGGCCCTGAGGCCGTCGGCGGAATCTTTTTTCAACATCGGTCTGGCCAACTACTACCTTAAACAATACCGGGAATCCGCGGACGCCTATCGCCAGGCGATCAAGCTCGATCCTTACAATGCCGCCGACGCTTACTATTCGCTGGGGCTCACCTATCGCGAGTGGGCCAAGCCGGACGAAGAGATCCAGGCTTACAAGCAAGCGATAAAATTGAAGCCTGAATTTACGAGCGCGTATGAACGACTGGGAACGCGTTACCTGCGATCCAAAAAATATGCCGAGGCGGTCGAAGTCTTCAAGCAGTTGACGATCTTGAAACCCGGCAATGCCAGTGCGCCGAACAATTTGGGAGAGGCTTACCTGGAACTTGGCAAACTAACGGAGGCGCTGGAGGCATTCAGGCAGGCAATCCGGCTCAAGCCCGACTCAGGCAGAGCGTACTTCAATTTGGGCAAGTGCTATCTGGCAATGGGCAATCGCAACGCGGCCATCGAGCAGTACAACATCCTGCAGAACCTGGATCCGGACTGGGGCGAGAAGTTGGACCAGTTGATTAACCCGTAAAGATAGGAAGCAGGAGGCAGACGGCAGGCGGCAGGAGACGCTTGTTCACCGGTTCTAAATTTCCATCGTTGACACTCATGTTATGATTCGAACGCTCTTTGATACTACGAAAGGAGGACCTGCACGATGAAAACAATGCTCATAACATTGAAGAACGGAGAGCAGCTTAGGATTCCTTGTCATCATGTAGATGATGACGGTTGGAACCTGAAATGTTTTGATCAGAACAATGAATTAATAGCATTTTTTGACCGAAGCGAAATCAGTAGTTGTTATCCAGTCAACGATTAACAAGTCCGATAAAAGACACAAGGCGAGTCGCTATTTTGGGACTCGCCTTCATATTTTTGTAACGGCAATAGCGCGCAATTCACTCCTTGGAGTTTCTACGATGCAAGGCTTCAGAGACCTGAAGGTTTACCAGTTGGCTTTCAGATTGGCAATGGAAATCTTTCAGGAGACCAAGGAGTTTCCACCGCAAGAAAAGTACTCTCTCACGGATCAAATCCGACGATCATCAAGAAGCGTGGCGGCGAATATCGCCGAAGGCTACCGCAAAAAACTCTATCCCAAGATGTTCGTCAGTAAGATGGCCGATGCAGATGGTGAAGCCACTGAGACCCAGGTTTGGTTGGATTTCGCGGAAGCATGTGGGTATTTGTCAAAGAATCGCCAATTGGAGTTGAGGGCTGGTTACGAAGAACTCGGACGAATGCTTGGAAGCATGATCGCACACCCGGAAAATTTTGCTCGCTAAAATGTGCCCTCCTGCCGTCTGCCGCCCTGCCGTCTGCCTCCTGCCGCCTTCTTCGTCACCGCATCGCTTCATTTACCAACGCCGTCATCGCATTATCCTCGAGCGTCTTGTTCTTCTGCAGCGAACCGTGCAGATCACAACCAAAAATCGCGTAGGCCAGCGGCAACGGTGAATCGAACGCCGTATTGTTGCGTCTTCCCGGCAGGTCCTCACCGAGCAACGATCGACGGGTTACTCGGCCATCTCCGGGCGCAAACATTGCCTCGATTGCCTGCTTTCTCGTAACGCGTGCGCCCGTCGAAGTACGAAACTCTTGCGGCCTGATCAGCGTCAGCCAGCGATCACGCTTGACGTCGCGCACGACGATGGGTGCGTTCAATGTTTCTTCACAGTCGCCGCCGATGGCCAGCAAAGTAACCGGTGAGACTTTGTCAGAAACCACGTCCAGAGCCTCGTGAAACCGGCGTGCGCGATTCAGCACTGCCGCCAGGTAAGCATCCAGGTCAACCAGCGATCCGGCGGCGGAAGAGGAGTGCGCAGACTGCGCCCGAGTCTCGAAGCGACGGCGGAAATCGGGATCGTTGATGGGTGACCAGCCATATCGCTTCCATACCGCCGGGTCGTAAAGATCGATCGACAACGGTTTGAGATTTTCGTCGAGAAACTTTACGACCGGTCGGTGCGGCATGAGTTGGTAAATTGCAGGAGCGGTAATGGCTTCTTCGCTGGTCAACTTGTTCAGCAGCGGGATGCGGCGGCGCAGTCCTTCAGTGATCGAATAGCCCTCGATTACCGTCGTGAAGGCGTCCGCCGAGCCCTCATTCGGCACTCCCAGCATGATGATCTTGTTGATGTCTGCCGCGCCGGCCCAGGTCGGGATCAGGGGAATATTGTCGGCGGGAAGATCGGCATCGCCGTACATTGCCGCGTAGCGCGCAATCAGTCCGCCCATCGAATGCGCCAGAATGTTGAAGCGCAGATCGGGCCGATGGAGTTTTTCTTTTACGTCGTGAATGCGCTTGATCAGCAATCGCGCGTTGTCGACGTTGTCCAGTCGCCAGTCATAGGTGAACACATAAAAGGCGTCTCGATCACCGTTCTCTCCCGGGTTGGTCCAGTCGGCTTCGCGATATC
>Ga0179594_10000089_pt1 | contig 31308 bp, 25 predicted proteins | sample CZOMad1_1_08_16f_FD_148625 | JGI IMG/M metagenome (GOLD analysis project Ga0179594, IMG submission 148625) | Vadose zone soil fungal communities from Angelo Coast Range Reserve, California, USA - CZOMad1_1_08_16fungal (Illumina Assembly) | ecosystem: Environmental > Terrestrial > Soil > Vadose...
TCCGGAGCGAAGAATCTATTGGGTATCGATTCTATAAACATTTGGCTGCTCTGCAGCCAGGGCGATTTGCCTCCATTTATTAATAGAACTTTAGAGTCAGGACACTAGCCGGTTGCTGAAAAAACGATTACGATCCACGAAATTACACGAAGCAAGCACGAAGGCGTACGAAACGCTTAGGTTCTTATCGGCGTTCTTTCGCTTTCGTTTCGTGCCATTTCGTGAATCGTCTGGTTTCTTTGGTGTGGAGGATGCGGCTCCTGCAATCCGCAGCGACAACTGATTAGATCACGATGCGCGAACCGTCAAACAACCAACAGAGCGCCACTGTCACCATCCGTCAGGCATCATCGTCAGATGCGCACCGGCTGGCAAGACTGCGATATGCCTTCCGCTCTTCGCTGGACCAGGTCAATGAAAACCAGGTCAATGAAAACGAAGAGTCGTTCGTCGAGCGCTGCACGCCCTGGATGACAGAGCGACTCCAGGACTCCAGCATCTGGAAGTGTTGGTTGGCGGAGCGCGATAGTCTGGTGGTTGGCAATCTGTGGGCGCACCTCATCGAAAAGATTCCGAACCCCACACTCGAGCCCGAGCATCACGCTTACATCACGAACCTGTATGTTTGTGAAGATTGTCGCGGTCAGGGCATCGGCGCGATGTTGCTATCCGCGGCGCTCTTGTGGGTGCAAACAAACGACGTGCACGCGGTCATCCTTTGGCCCACTGAGCGAAGCCGTTCTCTTTACCAGCGTCACGGGTTTTCCGCGCCTGAAGATCTGCTCGAGCTGATCGAGATAAATGTTGCGAGAACGTAATTCAATAAGTGCTGCTCTTCGTGGAGGAATCTTCAGGAGCCGGATTGCAGAAGAAAGTGGCGGAGGGGACAGGACTCGAACCTGCATAACCTTTCGGTCGGCGGTTTTCAAGACCGCTGCACTACCATTATGCGACCCCTCCGAGTTGGCTCAGGAACTATAACGCAGGCGAGCTGTCGCACTCAACTGAGTGTCAAAGTCGCGCCGGTTCATTTCTTCGCAAGTCCGAAGGAGCGACAGTCAATAGCCCCGCCCTCATGAGACTGGGTCAAACTCAATTGAGTGCTGGTGGAGCTGGAAATTGAAACGCAAAGGACGCAAAGGTTCTTCGCGATGAACGCAAAGGGTTGTATTTTGCGATCCTTTGCGGCGATCCTTTGCGGTTCTCCTTTGCGTTCTTTGCGTTAAAGTTATTCATTTCAGAAGCTGGACCGTGAGTCTTGATACAGCCTCTCGTGGACGGGGCTATTAACTGTCGGGAAGATCCTGCAATTTGAAGCTGAAGCAGTACCCTTTAACTGTGCCGATCGCGTTCAGACGATTGGCTTCACTCGGATGTCACCTGTTCAACTGACTTGCAAAATTCGTCCCGAGTGCGGCAGCCAGATGACTTGAATCTCACCTCTGCCTCCTGACTTGCGCGCTGCGTCGCATGGCAGATCGTATGGGACACTTGCGGGCGCACAGATTAATGCTCCGGTTATTTTGTTTCGCGAGACTGTAACGGCGGTGCTCACTGGGCCATCGTGCAAATCGCTGATCACCCACCAGCAGCTCAGCATCGGCAACGCAGTTATTCCAAGGAGCAGAGGCACGGCAATCAACGTCGCCTTGCCACGCGCATAACGCACCAGCGGCACGGCCGTGATCAATGGGAGCACCACGGCGAAGAACACCCGGACAAGGCACAACCAGCGCCAACTGCCGGTGGTGAGCGGAAACACCGCCGTCGTAAACCATCCCAGCAATGGCCCAAAGGCGCAGGCCATCAACCAAAAGGCTCCGATTCTGTCGCCCACATAGCTGCCGGCGGGCACTCGCGTATGAAACGAACTTCGATTTTGAAAGAAGAGTCCCAGAGCAACCAGCAGGCACAGAACCACCAGAAAGACTGTAAAGCCAATCGCGAACCAGCTCACCGTGCCGAACTTCCAATAGAAGAGCAAGGGCACGAGCAGCGCCGCCTCAACCGCCGCCAACAGGTAGCGCCTTACTAATCCGCGATTGTTGTTCCTGGACGAATCAGCTTTGAAGTACTGAGAGAGGATCTGTTTGCGGTTCTGCTTTTCGTCTGCGAGTTTGTTTGGTTCGTGGGACATTCTGTACGTGAGGCAGCGTCTCCCTCGCAGGCTGCTGAAAAAGTGATTACGATCCACGAAATTACACGAAGCGTCACGAAGTTACACGAAAAAAGTGCGACTTTCTTAGTGTTATTTCGTGTTCGTTCGTGTGACTTCGTGGATCGCTCGGGATTCTTTGATCTATACACCTTGTTTTTCAGCAGCCTCCTAAGTCGTCAACCTTCGATAGATTCCCGGCAAACGTTCAGGCAGCGACAGCACGTCGTCGATGATGGTGTAACCAATCTCTCCGTACAGGTCCTTCAGCTCACTTTCGGACTCGCGGTCGATGGTGATGCAGAACGGTGTGATGCCGGTGTTCTTCGCCTGACGCAGGGCTTCGCGCGTGTCTTCGCGGGCATAGCGCGCGTCGCCATAGTCGTGATCATATGGGCGTCCGTCAGAAAGCACGATCAACAGCCGCGTGCGCGCTTCTTGTTTCTCGAGCCGTGCGGTCGCATGCCGAATCGCGGCGCCCAGACGTGTGTTGTTCTGATAAGTAATGCCGCCGATGCGCCGTTTGACTTCGTCGGAATAGTGCTCGTCAAAATCCTTGACGACGTAGAACTTCACGTTACGCCGGCCTTCGGAAGTAAACCCATTGATCGAGTAGAGGTCGCCGACTGCCTCGAGTGCTTCGCTCATCAGCACCAACCCTTCTTTTTCGATCTCGATAATGCGGCGTCCCGGATGCGTGTACGGCTGCAGCGGATGGCGGCCGATGGTGCGCGCGGTCGATGACGACTGGTCCAGCAGAAACGAAACAGCCACGTCGCGCCGGCGTCGCAGGCGTTTCATATACAAGCGCTCAGACTGGTGGCCGTCCGCGCGTCGATCGATCACATAATCGATCACGGCGTTGAGATCGAATTCTTCACCGTCAAGCTCGTTGAAGACGCGAGTCAGATCTTCGGGTTTGAGCAACTGAAACTGGTGGCGAATCGAAGAGATCACGCCCTTGTGTCGCTCGCGCGTTTTTTCCACGAAGCTTCCGTCGCCGTGTTTGACGCGCTTTTCTATGACGCGACACCAGCCCAGGCGATGATCGGTCAGGTCTCGATCCCACTCGTCATAGTTGAAGGCGACTTCGCCTTCTTCAAGACTCTGTTCCGGACTCTCAGATTCGGTCCAACTTTCGGCGCCTTCGAGTTCATCCGGTTCGCCTTCTGCGTTCGGATCATTCCAGGCGTTGAAAAGTTCGCGCGCATCCCGAGCGTGGGGCGAACGCTCAGACCGATCAGGACGAAACGCGTCGCTCGAATTCTCGCTGTCGTCGGCGTCGGCAGGTTCTTCATGCGTCTGGCTTTCGTTGGCCTCGTCCTGGGCAATTGAACTGAAGAGAGAAAACACGCGGCCGGTGGCGGCCAGGGTGTCAGCCACACCAACCTGAGGTCCACTCAGGTATTCAGCGACGATCGTCTCTAACTCGGAAACGATTTGGCCATAGAACTGTCGGGCATCTTCAGCGGCGCCACCGCAGAGCGTGATCTGAAACAGCAATTCGAAAGGCACCATCGTGGCTGGGAGGTCGATGATGCGCGGCCGATTCCGGCGCAAGTGTTCGCGAATGAAGTCAAGGTCGCGCGCCAGGCCGCGATAGGACTGCCGCAGGCGACGATCGATCCGGCAATTCTCAAGCGTGCCGAAGATCCGCCGTGCCAACTGCGGATAGGGAAAGAGCTGGAGAACCGTGCGGTAGTCGACTTCAACGGCAGCCGCGTGCTCGGCCGTGTTCGGCGCCGTACCCGGCTCACCCGGTTCGCTGCTGACCATTTGATCGGCCAGGGCAAACGCGTCACGCGCATCAGCAGCGGCGAGGGAGTAGGTTTCAGCGATGGCCGAGTAGGCAGCGTTGAGCGCCGGTGTGCCGCGCTCATGTGTGCCGAACTCGATCTGCCCCGCAGCATGCGCCGCCAGTACTTTGTAGAGGCGAAAATCCAAATCATCATCACCGAATTCAGCGACCAGCGAAGGCAAATGAATAGTGCGGCCGTCAGTGATCCGCGCTTCGACCGGCACGGCGGCCAGCGGCGCAACTTCGACTTCTTTGCCGGTTAGTCCTTCGATGTAGAGCCGCAAGAGCGGCTGCACTGCATCCAGCGGCAATCCCTGACTGCCGACGTGCAGGGTGTCGTAACTGCTGCGCGTTTCGATGGCGAAATAACTTCGCCGCGCGCGCGCATCGGTGGCCTGCCGGAGACCTCTGCGCACCCATTCTTCGAACTGCTCAATTGAGACTGTGCGCAAAGCGCCGGCGCTCGAGCGAAAGCAAGCCAACGCCGCCTCGGCGTCGACTGCGGCTACTTCCCGCGTCAGACGTAATGTGCGCGTGGCGAGGTCAATGGCGCGCGCACGATCGACCGGCGTGGCAATGGCGCTCAAAAAACGCGGGCTGCCACGAACAAAGGCCACCAAACTGGCATTGCCCTGCCTGGCAACCAACAGCAGCAACTCGATCCATTCATCGAAGATCTCTGCCAGGGCGCCAAGAATTTCGCTGCCGGCACTCAACACATGCAGCGCCACGCCGCCGCCACGCTCGAGAAACTCGCCCGTGCGTTCGAGCAGCCGGACCGCGTTCGATACCTCAAGCCTGGCCAATGCCCTGGGCATCGTGGTCCAGGCATCGGCGGCAATACCACCGGCTCGGGTTGCGAACTCAGCCGCCAGCGCCAGGACTTGCTGCATCACCGCGGGGTTCGCTTCGAAGCGATTCAACGATTGGATTACCTGCGGAGTCGCGGCGAGAAAATCGGCGCTGTGTTTAGCCGAGCGACGCGAAATCTCAGCCGCGATTTCGAGCACCGAATAGAACAGCGCGGGGTTGTTTACGCCGGCAGCAAGTCGAGGCAGGCTGCGAAAGGTTTCCGTAGCGACGGCGCTCGATAAGGTCATTTGTCTCAGGCAAACCTGAAACCCGAGCGGGCGAGACTCTCGCGGCACGACTTGCAGATCTTCAACACCGGCGACGAAAAACGAAACCGCGCTTTCGATATCGCCGAGCGCGATGCGGCGGCCCATCTCGCCCCAGGAACGCAACTCCGGCGGCTCCAACACGTGGGCAGCACTCGGTGCGGCTCTTAAGAATTCAACGCTCACGCGCAGTGACACACCGGCAATTGCCGCACCGATCTCCAACGCCGCCCGCGCCTGGTCCAACGGCAGGCGTGCGATGTCTCGCGTCAATTCGAGGACCGACTGACGCTCGGCTTGGCTCTTGATTGAGTCGAGCTGGTCCTGGAATTCCTGCTCAAGTTGAGCTGCAGGATCGTTGGTATTCGTTTTGGAATCGTTCGGCATCGCATTAAGGCTCCGTGGGAGCCGAATGTTTATAGCCCGCACCACTCCGCAAGATCAAACAGCTCCGTCGGAGCGAAATGTGCCAGAGTTGAGCCGCACAACATTTCGTTGCTACGCAGGTCCCGGAAAGTCTTACAAATCACGGAGCCCAATTTACGTTGAATATGCTGCGGGGAGGTATTTAGAAAAACTTAGATGAATAACTCTGCTGATACGTGGAAGAAATCTGCCAAGGCCTTAGCTTGTGACTTGCTAATCGCCCGCTTGCCATTGATCACTTCCGAGACTCTACCCTTTGACCCAAGAAGCTGCGTGAGGTCGGTTTGCTTGAGCCCACGTGCAGCCATTAACTCTTGCAGAACCTCGTGCGGTTCGGCGTCGTCAAGATGGTAGTACTCCTCTTCAAAGTCAGCGACTAGCCTCCCCAGCAGCCTCAAGAGTTCACCCTCTTCCGGTGTCAAACGATCGCCTTTAGCCATTAGCTGTTCAACCAGGGCGAGCATACGATCATTCTCCGCTTCGGTTCGAATAACCGTAGGCCGCACCTTGGCTAATAGCTTGCCGTACTTCTGTGGATTGATTGCTGATACTACTGCGCTCATGATTTCCACTCATTCCAAGCGTAGAGGTTTGTGTAAGAGAGTATATCTCTTTCGACTCGGACTGCGACTGGTGTAAAGCATCTCCTCCAAATTCCGTGACGCGTTAATCTCATCTAGAATGACGCTCAAGAAAAGATCTAACTCTAACGGACTAGGCATCATGCCTGTCCAAGAAAGCATGAAGTCAAAATAGGCGACGTGTCGAAAGAGCCGACCAGGTAAAGGGTAATGCTTTCTATCGCCAATCAAAATCCCATATCGCAAGTACGGATGAACGCTCTTATGTGTGTTGGCTTTTTCGCTATAAGCGATGGCATCGTGAGTTGTAACCTTTCCTAGCTTGGCTTCTATAACCACGCGGGGTTTCCAGACATTTTCAGCAACTACTTCGGTTATCAGAACATCGGTTTCGTATGCAGCGGTATTCTGTATGGAAGGATTTTGACCTTTGTATTCACGAATTTCGTGAGCGTATGAGAGCTTTGATCCGCAATATGATCTTAAGGATGAGTCAGCCTCATGCAGCCTTTCGCTTACCGGGCCCATTATGGACTCCACCCAAGCTTTTTCTGGCGTCATTGGCATACAGCTCCATTTAGGTTATTTGAGGCGGCGCGACTTGTATTCAATGGACGATCCTAACATCGCTGGTTCAAACCTTCAGTCCAAACGAGCGTCGAATTATCAGCCGTACCTTCGTGCAGCGTTTGACGGCATCCTTTGCGTCGCCCTTTGTTGCCGAACTGCCCGGGTAGCGATAATCAACCGCAAAGTCGGTGAGCACGATCAAATCCTGTCGGAGTACGCCCCAGGAAGGCTCGACCGGTAGGACGAGTGACAGCAGCTTTGCGAGGTCGTGCGTCTTGCCAGACGCAACGCCCGCCTCCTCGAGCCGAGCCTTTAAGTACTTCTCAGCCGACTGCTGCGCGTGGAAACAGGTTGCATCGTAATTCGTGCTTCGGCGTGCGCGAGAGATCAGGCCGGCGACAACCCAGTCGCCCTCTGCTTTGTCTATCCACTCCTTAGTTAAGGGCTTCATAGACCACTTTACCGTGCTCAAGGATATCGCGCATAAATGTATCGCCGATCGCGAGCCGCCGCGATATGTGCTCCGGGGTTCGGACCAGCAGATCGAGCGCCAGGGAAGTATCGATTCGACTTCGAATCTTGACAGCCTGTCTGTTGGGCCTGCCCTTGAAAGGCATGACGACGAGCAGATCAACGTCGGAATCCCACGCCGGCTTACCGTAAGCATGAGAACCAAAGAGTATGATCTTTTGCGGCTGAAACTTCTCCGCGATCTGTTCGGAGAGTTCCTTGATTTCTCTGTAACTTGTGGTTCGAAGCGCTTTCATGGCAAGCACGATTATACTCTCGCCTTTGGGTTAGTCATCAACGGGTTTGTTCTAAATCACCGTCGTCACAATTTCCCGGATGCTGCGTTGCAGTTCGCGGTCGTCGGTGATGGGTGAGCACATCGCGGTTTCGGCGGCGGTGACGGGCGGGATACCCAGGGCGATCAGTTGCGCGGCGTAGATCAGCAAGCGAGTCGAGACACCTTCCTCTAATCCATGCCCGCGCAGGTTGCGAACCTTCTGGCCGATCAGCACCAGGTCGCGCGCGGTACCCTCATCGACGCCGCCTTCGCGCATCACGATCTCGGTTTCCATCTCGGGCGGCGGATAGTCAAAATCGATAGCGACGAATCTTTGCCGCGTCGACTGTTTCATGTCTTTCAAGATCGACTGGTAGCCGGGATTGTAAGAAACGACCAGCATAAAGTCCGCCGGCGCATCGAGGATTGTCCCGCGTTTTTCAATCGGCAGGCGGCGGCGATGATCCGTCAGCGGGTGAATGATCACGACTGTGTCTTTGCGTGCTTCGACGACTTCGTCGAGATAACAGATCGCGCCGTTTCGGACGGCGGAGGTCAGCGGACCGTCATGCCAGATTGTTTCATCGTTTTCGAGCAGGTAACGCCCGACCAAATCCGTCGCCGAAAGATCTTCATGACAAGCCACGGTGATCAGGGGCCGCTCCAGGCGCCAGGCCATGTGCTCGACAAAGCGAGTCTTGCCACAGCCGGTTGGTCCCTTCAGAATCACGGGTAGGTGCGCCGTGTGTGCCGCTTCAAACAGATCGATCTCTTTATTGACAGGGAGATAGTACGGCTCCTGGGCAACGCGATATTCTTCGATGGCTAATTCGGGCATAGAAAGAAAGTTTCGAGTTTCGAGTCTGCAGTTTCAAGTTTGCCATGAAATCTTAGCATCGGCTGGAAAACGCAGCAAAGATTCAACAAAATTGGGGGCTTGTTCCCTGGTTTGTGTCGCGGAGAATTAACGCGAAGCGTACAGTAGACCGACTGTAGCATAGAGTTTCGGTTCCTAAGACGCACAGACTAAAGTCTATGCTACGGTCGGGCTACTGCACCGCCAAGTCCGGCAAATGCCTCCCCCAACTTGAAACTTCAAACCTGAAGCCTGAAACTACAGCCGATGAAAATCGCAGTAGCAATGAGTGGCGGCGTGGATTCTTCCGCAGCCGCGGCAATCCTCAAACAGCAGGGTCATGAACTGGTCGGCTTTACGATGCAGTTGTGGAACCAGCGCCGGGGGCTGAGTGTCGACGAGAACGGCGATCCGCTGCCTTCTCGCTGTTGTTCTCTCGACGATGTTTACGATGCCCGCCGGGTTGCTGAAGAGTTGGGGTTCCCCTTTTATGTATTGAATCTCGAACGCGAATTCGAGCGCGACGTCGTCGCTCCCTTTGTGGCCAGTTACTTGAAAGGCGAGACGCCGATTCCCTGTGTCTCTTGCAATAGCCGTCTGAAGTTTGCCTCGCTCGACCGACTGGCCGCGAGCCTCGGCTGCGAGAAAGTCGCAACCGGTCATTACGCGCGGGTTGAGTACGACACGACCTCGAATCGTTATCGACTGCTGCGCGGACTGAACAGCCAGAAGGATCAGTCATACTTCCTTTGGGAGTTAACTCAGGATCAGTTGTCGCGCGCGCTGTTTCCGTTGGGCGAAATGTCCAAGCCAGAGGTACGCGAGGTGGCGCGACAAAGTCAGTTGGCGATCGCAGAGAAGCGGGAATCGCAGGAGATCTGTTTCGTGCCCGACGGCGACTATGCGGGTTTCATCGATCGTTACCTTGACGCCGAAGGCAGCGGCGAGCAAATACCCAGCCGAGGCGAGTTAGTCGATTCGCAAGGGCGCGTGGTGGGCACTCATACAGGCATCCACCGGTATACGGTGGGCCAGCGCCGCGGCATCGGCATTTCGGCCGAACGACCGCTTTATGTGATCTCGATTGACGCTGCGAAGAACCAGGTCGCAGTCGGGTCAGCGGATGAACTGCTCAGCGGGGAAATGACGGCCGCGGGAGTAAACTGGATTGCATCAGATGGATCCGGTGAAGCGGTGCGTGCCGAAGTTCGGGTACGCTACCGGCACGAAGCAGCGCCGGCTACGATCATTCCGGTGACCGGTGAACGCGCGCGCGTTACTTTTGATGAGCCTCAGCGCGCGATCACAGCCGGTCAGGCGACCGTCTTCTATCGCGGCGACGAAGTTTTGGGCGGCGGCTGGATCGTGAAAGCAGAAGGCAGCATGCACAAGGCAGTAAGCAGAGTGTGACAGTGATCAAAGAGTCGCCCTCTGCTTACTGCCTTCTGCCTTCTGCCTTCTGCACTTCCTAAACCTTTTTTGATTCGGCTGCGTAACATCAGGGGAATTTCATTCAACAAATCCGCCTGCAAATCTAACTCAGGAATACAGCCATGGCCATGTCACGTACTCGCAAAATCGTTCTGATTATCTCGGGCATCGTCATCATCCTGGTGCTGGTGATGATTCTCGGCGTTGCTCTGCTCTTTGCCGCTTTCCACAAGGGCGCTCCTTCGATTAGCGACAACAGCGTGCTGGCGCTGCGGGTTGCCGGTCCGCTGCCCGACTATATCGCGGAGGACCCGCTGCGAAAGTTCTTCGGCGGACCGGAAGACTCGCTCAGCAATCTGCTGCTGCAGATCAGGAAAGCAAAGGTCGATAAGCGCATCACGGCGATTCTGCTGGACATCGATATGTCGGGCGCCGGCTGGGGCAAATCCGAAGAGATTCGCGACGCGATCACGGACTTTCGCACTTCCGGGAAACCGGTTTATGCCTACATGGAGTTGGGCATGAACAAGGAGTACTACATCGCCTCGGCCTGCGACAAGATCTACATGCCGCCTCCCGGTGAGCTGTTCATCAACGGACTGGCGGCGGACGTGATGTTCTTTCGCGGATCGCTGGATAAGCTGGGCATCTATCCGGACATCTATCAGATCGGCGCCTACAAGAGCGTGGGCGACATGTTTACCAAGAAGGAGATGACTAAGGAGCATCGCGAGTATGTGAACGAGCTGCTTGACGATCTGTACGCTCGGTATGCGGAGGGCATCGGCAAAGGACGCGGTAAGTCGGCGGACGAGATGAAGGCGCTGATTACCAACGCTCCCTACGATGCCAAAGCAGCAAAAGAGGCCGGCCTGATCGATGGTTCCATGTACCGTGATGAAGTCGACAAGGAGTTGAAGAAACGACTGGGCTACAAAGACACGGAAGATCTCCCGCTGGTCAAGGCTTCCGACTATCACGAAGTCGATCAGGAATCCCTCGGGCTGAACAAGGGCGAGAAGATTGCGATCATCTACGCTAGCGGCAATATCGGCTCGGGCAGATCAGAGAACAGTCCTTCCGGTAATCAGTCGATTGGTTCGGACACATTGGCCCGGGCGTTGAACGACGCGCGTGACGATAAAACGATCAAGGCGATCGTGCTGCGGGTCGACAGTCCGGGCGGATCGGGCCTGGCTTCTGACATCATTTGGCACGCCGTCGAATCCGCCAAAGAAAAGAAACCCGTGGTGGTATCGATGAGCGACGTCGCGGCTTCGGGCGGCTACTACATCTCAACCGGGGCCAACAAGATCATCGCGGAACCGTCGACCATTACCGGCTCGATTGGCGTGGTGGCCGGCAAGCCGGTGATGAAAGGACTTTATGACTGGTTGGGCGTCACCAACGAATACGTCTTGCGCCCCAAGGATGGCGGCTCAGCCGGTATGTTTCGCGAGACGGAAAAATTCAACGACGTCGAGCGCAAAAAATTCGAAGGCTGGATCAACGCCACCTACCAGGATTTCATCGGCAAGGTAGCGAAAGGCCGAAAGATGGAAGTGCCGGCCGTCGATAAGATCGGCCAGGGGCGCGTATGGACCGGGGCGCAAGGCAAAGGCAACGGCATCGTTGATGAGTACGGCGGACTGGACCGCGCGGTCGAAGTCGCGAAAGGACTGGCCGGGATAGCGAAAGATAAAGGCGTGCGTCGTGTGATTCTGCCAGCGCCGCGATCGATCCTGCAGGAGTGGCTGAACCTGGGTGACGATGACAGTGAAACACGCGAGACTCAGGAGTTAAAACAGCAACGCGCCGTGCTGGCGCTACTGCCCGAGGATGCGCAGCGCGCTGTTCGTTATGCGGCTCTGCTCGACCGAATGAAGAGCGGCGACGCGGCGCTGGTGATGCCGTTTGAACTGCGGGTGAAGTAGGGATCAGTAATCAGCAGTCAGCAATCAGCAGTCAGCAGGGCAGCGGAGAGTAGGCAAAAAGACTCCCGGCCGAGAGAGCAAAACAAGAGAGGCAGTGGTAGCACCGGTCGCCACCACTGCCTTTCGCTTACCTTACTTGCTGATTGCCGATTGCTGATTGCCGATTGCCGATTGCTGACTACTGATTACTGATTACTGATTACTTCTCTTCCACCCATGTACTGCTGCAGGATTTCGGGAATTACCACCGACCCATCGGCCTGCTGATAGTTTTCCAAAATCGCAATCCAGGTGCGGCCAATCGCTAAGCCCGAGCCATTCAACGTGTGCACGAACTCGGGCTTGGCGCCACCCGCACGTCGAAAGCGAATCTGCGCGCGCCGCGCTTGAAACGCTTCATAGTTGGAACACGAAGAGATCTCGCGAAAAGTGTTTTGCGAAGGCAGCCACACTTCGATGTCATAGGTTTTGGCCGAACCGAAACCAAGATCGCCGGTGGCAAGCGCGACGGTGCGATAGTGCAGCCCGAGTAGCTGCAGGACGCGCTCAGCGTTTGCGGTAAGCGACTCGAGTTCGTCGTAGGAATTTTCCGGCAGAGAGTACTTGACCAGCTCAACTTTCTCGAACTGATGCTGGCGAATTACGCCGCGTGTGTCGCGCCCATAACTGCCGGCCTCTGAACGAAAGCACGGCGTGTACGCAACCCACTTTTTGGGAAGCTGTGAGACGTCGAGAATTTCTTCGCGGTGATAATTCGTCACGGGCACTTCGGCAGTCGGCACCAGATACAAGTCGCGCGGGTCTCTGAGCTTAAAAAGATCCTCTTCAAACTTTGGCAATTGCCCGGTGCCAAACAAAGCATCCTTGTTCACGATGAAGGGCGGCAGTGTTTCCTGATAGCCATGCTCGGTCGAGTGTAATTCCAGCATGAAGTTGATCAGCGCGCGCTCTAAACGGGCGCCGGCGCCATGCAGGATGGCAAAACGCGCCGCCGCAATTTTGCTGGCCCGTTCAAGATCCAGGATGCCCAACGCTGTGCCGAGGTCGACATGGTCCCGCGGCTCGAAATCAAATTCAGGCCTGGTGCCCCAGCGACGGACCTCGCGGTTTGCCGATTCATCGCTGCCCACCGGCACGCTCTCGTGCGGAATGTTGGGCAGGGTTGAGAGTTTCTCGGCCATGTCCAGTTCGCATTTTTCACGCCACGCATTTTTCTTGCTGATGTCCGCTTTCAATTCCGTAACTTGACTGCGAAGGTTCAGTGCTTCATCCGCCTTCCCCTCCTTCATGAACTTTCCAATCTGAGCCGTCAACGCGTTTCGTTCCGCATTCAACTGATCCGATTCCGCAATAGCCCGCCGTCGAGCGAGATCGTCGGAAGCGAAGCTACGGAGCGTTTCGAAGGCTTCGTCGCCCGCAGCTCGGTTTTGCAAGGCAGTCATGACCTGATCAAGATGTTCACGAACAAAGTTGAGATCAAGCATTTGTCACCATATAGTAGAGTTGTAATCAGTTGAGCGCATCAGTCAGTGAAACGCTGCGCAACGTAGTGAACCTCTTCGCCTTAGCCCGCGGAGCGGGCGAGAGCATAAAGCCTGGGGTGGAGCGCAACGAAACCCCAGGTGTGTAAAAGCCCATCACTACCAAGCCCGTGAAACGGGCGACAGCGCCTTAGAAATCAGACCATCACAAAAACGAATCTCGCGGCTCCAGCAACGCAAATGAGGCCGCTGTCGCCCACTAGGTGGGCTAGGCTCGTATCCGCCATTGTCCTGGGGTTCCGCTGCGCTCCACCCCAGGCTTTATGCTGGCACCCACTTCGCGGGCTTGAACATATACTTCTTAACTCGCGAGGGCCTTTAAGAACTTATCTGATTACAGGTTCTCGGATTGTACCTGAGCGCGCGGAGGGATGCACATTTCGGTTCTTAGTGTTAGCGAGTCCCATGCGGAAGAGGATCCGGCGGCGACCCAGCGACCAGATTGGAAAGGGCGTGCGCTAATTGTTGAAGCTGAATTGCCTGAGGTTCGTGCCGTCTGTATCAGTCATGCAGATCTCGTACTGGCGTGGAGGGCTGCAGACGACGGTTTTGGCCACGTGAGCTTGTAGCCGGTAATAAACCTTAAGACTGGCACACAACTATTCGAACGTTATTCTCGCTGTCAGCGAATCCGCCGGAACCGGCGACGATTGAAACGATCTTCGTCGCTTCGAATCCGGTGGAAGTTATGAACTCGAACGAAGCGGCTGTGATCGAAGCGGCGCCATCGTCGATGATCGCGGCCTCGCCCGACAAAGATGCCTCTGCGCCAGGAGTACCCTCTGGGACCACGACCGTCCCAGCGGCCGTCGCGCGCGTCATGGCAATTAACAAACTTGCCGCATTTCTTTGAAACGTCCGGGCCTCTGCCGCGTCCTCGTCCCTGGGCCAGGCCGGTTGCCGGAGCAATAAGGAACATCAGACCAAGAACCGCTATCCACAAAAAACTACGTATGGAAACTCTCATAACTCCTCCAAACAGCGTCGTCTTAGTTGCGATGATTCTATCTGTACTCGTTGTCGGGGAGGTAGAACTCTCGGCAATTGAGAACAATACTCATGCCGTCGAGCGAGTTTTCCGATCATTCCTCAGGAATCGCTCACTTGTGCGGTGCGGCGCGCCTTAGCATCGGCGCACCATATCGGGTCAAACCTTAACACTGAGTAGTATGAAGTTCAGACAGCAGTCGCTCAAGTCAAATCCGCCAAGAAGCGCAGCACAACGACCTTGCCTCAAGGGTAACGAATTTCGCGCAGAGCCTGCAACCGCCCCCGGGATCGAGCATTTGTGATAAGCCTCAAGTGTGTGTTATGAAAAACCGTTCTCGGAAAACCAGACTATTGTCGAGGTCTTAAATCTGCAAATGCACAGTCTCACGAGCACAGAAGCGAACCGATGACACAGCCAGTCCGCAAAGCCGTCTTCCCCGCCGCCGGCCTGGGAACCCGTTTCCTGCCGGCCACCAAAGCGTCTCCGAAAGAGATGTTGCCGCTGGTCGATAAGCCCCTGATTCAATACGTCGTCGAAGAAGCAGTGGCGTCCGGCATTGAGTCGATAATTATTGTCACTGGCCGCGGCAAGTCAGACATTGAAGATCATTTCGACGTTTCGTTTGAGTTAGAGCAAACCTTGCGCGACCGTGGTAAGGATGAGTTGCTCGCCGAGGTGCGGGCGATTTCTGAGATGGCGCGCGTCAGCTATGTGCGCCAGCGAGAAGCGCTGGGACTGGGCCATGCTGTCTTGCAGGCGCGGGACTGCGTCGGCAACGAACCGTTCGCGGTGATGCTGAGCGACGACATTATCGATTCTGATGTGCCGGGTCTGAAGCAATTGCTGGACGTATATGAGAAGTATGAGGCACCGGTGATCGGCACGATGCAGGTGGCCGGTGAAGCAATTTCCCGCTTCGGGGCCCTGGCGGTCGAAGAGATCGAAGCCGGGGTCTACAAAGTCACGGACATGGTGGAAAAGCCGGCCTTTGCCGACGCGCCTTCAGACCTCGCGATTATCGGGCGTTACGTGTTAACCCCAGACATCTTTGATGAGCTTGCCAACACTCGGCCGGGCGCGATTGGCGAGATTCAAATCACGGACGCGATGCGGTCGCTGCTCAAGAAGCGTCCGTTCTATGCAGTGCGCTTCCAGGGCACGCGTTACGACGCGGGCGACAAGCTCGGGTTTTTGATCGCCACGGTTGACTTTGCCTTGAAGCGATCAGATTTGGCGCCGGAGTTCAAAGAATTTCTGCGGTCGCTGAAGCTTTGAGAAGGTTTGGGTTCGACGCGGTCTCTGCCGATGCCCCAACGGGGCTATGCCCAGGGTTGCGAGGAACGAGCTACCCTGGGTAAGCATTCATGAATTTGTTTCCAACCCCAACGGGGTTGCGCTGTGGATTAACGCCGGACTGAGAAGGCGACAACCCCGTTGGGGTTGATGACATAAATCGCTTCTTTCTTCCCAGGGTAGCTCGTTTCTCGCAACCCTGGGCCGGAGGGCGCGGCCCCGTTGGGGCAGTCAGAAGCCACGTCATCGAAGTTTTTCCGAGTCTCTGCGAACCGAGTATGAATAAGACTTATTTGCAAAGGGAACCATTGCAGGAGAATTGAATACCTTGACTGAATCAAGCAAGCCTTTTTCCAATCGCGTCGCAATCGTTACCGGCGCCACACGAGGGATTGGTCGCGCGATTGCGCTTGAGCTGGCTCGCCGCGGCGCGGACGTCGCTTTCAACTATGCGAAAAGCGCCGACGCGGCCGCGTCGCTGACGAAAGCGATAGAAGCGCTCGGAGTACGCGTCCTGGCCACGCAATGCGATGTTGCCGACACCGCTGCAGCAGCGGAAATGGTCAAGCAGGTTAAGGAAGCCTTTGGCCGCATCGATTTTCTGGTGAACAACGCCGGTATCACGCGCGACAACCTGATTCTGCGGATGAAGGAAGACGATTGGGACGCGGTCATGGATACCAATCTCAAGGGCGCCTGGAATTTCGCGAAGGCGGCATTGCGCTTGATGCTGCGACAGGAAGAGGGCGGATCGATCCTGAACATCACCTCGATCAGCGGGCGAGTCGGCATGGCGGGGCAGTCAAATTACTCTGCGTCCAAGGCGGGGATGATCGGCCTGACCAAAGCGCTGGCCAGGGAAGTGGCGAGCCGCAACGTCACCGTCAACGCGTTGGCCCTGGGTTTTGTTTCGACCGACATGTCCGGGGCGCTGGACGAAACCTATCGCGGAAAATTCCTGGAGCAGATTCCCCTGGGCCGTTTTGCTGAAGCTGACGAGGTCGCACGGATCGCGTGTTTCATGTTGTCGAACGACGCGCGTTACATCACCGGCCAGACGCTGCAGGTCGACGGTGGCTTAGCGATGTAACCCCGGGAGCGCGGGCATCCTGCCCGCTTTTTGGATCCTGTCCGCTTTTTGGATCCTGCCCGCCATCGTATCCATCACTAATGCGGGCGGGATGCCGGCTTTTCCTCTTCTTACCACTTTCCTCTCTATCACCAAATGCGGGCAGGATGCCCGCGCTCCCGGTTGCACTCCCGGTTTCAATGACCTGCGCGCGCCTGAGTAATCCGGAGCGCTTGCTTACGCGCCGCTTCAGAAATATTTCGATTCTCTTTTAAGATCAAGAGATCCCTGGTGTGGATGCGCGGCAGTACGTTTACCACGGTGGGCAGGGGCGTGCGCGGATTGCGCACCAGGTTGTGAATGATCGGGTACTTGCGAGCCCACGAGCGGTTCATGGCAATTTGTCTGAGCACTTCGCCGTCAACCGTGCGCATGGCCGAAATCAACTCGGCTTCCTGTTCGCTGACGCGCGGGTTGTGAATCACGGCGCAGGAAACAACCTTGTTCGAGTCGCGGATCAAAATACCGCGAGCCTCGCGATCGCCTTTCATCGCCAGCTTCATCCGGTCCTTGGGGCCCATGAACATGATCCGCCGGATCATCGAGACGCGTTCGTCTGTGGCCACGCCGCCTTCCAACTGTTCGCGCTTGATGACGCTTTCGATATTCGCGCGACGTTGCTCGATGGACTCGCTCATCAATTCCTCATAGATCTCGGCCGGCAGCCATGACTCGTCGATCTCATCGTCCGACACCTCGATATGTTGCGCGATCAACCAGGCGTCGTCGGCGCTCAGGGTCTCGCCGGCCACGGTTAATTCGGCGGCGGCAAAGAATTCAGCGGCGGCCGTCTTTCCCTGGGCTCGCAACTCGTCGGCAATCTGCTGAGCGCCTCGTTCTTTCTCAAAGAATTCCTGATGTGTTTCGCGCGCTCGGCGTTCGGCTTCGGGTGTTCGCGCCGGATTCGACAGAATCGCTTCGATGATCGAGGAGGCGCGCACAAGGCGCTGCTGGTTAATGGCAATCAGTTCGAGAATAGTGCCGTTAGTCGTCGCGCTGGCGAGCAGGGCAATGGCCTCGTCGGGCGTGCGATTATTCATCGCCACCGCCTCGTGAATCTCTGGTCCGAGCTGCGTGTGACTCGCGACATAGCCGAGTACTGACGGCGCAATCTCGGCACTCTTCGCGGCGATTAGAAAATCCTCCGCGGTTTGAGTTTCGAGTGTCGCTTGAGCGGCCCGCGAAATCTCAGCGTCGTCACTCTCACGCAGGGCCACCAAAATTTCCAGCAGATCGGACTGGGCCAGCGGCAGCAAACCGTGCGCCGCCGCCAGACGCGCGGGCTGCGGCGCGCTCCCACTGACGATCGCCTGCACGACGGGGTTACTCGATGTGGATTCCTGACTCAAGGCACCTGATCTGCTGCGGAAATTTGTTTCGGCTCAACTTAGCCGATCCATTTTCAGATCTCAAACGCGAGATTTCAAATTCGGTCCTCGGCAGGACGGCTGCTTCGTTCAGCAGGCTGCTTAAAAACTCTGAGATTCTGCGAAGGACGCAAAATTTGGAGTGCGGCGGCAGCGACGCCGCTTTGGATTGATGCTATTTTCCAATACTTTCTGAGGTGCGAGTCAATATCCAAAGCGGCGTCGTTGCCGCCGCACTCCAAAGAGTTGAGTTTTTGGCCAATTGTGGCCGGGATAAACTTGATCTTCGCTGCTGCCTCAATGCATCTCTCGTTCAGTCCATCGGGCAAGCCTTTGATCACCGGCTCAGCTAAAGAGAAGGGCGAGAGGTGGAAGCCTTGAGCTTCATGTTCAGTAAAGATTGAACGTGTATTCGAGCTGCATATACTGCGAGACTGGCCTGCCGTCTTTGATCGCTGGAGTGAATTTGATGGCCCGCGCGGCGCTAATCGCTTTTGTCGTCAGACCGAAGCCCAATGGCGTTAGGACGACAATGTGTTTCACTTCTCCTTCCGCGGAGAAGACGCTACGAAGCACAACTGTACCCGTCACTCCCGCTTTTCTCGCTCGTTCCGTATAACCTGCTTCAGGTTTGCTAAGGACGCGAACTTTCTCGGTCACCTCCCTGCCATTAAAGGCCGGTTCGAGTTGACCTGGCTGTTGTGAGGCGCGACTGCGCAGCTCGTCTAATTGGTCGCGCCAGGTCCGGGCGTCGGGATCATCGGGACTGAGAGCCAAAAATCTTTCCAGACTCTCGGCGCTTTCGGAAAACTGCTTCAACGAATAGTGAGCAAAGCTCTTTGTGATCAGAGCGGGAAGAAAATCCGGTTTGATCTTTAGCGCAATCGCTGCTTCTTCGAGCGCGTTCACTGACTCAGCCTTGCGCCGGCTTGCTTCCGCGATCGCATAGTGTGCTTCGACACTTTGATCGCCCAGCTCCAGCGCTCGCCTGGCCGTCGCCAGAGCTTTGGTTAGCTCATTTGCAAGGATCAGGGTATAAGCCAGTTTGGCATGCGCATCGGCCAATTGCGGACGCAGATCGATGCTTTTTTCAAACGAGGAGCGAGCCCCGGCAAACCATTCCTCACTGTACTGTGCCAGTCCGAGATAATACCAGGCGTCCGCATCGTCAGCGTGTGCCTTGGTCACTTTGGTTAGAACTTCGATTGCTTCGCCGGTCTTACCTTGTTGAAAGAGTGCGATCCCGTGAGCTGTATTGTCTTGATCAGGTGTACCAGCCTGCTGCGCCTGAGCGAACAAGGTGAGTGAAAGAGTGAGCGCCACCAAAACAGCCGCACCCAAATAATGAGGTCTACGCATGATGCTCCCTCCTATTAATGCGAGTAATGCGAGTGGACGGAGATCTTGTCAGTACCGCCTCGGTAGCGGGCGTGTGCGCGAGAGTAAGAGTCACTCACCCGCTACCGCAGGTGGTACTGACAAGTCACTTGAGCCGCATCGATCCCCGTCAATCCGCGGCTAACGATTTGTCGCCAGCATCGCAAGCTAACAGCGTGCGTTACAGTTTGAAGCTTTAAGCAGCGGCGCCATGGCACTTCTTATATTTCTTGCCTGAGCCGCAGGGACAGGCCTCATTGCGTCCCACTTTGGGTTGATCGCGGACGACGGTTTTTGTTCTTCCTGCTTCTTCGCCCGCAGCCGCGGCTCCCTGGTTGGGGCCGGTGAAAGTCAGTGGGCTGCGCGGCCGGCGTCGCTGCCGCAGGGCCTCAGGCGGCTGCTCTTCGACGATTTGCAGATTGAAGAGCGAGCGAATCGTCGTCGTGTCGATGCGATCGAGCATATCCTGAAACATGTCAAAGCTCTGTTTCTTGTACTCGACCAGCGGATCCTTCTGGCCGTACCCAACCAGGCCGATGCCCTGCTTTACATGGTCCAGCGAGAGCAGGTGATCCTTCCATTGCGCGTCGATGATGTTGAGCATGATGATGCGCTCGTAGGTGCGCATCGCCTCGAGGCCAATCTGCTGCTCTTTCTGCTCGTAACGTTTGATCACCTTGGACCAAACCAAGCTCTCGATTTCCTGCTCGGTCGAGTCGTGAAAATCGATCCCTTCGGCATCGCAATCCAGCGCATAGATGGTCTGGATCTGAATCTTATAATTCTCAACGTCCCAGGCATCGGGCGCCACGTCGGGGTTGAGATACTTCTTGGTGATGTCTTCCAGCAGATCGCGAGCGACTCCCTTTTCGCCTACCAGGAATTCGCGCCGGTCGGGCTGTTCCATCAATTCCCGACGAAGATCGTAGATGGCGCCGCGCTGCTTGTTCATCACGTCATCGTATTCAAGCAGGTGTTTGCGAGATTCAAAGTTGCGGCCCTCGACCGATTTCTGGGCCGACTCGATTCGCTTGGAAACCATCTTTGATTCGATCGCTACACCCTTTTCCATGCCCAGCCGCTGCATCAGGGCTTTGACTTTGTCGCCGGCAAAGATGCGCATCAAATCGTCTTCGAGCGAAAGGAAGAAACGCGACGAACCCGGATCGCCCTGCCGCCCCGCGCGGCCACGCAACTGGTTGTCAATCCGGCGCGACTCGTGACGCTCGGTGCCGAGGATGTGCAACCCGCCGTTTTGCACCACCTCCTGGTGCTCGGCTTCGACGATCTCTTTCGCGCGTGTGAAGGCTGCGCTCCATTGCGTTTCGTCGGCTTCATCGGGATCGATTTCGTCGGCTTTCAAAAACTCGCGGGCCATGAAATCGGGATTGCCGCCCAGCAAAATGTCCGTGCCGCGGCCGGCCATGTTGGTGGCGATAGTGACCGCGCCTTTGCGGCCTGCCTGGGCCACGATCTCGGCTTCGCGCTCGTGATACTTGGCGTTGAGCACGTTGTGCGGCACTGCTTCTTTCAACAGCCGGCGGGCGATTAGTTCAGAGTTTTCCACGGAAACGGTACCGACAAGCACCGGCTGGCCTTTTTCATGGCACTCTTTGATTTCTTCGACGACGGCATCCCACTTCTCGGGCAGGGTGCGGTAAATCACGTCGGAAAAGTCGGTGCGCACCATCGGCATATTCGTCGGCACGACCACCACATCGAGTTTGTAAGTCGAGTGAAACTCGGCCGCTTCGGTTTCCGCAGTACCGGTCATGCCCGAGAGCTTTTGATAGAGACGGAAGTAATTTTGCAGCGTGATGGTGGCCAGCGTCTGATTCTCTTTTTCAATTTTGACGCCTTCTTTTGCTTCCACCGCCTGATGCAAACCATCCGACCAGCGGCGCCCCTTCATCAGGCGCCCGGTAAAGTCATCGACAATGATCACCTCGCCTTCCTGGACCACGTATTGGTGGTCGAGCCGGTAAAGCGTGTGGGCCTTCAACGCCTGCTCAACGCAATGAAGCAGTTCCATGTTGTTCGGATCGTAAAGGTTGCCGACGCCCAACAAACGCTCGGCCTTATCCACGCCTTCTTCAGTCAGCACAGCCGTGTGCTGCTTTTCATCAACCAGATAGTCGCCTGTTTTTTGACCGTCCGCCAATTCCTCACCACGGCGTAACTGAGGAATGATCGCGTCGCCCTTGTAGTACTTATCGGTAGCCTCGTCGGAAGGGCCGGAAATAATCAGCGGCGTGCGCGCTTCGTCGATCAGGATCGAGTCGACCTCGTCAACCACAGCGTAGTAGTAACCGCGTTGCACACAGGTCGACAGATCAAACTTCATGTTGTCGCGCAGATAGTCAAAGCCGAACTCGTTGTTCGTGCCGTAGGTGATATCCGCGGCGTAAGCCGTCTGCCGCTCGAAATCGTCCATGTCGTTTTGAATACAGCCGACTTCGAGGCCGAGGAAGCGGTGAATCTGGCCCATCCACTCGGCGTCGCGCGAGGCGAGATAGTCGTTGACCGTGACTACGTGTACGCCACGCCCGGTGAGCGCATTCAGGTAACATGGCAAAGTGGCCACCAGCGTTTTTCCTTCGCCGGTGCGCATCTCGGAAATCTTGCCTTTGTGCAGCACGAGGCCGCCAATCAACTGCACATCAAAGTGGCGCATCCCCGTGCTTCTGAGACTTGCCTCGCGCACGGTGGCAAAGGCTTCGGGAAGGAGTTCATCGAGAATCTCCTGCTCTCGTTGCTTGCGCGCGTCAGCCTCGTGAACGTCGGCCAAGCCACGCGCGACTTGCTCTTTAAGGACGCCCGTGCGCGCGCGCAATTCGTCGTCGGAAAGTTTTTTGAGCCCCGGTTCCAGCTCATTGATCTGGGCCACGATGGGCTGGACCGACTTCAGATAACGCTGGTTACTGCTGCCGAATACTTTGGTCAAAAATTTATCGAAACTCGCCATAATTCGATCCTTTTAATGGTTAACTCAAATTCGCAAAGACGTAATAGTTGATTTTAGATGATCGCCACAACTGTCCTGGTTTGTAACGCAAACTGTTAGTTTGCGATGACTGAATGGCACTCAACGAGCGCAAGCTAACAGCTTGCGTTACAAAACCAAACCAGGACGCTACTTGCCACAAGTTTGGAATTGTAATGGAGCGTGAAGGGCGAGGCAAACATCCACGGTACAAGGTAAGTACAAGGTAATGGGTCGATCTAAGCCTTATGCTCTCTCGTTCACACCTTCGCTTCAGCGAGGTGCCAGCCGGAGTCCTCGTTGCTACTCGGTAGCCGTTTCAACGGCTTATCGCCATCCTTCGTCAAACCGTTGAAATGGTTCCAGGATCGCTGCTCGAACTTTGGACCACCTCGCTAAAGCGAAGGTGTGAATGAGACCTTCTTCAAATCAACCGAGTTCGTATCCTGGCAATAGCCCGTTGGGAGCCGACACTGCCTCCAAACTTTAGAAGCAGGTACACGAGTTACCCCAGCAGTTTCAGATGCTGGTCAACTCGCCGGCTTAAGCTGTTTGGTCAACATCTCACCCGCGGTTTGTCGTGGCATCTTGAAGCGAACGACAACCTGTTTTCCGTCAGCGAGTACTTTGGTGTGTTTATAGATTACCTCTTCGTCCTTGCCTTGTTTGGCCATTTGACCGACGAACAACAGACCATTGTAAGCTCTGGCCAATTGCTCGGCCCGTTCCGGCGAATCGGCCTGTGATTCAACCTGGGCGGTGACTTCACCTTCGTCGAGTTTGACCGCCAGGCTCAGCGGCCCGGCTTCGCAGGGTATCGGATCTTCGCCCTTATGTTTCTCGGGGTCTTTTAAGAATGAAAGCATGTTGCTGGAACTGATCGCCCCGGCAAGCTCCTTGGCCAGGTCAAGCAGCCGCTCGTCTCCGGACTTTTGCACGACCGCCGCTTCCGCTAATTTGCAATCGGTCGTCAGCTTTGCCTCGATTCTGAGTTCCACCACCTTACTCAAATCGAGCTCTCCCTTTTCTTTCTTGTCGTTCGCTTTCTTCAACCAGTCCGTCAACGGTCGTTTGTTGATCTCGTCAGCATCAGGCCGCAGGACGTTATTCTCTTTGGCGATCTGATCGAGTTTCTTATCGATTTCCGAAGGCGCTTTCGCGTCGGCAGCCACGGGACTTGAAGAAGGGCTCGGCGCTGGTGTAGCGGCCGGTGATGCCGCGGTAGCAAGGCCGGGGGAAGCACTCGGCGAAGGAGAACTTTCGGGCTTTACGGGTCCGGCCTGTGAGACGATTTTTGGCGCAAGCGGATCCGCCGCGCCCACGCCTCCGCTGGTGGCTGGGGCGATACCCATGGCCGTTTCGAAATAGCCCGGGGGATATTGAAACTTGTTGCCAACCTGCACCATCGTTACTTCGTCGCCGATGATGGTTTTGGCGTAGGCTTTGTCGACGTACCCCGCCTTCCCGGCCAGCGCCGCGATGTTTAGCGCGTCGCGCAGCGTGGGAACGAAAACCACGGCAGCCGCTACGGCAAAATGAAAGGCGGTGGATCCTGCCAGCAAGCCGAGCACGATCTTCCACCGCGGCTCGCGATTGACCTCGAAATTTGCGAAAAGCTCAGCCATTTCTCACTAAACCCCGTTTTTCCTTGCTGCTCGCTTTAGACGCTGTGAATGCTTCTGCCGTGGCGAGCGGCAATCGCTATACGTTAGCACTATGAGTCGTGTTGCCCAAAAGAGGTTGCAGCCCGCGTAGTGACCTAATTTCCGTTTAGCGGCGGGCGGTGCCTGCCAGAAGAAACTGAACTCGTTTATTTAACCTTGCGCCGGCAGCTTTCCAATAGCCCTCCCTCACGGTCGGGCTTCTGCTTGGGGGTGCGATTCCAAGCAGAAGCCCGCGCGTTAGCAAGGGCTTTTTTGGCCGCACAGACTTCTGGAGAAGGCCACAATCCTCGAATCCCTAATTGAGATTAATGTGAACACAGAATTACCCCAATTCTTGCAGCCGGGTAATCTCTTCCTTACAGTCTTTGCGCCTTTGCCTCTTTGCGAGTTCTTAGAAACGCTCTTTGGAATTGTCCGTTTAGATAGGGCACTCGTGCCTCTGGCTCGGGGCGGCGGACAAGTCCGCTATCTAAACGGAGACCGGGAATGAATTAAGACACCACTTGCACCGGAGCCGCGATGCTTCCGAACCTGAGTTAGAATGCCTGCCTAATGAGATCGAGAGACAAACGCTCGGGCAAGGGCAGGTCGCGTGCTGGAGGAGCGCACCACCGGACGCCCCAGAAAGGCGCGCCCCAAACACCGGCCGCGCTCACAGACGATCACCGCGCTCCAAAGGCAGTCGCCTCGCGCGAGACCGAGAGGCTGCTGGCAGGTCTCGGCACTCCGCCACTCGCTCCCTTCAAACCGGATCCTTTCCAGCAGGAAGCATTGGCGGCGCTGGAATTCGAAGATGTGCTGGTGACGGCTCCGACCGGCAGCGGGAAAACCTGGATCGCTCGCGAAGAAATCAGGCGACTGTTGGCTGCCGGTCGAAGAAGTTGGTACACCAGTCCGCTCAAAGCGCTGACAAATTCAAAGTACCAGGAGTTCAGTGAAGAGTTCGGAGCAGAGCAAGTCGGGATCCTTACCGGCGACCGGAAAGAGAATACAGAAGCGCCGCTCATCGTCGGCACCACTGAGATTTACCGCAACCAACTGTTCGACTCGCTGCGTGGGGGTAGTTCGCTCGCCGCTGATCTGGTTGTGCTCGACGAAGCTCATTACCTGGCTAACGAAGATCGCGGACACGTTTGGGAAGAGGCGATCATCCTCACTCCTCCGCGCATTCGTCTGCTGCTGTTGTCGGCGACTATCGGAAACGCGGAGGAATTTGCTGGATGGATGGAAGAAGTGCGCGGAGTTCGCTGTGGTGTCGTGTCGCGACCGGGCGCGCGACCGGTGCCGTTACGAGCGGCGCTGCTCTTGCCCGATCAGCGTTTGCTACCGCTCTTGAATGATGCGGGCCGATTGAATCCTGAGATCGAGCGCATCAGTGAAAGGCGACGCGAGGAGCGAGAACGCTGGAGCAGAAGGTAAAGGTAAAAAGGCAAAAGGAAAAAGTTAGGATGAAGGATATTAGAGAACGAACGTTTGAATTTGCTCTTCGGATAGTGGCGTTGTGCCAACGCCTGGACGAGAAACCCGGTATTGCCCGTACCCTTGGGCGCCAACTATTGCGTGCCGGTACTTCCATCGGAGCAAATATGGAAGAAGCTCAAGCCGGACAAAGCAAGCCTGATTTCATTAGTAAGAACGCCATTGCCTTAAAGGAAGCTCGCGAAACTCTTTACTGGCTACGCCTGCTCAGTGCATCGAAGGTTATCCCGGCTGAGCGCCTATCAGAACTCCAAGAAGAGGCTGAGGAACTGTTGAAAATCATAGGAGCTATAATTGTCTCCGCAAAATCCAGGAAAACCGATTCTTAATATATCCCTTTTGCCTTTTACCTTTTTCCTTTTGACTTTTTTATGAAGCTCAGCATGCCCGAAATGCCGCCCGCGACTTTGCTGGCTGCGTTGGGCGCCTACAATCTGCTGCCGGCGATCGTCTTTTTGCCAACGCGCCGTCGTTGCGATCAGGCAGCCTCTGAAGCGGCTTTTGCCCGGCGCGATCCGAATTCGGAGCGGGTTGAGGCACGGCGCGACTTCATGAGCGCATTTGTCCGTGAGCACCCCGAGGTGCGCGGGCATCGTCATTGGGACACGATTCTGCGCGGCGCCGTCGCCTCGCATCACGCCGGCCACATCCCCGCATGGAAACTGGTGATCGAGAAACTGATGAGCGCCGGTTTGCTCGACGCAATCTTTGCCACCGCTACCGTCGCGGCCGGCGTTGATTTCCCTGCCCGCACAGTAGTTTTGAGCGGAGCCGATCAGCGCAATGCCAGTGGCTGGCGACAGTTGACCGCTTCAGAGTTGCAGCAGATGACCGGTCGCGCGGGCCGTCGCGGTAAAGACAACGTCGGTTTCATCGTCGCGGCTCCTGGTCCACATCAGGACCCGGCGCGTATCGCGCAGTTGCTCAAATCATCACCCGATCCGTTGGTCAGTCAGTTTCGCGCTACTTACACGACGCTGCTGAACCTGCTTGATGCCTACGGCAGTTTTTCCCAGGTGCGCGAAATTGCCGAAAGGAGTTTTGCGCATCGCGAGGCGGCGCACAACATAGCGCGTCTGCAAATAGGCCGGGAAGAAAGCACGCAACGAATTGAGTACCGATTGCAGGAGTCGAATTGTGATCTGCAGCTCTCGGCGGCTCTGGGTCTTGAGCGAATGGTAAGTGCGCGGGCTCGTTTGCAGGAAGCCAAGCCCCAGACCCGAGCCGAGTTAGTGCTGCGCTGGCTCGACGAAGTGGTCCAACCGGGGAAAGTAATTGGCATCGGTCGCAGCGGCAAGCGTTTAGTGCTGGTGACCGAGCGACGCGAGGGGAATGTCCTGGGGCTGCGCGAAGATGGACGGCGCGCCACTTTTGCGCTGGAGCGGATTGGCCCGGTTTACGCTCCCGTCTATCCGTTGCGCGAACAGTTCGTTGCAGAGGCTTTCGCCGAGATCCATGCGAAAGGCCGGGAGCTATTGATGCCTGAGCCAAGGCTGCACGACGCGCAAGCAGAAGAATCCAATGCGGTTGATCTTTTCGATCAGATCATTGATTCCCTCACGCCGGCTAACCTGAGTGATGCAGAAAAACAGACCTGCGTGGAAGCGTTGTGGGCGACGCTTCCGGACGCGGAAACGATTGAACGCGCCAACCGCCAAATCGAGCGCTTGCGCGATGAAGTTTGGGAGCCGTTCGAGCGCAGAGCGCGGGTGTTGGCGACGCTGGGTTATCTCGATTTCGAGGCCGAGCAGGTTACGGCGCGCGGCCGTTGGCTCGCCGACTTGCACGTGGATCGCCCCTTACTGGTCGGCGAAGCTCTCGAGAGCGGTTTGTTCGCATCGCTCGACCTTGTCCGCCTGACTGCGGCGATTGCGGCGCTGACGGCCGATGAAGATCGCGATTATGGTGAACTCGAACTCGATGATGGCGTCGTCGACACCCTCTCTCGATTTGAAGATCTCGGCTTCAAAGTCGCCAACGAAGAGTGGAAACACGGCATTGAGCCAGCCCCGGAAATGAATTTTTCGGCAGCGGCGGCGGCGGCTCGCTGGGCTGCAGGCGGCGAGTGGTCCAGTTTGATTCGCGAAACACGAGCCGAAGAAGGAGATGTCTTTCGCATGCTCTCGCGCACGGGCGAGGCCTTGCTGCAAGTCGCCGGACTAAAAAAAGTCCATGCTGCAGCGGCCCGGACAGCGAGTTTGGCGGCCGCGGTTGTTTTGCGTGAGCCGGTGAGATGACGGAGAAACACTCTTTGTACCATCGTTTAGACAAGGCACTTGTGCCTCGCTCGGACGGCGGACAAGTCCGCTATCTAAACGGTTCCATAGGTCGCGGAAATGCGAGGCAAAGAGTGACCGGAACGTAAGGGAGTAGTTGGTCGTACAGGTCACTGTGTTAGAATTCCTTTCCTGGCGCAGGTTTCAATCTTTCGCCAGAACGTAGTCGGAGGTTTTCAATCCATGGAAGAAGCAGGAGAGAGAATTAATGGCGCCGCCAACGCTGTCTGCGACGGGTTGCGGCATATTGGTGATGCAGCATACGCGATTCTGCCTCGCGATGTAGCCCACGCGCTCGGCGACTTGAAGAAAGCGGTCTTGAGCAACGTGCGTTCGGTAATCGATTGGGAAATTGAATGGGTCGAAGAGCGAGTTGCCGGCGGCGATCGGCTGCGTGAAGAATGGCAGGAGGCATGCAAGCACGGTGATGCGCCTCCTGAGTCAGAGAGTCCGGCGAGTTAAGCACCGCAACGCAAGCTGTTAGCTTGCGAGTGCAGTTCGGTAAACGGCCTCAGACGGAACACGACGCAAGCTAACAGCTTGCGCTACAACTAATATGGAAGTCCTTTTAGCCGACGAGTATGGGTTTTGCTTCGGCGTCGAACGCGCCGTCGAGATGGTCGAGGACGCGTTGGCCGAAGGCGCGCGACCGATTCGCTCGCTTGGCCCGCTCATTCACAACGCGCAAGAGATGGAGCGTTTGGGAGCCAACGGGGTTTCAACGATCGACTCGCCGGTGGAAGCTGACGGCAACACCGTTGCGGTGATCCGCGCCCACGGTGTCACGCCCGAAGTCCAGAGCGAACTGGAACTGCGCGCCGCCAAAGTTATCGACGCCACTTGTCCGTTCGTCACCCGCGTCCAGCATCTGGCCCAACGTGCTGCCTGCGAGGGGCGCGATGTCGTAGTCGCCGGCAACCCCGATCATCCGGAAATGATCGGCGTGGTGGGCTATGCGCCGCACAACACATTCGTGGTTCGCGATGCCGATGAAGTAGCGGCTCTGCCGACATTGCGCGCGCCGCTGGTGGTCTCGCAAACGACCATCAAGCTGCAGACGTTTCTGGAAGTGGTTGAGGCGGTTCGCGAACAGTCAGACACCGAGCCGCAGGTGGTCAACACGATTTGCTCGGCCACTCGCGACCGCCAGGATGCGGCGCGCGCGTTGGCCGGCGAAGTGGACATTTTCTATGTCATCGGCGGGCGCCATTCTTCGAACAGCGTGAAGCTGCTGGCCGTTTGTCAGGAGCAATGTAAGAAGAGTTTTTTGATCGAGACTCCGGCTGAGATCAATCCAGCAAATCTCAAGGGAGCGCGTCGCGTCGGCGTCACTGCCGGCGCTTCGACTCCGAACTGGTTGATTGAGCAAGTGGTCCAGCGGCTGCGTGAGGTTGGTGAGTCAAGTCAGGCCTAGCCGGTTCCGGCTACATTTCTTCCGCATCCAAATCGATCTGTTCCAGAGCGCCGACGATCTGCCGCGCGTGTTCCGATCCGTAATCTCTGGCCTGGCGCTGCAATGCTTCACGAGCGACTTCAGAGTCAACCGGATCGTGCAGCATTCCAACCAGCACAGTTGTGGGCACCTGAGTCAGTGCTTCCTGGGCCAGGGCGCGCACAACTACATTCTGTGAACGGGCCAACTCGCAAATTTCGCTCGGCGCAAAGCGCGAGGCCAGCGCATCGGCCAGGGCATCGACTCTTTTGTAATCGTGTTGCAGTTGGGCACGTTCGATGAGTTGCACGAAGACCTCAGCCGACTGCGTTTTTTCCAGGAGCACCGCAGCACAGGTATCCGCCACAGAGCGCAGCTTATCGGCCTGTTGTTTCGCTGACAAGACGCGCGTTTCCAAAACATCTTCATCCAGCGCTTGCAGCAGTTTGCTCAGTTCCAAATCAGCGCGCGCGTCATAAGGCGCATTGCGCCCGTGCACTGGAGACTGTGTTGATTGCAGGGCCCGCTCGACAAGTTGGCGCGTGGTGGGCCGAAGTTGTGACCACACCGTCGCTACCCGTCCTCCGAAGTCTTCGATCGTAACTGCCAAAATTAGTTCTACTCCAAAACCTTATCTGAAATTCAGGACGGCGTAATATAAGCGATGACGAGCCAAAAAGGCGAGCGGCCAGGGGACAGAAAGCAGTAGGCAGAAGGCAGTGAGCTGTGGCAGCATCCAGAAAAATTCTTTCTTAACCTGCTGACGGCAATTACAAAAGCAGAACGCCTAACTGCTTTCTGCCTACTGCCTTCTGCTTACTGTTTTCCGCCGCCTGACATCAGGCTCGAAGCAGGATTGAGGTCGATTACCTGGGCGATGCTGGGAAATGGGATTTTGACGATTTCGCCGTTTGCGCACTCAATCTTGACGCTCGGCGTCGTCAGGGCCTGCGTAGTTTTCATACTGCGGACTATACCGCGGATGCGTTGTCCATCCGTGGTGATGATCTCGACGTTGTCTTTGCCGTACAAGGGTTGAAGGGCCGCGAGGGCCTTGGTAACTTCCACGATTATTTATGTTCCTTCCACTGTTTTCAAAAGAGGCTTCGTTTTGGGAAACTAGATTCTGCGCTTATCCACGCCCGATGTCTATTGAGCGGGCAATGGCGGAGTACCTGGAGTTGTGTTGCCAGGAACCTAACGCGAAGCGGGGCAGAACAACGCTCCGGAACATTTTGCAGTAACTGTGCCAGCGTCCGATTGCTGCGTAAGTCCTGTCTCAATACAGTTCCTCAGCAACCAGAATCGCCCTTCGCTATTGTGTCTGGCGGCGCCGAACCTCAATTCAGGCGGTACCGGGAGCAGATCTTATTTGCGGCAATCCGATGCAACCGATAAGCTTCTCCTGGCGTATACAAATTCGCTATTATTCACAAGGTCCGATGTGAAGAGATTCAGAGCAATGTCACAAAACGCTCCCCAAGTAGAAAATCCGGAAAGCGGCGCAAGCTTTACTGCTTGTCCCAATTGTCACTCGTCAATGCCGACTGAATTGCGCTTCTGTCGCAACTGCGGTTACCGGCTCGGCGAGGGTTCTGCTGAATACACTGAGACGGTCCAGTTTCAAAACGGCGCATATGTTCCACCCGGCGGTAATGCGATCAGCTCATTCGGCATGAATTCGGGACAAATGACGTCAGCTTCGGCTGGGTGCGTCCGGCGACGGAAGCGTTTCAGCGGCATGAGCTGGATCTTCGTAGCCGTGGTCGCGCTTTTCGTCGTCGGTGGCGGCGCCAGCTACCTGGCGCCGCGAATTCCCAGAGTAACGACGGGATTCTCAGGTTCAGCGGCGCGCCGCTCCTACGTTGGCGTCAGCTCTTTTGAAACCACTGCCGGCGGCGTGACTTTTGACAACGTCGAGCCTCCGGATAGCCCGGCGGATAAAGCCGGTCTCGTTGGCGGTGACATCGTTACTACATTCGACGGGCACCCGGTTTTGAGCGACGGTGAGATGATGGGGCGGCTGGCCGAGACACCGGTTGGCAAGACGGTTGAAGTAGTGTTCATTCGCGATGGGGAAACGAACATCACTAAACTCACCACTGTCTCAAGGCCGAGTT
>Ga0179594_10000090_pt1 | contig 30795 bp, 24 predicted proteins | sample CZOMad1_1_08_16f_FD_148625 | JGI IMG/M metagenome (GOLD analysis project Ga0179594, IMG submission 148625) | Vadose zone soil fungal communities from Angelo Coast Range Reserve, California, USA - CZOMad1_1_08_16fungal (Illumina Assembly) | ecosystem: Environmental > Terrestrial > Soil > Vadose...
GATTCCCTGGCTCGGCGATCTGTTCGATGCCTGGTGGAAACCGAATATACGTAATCTCAAGCTGCTCTCGAGTCGAGCGACTGTGTCCGCCGAAGACGTGCGGAAGGGGAAAAAGAGCGACTGGCTGTTTGTCGGCGTCATAGTGGCAACTTTGTTGGCGCTGCTTTTCGGATCGCTGGCTATCTCGGCATTGTTCCTCTGGTCGGTGCTCAGGGTGATTCAGCAGGGTTAGGCGCTTGATCTCAGTAGTAACCACAAAGCGGTTATGCCCTTCAGCCCAGGGTTGCCGCTTCGGCTACCCTGGGAAAAGAGAAATGGTCGGATTTTTCAACCGCAACGCGGTTGCGTCGGGTGTGCGAATCCATCTGATGCAATGACACAACCGCGTTGCGGTTGACAATTACTCTTCTGCGCTTCTTCCCAGGGTAGCCGAAGCGGCAACCCTGGGCTGGAGGTCGCAACCGCTTTGCGGTTCCAGGCCAGATCCGGCGTCATCGTTCTTGGTCCAAGTCCAGACTTCGGTAGTTCTGCAGTTGCACCGCTGGACTTGTTTGCGCGAGCACGCGATCCAACGCGGCCGCCAGCATGTCCAAGCCACGCTCGCCCGCCGCAAAACTTCGCAGCTTTCCTTCGCTATCGAACAGATAGTAAGCCGGCACGTACCCTTGATCATTCTTGAAGGCATCACGCAGCGCATGCTGGTTATCGACGGCGCATGGCTCGGTTATTTCGTATTTGGCGATGGCTTCGCGTACCGCTTCGACATCCGTGTCTGCTTCGTAGCGTGGCATGTGCACTGCAATCACCCGCAGGCCTTCATGCTTGCGCTGCTCGCGCCAGCTCGTCAGCCGCGGCAGATTTTCTTTGCAGATCCCACAACTTACCGACCAGAAATGCACCAGAGTTGGTTTACCCTGGGCCAGCGCTTCGGCCGCCGCCTGCGTGCCACCGAACCATTCGGTCGCCCCTGCAAGCGAAGGCATTTCGGTTCCAATTCTCATTGCCATAATCGCACTCCAATGTCAGAACCGCCCGCGGTAGCGGGCGGGACCACGATTGATATCAAACCGGTTCCCCTCAAATAAGGCCCGTCCGCTACGGCAGGCGGTTCTGACATTTCCGGTTGCGGGTGAGGAGAGCCGCGCTGGCCTTCCTCACCCTCGACTGACCACTCCCTGTTCAGACCGTGCCCTCGACTGGGAAGGCGGAAAAGTCCGCTATCTAATCGGAGGTGGAGCATCGGGCTTCAACTGAGATGGACGATCAGGCTTCAGACCTTCAACGTTTCCTGACCTGGCTTCCACTCGGCCTGGCACAACCCGCCGGTCTGCAACGCCTGAATCACCCGCAAAGTCTCTTCGACTGATCGGCCGATGTTCAGGTCGTGGACCACCTTGTACCGCAGGACGCCTTCGGGATCGATGACGAACAATCCGCGCAGGGCCACGCCTCGCTCCTGAATCAGCACGCCATAGTCGTCCGCGACTTTCTTGGTCGAATCCGCCGCCAGCGGATACTTCAAGCCCTGGACGCCGCCCTTGTCGCGCGGCGTATTCAGCCACGCCCGGTGCGAGAAAACCGAGTCGGTCGAGACGCCGATGATTTCGGCATTGATACCTTCAAAGTCTTCGTAGCGATCGCTGAACGCGGTTAGTTCAGTGGGACAAACGAAAGTAAAATCCAACGGATAAAACAAGAGTACCAGCCACTTGCCTGCATAGTCCGATAGTTTTACATCCTCTTTCAAAGTCTCAATGTTTTTTGTCGAGGCCATTGTGAAATCCGGCGCCGGCTGGCCCACCATTGCCTTCTCCGTACCTATTGCTGTTGCTGCTGCTGACATGAATCCTCCTCTAACTCTGGTTTGTGTAATTATGATTGACCACCGGATTAAAGTGCCCACCGGAGGCCTGCTTTCGAATTTCTCACTCGTACGCGGACGCCGCGCGGCAATCCGGGCAAATTCCCACGAGCGTCAAATGCACCGATTCCGCCTTGAAGCGCGACTTGCGCGCGGCCGCGCGTAACAGATCGGCCGTCTGCGGCAGATCGAAATCGACCAGCTTGCCGCAACCGGAACAGATCGCATGGTCGTGGCGTTCTGTTTCCCGATCATAGCGACTCGCGCCGTCGCCGAAACTGATCTCACGAATCAGGTTTGCCTGTTTCAAGTAGCGAAGCGAATTGTAGACCGTCGCGAAACTGATCGAAGGCAGCAGCCTCTTTGCCGCCGCAAACACCTCGCTTGCGGTAGGGTGCTGCTCGCTGCCTTGAATGGCCCGCAACACCGCCTCTCTCTGCGGCGTCAGGGCCGAATCTTCATGCTGCTGTTTCGTTCGCTTCATCAGGATGGAATTAGAATAATTCTAAATGGCGAATCTTGTCAAGCGGCGCGGATGGCCGGTAGTAGCCTAATTTCAACTCTGCGTTAACTCAGCGTGCTCGGCGCCTCTGCGGTGAACGTGTTTTGCTACAAGATTCACCGCGGAGCCGCAGAGAACGCGGAGACAGGCGCAGAGAAGACGAAGAATCACTGGCCGCTCTATTCCTAAGGCGCGATTGCGCCGCGGACCCGGTTCGTAGTAGGTTGGGAAACGAATTTCGCCAGTGCACTTCGGGATCGTCGCTCAGACCAGAGTCGAAGGCGCGGCTGGCTCGTCAAAAAAAATCCAGTAGCCGGCTTGTTAACGTAGTCAAAGACAGGGAGAATTTCGTGGGGCACCCCCAACACTCTCTCGAAACCCACACTCGTGGCGCCAACGAGCTGATGACCCTGATCAAAGGAGTGGCCGATCAGGATCAGCAAGCGATGGCCGGTCTCTATGACGCGACCAGCAGGCTCGTTTACGGGTTGGTGCTGCGTATCCTGGGTGATCCCTCGGCGGCCGAAGAGGTGGTCCTCGACGTGTATATGCAGGCATGGCGCCAAGCTTCGCGTTATAGCGAAGAGCGAGGCTCGCCGATGGCCTGGTTGACGACCATCGCGCGCAGCCGGGCGTTGGACCGGCTCAGATCCGGGAGCCAGGATCGGCAGCGAAGTCAGCCGCTCGAAATGGTCGAACACCGGGCCACGTCGATCGGCGCTGATGATGCGGCCATGGCCTCTGAACTCCAGAAACTTGTGCTGGGAGCTTTGGACACTCTCTCTCCTGAGCAGCGAGAAGTGATCGAGCTGGCTTACTATCGAGGCTTGAGCCACCGCGAGATTGCCGCAGAACTCGGGCAACCGCTGGGAACCGTAAAGACTCGAACTCGACTGGGGATGATCAAATTGCGCGAGATGCTCAAACCATTAACGGCGGAAGGGATACTATGAAACATTCGGACGGGGGCGATCAGATCATTGAACAGGCATCTCTTTACGCGCTTGGTGCGCTGACGGCAGGTGAGTCAGTTGATTTCGAAGCACACCTGGAAGACGGATGCGCGATCTGCGCTGCGGAAGTCGAACCCTCTCAGCGGGTAGCCGCGGCGTTGGCTATGGCCGTCACACCTTTGGATCCGCCTCCTGCTATTCGCGCAATGCTTCTGGGGCAACTGGCACAAACGACCGTGCCACCCGCTGCCCGAGACCTCTCCTTTGTAACGGTGCGCGCTGATGAAGGAAATTGGCGACAACTGTTCGAAGGAGTCTCGGTAAAGCAACTCTTCGCCGACAACGAGCGAGGCACCGTAACTTCCCTGTACAAGGTCGCGCCCGGAGCACGGATCCCGAATCACACTCACGAGGGTTTCGAACAATGCCTGATCATCGAAGGCGACTTTCATCTCAACGATGAGACCTATGGACCAGGTGATTTCACTTGTGCGATGCCGGGCAGCGTTCACCACGTCTCTTACAGCGAACGCGGAGCTCTGCTGCTGATCGTCGCCGGCGCCGGCTATAACATGTCGCATCAAGCGATGGCCTGACTACTACTTAAATAGGAGTCGGTGCAGTAGCGCGGTGCGGGAGCTCGGTGCAGTAGCCCGACTGTTAAGGAGGGCTCAGCCGGAAACTGAGAGCCCTCCTTAACAGTCGGGCTACTGCACCGCTCGCCGGCAACACAACTCTAGCTAGTACTTCACCGTTCGAATTCCCCGGTCAACTATTTGAACGAAAATTGCTAAAATAACCGTGAGTCCGTTAGCAGTTAACCGAGGAAGGTATGATCGGAAAGAAGAAGCAGCCACCGCCAGTTGACAACGTGATTTCAGACGAGACCGGTGAGTTCGACCAGCGGTTTATCCTCTGGCGTCGGTTCTGCACGCTCTACAACATTCCTGTCGAGACCTTGCCAAGCCAGCTCGACGAAAAGCAGCACCAGAGTTGGGAAGAATTGAAAACCAGCCGTTTGCGCCGGCCGCGGAAGTAGGCCAAAGCGTCGTTCATTTCAAAACCTGGCGCCCCTGCGCAAATCGTAGACGCCGGTAAGAAATGGATTCGTTCGCCTCTCTTCACCGATGGTCGTGGTTGGTCCGTGTCCTGAGTAGACCTCAACGTCATCGCCCAGCGGCAATAACTTGTTCATGATCGAATCGATCAGTTGATCCGCTGAGCCGCCCGGCAGATCCGTGCGACCTATAGAGCCGGCGAACAGAACATCTCCAACAAAAACCTTTCTTTCAGCCGGCTCGAACAGCACCACGTGCCCTGGTGTATGTCCGGGGCAGTGGACGACGGTGAAGTGCAATTTGCCGACGTCGTAAATCTGGCCATCCTGCCAATACTCGTCGACCTTTGGCGGTGGCTCGAACTCAAAGCCCAGGCTGGCCCACTGGGAACGAGGAACGCCAATCCATGCTGGTTGCTCAGGCAACTCGTCGTAGATCGGCTCGTCTGCCTTGTGAATGATGATCTTTGCCTCTGGCTTCTTTCGTTTCAAAGCCGCGACTCCGCCGATGTGGTCCAAATGAGCGTGAGTGCAGGCAATCGCCTGTAATTGGAAGCCATGACTGTCAATCGCGCGGGCGATACTCTCCGAATCATCACCCGGATCAATGCAGATCGCCTGGCGTGTCTGCTCGCAACCGACAATGCGAGTGTGTTGCTGAAAGGCTGTGACGGTCAGTTCTTCGATAATCATGATTTGTCCGACAATTATGTCCGACAAACTTTAGTTTGTCGTTGCAGTCGTAGCATAGACTTCAGTCTGTGATTTCGTCAGCCGCCACAGACTAAAGTCTATGCTACTCAAGTCGACAAACTAAAGTTTGTCGGACATTGGGGCTCAATCGCGCGACGGCTGCGCTTCTTCCGCGTCTGCGTACAATTGATCAATCACGTCTCGATACTTCTCATCGATGATCCGGCGCTTTACTTTCAAGGTCGGGGTCAACTCGCCGGTTTCGATGGTCAGTTCTTTCTCAAGCAAGGCTATCTTCTTGACCCGCTCGTACTGAGCCAAACTCGGAGTCAGCGCCGCAATCTGCCGTTCGAACAAATCGATTACGCGCGGGTGTTTGCATACCTCGGCACGCGAGCCGGCTTTGATGCCCTTCAGTTTCACGTAAGATTCGATCTGCTCCCAATCAGGCACGATCAACGCCGCGGGGAACTTGCGACCGTTGCCTACAAGCACCACTTGATTGACGAAGCGTGAGCCTTTGATCAACTGCTCGATTGGTTGGGGCGCGATGTACTTGCCTCCGGAAGTCTTGAACAGCTCTTTCTTGCGATCCGTGATCCGCAGAAATCCATCCTGGTCTATGGCGCCGATGTCGCCGGTCTTGAACCAGCCGTCGGCCGTAAAAACCGCGCGCGTTTCTTCCGGTTTGTTGTAGTAGCCACGCATTACGTTGGGCCCGCGAGTTTCTATCTCACCGTCATCCGCAATGCGGATCTCTACGTGTTTGATCGGCTTGCCGACGGTGCCGATGCGATTATCCTCCATCACGCCGGCGGTGATTACCGGGGAAGTCTCCGTCAAGCCGTAACCCTGAACTATCGGCAGTCCCGCGCCGATGTAGATGTAGCCCAGTTCCTCGGGCAGCGCCGCGCCGCCGGAAATCAGCAGGCGAATGCGCCCGCCCAGCGCCGCCCGCCACCTTGCCAAAACCAAACGCGAAGCCAGCTTGTGTTTGAGTTTGAGGCCCAACGGCACTGGCCGATGGTTGATGGTGTAGCGCGCGTTTTCCTTGCCCACCCCAATTGCCCAGTTGAGCATCGCCAGATTTAACTTTCCCTTTGCCGCCGATGATTCTTTGACGCGCGCGTAAATCTTTTCAAAGATGCGCGGCACGGCGACGAAGATTGTCGGCCGCACCTCGCGCAGGTTCGCACCAATGCGGTCGAGCGACTCTCCGAAATAGACGGCCAAACCGTGATGCAGGTACATGTACATCGCCGTTCTTTCGAACACGTGCGAAAGCGGCAGCACCGACAGTGCCGAATCCTCCGGACCAAAAGCAAAGTGGCCGGCGGAGTCGACCAGGTTGGAAACTAGATTGGCATGCGTCAGCATTACCCCCTTGGGCTCGCCGGTGGTCCCGGACGTGTAGATGATCGTCGCCAGTTCGTCTGAACTCGTTTCATGGGCCAGGTCGTCAACCAGACCCGGCTGCTGCTGGGCCAACGCCCGCCCACGCTCTTCAAGTTCACGCAGAGTCAAGCCAATGGTCTGGTCCACTCCCGCTTCGTCGAAGAACACGATCTGTTCAATGGCTCGACACTGCCCGAGTATCTCGCTCAGCTCAATAAACTTTTCATGGTTGTTGAGGATCAAAACGCGCGCGCCGCAATCTTCGATGATATAGCGCACCTGATGCGGAGCCAGCGTGGGATAGACCGGGACGTCAATCGCTCCCGCAAACTGACAGGCGCCGTCGACGAGCGTCCACTCGACACGACTCTCTGACAGCAGGGCCACACGATCACCGTGACGCACGCCAATCGCATAAAGACCCGCTGCCAGGCGGCGAATGCGTTCCAACATCTCAGCGGCAGAGATCGCTTGCCACCGTTCATCTTTCTTATAGTTCAGGGTATTGGGTTTGGGGTGGAGGCGCGCCGCAAATTCGAACACTTCGACGAGCGTTGTCGGCTCGCCCCTCAAAGAGGGCATCCGCGCTGCATCTGAATTTGGGTTGAGAGCCGTTTGTGACACAACATTCACCTGACGCCGACCCCATTGAGAATGATATCGAACACGGACTCAGCCATGGGCGCCAGTTTGTAGCGGCGGCCGGACAGGATCCAGTTCGTCGCCATTTCATCGAGCGCGCCGAAGAGAATCTTGGCGGCTACCTTGGCGTTCAATTCGGGCCGAAAGACCCCTTCGCGTTGACCTTCTTCAATCGTGGTCCTGATCAAACCCAGATATTCGGCGAATCCGGCGGCGGAAAACTCTTCCATGAACTTAGTCGATCCACGCAGCTCGACTTGAAAGACGACCGCCAAGTCGCGGTCCGCTCCGAGCCTTTCGAGATGGAGTTGGGCGATCCGTCGCAGTTTTTCACGCGGGTCGCTGACCCCTGTTAGACGCTTACGGCCATCGGCGATTGCTTCTTCCATACTGCGATCGAAAATCGAGTGCAGAATCTCTTCCTTGCTTTTGAAATAGAGATAGACCGTACCGTCGGCCACGCCGGCTTCGCGCGCGATGTCCGCGACCTTGGAGTTGAAGTAGCCGTTGTTGGCAAAGACGCGAATCGCCGCACGTAAGATGGCCGCGCGCTTGTCGGCGATGGCGGGGCGAGTGGATCCATTTGCACGAGGGGAACGCATGGAATTGATCTTCCATCTCTGATCTGAGATCCGAGATTTCAGCTTCTGAATAGCGACTTCACCTGAAGGGCCATGAGCACGCAATCGCGGGAGGGCGCCATTTGTCCAGAATCAAACTCTCAATCCAATCACAAAACGAGCACTGAATGAACCGTCACTCAGTGCGGCAGCTAAGCCTAAACATAACTGGTGATTTTGTCCAACTAATGCCCTGGAGGTAGTGACTACTTTGCTCGTCTTCTCTGCGCCTACCTCGGCGCTCTCGGCGTCTCGGCGGTGAATCTTGCTGCACAACAGCTCAACGCAGAGGCGCCGAGGACGCTGAGTTCACGCAGAGAGTTGAAATGAGATCGCTACTCACTGAGGTTTGCTTATTCCGCGGGAGGATGAGGTCGAGGGTCGTCATCAGATAAGGTCGCGCCATCGTCAGGCGTGGCCGGCAGGCTGCCGCGGAGCCGGTACTCATGCGTGGGATAAGGAATCTCGATGCCGCGCTCGCGAAAGAGTTTTTCAATGCGGTAGTTGATATCGCTTCTGATCTGCGCATGGCGCCGCGGCAACGCGCTCCACACCAACAAGCGAAAGTCGAGCGAGTAATCGCCAAACCTCATGAATTGCACCTGCGGCGCGGGATCCTTGAGCACGTTTTCAACGCCTTCGGCAGCCGACAACAGAGTCTCGGTCACCAGTTGCACGTCCGAGTTGTACGCCACGCCGACGGGAGTGGAAATCCGCGCGCGCGGATCGCCGTATGACCAGTTGACTACTCGTTGGCTAACCAGTTTGGAGTTGGGCACGATGATCGAAATATTGTCGTTCGTGCGGACCAGAGTGGTGCGCAGGTTTATGCTGCGGACGTCGCCCTCGTCCTTTTCGATCGTGATGCGATCACCGACACGAACCGGTCGTTCGAACAGGAGGATGAAACCAGAGGCGATATCGGCCGCGATATACTGCAGGCCAAACCCTATCCCTACCGACAGCGCGGTAAAGACGACGGCGATCGAGGTCAGGTCAAGGTCGAAGGCCGCCCTCAGAGCAATCAGAACGCCGGCAGTGAGCAGACCCAATTTAGCGAGTCGAGCGATCGTGTAGCGGATTCCGGGATCGAGCTGGGTGCGCTTTTCGATCCGGCGCTCGAGCAATGAGCTGAAGGAGCGCGCGCCAATCAGCGTTACTACAAAGACGCCGATACCCAGTACCAGGCGCGTTACCGAGAGCGGGATGCTTCCGATCATCACCTGTTTATTCAGGTAGTACCAGACATTTTTGAGCGCACTGCTGCCGTTTTGCAGCACCGTCGACTGCAGCAGAGTGAATGTCAGAGTGTGAACACCCAACACCATCAAATCAGGAGCTCCACAACATCAAGGCAGCGGCTCTGGACTGCAGCGCTACCTTGAATTTGATTTCGGCTTTGGCCCACAGGACCATGCGCCAGCGAGGGATTGACCTTACTAAGGGAGGGGATGAAATTCAAGCGGGGGAGGTTCTTGCGCTCAACAATCGCCAGCATGACGGGCCTTAACTATATAAACTGATCCCGTGGCAGTCAAAGACGGTACGGGTGGAAAGACGGCCCGCTGATAGACTCTGTCTTGCACACCAGTTTTGACGTCTCATTAACACTGCGCTTTTAGAAACCAAGAGTTAACACGGGAATCGCGGCTCTGCCGCCTGTAAAGCCACGGTTTGAATGGCTAACGGTGATTCCTACTTGACTGCAGCCCACCGGTCTTTCACTGCAACGTCTCTGCGCTTCACTGCAAAGAGGCTCGCGACTGGCAAGAGTACACTTAAACTCTGCGCCAGATATTGCCGGATATTGGAAGTAAGCCGCCGTCTGTACGGTCTAATAGTTCATCTACGACAGGCTCCACAATGCCCGCGGGAGGGAATCATGAATAGCAAAATTGAAAGCCCCTGGAAATCACTGGCCGCGATTATCTTCGCCGCCTTCATCTGCCTGAGCGTCATTGGTCCAGCATCTGCGCAATCTGTGGCGTCGAAAGTCACGCCGGTGCTTGAGGGACTCGACCCGGTGTTGCTGGTGCAGGGAAAAGAGGTCCAGGGCAACCTCAAAATCACGACGACCCGCGGCGATTTTCAATACTTTTTTGCCAGCGAAGAGAGCAAGGGCATCTTTGATAAAGACCCCACGCGCTACGAGATTCAGTTGAACGGCACGTGCGCCAGAATGGGCGCACCCGTCACTGGAGATCCCGATCTTTATTCCGTGTATCAGGGCCGCATTTACATTTTTGGCAGTGGGGGCTGCAAGCAGAAGTTCGATGCAGCTCCGGCAAAGTATCTCGAATCCGAAAGTGGAGCGCAGCCGAAAATCGTGTTAACGCCGGAGGCTTTGAAAAAGGGCCAGGCTCTGATTGAGAAAGCGGTTGCCGCCATGGGTGGACCATCGATCGATGGCCTCAACAGTTACCAGGAGAAAAGCACGGCTCTGCAAACGCGGCAACAAAGTGACGTTGAAGTGAAGAGCGATCTGAGCATCCTTTTCCCCGACCGTCTGCGTCTGGACCAGTCGATGCCGGACTACATGAATCCGTCGGCGACGCGACACGGAGGAATCGTAATCAGCGGGGCTGAGGCGTTCGCCATTACGCCCGACGGAATGCGGCCGATGCGTGACGCGATCCGGATCGATCAAGACCGCGAATCAAGGCGGCGACCGCTGATGATCCTGCGCGCCCGAAAGAGTGCGAGCTTTAACCCTGCGGCTGTTGGCAGCGCGACTTTGGGTGAGACAAACGTCGAACAGGTCGCGGTCGAGATGGATGGAACGATCTACACGTTGGGCATTGATCCGGCGACCGGACGCGTTCTGAGTCTGTCGTATCGTCGTCGCGGACCGGGAGGCGACTTCGGCCAAATCACGAAAGTCTTTTCGGATTTTCGCGACGTGGGCGGTGTGACCCTACCGTTCAAAGTCACGGCCACCTTCAATGATCAACCCTGGAAGGAACAGTCAGCGGCAGTCGAGGCGATTGCCATCAACGGCAAAGTCGATCCGGCAATGTTCGAAAAGCCGAAGACGGCGAAGACTCAGTAGCTAGAAATACTTTCTTTGAAATTGTCCGTTTAAAGAGCGGACTTGTCCGCCATCCCGAACGAGGGGGCACAAGTGCCCTATCTAAACGGGAAATGTCTAAGGGAACTCCGTAATCCCTGCGAGGGGGCAAAAGAGCCCTGTCTAAACGAACCAAAGGAAATGTTTTGCGGCAACATGGTAGAGACAAGCATTTGAATCCGTTTGCCTGGCTGCTGATCGCGTTGTTCGCGCTTCCGTTCCAAACAGCGTGGGCCCAGTCATCGGCCTGGGCGCAATGGGGTGGGCCGCATCGTGACTTCAAATCAGACGCGACCGGGTTGGCTGGCTCGTGGCCGGTGGGTGGACCACGGCGCCTTTGGGCTCGAGCACTGGGTGATGGTTACTCAGCGATCGCCGTCGAAGGCGGCAAGCTCTACACCATGTACCGCAGCGGCGATCAGGATGTCGTGGTCGCTTTGGACGCAGCGACCGGAAAAACGATCTGGGAATATCGTTACGACGCGCCTTTCTCGAGCGACTATGTGCTCGAACAGGGACCGGGTCCGCGCAGTATGCCACTTGTCGCTGACAACCGGGTCTATGCGGCGGGTGCGACGGGCCAGCTTCACTGCCTCGATAAGCAAAATGGAAAACTGCTCTGGGCACACGATCTGGTTAAGGAATTCAACGGCACCGTGCGAGTTCGCGGTTACTCCTGCAGCCCGATTGCTTACAAGGAAACGGTGATCCTGATGGTTGGCGGCGCTGGTCATGCGCTCGTGGCCTTCAATCAGAAAGACGGCACGGTCACCTGGAAGAAACAGGATTTTGATAACTCCTATTCGTCTCCGCTGCTGATCACCGTTGCCGGCCAGGATCAACTGGTGGCTTTGATGTACGGCGAGGTAATCGGCGTAGACCCAAACAACGGCGAGCTGTTGTGGAGTCATCCGCACAAAACCGATCAGGGCGTGAACGTCAGTATGCCTGTCTGGGGAGACGACAACCTGTTGTTTTGCTCATCCGGTTACGATGGTGGAAGTCAGGTCTTGAAGCTCACCAGAAATGGAAACAAGACGACGGTCGAGCAAGTCTGGGCCAGTAAACTGATGCGGATTCACTTTGGCAATGCGATTCGCGTCGGCAATTACGTCTATGCTTCCAGCGGCGACTTTGGTCCGTCGCCTTTTACAGCCATTGATGTCAGGACGGGCCAGGTTGTGTGGCGCAACCGCGCCCTGGCTCGAGCCACTGCGGTTTTGGCCGATCGTCACTTTATTCTGCTTGATGAAGACGGGAATCTTGCGCTTGCCACTCCCACGGCTGAAGGGTTGATGATCAATTCCAAGGTCGAGTTACTAAACAACAACGCCTGGACCGTGCCGACAATCGTGGGCACCACGCTCTACGTGCGCGATCGAAAGAACGTAATGGCGCTCGATCTGAAGTAGGTAAGCAGCAGTGCGCATCCGTCGCTCGGTCAGCCCGCGGAGCGGGCGACAGCATAAAGCCTGGGGTGTAGCGAAGCGGAACCCCAGGGACGAAGGTGCATAGGTGTTTTGAGCCCGTGAAACGGGCGTCAGCGGGAAGGGCTCAGAGATGTCAAAGACAAACCATCAAGGGTCGCCAACGATTCCTGTGACGCCTGCTGCCACCCACTTCGTGGGTTCGTCGTCTTATCCCTCACCATCCTGGGGTTCCGCTGCGCTTCACCCCAGGCTTTATGCTGGCACCCGCTTCGCGGGTTGGAGAGAGCTAAAGTTCGTATTCCTACTCCTGCTCTCGTTCTGCATGATGGCCACAGCGCTCGCGCAGAACTGGCCATCCTTTCGCGGTCAGAACGGTTCAGGCATCGTGGACGGCAACAGCCCGCCCACAGTTTGGGATGCTGGGACACCGAAAAACATTTTATGGAAAACAGCAATCCCGGGTCTTGGTCATTCCAGCCCCGTTGTTTGGGGAAATCGCGTCTTTGTGACAACAGCAGTCAGCAGCTCTGCAAAAACGCAATTTGTTCATGGCCTGATCGAGACGGGCGATTCCGCCACCGATGATTCGAAACACAGTTGGCGCGTTTTTTGTCTGGACAAAAACACGGGCCGCATTATTTGGGAGAGAGCCGTTTACGAAGGTGTGCCCAAGGTCAAACGCCACGTCAAAGCAAGCTATGCCAATCCCACTCCAGCTACTGACGGCAAGTACCTCGTAGTTTCCTTTGGCTCGGAAGGACTCTACTGTTTTGATCTGGACGGAAAGCTTTTGTGGAAGCAGGACCTGGGCATCCTCGATGGCGGTTGGAGTGTTGGTCCGGACTTTCATTGGGGATTTGGCAGTTCGCCGATCATCTACAAACAACTGGCCATTGTTCAGTGCGACACGCAGGGCCAGTCATTCATCGCCGGTTTCAATCTCGCCGATGGCAAGCGCACCTGGCAAAGCAATCGAGAAGAAGACTCATCGTGGAGCACGCCGGCGATCTACGAAGGCAAGGATCACGCTGAGTTAATTACCAGTGGGACGAAGTACTATCGCGGCTACGATCCTTTGACGGGGAAAGAACTCTGGCGCCTGGCGGACGGTGTCGATGTGAAGATTCCGACGCCGATTATCGCCCATGGTCTGTTTTTTCTCAGCGGCGGCGATTCGCACGCGCGACGCACATTTTATGCTTTGCGCGCCGGGCTCAAAGGAGAGATTAAGCCGCCGGCAACCGCGGAAACGGGCGGCAGTGTTGCCTGGCAAAGCCCGGTCATCAAACCACACATCGTCACGCCCATTGTCTATGGAGATTACTTGTACGTCTGTACGGACAACGGAATCCTGACACAGTACCTGGCGAAAACCGGCGAACCCGGATACCGCGCGCGCCTGGGCAGCGGCGGCGCATTCAGCGCCTCGCCGGTTGGTGCGAATGGAAACCTCTACTTTGCCGGCGAGGACGGGGATGTCTTTGTCGTCAAAGCCGGCACGGCTTATGAACTGCTCGCGCGTAATTCAATTGGCGAAGTGATGATGGCCACCCCGGCAATTAGCGGGAACATGATCATCATTCGCGGCCAGGATCATGTTTTTGGAATCGCCGAATCGGCGCCGGGGCAGTAGCCCGACCGTTAGGGAGGGCTTGATTCGGATCTCTCTCCTGCCAGATACCAGTCTAAAAGGGCTGGCCTAATAACCCTTCGGGAAAACCGCGTGAACGCGGCTCGATCGTTAGGAGGCTTTTTGCAGCCGAGCGTCAGCCGGATCTCTCTGCACGCCGGATTGATCGTCGAGTTGTTCGCTTGTTTCCGCGGCCGGTTGCTGCTTGCGCTTCTTGTTCTCGTACATTGCCTGATCGGCTTTGATCAGAAGATCCTCGAGCAACGATTCGTTATCAGGCCCCACAGAAACTGAACCGACACTCAAAGAGAGTTCGAAAGGATGCGAACTCTGCGCGTTGAAGCGCTTGAGGTGTTCCCGCAAGTGAGACAACGGGACGTCGATATTCTCAGCCGACGTGTCCGCCACCAGCACAGCGAATTCATCTCCGCCCAGCCGAGCGATTACATCCGCCGCGCGGAAACTGTTTTTGAGAATGCCCGCGATTTTTTGAATGGCCTGCGAGCCAACCAGATGGCCATGCGTGTCATTGACCTGTTTCAAGCCGTCCATGTCGGCGTAGATGATTGAGAACGGCTGACGATCGCGGCGCGCAACCTTGAGATGCTGTTTGGCCAAAGCAAAGAAGCCGCGCTGATTATGCAGCCCGGTCAGGCTATCGGTGACGCTAAGATTGCGCAGTCGCGCTTCTGCCTGTTTCAGGGCTGTGACATCCTGCGCGTGACCGAGCACATAAGGTTCTTTGGCCGCTTCTTCATAACGCGAATTGTGGTATTGCCAGATGCGATCGGCGCCAGACTTGGTGAAGATCTGTAAGAGGCCGCTATCCGTTTCCTGCTCTCTGATTCGTTGCAGATAAGCGGCGAAAAGTTCCAGGTTGGCCGGCGCGATCAAGTCAGTCAATTTCCTGCCGATTAATTCGGCGGGCTCGTATTCCATAGCCGGGCGGCGGCGGGATTCACCGACAACAATTTACCGTTCAGATCGTGGGTATAGATAAGCCCCAGGCTATGCTCGACCAGGTGACGATACCGGCTTTCACTCAGTCGCAAAGATTCGTCTGCCCGTTCCCGCTCAGCGAGGGCCTGGTTAAGTTCTTCGACCCGATCGGCGAGTCGCTTTTGCAGGGCCACCACCCGCGCTCCTACCTCGATGCGGGCTCGCAATTCAGCGCGCGCGAAAGGCTTGGTGAGATAGTCATCAGCACCTGCTTCCTGATCGTCGCCCGTGATGGCGACGAAGCACTGGCCGTGCTCGAGCGGCCGGATGCGCCGCCGCTGGCGATCCTCGACTGGATGATGCCGGGACGAGATGGCATCGATGTTTGCCGGTTGGTGCGCCAATCAGGTACCGCGACGCCCCCTTGCATCATCCTGCTCACCGCCCGGAGCGACAAGGACGATGTTGTCGCCGGTAAGGGCGATAATCATGGTGTGTCTTGAACTGCCTTCTTCGCGACGCCGGATTTGGGCGGCCGTTTCATAGCCGTCCAGCTTTGGCATTTGGCAGTCCATGAGCACGATCGGGAAGTCTTTTCTCGAGAGCGCTTCAAGCACTTCCAGACCATTCACAACAGCTTCGGTCTGGTAGCCTAAGTTCTGCAGTTGGCTGAGGGCCACTTTCCGATTGACCACGTTGTCCTCGGCCAGGAGGATCTTCACTGCTTGCTTAGAGGCAAAAGGGGTCTCTTGGTGGTGGTCTAAGTGATGGCTTGCTCGACACGGAGATAGCGATCCCCCCATGGCTTCAAGGTGCAGCCTTCGGGCGCGTAGTGCATCCCTTGTGCCAAAGCCTTGCCCTGCAAACAGTTGGGCGTGTTGGTCAGACTTGCCGGCGGGTTACTAATCGGCATGGACCAATAGAGGTCGGAGTTTCGTCGCAGTTGGGACGAAACGCTTTTAGCTTCAACGCACCAAATTGCACCTAAGCCCGGGTACAGCGCAGTTTGACGCCGACAGTTCAGAGTTCAGCCTTTAGGCTGCGGATTTAGCTGCCGACTCGAACGCAAGCTAAAGCTTGAACTCTACACTGCATCACTACCTAAACCCGGTACTCGTTCATTTGTTCCCAGGTCCGAGAGGCGATGGCCTGAGGGTCAAGCGCCACTTCAGTTCCTGGTTCCGACTCGCGATTTATCGACTCGCCAGCTGACTTTGGTTACGGTGAGTAACGCGCTCTCCTTTCCGTCCGCTCTCGATTGAGCATGCCAGGAGAATCCTTGCCCGAGATGGACCATCGGTGTAATACTGCTCACGGCAACATTCAGAAAGAATGTGTTATCTGACAGTCAGGCTAAAGCACCCGATGTTCGCTGTAGTAGAGCTCTGGATAGTTTGATAACCTCCTCTTCTCGCCACTAATTATTCCTTCGCGTGGAATAGCTACTGAGCTCGAACTCACCGGCACCGAGCCGTCAGCCCAATCGCGTATCCTAAGGCCATCCAGGTAACGCGTGACGGAACTTCGCGGAGGATGGCTCCCACGCCCAGCCGGTAACGGTACCGAGGCATCGGCTTCTCCTCAAAAGTCGACCGATAGTCAGCAAGACCACCTCCCTGAGACAGCTCGTCATGGACCAAAATACTTTAAGTCAGCCACCGCGCATTCTGGTTGTTGATGATGACCCGGATCAGTTGGCCCTGGTTGGTCGCCTGATGGAGCATGCGGGCTTTGCGGTGCAAACCGCCGGCGATGCGCTCACCGGCTTTGACCTGGCCCAGAAAATCAATCCAGAGCTGATTATCAGCGATGTCAGTATGCCGGAGGTGAACGGCATCGAATTCTGCAACATGATCCGCGCTCATCAAACGCTTTCGATGACTCCGGTGCTGTTGGTCAGCGGCATCGATAAGGATACCGAGCACATTGTGAAAGGCCTGTACACCGGCGCCGACGACTATCTCGAGATTCCTTACGAACCGGCAATTCTAGTGGCCAAGGCAACCCGATTGGTTGAGGTCAATCGTTTTGCAGAGAAGCTCCACGAAGAAAAAGAGCGTTTGCGCTTTGCCATCGCAGCGGCGCGAATGGGTCTGTGGGAATGGAACATCGTCAGCGGAGAAGTTTACTGGTCCGAAGATCTGGAGCGCATCTATGGCTTGCAGCCGGGGGATTTTGGCGGCCAGCTCGAGGCATTTCTCCGCCAGGTTTATGTGGATGATCGGGCCCTAGTAGAGCGATCGCTGGCCGGTACGCTGGACCATGGCGACGAACATGATATCGAGTATCGGATTGTTTGGCCCAGCGGCGAGGTCCATTGGGTTGAAGGCAGAGGCGCAGTGATCCGCAACCGCCTGGGAAAGGCGGTGCAAATGATCGGCCTCTGCATGGACATCACTGAGCGGAAGAAAACAGAAGAGTTGCTCAAGGGTGTGCACGTGGATTTAGAGAAACGCGTTGAAGCACGAACGGCGGAGCGTCAGGAGCTGGAAGAGCAGTTGCGACAGTCGCAGAAACTTGAAGCGGTGGGCCGGTTGGCCGGCGGTATCGCTCACGACTTTAATAATCTCCTGACCGCAATTGTCGGCTACACAGAGCTTTCCCTCCGTCAGGTTTTGTCCGAAGGCCCCTTGCGACGAAATCTCAATGAAGTAAAAAGGGCTGGTGATCGAGCGGCATCGCTGACCCGGCAGCTCCTGGCCTTCAGTCGCAAGCAGGTGCTGCAGCCGAAGATAATCGATCTGAATTCAGTGATCGCGGAGATCGAAAAAATGCTGCGCCGAATGATTGGCGAGGATGTCGAATTACGCACCGTGCTGCAACCAGAGTTGGGAAGCGTCAAAGCCGACCCGGGACAAATGGAGCAGGTGATCATGAACCTGGCCGTAAACGCGCGCGACGCGATGCCCAACGGCGGAAAACTGACTATTGAAACTGCCGACACTTATTTGGACAAGGCTTACGCGCGGCAGCACATGATGATCGAGCCCGGACATTATGTGATGCTGGCCGTCAGTGATACTGGAACCGGAATGGATGCTGAGACGCGAGAGCACATCTTCGAACCTTTCTTTACGACGAAACAGGTCGGCAAGGGAACCGGGCTTGGCCTGTCTACCGTTTACGGCATCGTCAAGCAATCGGGTGGCACCATCTGGGTGTACAGCGAAATCGAGCGAGGCACAGCGGTCAAAATATACCTGCCGCTCGTTGACGATGAAGCCGAGCAATACCGGCGCCCGGCAGCATTGCGCGAATTACCCACCGGGAACGAGACCATCCTGCTCGTCGAAGATGAAGAGACCGTACGCAAGTTGGCGCGCGAGGTTCTGGAGATGAGCGGTTATACAGTCATCGAGGCTTTGAGTGGAGCCGAGGCCCGCCGGATCAGCGAGCAGGCCGATGAGCAAATACAACTGCTGCTGACCGATGTAGTGATGCCCGAAATGAGCGGCCGTGAAGTCGCCAACCTGTTATTGACTCAGCATCCCGAGTTGCGCGTTCTTTACATGTCGGGCTATGCCGACGACGCCATCGTTCGTCATGGAGTCCTTGACGAAGGAACTAACTTCATCCAAAAGCCTTTCAGTCCGCACGGATTGGCCGCGAAAGTGCGCGAAGTGTTGGACACACCTTGAAAGCATTCTGATATTTCAAGCACCAGGGCAACGGTGCTCGGAGTCCAAACTTTAGAAACCTCTGAGTTGATTTTATTAGTCGCGATATGACGGATCGATTCGATCGAGCTTGCGCAACAGACCCGGCCATGCGAGTTGCTCTCCCATGCCCATTGTGACCGCCGCAAATTGCTTCGTTACTTTCCCCAGCACGGGAGGTGGAACTGGCGCTAACTCGCCGCCGCCCGATTGGGCCAGCACTTGAATCTCACAAGCGCGCTGCAGGATGAACATCCCGAGAAACGCTTCGGCCGGGGTCTTGCCAATGGTCAGCAAGCCGTGGTTTCTCAGGATCATGAAGCACTTGTTGCCGAGATCAGCAACCAGGCGCGGCTTTTCTTCGTCGTCCAGCGCCAACCCTTCGTAATTGTGATAGGAGATTGAGGAGAGCGCAAACAACGCCTGCTGCGAGAGCGGCAGCAGTCCGTCTTTCTGGGCCGAGACAGCGATGCCGTAAGTCGTGTGCAAGTGCATCACGCAAAGAGCGTCCTCGCGCGCGGCGTGCACGGCGCTGTGAATCGTGAACCCCGCCGGGTTGACGTTGTAGGACGAGTCCATCACTTTGTTGCCGTCAAGGTCGACTTTCACCAGGCTCGAGGCCGTGACCTCTTCGAACATCATGCCGTACGGATTGAGCAAAAAGTGATGCTCGGGTCCCGGCACCCGCGCGGAGAGGTGTGTGAAGATCAGATCGTCCCAGCCGTAGAGCGCGACCAGGCGGTAAGCAGCAGCGAGATCCATGCGCGCTTGCCACTCCTCTGCTGTTACCTGTTCACGAACGTCGGATTTTTTCTGCAGTGCGCTACTCATAAGATTCCTTTCGCGGACGAATTTCGATCCGTTTTGGTGATCGAGATTGTAGCCGATGGCTCGCGGATTCAACATGGAAATGCGAAAGAAACAGGCAACTGTTGAACCTGCTTGCCGGCAGAGTAGCGAATGGTCTAGAGTTTTTTCCGCCACGAATTACCGGTTCAAAGAAGCGATTCCCGACGATGGGCCTGATTGTTGCTCCTGAATGGACGAGCCGGATATGCAATACCGATCCGCGTCAGTAAAAAGAATGCGCATGCCAAACCGCGCTCAGCATCGCGATTCAGGTCAATCGTCAGGAGTCGATAGACTTGCTCAGGAAAGCCGGAGCAAAGTAGTTCTCAGATTTCAGTCTCGGCGCGGACTTGGTTTCGATACGTTTACCTCTTGAACGTCACAGCGCCGGCTTTAACGAGCAGCTCGATGTATTCGTTCACGGCTTTGAAATCGACGGGCGCGAACTCGGCGCTGACGGCGTCGCGAATTTCGCTGACCGTGCGCGTGCCGTCCATGAAATTAACGATTTCATAGGTCACGTCGTCGCTATTGGGCAGTTGCGCAATGGCGATGGCTGCAGAACTTTTGCCTGCCTTTTCCATCAGCCAGTCGCCGCCTGGCACGAGCGGTCCTTTCACGCTCGCGTTGCGCACCGGCACGCGCGCGCCGGCCGGATCGATTGGCCCATGCACGCCAGTGAGTAGCCGCGGCAGTATCTGCCGCAGACCGTCAGCCGCGCCGGAAAGATTCGCAGTCATCACGTCCAGATCGTGCAATCGCGGGGGCACGTTGGGTAATGAGTAGACCAACGGCAGGGCAGCCAGAGTCTCGTTTGTATCCAGGTTGATGAACCGCGATAGCGAGCGCAGGCGGCGTTGCTCACGCAGCAAACCTTGAGCGAGGATGTTGTGCGCCTCTTGCCCCGCGGCACCGTTGTCGCCGAGTGCGACTACCAGCGCGCGCTGCTGGTCTTCCGCCAGCCGCGCGATCGCGTTCGCATAGCTCAGGCGTAGAAGCGACGCACCGTGATCGGGCATGGTTGCCAGATAGTAGCCGCTCGCCGCCGCTATGAACGCTGATCTTTTGATCTTGGTTGGCTCAATGTTGTCTACGACATCGCCCGTGGTGTGAATGTAGACGTCCGGATGATCGCGCAGATAAATCGCCGGCACACTGAAACCGCCTTCTTGATAGATCCAGTGATCGCTGCCGCTCTCGTAGGGCGTGACGTCGGCCCAGAAGGCATCCTTCGATCCGGCAGGCGATCGAATCGCGTGGGTCATGTCTCCGTCGCCGGCGGCCCGCATCGCGCCATCAATTACATAATGTCCAAAAACTTGCGCGACATCGTCGGTGACCGTGGCTATGGACCAGGGCGAGCGTGTCACATGCAAGACGGATTTAGTGATGAAGGGATCGCCGCCCACCATGTCGAGGTGAATAGCAGCCCGCAGGCGAGCGGCAATCTCCGGATACTTTGCGAGGTAAGCGATGGTGCCGGTCATTTCCGAAGGCCAGATAAAACGAATCGTCCGGACCGGCGGCGGGATGCGCTTTGCGGCGATCAGCGATTTCAGCGTGCGCGCGATCTCGAGATTGGCGGCACAGCCACTGGCGTTGTCGTTGGCGCCCGGCTTTTCGTGATCGAGATGACAACTGTAGATGATCTCGCCGGCCGCTGCGTCGCTGCCCGGAATGGTAGCGACGAGCGTCTCATAAGCCATTGAGTCGTCGTTGCGCGCGCGCACCACGGCGTGCAGCGTAATGTGCTCGCGCCGCGCGATCCGTTGTTGCAGGGCGCGCGCTTCGCGCAGTGAGATCATGATCGCGAACGTGTTCTTGCGCCCGCGCGCGTCGAGATGGCCCCAGCGGACCAGGTCCTGATTGTCTCGCCACCAGGCGCTGACCTGGTTCGAGTTGTAACTGACCAGGCCGAGTGCGCCGCGCTCTTCCACAGCCTGTCGGTGACATGCCGACGGCGTCGCATCGCACAGCACCAACTGGCCGCGTACGTTCTTGCCTTCGTAATCACTGTCTCGCGCGCCGCTGCCGACGTCTACCAACTCGGCTGTGACATCGGCGCTCTCGCTGTTGTCGGCCACACTGAGACGCACGTCGTCGTAAGAGGTGATGCGGCGAGGCTGAGGCGAGACTTCGTTGAGCGAGCCGCCGTCGACGCGCCAGCCCCGGTTGCCGTGCAGGGTGCCGAACCACGTGGTCCCATCGCCGGGAAATATTTCCACGTGCACGTCGCTCAAGCCAAACGCTTTCGCGCGACCCATCACATATTCGATCGCCTCGTGGAAACCCGGCGATGCCGGAACGCGGTGCAACTGTGTCAATCGCGCGACGTGATCCTTTGCCGCTGCGCCCGACAATTCTTCGTCGAGGGCTTTCAGGATCGCGCGATCAAGCAGCGTCTCAGCGGGAACGGTGGGCGGCGATTGTGTCGTCTCGCGGGTCTGCGCCAGGAGCGTTGCGTTAGTCACAAAAACGGCTGCGAGCACAGCCGCCAGGAGTGTTCTCATTCTCTTATCCTCTCAGTTTTGCTGCCTGGTAAAGCCCGCCTCACCGGAATCACTGGTGCGCAACGATGGCCAGACGCCATAAGAAAACGGCCACTCGAAACGGCGCAACTCTTACGGCAATTCTTGCAGGTGGTTGAGAGACTACACCACGATCTTCGTCGCTGTGAACAATGTCCACGAAGTTGATAGTGGGCCAGTTTGAATTCTCCGCGCGTCCTCGGCGTCCTCGGCGCCTCGGCGGTGAGTGTTTTCCGCGACGCGGATGTGTGCCGGCCGAGATGCTCGTGACTAGCGAGGCTGTGGTTCTCGAAGAGATTCTCAAACTTTGAGGTTTATTAATTCTGTATGTAGGGAGACGGCTGAATCCAGGCAGCGAACTTTCCAATGTCGTTGCTGCCGTACGCAATCCAGGCAAAGCCTTGCTCGCCCCACTCCTGGCCCCAGGAGTTTTTGGTCAGCCACGCTTGCTTCTCGTCGTCCCAACCAATCAACATAACTACATGGTTGGGGTCTCCGCTGTGATGCCCGTTAAAGACGCCGCCGTGGTAAACGCTAAAGCAACCGTCACCATGCAACGGCATGACCACCGGGCCGTACTCGATCAGGGCCTTCTTCAGTTGATCGACGGCGGGCAATTCGTCGGGTTTCTTTTCGTTGACATAGCCCCAGGCTAGCGCGCGGTCAAAGGCCGTTTGTTTCCGGTCGCTGTTTGCAGGCAGTTCCGCGGCGGCAGACCCACCGTTCTTTAAACCCAGGTTGCCTCCGCCTCTCTTTACTTTAGTCGCACGAAAAACATCAACGCAGCGCGACGGTTTGCCGGTGTATCCTTCAACTTCCACCTTAGCCAACGTGTCCTTGTCGCCCGACTCCAATCGTTTGATCATCAGGCGTTCCACCAGGCGATCCGGAATATGCGGCACATGAGAATCAACCATGAAAGCAAAAGCGCTGCCGTGCCAGCCACCGCTACAGTCACCTTTCTCCTTGCCGATGCAATTGAGCAACTGTTGGATGGAAGCAACCCGGTCTTGATACGTCGGCACCTCCGGATCGCGGCTAGCGATGAAGTATTCCCCGGAACGCAATTGCTCGAGATACCAGGTGCTCTGGTAGGCCGATATCGTGGCAAACGCCCAGCAACTTTCACAGTCTCCCTGATTTAGCACCGCGCCGACGTCAAGCCCCTTCTCGCGCCAGTCGAATCTTGGCAGCACCGGCCAGTCGTCGGTCTTTTGCAGTGCTTTGAACCGGTTGTAAATGCTCTCCCAACGAACGAAGTTCTTATCATCTTGTCTTACGTCCGCCAGAATTTGGCTGACGATTTCCGGCGTCTTGAGATATGCCTCCGGGTCCAGTTCGCGATAGTAGGGGGGGACCACGCCCTGGGCCACGATGTAATTCTGTTTGACATACTGGTCCAGGCTCCCGATGTATTTCTCCCTGGTCAGTTCTTGTGCAACAGCGCTGCGATAAACGTGCAGCCACTCGTTTTCAGCGGCGCGCCAGCGCTTTTGCCTTCGTCGCAACACCTCCTCTTTGAGGCCCATGACTTCCCGTGAATGCAGATCTTTGAGGTTGGGCATCTCCAATCCGCCGTACAGATCCTCGGGCTGCGTCCTCGCTGGACCGCGCCGGGCGCCGACTCTGGGAGAGTTGATGCCAGCGCCGGTTTTCCAGCCGAAGCGCGAGGCGCCCACGCTATAGGTTGGCTTGTCTGTGGCCGTGGCTTGCTCGCAACTGCAATCACTCAGCTTCAACTGCTTTTCGGTTTTACCCGTCGTGTCTGCGTTAGCGCAGGGCGGAGTCTGTTGTGAAGTGACTGGAGTTGAAGCGCTGAAGGTCAATGTCACCAGCACAATTGCGAAAACAAATATCAGTCGTTTGCAATACATCTCAGAGTCCTGTCTCTAGATCACCTGTCGGAGAATACTTGATGCGATGGTGTCAGGTTTTTCGATCTGAATTCCCCTTTTGCGTCTTTGCGCCTTTGCGCCTTTGCGGGAAACCAATATCCAACAATTGCGATAGTTAAAAGGCCAACGCACTTTCCCGCAAAGGCGCAAAGGCGCAAAGGCGCAAAGGCGCAAAGGCGCAAAGGCGCAAAGGCGCAAAGGCGCAAAGTTGGTCTGCGACATCGCCTCGCTAGTTGCTTTCCCCTCAGAAAACTGCTGGCTCAAAAAAAGGGTGGTGTCCTAAAGTTGTGTTGCGGGCCGACGGTGCAGTAGGTTTTTCAGCCGCACGCTATTGCTCTTCCGTGGACGGAGACGGTTGAATCCAGGCCGCGTATCGGCCGACGTTGTTGCTGCCGTAAGCAACCCACGCATAGCCTTTCTCGCCCCACTCTTCACCCCAGGAGTTCTTGATCAGCCACGCTTGCCGCTCGTCGTCCCAACCAACCAGGACCACGACGTGGGTAGGATCTCCCGAGTGATGTCCGTTGAAGACACCACCCTGATAGACGCTGAAGCAATTATCCCCGTGCAGCGGCGCCGCAAGTGGGCCGTGCTCGATCAATGCCTGTTTCAGTTGTGGGACCGAAGGCAGTTCGTCGGGCTTGCCCTCGTTGACGTAGCCCCAGCTCAGGGCTCGGTCAAAAGCTGTCCCGATCCGGTCGCTGTTGGCCGGCAAGCGGTAATGGGAGTCCGGCCCGTCCAGGGGAACCACCAGTTTTCCGCCACGCTTTACTTTGCTCATCTCGAGAATGTCGGTGCAGCGTGATTTTCTGCCGGTGTATTCCTCGATCCTGATCTTCTCTCCCTTGTTCCAGACCAGACGGTCGGGGATGTGCGGAACGTGGGATTTGACCATGAAAGCAAACGCGGTCGCGTGCCAGCCGCCGGTGCAATCGCCCTCATCCTTGCCGAGACAATTCAGTAACTGCTGGACCGAAGGAATTCTCTGATACCAATAATCGGGTATGAAAGCGTTGAAAAACTCCTCCCCTAAACGCATCTGTTCCAGATTCCAGCTACTGAGATAGACGGACGTCGAGACAAACGCCCAACAGCTCTGGCACTCACCCTGATTCAGCACGGGGCCAACGTCCAATCCCTGTTCGCGCCAGTCGAACCGCGACCTGCTTATCCAGCCATCGCTGTTTTGTAACGCCAGGAAGCGTTCATGAGCCTGCAGAAAGTTGCGGTCTTTCATCTTCCTGGCGGCGAAATAGTTCTCGGGCTCTAATTCAAGCGTCTTTTCCAGATGCTGCCAGGTCGTCTCCACGGCTTTGCTTCTGGCCTCCCGGGCGCGTAACACTTGCTCTTTGAGTCCAACCACCTCGGGCGAATGCAGGTCCTTAGTGTTGGGCATTTCTACTCCGCCATACAAATCCTTTTGTTCAGCGGACTGGCTACTTTGTCTGGCGCTCCGGCCCACGCGCGGTGCAGTCTTCCGTCCAAAAGGCGATGAGCCCACGCGATAGGTCGGCTTGTCCGCGGCAGCCGCTTGCTCGCAGTTGCAATCATCCAACTGCGCCTGCTTGATTGTCTGACCCGCTCCGGATGAGCTGGCGCAGGGCGGCGTCTGCTGGGATGTGACAGGAGCTTGCTCGCTGAAAGCGAATAGTGTCAGCGCCAGGACGAATGCCAGTAAAACTCTTCTGCTGTTCATTTCTATGCTCCGGCACAGCTAATGCGCGCGGCTCTAGTGTTAGCGATCGAGAAGGCGCCTACACCACGACCAGGACTCGGTTTAACCGCAACGCGGTTACGTCCTCCAGCCAAGGGTTGCCGCTTCGGCTACCCTTGGATCCCGAATGAAATTGATTATCCAACCGCAACGCGGTTGCGTCATTTGTCCGTTGATTCAAGAGAGACGCAACCGCGTTGCGGTTGGAATGAATGAATTCGTTCAACCCAGGGTAGCCGAAGCGGCAACCCTGGGCTTTGGGGCGTAACCGCGTTGCGGTTGTTCCGTTTGATCGCGCCGAACCAGAAATACAGACGTCGCGCGCATCCCACTCACTGCGGTGGGCCACCGTCTTGAAGCAGGTTGCACTGCTCATTTCGATCAATACAAATATCGCCGCACTGTTTCTGTCCCGCGCCGCAGCCGACTCTGAGATGCGGCATTACTTTGTTGATTACCCGTCTGACGCATTTGGTTGTGCGCGCGAACCTGATCAGGGTATTGACCTGAGCGCTACCCTTCGTCCAGCCGTTCACAGTGACGACTCGATTCAGCGAGCTGACATTTATGTGCTTCCACTGATCGTTGAACCGAGCGTCGGCCTTGATCTTGGCTTGTACCGCGGCCACGATTTCGGCATCGGTAGTCGCCGCGCAAGGACCTTGAACACCCTCTATGGAAGACATCAAAGGCGGCGTCTTAATAGAACCGGCATTAGTCACTACGAGTGCACCGCATAAGAACAACATGGTGAAAAGAAACACGACGGTTCTTCGGGAGATTGACTTCGTGGGCATGGATTGGGTTCCTCTCAGTTGAAGTTGGTGATCATCGACAGCAGACTATAACGCGATTGCTTGCCAAAGAATATGGAGCCGCCGTCGGGTGCCCAGGCGAGGCTGGAAAAATACAGCCTCGTGTCCCGGTTGGCGGTAATCATTCTTGCCGTTCCGCGAGCGGCGGGAATTATCCAGATGTTGTCTTTGCCCTCTCGATGGGCCACGTACGCGATCGCTCGCCGGTCGGCCGACAAATGAATGTTGTTGATGTAAGTTGCCGGTTGAGTTGTGATCGGGCGCAGGACGCCGGCAGCAACAGAGGCCTCGGCCACGCTAACGTCTGTCAATGAAGGGGGCGTCTTGAGTTTGACTGTGGCGATGATTAGTCCTTTTTCATTTTCCGACCAGCCCAGCAAACGCAGGAACGTTTCCGACTGCAGAACAAGTTTGGATTCTCTGGTCTCGACGTTGACCACCCACAGCCCGTAAGTCAGCTTGCCGTCAACCAACTGATTTAGCTTTGCTGTGTAAGCGATCCACTTGCCATCTGATGACCACAAAGGACTCTGAAGAACCAGATTGGCATCACTATTATTGGTGAGCTGTGTATCGCTCGAGCCGTCAGCAGAGACCAACCACACATTGCGCATTCCGCCTCTGTGGGTAATGTAAGCAATCCTGGCGCTGTCAGGAGACCAACTAAAGTCACTGGTCTGAGCACGATTGTATGGCAAGACGCTATTGGCGATGGGGGACAAACCGCCGGTCGTCAATTGCTTTTCTTCTCCGCCGCCGGCTTTGATGGTCCAGAGGTTTGGCGCCTCGCCAATAACGCGCATGAACGCCAATCGTTTGCCGTCGGGTGACCAGGTCGGCAGAAATCCATTGGCGACAAGTTGCCCCGGCGGGGTGTCGGCATTCGCTTGCCGCGTAAGGATAGCGCTGCTGAATAACCTGTCGCCCTGGCTCAAGTTTCTGATTGACTGGAAGGCCACGGTTTTGCCGTCGGGCGAGACGTTAGGCCACAGTTCTGAATTGATGTCCGAGGTTAGCGCGAATTCCTCACCTTTGGCGACGCTCACGCCCCAAATGTCCGATTCCTCGTTCGACGAACCATACAAAATCTTTGCGCCGTCCGCTGACACATCCAGAGCGAGGCTGTTCTTGTCGCCGAAAGTAATTTGCACGGGCTTAGCACTGTTAATGTCGGTTACGAAAATCTGGTAGACCCCGTCAACCAGCGAACTGTAGAGCAGCCTTTGACTATCGGGATGCCAGACTGTGTTTCTCAGGGCAGCGGCGCCACTCGTGATTTGCCGCGGCGCACCGCCGCCGACCGGGATGGTCCAAACACTCCAAGATTCGCCGGCCGAAGTTATGTAAGCGATCTGTTTCTCATCCGGCGAGATGCTGAAAGAGTTGGCCGACGTGGTGGTCGCATCGAAGTTGGTCAATCGAGTTGTTTGCCCCGACTTCATCTCGAACGCGAAAAAATTCTGTCTGGCTTCGTAGTAAAGCATTCCGGCTTTGGACCAGTAGCGAGGTCTGGCGTCGCCATCCTCAAGCGTTTTGATCAAGGCCGGCGAGCCGCCCAGGTACGGTATTCTCCAGATTCCCGGTTGATGTCCTCGGGTCGAAAAGAAGGCGATTTCCTCGCCGTCAGGCGACCAGATCGGGTGGTCATTGATGAATTCGTCTTTCGTCGTTTGCACCGGCGGCGCATTCGCAGAGGTTTGTTTGACCTGAATATTGCGTGTGCCATTGGTAGTTGAAACAAGGGCGACTCGCATGCCGTCCGGAGAGAACGACCCGATGCTATAGACTTCGCCTGGCGCACTGCGCCAACTGAAGACGTCAACTGTTTTCAGAGATGACGGCGAGGATGTTCCAGTTCGGGCGTTGCGCTTCGTGGCAAACCACCAAACGGCGCTGATTCCCAGGATGGCCACCAGCACAATTGCCAGGGCTTGAACCAACGAAAACCGTCGCGCCGTTATTGGCCCCGCCAACTGCGCCGACATTTCATTGGTGCGCCCCACCTTGGCTGAAAATTCCAACTCCCTGGTGAGGCTCTTAATATCGACCAGCAGATCCTTACCGGTTTGATATCGATCTTCTTTATCCTTCCGCAACGACTTCGCGACAATGCGCTGCAGCTCGGGTGGAACACCCGGTTGAACTTGCGCCAGTGGTTGCGGCGTGTCTGACAAAATCGCCGCGAGAACGTCACTCTTCGTCGGTCTGTCAAACGGTCCTACTCCGCTGAGCATCTCGTAAAGCACCGCTCCCAAACTGAAAATATCCGAGCGCGAATCAAGCGGCAGCCCGCGCACTTGCTCCGGCGACATATAGTGCGTGGTTCCCAAAATGATTCCAGGCTTGGTCAGGCGCAGGGCGACTGTGTTCGCCTCGTTGTCGACCGAAGCTGTGTTCGAAGCAGACAATTTTGCGAGACCGAAGTCGAGGACCTTCGCCAGGCCGTCGGGCCGGACCATGATATTTTCGGGCTTGATGTCGCGATGCACTATCCCCGCCTGATGCGCGGCCACCAGCGCGCTGGTTACTTGCTGTGCGATTTCCAGCGTTTCGTTAAGCGGCAACAAGCCTTCGCGCATCTTTCGGCGTAGCGTTTGGCCCTCAATGAATTCGGTGGCGATGAAGTTCAGGCTATTCTCCGCGCCGATTTCATAAATGGTGATGATGTTCGGATGATTCAGCGCCGAAGCCGTTTGCGCTTCCTGCTCGAACCGGAGCAGGCGTTGTTTGTCACTGGTGAATTCACGGGGCAAGAGTTTGAGGGCAACCTTGCGTTTTAGCCGGGTGTCCGTGGCGCAAAAGACCTCACCCATAGCTCCCGCGCCGATTTTCGAGACGATCCGGTAATGCGACAGACTGGTGTTGGCTGACAGTTCTTTGGCGACTGGTTTCGAATTCAGGTCCGGCTCGTTCTGTTCTGCGGCGCTGATGAATTTCGTTTCCAGTTCGACGTCGCTGTTGGCTGTTGCAGAGCGTTCCAGCTCAGCCTCGACGACCAGTCGCCTTTGCAGGTTTTTTAGATCCGCAAGCAGGGCTCTGGCGGTTTGGTAGCGCTCATCGGGGTTCTTGGCCAAAGTGTTCTTGACAATGCTTTCGACCTCAGCCGGAAAGTGCTCGCCGGTCTCAGATAACGGAACCGGCTGTGTTTCGAGAACGGCGACGATGGTGTGACTGATGGTCTCGCCGGTAAACGCTTGCCGCCCGGCGAGCATTTCATAAAGCACCGCGCCAAGACTGAAGATGTCGGTGCGCGCATCAACCAGCTTGCCGCGCGCTTGCTCGGGCGACATGTAGGCGACGGTTCCCATGATCATTCCTGCCTGCGTTTGCAACTGCGTGCGCGTTTCGGCGTCCGGGTCGCCAGCTTGAGGCTCGCTGCTGGTTGCAGGCGGCTCTGACAATTTCGCCAAACCGAAATCCAGCACCTTCACATAGCCGTCTTCACGAATCATCACGTTGTCAGGCTTGATATCACGGTGAATGATTCCGGCTTCGTGGGCTGCCTGCAAAGCCGAGGCGATTTGCACGATGATGTCGACCGTTTCGGGTAAAGTCAGGCGTTGTCGACGCAGCCTGGCGCGCAGGGTTTCGCCCTGCACAAATTCTGAGGCCAGGTAATACGTGGCGCCCTGCGCGCCGAATTCATGAATCGTCAGGATGTTCGGATGATTGAGTGCGGAAACAGAATGTGCTTCGCGTTCGAAACGGAGCAATCGTTGTTTGTCAGCGGCGATACTCTCGGGCAAAACTTTGAGCGCGACTTTGCGGCGCAGGCGCGAGTCCTCTGCCAGATAGACTTCGCCCATGCCTCCCTCGCCAATTTTGGACAAGACCCGGTACCGTCCAATGATCGTGTCTGGGGAAATGGTCTCGCTCATCCTGGAAGTACCGAGGACTGTGCCAACTACTACACTTGCCTCTCTAATCAGTCACGAAATACCGATCGACAAGCCAGTTCAACCAGTCCGAACAGCAACAGCGCGGTGTGATTCATTGCGGCCTAAGCGAGCGCTGGAAAGAAAACCTGGGCTAATAGGAAACTAACGCGCGTTCGCCTGCTTGAAAGAAGCGCCAAGAGACTCTTTGAAAACGTCAACGAATGCCGTGTGCGGCAGTCATTCTAGGACAAGATGGGCCATGACGACCAGCAATTGGTTTGGAATGGTAGTTCCCTTTGCGGCTTCGTTTCTTTGCGGTCTTTGCGTAAGTCGATCGTGCAAATACAAAACGTTTCACGCAGAGGCGCAAAGTCGCAAAGGACAAGCGACGAAAACTTGACTCATTCGCATAAGGCTTTAGCGACAAGATTTCCAGCTAGTGTCCTGACTCTAAAGTTCGCTGAACAATTCGTACCGGATGGCCCGGCTGCAGAGCAGTCAAATGTTTATAGCCAGATGTCATCGAAAGTACTTGCTTAGCTCCGGAGGAGCGCAATGTCCGGTACCTCCCCGGATATCTCGCTCCTCCGGAGCGAAGAATCTATTGGGTATCGATTCTATAAACATTTGGCTGCTCTGCAGCCAGGGCGATTTGCCTCCATTTATTAATA
>Ga0179594_10000091_pt1 | contig 30773 bp, 11 predicted proteins | sample CZOMad1_1_08_16f_FD_148625 | JGI IMG/M metagenome (GOLD analysis project Ga0179594, IMG submission 148625) | Vadose zone soil fungal communities from Angelo Coast Range Reserve, California, USA - CZOMad1_1_08_16fungal (Illumina Assembly) | ecosystem: Environmental > Terrestrial > Soil > Vadose...
ATCCGCTCCTCCGGCTGCCCCACCAACTGCGCCAGCAACTCCCCGTAATGCCCCGCCAGCCGCTCCATACTCGCCCCGTCATACAACTCCGTGCTGTACTCGAGAGAGGCCGCCAGTCCGCCGGTTACTTCGGCCATCATCAACGTGAGGTCAAACTGGGCCGCGCGCCGTTCAAGCGCCACTGATTTGAGAGAAAGCCCGCCAAGATCCAGGCGTGCATCTGCTTCACCAAGCGCAAACGACGCCAGGCCCTCTTCCATGAGCAAATGCGCTTTCTGCAAAACAAACATGACCTGGAAAAGCGGAGAACGGCTTAGGTCGCGTTCGACCTGTAGCCTTTCGACCACCAACGGAAACGGAAAATCAATATGTTCGAAGGCAGTCAGTACGGTCTCTCGCACCGCGGAAACTAGCTCCCTGAAAGTCGAATCGGGGGTAATGTCACTCCGCAGCACCACCGGGTTAACAAAGTAACCGACCACTCCGGACAATGCGGGCCAGCTTCGGCCGGCCGTCGGCGTGCCGACCACGATCTGTTCCTGCCCGCTATAGCGATGGAGCAACACGTTGAAGGCCGCCAGCAAAACTACGTAAAGCGTCGACCCGGTCGTCTGAGCAAAGGCCTTGAGTTCACTGGTCAGGGGCTCGCTTAATCTGAAGCTGTGCGCCGCGCCATGATAGGTGCGCAGGCGAGGCCGCGGGCGGTCGGTGGGTAATTCAAGCGTCACCACGTCCTTCAGTTGCTTTTGCCAGTAGGCCCAATCCTGCTTGCCTCCGGAACCGAGCACCATTTCTCTTTGCCAACGAACATAGTCGGTATAGCGCAATGCGAGGGGCGGCAATGTCGCGGGCGAGCGCTCTATTTCCGCACGATAGAGCGTTCCGAGTTCATCAATGAGCAAAGCCAGCGACCAGAAATCCGCCACAATGTGATGGACCACGAGGAGCAGGAAGTGCTCGTTGGCCGAGCGCGTGAACACGCTGATGCGGAGTAGTGGGTTTTGCTCGAGATCGAAGGGGCGATGAGCTTCCTGGACCAGGCGCTCGTGCAGAAAGGCGGAGGTCCATGACGCGGCGTCGTTTTCCTGAAAGCAGACCTCCATGTGTTCGGGAATCCGCTGCACCGGCCCCGTCAAAGAAGCGGCAAAGGTCGAGCGCAGCGACGCGTGACGATCAACCAGTACTTGAAACGAGCGCCGCAGTGCGTGAATGTCCAACTCCGTCTCCACGCAAACAGCCCGCGAGATGTTGTAAGCCGGACTGTCCGGTTCCAATTGGTACAAGAACCATAGCGCCTGCTGGCCGTGTGAAAGCCGGTATTCTGATAGCATTTCCGCCGAGCTAACCAACGCCCGTGTGGAGTCGGAGAGAGTTACCGATTCCCGGAAGACATGTTCCGCCAGGGCGGCGATGCTCAGGCTTTGAAGAATAACAGCGATTGGCAGCACCAAGCCGAACGCCGCTTCGACACTCTGCATCAGTTCAATCGCCATTAGGGAATCCAGTCCGTAACTGGTGAGGGACCAATCCACGTCGATTTGCGAAGGCTCAATTCTTAACTTTGAGGCCAGTTCCGCCCGCAGCCAGTCTTCGATATCCTCAGCGCTTCGAAAAATCGCGATCCTGTCTGCCGCCGCTTCAGTTTCGGAAGTCGTCGTCCTGCGCCAGTCGGCGACTATATCCAGGCTGCTCTGGATAAATCCGGCGCGACAAGCGTGTCGCTGCACTTTTCCGCTCGAAGTTTTTGGCATGCTGCCGGGTTTGATTAAGGCCACCGCAAATACTTCAATCTCGTGCTCTAAGGCGACGGTCTGGCGAATGCGCCTGATAATCTCTTCAAAATCCGGTCGTTGTCGTACCTCTACTTCCTGCATTATCACCAGCCGCTCTTCGCCGGCAATTTCGACGGAAAATGCGGCGCCGCATCCGGTTCGCAACGACGGATGACAGCTTTCCACGACCAGCTCGATCTCCTGCGGATAATGATTGAGGCCGCGAATGATGATCAGATCTTTGGAACGCCCGGTGACAAACAATTCCCCGTCTTCAAGAAAACCTAGATCTCCGGTACGCAGGTAAGGACCCGTACCGGTTTCCGCCAGACACGCTTGAAACGTGGCTTCGGTTTCTGCAGGACGATTCCAATATCCCTGGGCGACACTGGGACCGGCCACCCAAATCTCTCCTATCTCACCGGCTGAGCATTCGGTCAGCGCCTCTGGGTGAACGACGACGACCTGCTGGCCTGGCAATGTTTTGCCACAGCCAACCAATGCGCGCGCGTGCTTACTGGCCGCACCGGCTTCAACTATCAGGTTTCTTTCAAGTGCAACGCTTTCAATGCTTTTTACAATAGGCAACGGCTCGCGCCCGCTGCCAGTCACCATCAACGTTGCTTCAGCCAGTCCATAGCAGGGAAAGAACGATGATCGGCGAAAACCGCACTCGGCAAAAATCGTGGCAAAGCGGTCCAGCGTTTCCCGACGGATTGGCTCAGCGCCGTTGAAGGCCACGCTCCAACTGCTCAAGTCAAGCATAGTTCGCTGTTCCGCAGTGATCCGCCGAACACACAGATCGTAAGCGAAGTTAGGCCCGCCGCTGGTGGTGGCCCGATAGCGAGAGATCGCTTTGAGCCAGCGCACCGGTTGTTGCAAAAATGAGGAAGGCGACATCCCGATCATGGGGAAGCCGCCAAACAGCGGCTGCAAGACTCCCGCCATAAATCCCATATCGTGAAACGTCGGCAGCCAGGACACGTACTTGTCGGCGCGCGTGTGCCCGCAGGCTTTGTAGATCAGCGCGGCGTTGTGCAACAGATTGCCGTGCGTCAGCATGACTCCCTTTGGCGTGCCGGTTGAGCCGGAGGTGTATTGGAAAAACGCCAGGTCTGCGGTGGCCACGGCCGGCTCTCTCCAATTATTTGCCAGGTCGGGAGGCAGGTCGTCAGTCGCCCGCCAGCGCAGCGGCTCCAGGTACGGATTCTCCGAGAACCGTGGCGCCGTCCGTGTGAGTAAAGACTTAGTGGTAAGCGCCACTCTCGCCCCGGCATCGGCGGCGATGGCCTGGAGCCTGAACAGCGAACGATTCCGTTTCGGCGGATACGCCGGAACCGCGATCGCTCCAGCGTACAGGCAGCCAAAGAAGGCGGTGATGAACTCCAATCCGGGCGGATAGAGCAACAGCACCCGGTCCCCCTTTGCCACCACCGATTGAAGCCACGCGCCGATGCACCGCGCCCGCTGGTCCAACGCTTGATAGCTAAGATGTGATTCGTCCGATTCCCCGTCGAGAAGGAAGGTGTAGGCTTGTTGTTCCGCCTGCCCGGAAGCTCTCCAGCGAAGGAGTTCTATCAACGTAGCCGGTTGATAGCCCGCTTTTGAGGAATTGTCATTGGGAACGTTCATGCAACTCCGACGTTTTTAAGGAAGAGATGGAAGGACCCTGGAGAGAAGATCTTGCCGCAGACGTTCAAATTGTTGCAGACGGTAAGATATCATATTCTAAAGAGCCCCGGTAAATTCCTGACACCGGCGGAACTCCCTGGGAAACGTCTTCGGCTTTGCGTGGCGAGCGGCCTGCAAGCAGCACAGATATGAAATTCCTTTCGTTTGTTTTCCGACATTCACGCGCGACGGTGATAGCAGCGATTGTCGCCGGGCTGGTGAGCGGATTGAGCCAAACGGGCCTGCTCGCTCTCATCACCAGCGCGCTCAGCGGGGCCCTTAAATCTTCAAGTTCGAGATTGCTGTGGGGTTTTGTCGGTCTGGGTCTCGTCATGCTCAGCAGCCGAATCGTTTCCGGAATTCTGCTCACGCGGCTCTTGCACAATGCCGTCTACCAACTGCGGATGCATTTTAGCCGTCAGATCATGAGTGCGGCTTTGCGCCATCTGGAACAGATCGGCTCACCCAAGCTCTTAGCTGTCCTAACTGACGACATTCCCGCCCTAACCGGCGCGCTGGCGGCGATTCCGACGGTTTGTATGCACGTGGCGGTGGTGGCCGGTTGCCTAATCTACCTGGGCTGGCTTTCATGGACCGTCTTGCTGTATTTGATTCCGTTTTTCGTCGCGGGTGTGCTGACCTATCGCCTGATCGTCAGCTACGCGATGCGCTCTCTCACTGTCGCCCGCCAGGAACATGATTCATTGTTAAGACATTTCCGCGCGCTGACCGAAGGAATCAAGGAACTTAAGCTGCATCGCCGCCGCGGTGAGTCCTTTCTCTTCCGCTCTTTGCAGCCGACGGCGGCCTCGCTGCGACGGCATAACTCACAAGGCTCAATCATTTTTACGGCCGCGCAAGGTTGGGGACAACTGGCCAGTTATATTTTGATAGGACTAGTCATCTTCGGTCTTCCTTCTTTTCTAAATATCAACGCGCGGCTGCTGACGGGCTATGCGCTCGTCATCCTTTACATGCTGACTCCCCTGGAGATCATTTTGTCGGCGTTGCCGACGTTTGGGCGTGCCAACATTGCGCTGCGAAAAATTGAGGAGTTGGGCATTTCGCTGCTTGCCAACACGACTGAAAGCGACTCGGTCGCTGTCGCTACCCCGGCCAAACTTTCCCTGGACACGCTCGAATTTTCCGGCGTCACCCATGTCTATCATCGAGAGCGCGAGGACAATGATTTTGTTCTCGGCCCGCTGGACTTTACGCTCCACGCCGGCGAATTGGTCTTTCTGGTGGGTGGCAACGGAAGCGGCAAGACTACACTGGGCAAGCTACTGACGGGACTTTATGTTCCCGAAAGCGGAGAGCTGCGTCTGGACCGTCAACTTATTACCGATCTGAATCGAAACGACTACCGGCAATACTTCTCCGCCGTGTTCTCTGATTTTTATCTCTTTGAAAGTCTGTTAGGCCTGGAGGCGCCGGATCTCGATACGGAGGCCCGGGAGTACCTGGCGAAATTGCAACTGGACCAGAAAGTAACTGTCAAGGAAGGGAAACTCTCCACGCTGAATCTGTCGCAGGGACAGCGCAAGAGGCTGGCCCTGCTGGCAGCTTATCTGGAAGATCGCCCCATTTATGTCTTCGACGAGTGGGCCGCTGATCAGGATCCGCAATTCAAGGATGTCTTCTATCTGCACCTCTTGCCCGAATTAAAAAGTCGCGGTAAAACAGTTGTTGTCATTAGTCACGATGATCGCTTCTACCACCTGGCAGATCGCATTATTCGACTGGACTACGGCAAACTTACTTCTGACTCGAACGTATTTTCAGCTCCGCCGGCGCCCCTAGTCGAGGCCGTTGGATAAAGGCGACCCGCGCGAGCTGGACCAAGAACAACCAATCCCAGGGACAAATCAATTATGGCGATGCCGGAAGAAACCCTTCAATTTCAAGCCGAGACCAAACATCTGCTTAGCCTGATGATTGATTCTCTTTACACTAATAAAGAGATCTTCCTGCGCGAGCTGATCTCAAATGCCTCAGATGCTCTGGATCGGTTACGTTTCGAAGGGCTCGCCAAACCGGAGTTGATTGATTCCGACGCCAAACTCGAAATCCATCTGGAAGTGGACCGCGAAGCGAGAACGCTGGTCGTTAGCGATAACGGCATCGGTATGAGCCGGGAGGAGGTTATTGCCAACATCGGCACCATAGCCAAGTCCGGAACACGCGAGTTGCGCGAAAGAATGGAGCAGGGCGCATCAGACGATCAGCTTGTCAAGTTGATTGGTCAGTTCGGAGTCGGATTTTATTCCTGTTTCATGGTTGCTCATAAAGTCTCGCTGGTTACGCAACGCGCCGGGGAGAGTGGGGCCACGCGCTGGGAATCGAGCGGCGACGGACAATACACCATAGCAGAGGTCGCCAAGCCGGAACGGGGCACGACTATTACGCTCCACCTCAAACCGCAGAATGCCGAAACCGGCATCGACGACTTTTGTGACAAATGGATCCTGGCCCGGATCGTCAAACGCTACTCGGACTTTGTGAATTACCCGATCGTCTTCAAGGACCAGCGTGAAGAGCTTCAAAAAGACGCGGCCGGAGTGGCGCGCGAGGATGCGCCCAAAACCATTGTGGTGGAAAACAAGGTGCTCAACTCGATGACGCCGCTGTGGGCGCGTCCGCAAGCCGAAGTCTCCGAGACGGAATATGCAGAGTTCTACAAGCATCTGTTCCACGATACCGACGATCCTCTGCAAAGCATCACGGCCAAAGCCGAAGGGCGGTTCGAGTATCAGGCGCTCTTGTTCATTCCGTCTAAAGCGCCTTCCGATCTCTTCTATCACGCCGCCGAATCCGGCCTTCGACTTTATGCCAAAGGCGTGCTGATCATGGAACGCTCCGCCGACTTATTACCCCGCTACTTGCGGTTCGTAAAGGGAGTCGTCGACTCGGCCGATCTGCCGCTAAACATCTCCCGTCAAATGCTGCAACAGGACTGGCAGATTCGCCAGATTCGCAAATGGGTCACGAAAAAGATCCTTGAAGCGTTGCAGAACATCTCGGAAAATGATCAGGAAAAATATCTGCGCTCCTGGCGGCAGTTCGGCCGCGCGCTCAAGGAGGGCCTCAGTTCGGACTACGATAACAAGGAGCGAATACTCCCCCTGCTTCTTTTTCAATCGTCGCACGACGCGGAGAGACTGACGACGCTGAAAGATTACGTCGCCCGGATGAAGGAGGAACAGCAGGAAATATTCTACCTGACCGGCGAATCGCGGACCGTGGTCGAAAACTCACCTCATCTGGAAGCCTTCAAGGCCCAGGGGTATGAAGTTCTTTACCTGGTCGACACGGTTGACGAATTAGTAGTCCAGTTTCTTCCGGAGTTTGAAGGTAAGCGGCTCAAATCAGTAGGTAAAGGAACTGTCAGTCTGGGCTCCAAAGAGGAGAGTGAGCAAGTTGAGAAAGACTTGAAACAAGAGCAGGACGACTCTTCCGAATTGCTCAAGTTCATGCAGCAGAGCCTGGATAAATACGTTAAGGAAGTACGATTGACGAATCGGCTCACGACATCGCCCGCTTGTCTGGTCGGCACCGAGCTGGATTATAGTCCGCAAATGGAGCGCCTGCTCCAACTAGGCAAGGGCGGCGGACCGAAGCAGCGCCGCATCATGGAGCTTAACTCGAAGCACGAGATTTTCAAGAAGCTGCAAGCGCGATTCCAAAAGAACCCCGACGATTCGACCCTGAGTGATTACACGGAACTCCTGCTTGGTTATGCGTTGCTTGCAGAAGGCTCGGAATTGCCGGACCCGGTTGTTTTCAATCGCTTGCTCGCAAAGTTCATCGCGCAGTCATTGTAAGAAACGGGAGTGAAGGTCGACGCCGCGGACAGAATTGCTAACGGCTCAGGGACCGAGCTTTTCAATGATTTGGGCTCGAGTCTGTTCGCATTCGGAAATCAATAGTTGAGATCCTGGTTTCTGAGCGGTTTTTGCACTCTTCAATTCCGCAATGTGGCTCTCGAGAAAATCCACAGCCTCGCGGTATTGAACAAAGCGATAGTCGTACCGGCCGTTGAGAGTGGGATAGTTTTCCTTTACCCTCGACAAATCGATGTTCCGATAGATCACCACTCTTACTTCGGTCTCGCTATTTGAATCGATTACACCACGGGAATCGCGCTGGCCCAATAGCGCATCAGAAAGGCTCTCGGGTTTGAAAGCCGAATAATCCATGACAAACGTGTTCGGGAAATAGGATCGGTTATTGTGTAACGTGATGAGAAAGCCCACAATACTGATCACGACAGCCAAAGCGAGAATGGCCGCGTTGGTTTTAGTTAAGATGCCTTTCATGTTCATACTCTACTTGATTTAAGCGGCCTCCGACCCCGAGAAAGGCTGCCACTCAACCCGTTAACCAGGTAGCGCGGAGACAGGCGCTGTGCCAGAGCAGGACACTAACAGCTACCGCCTTTCACCACAGCAAGAGTACCTCTGGTCATTGCAGCAGCTTGACCAGAGCCGCTCTTACTACGTGCGAGGTGCGATCCGGATCGACGGTCTTCTCGATCTGGAAATGCTGCGGGCAGCATTCGCGAGCGTGATCAACCGCCACGAGATTCTCCGCACTACATTTCAGATCTGGCCTGGCACCTCCACGCTGCTACAGACGATTAGCGAAAGCGGTTCATTCTCGTTTGACCAGGTAGACCTCAGTGGTTTGAATCAGCAGGAACAGGAGGCCGCGGTCGATGAACTTTTCAATAAACCAAGCCGCCTGACTTTCAACTTATCTGACCCGCCATGCTTACGTCCGGCGTTAATCGTTCTCTCGGTCATCAGACATATTCTGATCATCGACCTGCCAGCATTGTGCGCCGACACTACGACGCTGAAAAACCTGGTACGTGAAATCAACGGCGCTTATGAGGCTTGTTTAGGCGGCGAGGAATTACCAGCGGCTCCCCTGCAATATGTTGATGTGGCGGAATGGCAAAATCAATTGCTCGAATCCGCTGAGGCCAGGGCAGCCAGAGACTATTGGCGCCGGCCGGCGATTGCGGCTCATCTCCAAGTGCAACTGCCCTATGAAGACGCGTCCGCCGCCGGGACAGGTTTTAGCCCACGCAGTCTGGTCGAGGTCGTTCCTCCGGAAACCGTCCTGAAGATTGACTCGATCGTCCAGCAGCGCGGCGTATTAGTGTCGGATTTCTTGCTGACTTGCTGGCAAGTTCTGCTCTGGCGGTTAACTGGAGAATTGGAGCTAACTATCGGCACTGCCGTCGAAGATCGAAATCATGCGGAGTTGGAGAATGTGTTTGGGCCGGTAGCCCAATACTTGCCGCTGCACATCCGATTGGAAGACGATCTCAAATTCAGCGATGTACTGGATCAAGCTTGCACGTCGAGGCGCCGCCTGGCCCAGCGCCGCGAGTATTTTACCTGGGACGATGTGAGGCCAACGCCTGACGAAGCGATACGCCCGGCGTTTCCTTTCGTCAGCTTCGATTTTGAGCACGACAGTTGCCAATATTCCAACCGCGCTGTTTCATTCTCAATTAGCAAGCAATACGCCTGCCTGGGCCGCTTCAAGCTGAGACTTCGCGGGTTTCGGCGGAAATCATCTCTGACGGTAGAGGTCCATTACGACCCAGACCGCTTTCAAGCCGCGGAGATCAAACGCCTGAACCGGCAGTTTTTGACTCTATTGACCAGTGCCTGCGCGAAGCCCGATAGCATGATCAGCGCGCTGGAGATCCTTGACCCTGACGAACGGCGCCGACTATTGGTCGAATTGAACCAAACAAGCTCCGAATACCCGCGAGACAAGTGTGTCCACCAGCTTTTTGAAGAGCAGGTTAAACGCACTCCGCACCAGATCGCCATCGTCTGCCAGGAACAACAGCTAACGTATGCCGAGCTTGACTTGCGTGCCGATTATCTGGCTCAACAACTCCGGACGTTGGGCGCCAAACCTGAAACGCTCGTCGGCATCTGCATCCAGCCTTCGGTGGAGATGCTGGTCGCGATCCTGGGAGTGCTAAAGGCAGGCGCCGCCTACGTGCCCCTTGATCCAACCTATCCACAGGAACGGCTGGTCTTCATGTTGGACGATGCGCAGCCGTCCGTCCTGCTGACACAGCAGTGCCTCGCAACTGATTTGCCGGAGCACAAAGCAAAGACGATCTTTCTTGATGGAGACTGGGCATCGCTGGCGGCGACGGGCAGTAGATATCCAGTCAGCCGAGTCGCACCTGAGAACGCTGCGTATGTCATCTACACTTCCGGCTCAACCGGGCGGCCCAAGGGCGTGGTAGTTCCTCACCGTGGTTTGGTCAATTATCTTAGCTGGTGTGCGCACGCATATCAGTTGACGTCGGGACAAGGTGCTCCGGTACATTCCTCCCTCGGTTTTGACCTGACGGTTACCAGTATTTTTGCTCCCTTGCTAACGGGCAGAACGGTTTTTCTGCTCCCTGGGGCTCCAGGCGCCGAGCCGCTTTGCGAGGCACTGTGCAGCGAGGTCAATTTCAGTTTTCTCAAGCTTACGCCTTCGCATCTGGAAGTCATCAGCCGCCTGTTGCCGGGCGCGGCAGCCAAACGGACCGCGTTGTTGATTGTCGGCGGCGAGGCCCTCCGCGGCGAGAGCCTGTCGTTCTGGCGTGAACATGCGCCCGAGACCAGAATAATCAACGAATACGGACCGACCGAAGCGGTGGTCGGCTGCTGTGTTTACGAAGTCCCTTCCGGCCTGTCCCGTTCCGGCGCGGTTCCGATCGGCCGTCCGATTGCCAACACTCAACTATATGTCCTGGATTCTCGACTGGAGCCGGTGCCTTTCGGCGTAACGGGCGAACTGTACATCGGGGGCAGCGGCGTAGCGCGTGGCTATTTGAATCAGCCGCAGCAAACTGCTGAGAGATTTGTGCCGCATCCCTTCAGCGATCGAGGCGGAGACCTTTTGTACAAAACCGGAGACCTCGCGCGCTATCTATTGAACGGGAACCTTGAGTTCCATGGACGTGCGGACACTCAGGTCAAGTTACGCGGCTATCGCATTGAGTTGGGTGAGATCGAGACCAGGCTGAAAGAGCACCCGTCCGTGCAGGACAGCGCGGTTATCTTGCGCGAAGATATTCGCGGGGACCAGCGAATTGTGGCCTATGCAGTCTTCGCCTCCGGCGCCCACGCGACGACTACTACCTTACTTCAATTTCTCGCGGCGAAGTTGCCTGACTACATGCTGCCGGCGAGCTTTGTCACGTTAAAGCATTTGCCGCTCACCGCGCATGGAAAAGTTGATCGGCGCGCGCTGCCGCCGCCCACGCAGGAGAGACCCGAGATCGATCAGCCGTATGTACCGGCGCGCACCGCCGTCGAAGCTTCGCTGGCCGAAATCTGGGCCCAGGTGCTGGGCCTCGAACAAAGCGGTATCCATGATAACTTTTTCCAATTGGGGGGCCACTCGCTGCTGGCGACGCAGCTCATCTCGCAGATCAGAAACGTCCTGCGCGTGGAGGTTTCACTGCGCAAGCTGTTCGACTCACCAACGGTGGCCGCTCTGGCCGAAGAGATCGAGAGGCTGATGCGAGCGGGCGCGGAGCTGGATGCTCCGCCGCCGATTCGCGTCGCTCGCGGCGGCCAGACGCCGCTCTCCTTTGGGCAGCAGCGGCTTTGGTTTCTGGATCGCTTAGAGCCGAACAGTAGCGCTTATAACATTCCCGCCGCAGTACGGCTGACCGGCAGCCTCAACCTCAACGTGCTCGAGCTGAGTATCAACGAAATCGTCAGACGCCATGAAGCGCTGCGGACCACATTTGCCGAGATGGGGGGACAACCAGTTCAGGTCGTCGCCCCGGAGTTGGTTTTTAGACCACCGCTCGTGGACCTGGGCCATCTTGCAGACCGCGAGGCCGCAGCGTTGCGCCTGGCCACGCAGGAGGCGCAGCAGCCTTTCGACCTGGGCACGGGACCTCTGTTGCGCATCACTCTGCTGCGCCTGGGCCCAGAGGATCATGTGGTGTTGTTGACGATGCACCATATTGTCAGCGACGGCTGGTCGATGGACATATTTGTGCGAGAGTTTGCCGCGCTTTATGAAGTTTACCTGGCGGGCCAAGAGTCTTCGTTGCCGGAGTTGCCGATCCAGTACCGAGATTATGCCGCGTGGCAGCGCGACTGGTTCCGCGGTGAAGTACTCGCACGGCAGTTGGCATCCTGGAAACGACAGTTGGGCGGCACGCTACCGGTGTTGGAGTTGCCTGCCGATCACGCGCGGCCTGCCGTGCAAGGTTCCCGCGGCGCGGTCCGCAGTTTTGACCTGACGCAAGAGTTGAGCAACGGACTGAAGGAGTTGAGCCAGAAAGCAGGAGCGACTCTGTATATGACTTTGCTGGCGGCTTTTCAAACTTTGCTTTACCGCTACACCGGGCAGGACGACATTATCGTCGGCACGCCGATAGCAGGCCGCACCCGCGTGGAGTTAGAAGGGTTGATCGGGTTCTTCGTCAACATGCTGGCGCTGCGCACCGACCTGAGCGGCAATCCGAGCTTCCGCGACCTAATCGCTCGGGTCAGAGAAGTCGCCCTTGAGGCTTATGCTAATCAGGACCTTCCTTTTGAGAAGCTGGTGGAAGAGTTGCAGCCACGAAGAGACCTCAGCCGCAACCCACTTTTTCAGGTCCTCTTCGCTTTGCAGAATGTGCCTGTCTCTCAGTGGCAAATTCCCGATCTGAAGATCAACTACCTGGAAGTTGATAACGAAACTACGCGCTTCGATCTGGCACTGCGGCTTATCGAAACGCCGGTCGGATTGAAAGGCGCGTTTGAGTACAACACCGACCTCTTCGCGGCCGAGAGCATTGATCGGTTAGCGTTACACTTTCAACACGTGGTCGCCGCTCTCAGCGCAGACCCGGGACGGCCGATCGGCCAAATCGCGCTACTGAGTCACAGTGAACGGCAGCAGCTAGTGGTTGTGTGGAATCGGACAGAGGAGCCGTATGAAGCCAGGGCAACCCTGCATGAGTTGTTCGCAGCGCAGGCGGCTCGCACCCCAAAGGCAGTTGCCGTGACTTATGAACGGCAGCAAATCAGTTACGAGGACTTGGACCACAGGGCCAACCGGTTAGCCCACTACTTACTAAGGTGCGGCGTCAGGCTTGAGATGCCGGTCGGCATCCTGCTGGAACGCTCCATCGAGATGATCATTAGCATGCTGGGAATCCTCAAAGCGGGAGCAGCATATCTGCCCCTGGACCCGGGCTATCCGCGCCAGCGCCTGCGATTGATGGTCGAAGACGCGGGGCTCCAATGGGTGATTAGCCGATACGGATCCGGAGAGTGGCTGTCTGAGACCGGGGTCGCGATAGTCGATGTCGATTCGGATTGGGAACCAGACGGCCCGGAACGTACGGACGATTTAGAGAGCGGAGCTGCCGGCGAGAATCTCGCCTATATAATCTACACTTCCGGTTCAACCGGCAGACCCAAAGGCGTCATGATTTCGCACCAGGCGCTGATCAATTTTCTTCGCTCAACATCGCGGCGGCCGGGCCTGACATCGCGCGACGTGCTGCTTGCGGTCACCACCCTGTCCTTTGACATTGCAGCCCTCGAACTTTTTCTGCCGCTCATCAACGGTGGCCGCGTTGTGATTGCCAGCCGCGAAACGGCAGTGGACGGACAAAGATTGGCGGAGAAACTCGCTGAGAGCCGCGCCACGGTGATGCAAGCCACGCCCTCGACCTGGCGGGTATTACTGGCCGCCGGCTGGACGGGCGGCGCCGAACTCAAAATCCTCTGCGGCGGCGAAGCACTGGACTGGCCGCTAGCCAATCAGTTGATCGAGCGGTGCGGTGAAATCTGGAACATGTATGGGCCGACAGAAACGACTGTTTGGTCGACGCTTTATAACGTCGAAAAAACCTCGACGAGAAGCAACGTCGTCAGCATCGGTCGGCCGCTGGACAACACTGAACTCTATGTCCTCGACTCAAATATGCAGTTGCTTCCGATTGGCGTCGACGGCGAGCTCTACATCGGCGGGGCGGGATTGTCTCGAGGTTATTGGCGCGGGCCGAACCTGACTGCTGACCGCTTTTTACCGCACCCGTTCAGCGACCGGCCGGGCGCGCGGCTTTACCGGACAGGTGACGTGGCCCGCTATCTTAGTGATGGAAATGTGCAGTATGTGGGTCGGGCCGATCAACAGGTAAAGGTGCGCGGTTACCGCATCGAGTTGGAGGAGGTCGAAGCGGTGCTAAACGAGCAGCCTCAGGTTCACGAGAGCGTGGTGATCGTGCGTGAGGATGAGCCGGGGGACAGGCGACTGGTGGGCTATGTCGTGCCCGAGCCGGAGCAGAACTTTTCCGAGGCCGACGCGCGGCGTTACTTGAGGGAGCGGCTACCCGAATATATGGTTCCTGCGGCGCTGGTGAAGCTTGAGAAGCTGCCCTTAACTCCCAACGGCAAAGTCGACCGCAGCGGTCTGCTGGCGCCGGCGCAACTGCGCCCTCATTCGGAAGAGACCTTCAACGCCCCACGCACGGCCGTGGAAGAAATCGTAGCCGGTTTGTGGGCCAGGGTCCTCGACCGGCAGGAAATCGGCGTCAACGACAACTTTTTCGCGCTCGGCGGCCATTCTCTGTTAGTGACCCAGGTCATCTCGCGCGTGCAGGCTGTATTCGAAGTGGAACTGCCATTACGCAGTCTGTTTGAAGCACCTACCGTGCTTGAGTTTGTCGGCCGCATCGAAGAGGCGCAAACAAAAGGTCCGCGCACGACCATGCCGGCGTTGCAGCGAGTGGCGCGGGGTGGACGAGCGCCCCTTACTTTCGCGCAGCAGCGTCTGTGGTTTCTCAATCAACTCGAACCGGAAAGCACCGCTTACAACCTCGCGACAGCGCTGAGCGTTAAGGGCTCACTCGATCTCACCGCACTGGAACAGAGCTTTAATCAGCTCAGCATGCGCCACGAAACCTTGCGCACTACCTTTGGCGTCGACGGCGTCGAACCCGTACAGCTCATCGCCGATCAGTTGCCGATCCGCCTGACCGTTGAAGATCTCCAGCTTGCCGAGGGCGAGTGGGCAGCGGAAGTTGCCAGGCTGGCGAGCGAAGAGGCTAGGCATCGCTTTGATTTGAGTACCGGACCATTGCTCCGAATTAGGTTGCTGCGTCTGACAGAACAAGAGCAGGTGCTGTTATTGACGATGCATCACATCATCAGCGACGGCTGGTCGATGGCCCTCATGGTGCAGGAATTGGGACTCTTGTATGAAGCCTGTGTCCGACGGCGACCAGCGGCTCTCGAGGAGCTGAGCATCCAGTACGGCGACTATGCGGTGTGGCAGCAACAGTGGCTCTCAGGTGTCGAACTTGACCGGCAATTGGCTTTTTGGGAGCAGCAATTGGCGGGCGGAAATTATGTCCTGGAGATGCCGACGGATTGGCCGCGACCAGCTTTGCAGAGCCATCATGGCGCTACGCATACAGGCTCGCTGAGCGAGGAGTTGACGCAGAAACTCAAGACGCTTAGCCGCCGCGAAAGCAGCACTTTATTTATGACGCTGCTGGCGGCGTTCCGCACTTTGCTTTTCCGCTATACCGGTCAGCCCGATGTTCTGATCGGCGTTCCCATCGCGAACCGCACCCATCCGGAAACTGAACCATTGATCGGCTACTTCGCCAACACTCTGGTCTTGCGCTCCGACGTGGCTGCGGAAATGAGTTTTAGCGAGGTGCTGAAGCGCGTGCGAGATATGGCGCTTGGCGCCTACGCCCATCAGGATGTCCCGTTCGAGAAGGTGGTCGAGAAATTGCGGCCGGAGCGCGACTTGGGCCGCAATCCGCTGTTCCAGGTATTCTTCGGCTTTCAAAATGTGGCCCCACCAACAATCGACCTGGAAGACCTGACCCTAAGCACGCTCGACTCGGAAATCAAGGCAACGAGATTTGATCTGGCGCTGGCAATCTCGCCGGTTGAAAATAGTCTACGGTTTTTGTTTGAGTACAACACCGCACTATTTGAGCACCAGACGATAACGCGAATGGCCGGGCACTTCGTGAGGCTCGTAGAAGGTATCGTTGCTGACCCCGAGCGACGCTTGTCTGAGTTTTCGCTGTTGAGCGAAGCCGAAAGCGATCAGCTCATAAACGGATGGAATCCGGCCCCCGCAAACTATCATCCGCCGCGCTGCGTTCACGAGCTATTTGCCGCACAGGTGGGCCGTGCGCCCGAGGCCATCGCTCTCCGCTTCGAACAGCGGGAGCTGAGCTTTCGAGAACTAAATCGACGTGCCAATCAACTGGCATATTACCTGCGCGCCCGCGGCGTCAAAGCCGAATCGACGGTGGCGATCTGTTTGGAAAGATCGCTGAATCTCATCATCAGTTTGCTCGCCGTGCTCAAAGCGGGCGGCGCTTATGTGCCGGTAGATCCGGCTTATCCGCCGCAACGCTTGCGCCTGATACTGGAAGATGCCGGCGTCGCGGCGCTGGTGACGGAGGAAGAGCTGGTAGCGCGCCTGGAGCCAAACGCAACTCCGCTGATCTGTTTGGATCGGGAGTGGGCGGCGATCAGTCGAGAGGCTGAAGCCGACCCCACCGGGGGAGTGTCTGCCGAGAATCTAGCCTACGTGATTTACACCTCGGGCTCGACCGGCCAGCCCAAAGGCGTCCAGATAACGCACCGAAACCTGGTCAGTCTGCTTGAAGCAAAAGAGACGTTATTTGCTTTTGATGAGCACGACATTTGGACAGTCTTTCACTCTTTTACTTTTGACCTGTCAGTCTGGGAAATCTTCACGCCGCTGGTTTACGGCAGCCGCCTCGTGGTGGTGCCGCTGCGAGTGGTCCAGTCGCCCAAGGCTTTCTATGATCTGTTGCGAACCGAGCAAGTGACAATCTTGCACCAGACTCCTTCGCTCATGCGACATCTCCTTCGCTTCATTCAAACAGCCGGCTTGGAAGTAACGCGGGACCTGAAGCTGCGACTCATTATTTGTGGCGGCGAAGCTCTGCCCTCGGATCTGGCTGCAGAGCTACTTGAATGGCAGATACCCGTCTGGAACTTTTACGGACCAACTGAGGCAACCGTCTGGGCCACCAAACATCAGGTCGATCGGAGTGATCCGCAAGACGCCGCCGCCAGCATCGGGCGGCCGTTATCGAACTCGGAAATCTTCATCCTCGACTCGGAACAGAACCTGGTTCCGGTCGGCATCGTGGGCGAGCTTTGCGTGGGCGGCCACGGCCTGGCGCGGGCTTATCTAAACGCACCGGCTGAGACGGCGCGGAAATTCATCCCCCATCCTTTCGCCACTCGACCGGGAGCGCGACTCTATCGCACTGGAGATTTAGCTCGCTACCTGCCCGACGGGCGAATCAGATATCTGGGCCGAACAGACCAGCAAGTCAAACTCAGAGGCTATCGCATTGAGTTGGGAGAGATCGAAGCAGCGCTAGCCGAGCATCCTTCAGTCAAGGAGTGCGTGGTGGCGACCGACGAAACCGTTGACGATCAAGGACGCCTGGTGGCTTACGTGACGGAAAGGGACGGGGCCGCGAAAGATTTGAGCCTCGCGGAAATGCGCCAATATCTGGAGCAGCGACTTCCCTGGTACATGGTCCCGACAGCGCTGGTGAAGGTCGAGCGAATGCCGCTTACGCGAAGCGGTAAAGTGGATCGGCGAGCACTGCGGGCAGTGGCAGTGGTTGCTGGCCTGGCCAGCCAACCCTATCTCGAACCGCGCAATCTTGACGAAGCGTTGCTGGCCGGAATCTGGGCGAATGTACTGGGTCTCGAGCGAGTGGGAATAAATGACAATTTCTTTGAACTGGGCGGTCATTCACTGCTTTCGCCGGGGATCATCTCTCGGGTGAAGGAGATTTTTGATACCGAGTTGCCTTTGCGAATACTCTTCGAGGCGCCCACGGTCGCCGCCCTGGCGCAACGCATCAAGAGGCAGGCACGCATTGAAGCAGAGAGCCCGTCATGGTCTCCCCTCGTGGCTATTCAGCAGAGCGGAGCAAAGCGTCCGTTTTTTTGCGTGCATCCGGGCGGCGGCGGAGTTTCCTGCTACCGTGACCTGTCGCGCCTGCTGGGTGTGGATCAGCCCTTCTACGGTCTGCAAGCAGCGGAGGTTAGCGAAGGCGACTCCGGCGAGTATGAGTATCAGTCGCTTGAACAAACGGCCGCCGATTACTGGAAGGCAGTGCGCGCGGCCCAACCGGAAGGCCCATACCTGATCGGCGGCTGGTCGGCGGGCGGAGTGATCGCTTTCGAGATGGCCCAGCAACTCAAGCGAATCGGAGAGGAAGTCGCCTTGCTGGCCCTGCTCGATTCCATGCCGCGCTCGCTAGGTAAGGGCAAAGTCGATGACGGAGCCCTGGCTTTTCTGGTTGCCAGGGAGATCGCTACCAACGCTAAAAAGAGTCTGACGGTCTCGTTCGACGACCTGCAAAAACTTGGCCCTGACGATCAGGTAAGTTGTCTTCTCGATCAATTAAAGTTGGCGAATGTGCTCCCTCAGGAGATGCAACTTTCGTGGTTTCGTCGCATTCTCAAAGGTATCTGGACGAGGAACGAACATCTCGATCAATACCGGCCGCAAGTCTATCCGGGCCGGATCACTCTCTTCCGCGGCAGCGAAATTGATCCTGACTTTATCAAAGCCCAAAATGCGTTGGATTGGACCGAGATCGATGCTTTCGATCCGACCAATGGCTGGAGCAAGTTTTCCAGCGAACCGATAGAAGTTCATGAGGTGCCGGGCCACCATTACACTATTGTTCGAGAACCGCAGGTCCGGATTCTGGCCGCGAAGCTGAGCGCATGTCTGGAGCGGGCCGGGTAACGCTAACTGCGGCGGCCCGGACATCCGCGCTGCCCTTACAACTAGATGCGGATTTAATCATGTTGGTTTTAGGATTTCATGGCGGCACCAAGCGCGAGGATGAGGATCAGCGCGCGGGATTTGCGCTGCATGACAGTGCCGCGGTGCTTGTCGAAGACGGCAAGATCATTGCGGCGACTGAAGAGGAAAGGCTGAACCGCGTCAAACATTCAAACTTTTTTCCCCTTCGCGCTATTAAGTATTGTCTGAATGAGAAGAAACTGAACCTGGCGGAGGTTGATCGAATTGTCACTAACTTCGACGAAACCTGGATAGACTTTCTGATTAAGCAGACCTTTCTGGAAAATGCCAACTTAAAAACTCCCTCAGGCGGTCGCCAATTTGTTGCCGCGCTCTTTGAGCGGGAATTCGGAGTCAACATCCTTGACAAGCTTCGCTTTTGCAAACATCACATCGCCCATGCCTGGAGTGCCTTTGGTCCATCGGGCTACGAGACCAGTCTGGTTCTGGTGCTGGACGGTGATGGCGACAATCGCTCCGGCATGGTACTGCTTGGACAGGGCGACAGATTGGTGACACTGCAGGAGTACGGCCTTAACCAATCGCTGGGTAACCTCTACACCAATATCATAAAGTTACTCGGCTATAACCGATTTGATGAGTACAAAGTCATGGGACTTGCTCCCTATGGCGCTCCTGATGCCTATGCTTCTTTGTTTGAGAAATGCTATCGACTGTTGCCCAATGGAGATTATTCGCTCGAAAGTCCGGTCACCTGGATGCTTCAATTTCAAGCGGCGGGCCTTTTGGACCAGGCGCGCCGCAAAGGCGAGCCTTTCACTCAGACACACAAAGACATCGCTGCCGCCCTGCAAGCGACCCTCGAGAAAATTGCGCTGCACATCCTTTCACACTTCCGGAAGCAGACTAATCAGAGCCGCTTGTGCATCGCCGGCGGTGTTGCTCATAACTGCACGCTTAACGGCAAGATCCTCTACTCCGACCTCTTCGAAAAAGTTTTTGTGCAACCGGCGGCGCACGATGCGGGCGGGGCCTTAGGCTGCGCCCTGTCTGTTTTCTACAACGAGCCACCGGCGCCGCGGATGCAAAAGCTGGCGCACGTCTTTTTCGGCTCGGCGGCGCCGGACGACAGTGCGATGGCCGAAGACCTGAATCGCTGGTCCGACTTCGTCTCGTTTGAGAAAGTGACACGCATCTCTGAACAGGCCGCGCAGTTGCTGGCTGGCGGTGCGGTCATCGGCTGGGTCCAGGGCCGTTCTGAGTTCGGACCGCGAGCACTCGGCAACCGCAGCATCCTGGCTGATCCGCGACCGGCCGCGAACAAACAATTAATCAATCAGATGGTCAAGAAACGAGAAGCCTACCGGCCGTTCGCGCCCTCTGTGTTGGAGGAAAATCTGCACGACTTTTTTGACGTTCCGCGGGACCGCGCCGAATTCCCTTTCATGATCTTCGTCCTCAAAGTGCGAGAGCAGATGAGAGAGGTGCTGGGCGCGATCACCCACGTAGACGGTACGGCCCGCGTGCAGACGGTATCGAAGAAAGACAATCCGCTGTATTGGGAGCTGATCCACGAATTCTCGAACCTTACCGGTGTTCCCGTTCTGCTCAACACTTCTTTCAACAATAACGCCGAGCCGATAGTCGACTCAGCGGAAGACGCCATCGTCTGCTTCCTGACAACGGGCCTGAATTATCTCGTCCTGGGTAATTACCTGGTAAACAAAAAAGAGGTGGACATCTCTCATCCCGCTTACCAGAGATTGGTCCCGGATCTACCAAACTGCCGCCGGCTGGTCAAACGGAAAAGTCTCGACGGGCGCGACACTCCGACAACTGTCTTTGAGATTGAGGGGACGATGAGCCGCTTCTTCGCGCAGCCCGTCGTGCCGATATCGGAGCAATTGTTCTCGGTGCTCGAAGCTGCAGACGGGAAGAGAGTGCTCGTTGAGTTGTTTGAACAAAGCGGGATCAGCGGTGAGCCCGCGCGCCGACAACTGATCAGAGAAATGCTGGAGCTCTGGTCTCAACGTTTCATTATTCTTCGACCCGAAACGAAACCCCACTGAAAGGTTTGAGAGCGCGGAATGAGGATCTTGCTCGCTCGCGATTCAGGTTTTTGACAGCGAATGCTCCAATTAGATAAGAGAGCGTCGGTTTGGTCAGCGGGGCAGGTTCAAGAGGTTCGGCTCCAAGGCTGGCTCATGCTCACCAGGATTTGTCTTGGTCCCGCGAAAGGGACGCGGCCGTGAGCAGCCAGCATGTTGTCAAGTACCAGGAGATCGCCCTTCCTCCAGGGAAATGTGACCGCCTCTTGCCAGTAGATTTCTCTAAGCTGATCCAGGACTGAAGGTTCGATAGGTGTGCCATCGCCGTAATAGGTGTTGGTTGGCAGATCGTCTTCACCAAACTCTGCCAGCAGCGCTTCTCGCACGGCCGGCTCCAGCGTAGAGACGTTGAAGAAGGTCGCATGATTGAACCAGATAAGCTCTCCCGTCTGGGGATGCGTTTCGAACGCCGGGCGCACCGCACGAGTCCGCAACCGATGACCACTTTTCCACTCAGCCTCAATGCCCGCGCGGCGACAATGCTCTTCGACCACGTTTCGGTCGGTCGTCTGAAAGACGTCCTCCAGGGTAAGCCCAAATCCATCACCAAAGTTACGAACGTACATCACCTTTTTCCGCAGGAATCGATCTCTGATTTCCGGATCTATTCGGGCGCTTATCTTCCGGTTGCTGGCGATAGGAGTTTCGCCTCCCTCTTGTGCCGGAGTCACGCAAAAGAAACAGATTCTCATGGGCCAGGTGTTTTGATAAGAGTTCTCACTGTGCAGGAAGATACTCTGAGCGGCCGGATAATCCGTCGAAGTATAGATGTTCGGCGCCACCTGATGACGCGGCGAGGAACGCTCCGTGTAAGGTATTAGCTCGCCAATCAGCGCTTTGGCGAACTGGGCGAAGTCTTCCAACCGATGCAGACTATAATCTCGAAAGAGAACGGCTCCGAATTTCAATAGGTTATCTTCGACAAATTGCCTGCTATTGATGGCCCAGTCCGCCGCGCTCAGCCTTGGTTCAACCGCTTTAACGACCAAAGGAAAGCAGTCTTCCCCCGGAAAAGACCCTGTTGTGATCAACGGTTGGGTGGCTACATCAATAGGTCTACGCTGCACAGCGCCTAATTTTTTGCTGCTGGAGATTTCGGGTTCAGGTTCTTCGATGGCGTTTCTACTCGAAAGTTCGTGCATTGCAATCAAAATACCGAGATGCCAGGTCTCTTCCGTGTCGGCTCAAGCTTGCGCCCGGTGATGCTGCCCGTCAACTCATTCCCAGCGATGCGCGTTCATGTTCCAGCGCAGCCTTGCGCCGCGATACCGCCACAGTTCCTGCGCCATGGCACCAAGCAGTTGCGGTAGCGCGCTGTTGAGGTAAAAATGATCGCCGGGAAACATGCGCAGCAGGAACGAGGCTGTTGTTTGCTCTCGCCAGCGGTCAATATCTTCCCGCACCTCTTTTTCATCATGCAGCCCACCGAAGGCCGAGATTGGGCAGGTCAACGGAGGTTCCGCGTTACAAGCATACGTTTGTACCAGCTCGAAATCAGCGCGCAGCAAAGGCATCATTAGCTGCATGAGTTCGTCGTTGAGAAATAACTCCTGGGGAGTACCGTTGAGCCGCCGCAGTTCCTCAACAAACTCCTCGTCCGGCAAGTTAAAAGTGGCCGGGTCGGTCGGCGGCAACTGTGGCGCCCGCCGTCCGGAGACGAACAGGTGCAAAGGTTCACATTGACCTTGGTTGCGCAGCCAACGTGCGATTTCAAAACAAATAAGCGCGCCCATGCTATGCCCGAAGAAGGCAAACGGCTTTTCGAGATGCGGCAGGAGCCCCTGTGCCGCATCCTGCACCAACGGCGGCAACCTGGTATAAGGCTGCTCGCCCAGGCGACGGCCCCGACCGGTAAGTTGGACCGGGCAGACTTCGACGTGTGCGGGAAGGTAATCGTGCCAACGGTGGAAGACCGTACTCGAACCGCCGGCATAGGGGAAGCAAAAGAGCCGAAGGTCGGCCTCAGGGTTAGGCTTAAACGGCAAAAACCAAGGTGTCGCCAGCATGGTTGTCATAGTTGAGGCTGAATACTCCGAAAGTAATTCAGCGCTTGAGCGCTCGTATCACGTTAGGCGCCGCTCTACGAACTGCGAAGATTCCTTTGCGCGGTAGTATGATAGGCCAGCCGGGACAATTTCTGTTTGAATTGGCAGTCGAGGGAATCGCCACTAGTTTTTGTTTGGACCAGTTTCACGATCAGACCAGCGCAGTTGATGGTCGTATCACTCACAATCAAAAATCGCCGGGTTCTCTTTCGCAGCCAACATAGTAACAACAAGCAATCATGGATGAAAACCTTCTCACAACATTTGCGCGGCAGGGTACCGAGTTGCTTTATCAGGACGACCCGTTCCTCTACGACCTACTCGAAAGAGAGTATCAACGCCAGGCAAACACACTTGCACTCGTCGCCTCTTCGAGCATCGTCGATCCTTCGGTCCTGGCCTGTGAAGGTCTGTCCCCCGTCAACGTCACTGCTGAGGGGTACCCCGGCAGGCGTTTTCATGCAGGCTGCAAGCTCATCGATGAAATTGAGCAACTGGCAATCGACCGCGCCAAACAGATTTTTGGAGCGCAGTACGCGAATGTCCAGCCACATTGCGCCAGTTCGGCAAACGAGATAGTGATGATGGGTTTGCTTAAACCGGGCGATACGATCCTGGGTATGGAACTTCAATATGGCGGACACTTAACGCACGGGGCCAGGGCTTCCATCTCCGGACAATATTTTACCGCTGTCGGGTACGGTGTCGGCGAGGCGGGCCTTTTAGACTATGATCAAGTACATAAACTGGCCGAAGAGAGCCGGCCGCAGTTAATAGTTTGCGGCGCCACAGCCTATCCCCGGGTTATTGACTTCAAGCGCTTCCGTGAGATCGCGGACGACGTGGGTGCCTTACTGCTTGCTGACATTACGCACATCGCAGGACTCGTGACCGCTGGTCTTCATCCGAGTCCAATCGACTTTGCACATTTTACAACCACGTGCACGCATAAACAGCTATGCGGGCCTCGCGGCGGTCTGATCCTCATGGGGAAAGATAGTCACAGCCTGGCGCCTGACGGCAAGAGGACGCTCTCAGAACTAATTCAAAGCGCGGTCTTCCCTTTATTGCAGGGAGCGCCAGTCCCCAATGTCATTGCGGCCAAAGCAAGAGCGTTCGCCAGGGCGGGCACGGGCGACTTCAAGATTTTAGCGGAGCGGATTTTGACCGACGCCAGGTCTTTGGCCGGATACTTTATCGAGAAAGGGTATGACCTGATTTGCGGCGGCACGGACAACCATATTGTCTTAATAGATCTTGCTCATCGCGGGCCCACCGGCGCTATTGCGGAGAGCGCGCTGGAGGAGAGTCATATTATTGTCAATAAGAATAAGGTCCCCGGCGATAAGAGATCGTCGCTGGTAACCAGCGGCATTCGTCTGGGAACGAACAGTGTGGCAATCAGGAAGATGGGCCCCGCTGAGATGAAACGCTGTGCCGATCTGATCGACAAAGTGCTGACGTCAATCGAGGTCCTGGGAGAGCGTGACTACCGTCTCGATAAACGCGTAAGAGACTCCGTGCGGAACGACGTAAAAAACCTGTGCGAAGAGTTTCCCATTCCTCGCTATCCGCTGCTGAAAGCGACTGCCGCGGATGGGACAGTTTGATTTCCGGTGCAGTTAGGGACGCGGGTACGATCCTGCCTGCTTGAGCAAATCCAGAACGACCATTCGAAACTCACTCGTGTAGCGCTGATCGGCAGCATCTGGCAACCACATTTCGTCGGGTCTCGGAAGCATCTCTGAAACGCTGATTGGTTGATCAGACGAGCCGCCGGCGAGGCAGCGGCGGATCACCCTCGCGAAAAGGTCGACATAAGTGGGGCTATCGAAATCCACAAAGAATGGTTTCACCTCGACCGGTGCTCTAACGAAGACGAAACGAGGCAGATCCCTGTCGCGGGCCCACCGCCTGGCCGCCACGAAGCGTCCGACTCTCTCCTTTTCAAAGGGGAACGGAATCTCCGCAGGCCGAAACTGCCAGGACTCGCGAGAAATGACAAGACGGTCGAACTTGATCCGCGGCGAGTGATCGGCGGCAAGCAGCACCCTTAAGCAGTTAACCACCAATCCCGATACCAACTCACCGAAGACTTCCAGAATGTCGAATGACAACTGTCCGTCACGAGTGCGCACGACCAGCCGCTCAGCGATTTCCTCGACGACGAGCGTACTGACCGGCACCGCCTGCGATCTACTGAGGCTGTGAGCATCGCGAGCAATCTCCAAAAATAAGTCATCCGGCGAATTCACCGCGACACTCGTACGGGTTGTCATACCGGGCCAGCTCTTGGGAGCAACGGGCACCAGCCGCTGTTCCGGCAGATCCAGCGCCACCGAGCGAGACAACATTTCCGGAAATGGATGTTGAGAAAAAAAGAAAGAGTTGGTTAGGGTGTTTGCTCCGATGTGCAATTCGCCGAGCACCAGTTCGTAATCGCCCCGTTGGATTGCTTCCTGGCTCGCGGCGGCGATCATGACGTCCGGGCTGTGATAACGCGCCAGACTCCAGCCCGCTTGAGGCGCGGCGAAAGCGGCCTGTACACGGGGTTCTAGTTCTGCGCTCGAATACTCGACGCGGCGCTCGCCGGCGGGAGGATCGAGAATTCGCGACCAGCGCTCCTGGAAACGCGGCAATATCGTTCGCTCCGGACTGGCGTGAGGGTCGAATAGCGAGGTGCTGGCATGAAGCCAGAAGGTCGAAAAGCTTACGACTGAAGACCGAAGTTTCGCGGAAAGCTCTTCGTAGAGCCCTTGGGAAAGTCCGCGGTAGAAGGTGGCGGCCTCATGCGTAAACCAGCGCGCGCTGATCAGCAACGGTGAGAGAGATTGATGGAGAGAAGTAAGTATCTCCGGGCCGATCCGCACTTCGAGGTCGCGACGGCAATCTTCATAGACGAGAGTTCTTGAAGCATACATCTCGCCCGCTGCCCTCGTGGAAGCCACACCCGTCAGCCGCACAAAGGTCTCTTCTAAACTGTTCAGAGACTCATCGAGCTTGTCGGCATCGCCCGCGGCCCTCGCTACGGCGCCGCGGCAGTTTTCCAATTCACCCAGCGCCTCAAGCGCCGGCGCGCGCAAATTTTCGTCTTCGATACGCCCCAGGAGCTGTCGCAATATGCGTTCGGGATGCAATCTGACGGGGATTTCAAAGGTCCAGGAGATCAATCCTCTTTGATTGAGGTGTTCGAGAACACTATAAACTTCTTCTTCACTCTTCAAGCCGGAAGCTTGGCGTCTGGTCAGATCCAGAGCAATCTCTCTCGCGAGTCTCTCGCCATCGCATTGCTGCAGAACAAGGGCCTGCCTCGCCGAAAGGCGAGTAGGTTGCCCCAGCAGCATATAGAGAGTGGTGCCGTCGAGATAGACAAAGGGCATCCGACGCGGAGCAATCCAAGGCCAGAGGGCCTTGTTTTGGGCCAGCCGATCAGCCAAAGCGTCAATGCACCAACCCTCGAAATAGACACCACGCGTCTCGAGCAACCCGGCCCCGGGCCGCACCGTGATCGTTTCTTTCTGATCGGCAAAGCTGGCCCAGCAAACAGGACCAAAGAAACCGATCGAATCGTTTTTCACACAGTATCGTTGCAGGTAGTTGGCGACCAGCTCTTCGCGTCTCTGTCGTTCGGAATGGCTTGGTGAATCGTCGGCCATTCTCAACAGCGCCTCGATACTGCCGTGGATCGCCTGCCGGTTTTGCCAGGTCACGGCCTCGCGAAAAAGTTCAGTGGCGGCAACTTGCCGCAGCGCGCTTGAGATTTGGGTGGTGGCCGCCTGAGCAGCAGACTGATTGGCTGCCTGCGCCTCATCGACACGTGTCCTCGCCAGCTCCAACTGGCGGATAGCTGCTGCCGTTGACTCTGCGCCGGTGAATGAGACTACGCGGAGCCCTTTCCACAGGCGCCGTTTGATTTTTTGCAGCTCAGCCAGCCGGCCTTCATCAGCTCCGTTTATCTCCAGACGCAGCGCCGCTATCGCGGCCTTCAATGCTTGCTGGGAATGATCTTCGGCCTCGATCAGTCGATCGGCGGTTGCGGCCCAGTCGGGTGCGGCAAGCTTAAGAGCCGCGGCGGCGGGAAACCCGGCGCCGCGCAAAGCGATGCAGCGCCAGAAGGCCCACTGCGCACCGGGCAGACCAACCAGGTGATCAGGTAATCCTGAGTCCTCTGCGCAGCCAGTCGGTGTAGATGATTGCAAAGTGATCGAAGCCGTCATCACAATTCCAGCACTTATCAAGTTAACGGTATGACCGCCTCACTCATTTCGCAGCGCGATGAGCGGATCGACTTTCAACGCCCGGCGCGCCGGAATATAGTTCGCCAACGCTGCAACGACGACGAGCAACACGGGCACCAGAACGAAAATCAGCGGATCGGTAGCCGTTACCCCGTATAACTGGCTCGAGACTATCCGAGTCACGGCAAAGGCCGCAGCGACTCCGATGCCTACGCCTATGAGCACTAATTTCAATCCCTGGCCGACAATCAGCCGTAGCACATTTCGCGGCTGAGCGCCCAAGGCCATGCGGACGCCGACTTCAAATTTGCGTTGCGCGACCGAATACGAGGTGACGCCATAGACCCCGATGGCAGCCAGCGCCAGAGCCACAGCGGCGAAGCTCGCGAGCAACGAGGTAATGACATTCGGCTCGGCAAACGAATCGCTAAACACGTCCTCCATAGTCTTTATATTATAAACTGGCTGATTCCCATCCACTGCCAGGACCTGACTGCGCACGCGCTGGACCAACGGCAACGGATCGGACGTCGAGCGCACCAGCAGATTCATCAGGGACGAGGGATTCTGCAGATACGGCAAGTACATTTCGGGCACCGTGTCGTCAGTCGATGCGTCGTCTTTGACATCGCCGACGACGCCGACGATGGTGAGCCAGGAGTTAATCGACTCCGGCCGCCAGGGAGGTTTTGCTTCGGGAAACTTCGTCTGAAGACGCCTGCCGATGGGGTCTTCCTTGGGCCAATAACGGCGCGCCATCGTTTCATTGATCATGACCACGCCGTGTGATTCAGTATTGTCCTGCTCGGTAAAATAGCGCCCTCGCAACAATGGGATCCCCAAAACGCGGAAGTAGTTTTGCTCGATCACTCGGTAGGACACGCTGAGCTTCTCTCCTGGAGGCGGCGGTGCGCCCCCTTCTATGGTCACGCCCGTTGCGTCGCCGAGGCTGGTTAGCGGGATGAAGTTCACGGCGCTGGCTGACTGCACTCCCGGTTCATTTTGAATTCGCTGTAACACCTGCTGGTAAAAGGCGGCTGTCTGCTGGGCAGTGCCGTATTTTCCTTTCGGCAGCGAAGTCTGCATGGTCAGGACATTCTTCAGATCGATGCCGCGATTGATGTTTTTCAGCAGCAAAGAACTCTTAAGCATTAAAGCCGCAGTGATCAAAAGCGGTACGGTCAAAGCTACCTCGATGACAACCAGCAGATTGCGCAGGCGCCGGCCGCTCGGCGCTTCAGACACCGCCCTCCCGCCTTCTTTAAGCGTCTCGCTCAAGTTCAAGCGAGTAGCCCGTAAGCCGGGAATCACGCCGACGATGACGCCGACGAGAATTGAGACTGCCAAGGTGAAACCGAGCACTCGGAGATCGAGACTGAACTTTTCCAGCCGAGGGACTTTGTTTTCAGGCAGAACCACGTTCAGAATATTTATTCCCCAGTAAGCGAGCACCAAGCCCGCCACTCCGCCGCTGAGGGCGAGCAACAAACTTTCCAAAAGTAATTGTCGGATCAAATGAAATTGGCTGCAGCCAAGCGTAAGCCGAATCGCCATCTCCTTTTGTCGCGCGGTGGCCCTGGCCAAAAGCAGATTCGCCACGTTGGCACAGGCAATCAAAAGCACGAACCCGGTCACTACGAGCAGAATGAGAAGCGTGGAGCGGATGGGCTCGACAGCCTGATCGTGCAAGTTATTTACTTGCGCTCCCCAGCCACTGTTGGTCTTCTGATATTCCACCGCCAGGCCCTGCGTGATGCGATCCATTTCCGCCTGGGCTTGCGACAAAGGCACGCCTTGCTTCAAGCGGGCGTAGGCAATGATGGAATGGTCTTCGCGAGTCAATTGCTCGGGCTTAAAAGACATCGGCATCCAGAGGACCAACTCGCCGTTGAGAACCCGGGCGAAACGAAAACTAGCTGGGAGCACGCCGATTATGGTGTACGGCTCGCCGTCGATGATCAGCGGCTGGCCCAAGACCTTCGTGTCGCCGCCAAAGCGGCTCTGCCACAAACCATGGCTCAAAATCACCACATGATCCGGGCCGGGCTGCTCGTCCGCCGGTTGAAAGTCACGTCCCAGCGCGGGCTTGACGCCCAGCAGCGGAAAAAAACTAGCAGACACTCTTGCGCCTTGATACCGCTGAGGATTGTCGCCGCCGGTCACTGTGAAGAACCAGAAGCGAAATGCTGCCATTGAATCAAAGACGTGGTTTTGTTCTTTCCAATCGAAAAAATTAGCTGGTGAAACAATTGACCGCTTTACATTCTTGCCGGGATTCGTCTCCCAAATCATGCAGATCCGTTCCGGGTCTGTATAAGGCAGTGGTCTAATCAGGACGGCGCTCACGACGCTGAAGATCGTGGTGTTGGCGCCGATCCCCAAAGCCAGAATCAAGGCCACGGCAGCGAAAAAGCCAGGACGTTTCCAGAGCGATCGCGCACTGAAACGCAGGTCATATCGCAGGCTCATTGTTCCTCCTTAGAAACGCAGTTGACGGGCCTTAGCTGATCGCCCATCGCCGAGCTTGCCCCTGCATTCCCCTGGCCCGTTGGCATTTCTTTCAGCGGTGGTTTGGCCCCCTGCGACATTATCGGTATGGCTGCTAGACGGGGATATCGAGCATAGAGAGCATGTGCCAGCGCCGGGGCGCGTTGATGCCCTATGTGAGACTTGATGCGCCATCGAGACGCGACGGCACCGCCAGTCAATAACCCCCGACGGAGCGTGAATACGATCTCGAAGAATCTTAAGCAAGAACCGTGGTAGACTAGCATATCTTCAATCGCTTTGACTATTTTTGGTTCTTTCGCAGCGGCCGATTGGAAGTCAAAGCTTAACCTCGTCATGAGTTGGAAAACTGCATTGACCGCACCGATCGAGTTCCTGCCGCTGGAGGTAAACAATGAACCAGCTCGGTCTCAGCTTTCACCATCTTGGCTTGGCGGTGACACACGTGGATCGAGCAGTGAATTTCCTGGCAGGTCTTGGCTATTACATTGGCGAGTCCGTCAGAGATGATCTGCAAAATGTGAACCTGATTTTCTGCACCCACAAATCGATGCCGGCAGTCGAAATCATCTGGCCGACTGAGACAGACGGCCCGGTCTCAGGTATTCTCAAGTTCAGTAATGAGTTGATATACCATTCCTGTTATGAGTCACCCGATCTCGAAAGTACTTTGGCTGCCATTCGAAAAGAACACAACAGCATTGCTTGCCTCTCTCCGCCCGCGCCGGCGCCGCTCTTCTCCGGCCGCAAAGTTTCTTTCTATCACGTTCGCGGCTTCGGCTTGATAGAAATTCTGGAATCGGCATAAGCTTTCCTCCTTCAAAAGAAAAGGCGCCCGCGGCAATACCTGGAGAAGCTAGCCGCCATAGCCGAAGCAATCCAACCAGTTTTGCGTCAGAGCCGATGCTCGGCGGCTGTGCGTCTGACAAGCAGCTTTGTCATCACTGTCGACACTCCTTACGGGTCAGCGACCAGTGCCACCATGCTTATCGTGATTCGGCGACCGCCACGTGACGATTTGGGAGCGCAGCTTGTCGCGCGAAGAGCTGAGTTGGGAATTAGCGCGTCTGAAGCAGCCCCGCAACTCGGGGCGAGAATTGGAACCTACCGGAGGTGGGAACGCGGACCGGATCGGCCGAGCGCTCGCTTCCAGGGCGCGATCGTCAGCTTCCCTGGGGCATGACCCGAATCCCGACCCAAGAGCGTTCGGTGAAAGTATTCGCGCCGCCCGCGAGCGCGATGGCTTAACGCGGTCCCAACTTGCGCAGCGGCTTGGCCTGGCATCATCAACGGTAAAAGCCTGGAAAGCGGGCGCCGTAAGCCGGCCCAGCCCGCGCGTCTCTAGTATTTTTGAGGAGTACGTGGCGGAAGAATAGTCAGCGGCGACCTCGATTCAATATACATTTATTGATTTTTACTCATTAGCTCCCTGGCGATGAGCGTTTATCTGAACTGCCTGCTGCGGCAGTTGGTCGTGGTCAGTTCGTTCAGTTCATCTCCTGCGTTTCCGTTTCGCCTGGCCGTTTACCGCACAAATATCCGGCTGATCAAGCCTTTATCGCTGCCCGCCTCGCTGCTTAAGATGTA
>Ga0179594_10000092_pt1 | contig 30710 bp, 15 predicted proteins | sample CZOMad1_1_08_16f_FD_148625 | JGI IMG/M metagenome (GOLD analysis project Ga0179594, IMG submission 148625) | Vadose zone soil fungal communities from Angelo Coast Range Reserve, California, USA - CZOMad1_1_08_16fungal (Illumina Assembly) | ecosystem: Environmental > Terrestrial > Soil > Vadose...
CGGTGTCAAAGCCACAGTCTTCACTGATAACCAGGGACAGTTTTCCTTTCGCGGCTTAAACCCCGGTAGTTACGACGTTGTGGTCGAAGCGGATCCAAATCGATTCGACGTGACCTCGGCGCCCGTCGAGGTCTTTCCAAACTCACCCGCGCTCATCAGAATCATTCTCAAAGAGAAGAAGGGTACCGAATCAAAAAACGCCGCCAACGCCGTTTCGACCAGTGAACTTGATGCCGCAATTCCGCCCAAGGCTAAGAAAGAGTTTGAGCACGCCAGCGACGCGAGCAGCGAAGGTAAGACCGATGTCGCGATCGCTCACCTGAGAAAAGCAATTGAGCTCTATCCAAATTACCTGATGGCGCGGAACGATCTCGGCACGCAGCTCCTGGCACAAGGAAAGTTGGCCGAAGCGGAAGAGGAACTGCAAAAGGCGATCAAGATCGATCCCAAGGCGTTCAACCCCAAATTGAACCTCGGCATTGTGCTGGTCCAACAGCACAAGTTTTCAGAAGCGGTGGTCGCGTTAAGAGACGCCATTGCTTTGAATTCAGCGGCGCCAGCAGCCCGGCTCTACAACGGGATTGCGCTTGAGGGCTTAAGTGATTTTGAAGCGGCGGAGAAAGAGTTGAAGACCGCTCACGATCTTGGCGGCAGTCCTTACGCGATAGCCCTCTATCATCTCGGACATATCTACCTGAACAGAGGCGATCGTAAGCAGGCAATCGCGACTTTTGAACTCTATCTCAGCGAGTCGCCGAAGGCCGCGAATGCCGGCGAGGTAAAGGCACTGCTGGGCACGATTCGCTGAGTCCGCACGCTCTCCAAAAGCCCTTCCGGCTCTCTCACAGGCAGCAGTTGGCACTATCCAAAGATTCGTAGAGATATCCAAAATCTGAAAGTTTAGGGCCATTTTTGCTGAGCAAGAATGGGGCAAAGTATCTTGTTAACAAGTTTTAGGTATGTGAGTACCAGATGGCATGTTGATTGCCAGTTCGGTCGTTGCCATTGGAACTTCCCTTAGTGAAAAAGACAAAGACAGGCCCTGGTTTGCATGGGTTTCACCAATCCCGGGTGAAATAGCGGCAGGTAGCAAACTGAGAAGCGAGTGCTTCCGCACTCTGAATTTCAGTACCGCCAAAGAATAACCAAAAACTTCAGGAGACTTTTGATTATGAGGAACACCCCTACAGTAAGGAGACTAGCGTCAACGCTTGTCTTCGTGCTAGCGATGTCGACGCTGTTACTTGTGTCAAGCCTTGCCGCTTTTGGGCAGGCGACAACAGGTACTTTACGTGGAACTGTAACCGATCCTAACGGCGGCGTCGTGTCAGGAGCCACGGTCACTGCCAAGAATCAGAGTACCGGCAACTCAACGCCAACGACGACCAACGGCGAGGGCGGTTTTGTGCTCTCGAACCTGGTGCCGGGTGCATACACCGTGACGGTTGAGGCGACCGCAGGTTTCAGCAAGAAAGCGATTACGGATGTTAACGTACCCATTGGTACAACCACCGATTTGCCGATTGCTTTGACTGTCGGTTCGCCCACTGAGATTGTGACTGTCACCAGCACGGGTGAAGAAGTAATCACTCGCGATCAGGCACAGATCTCCACCACCTTTGAAACACGCAAGATTGAAGACCTGCCATCGAATGGCGCAGGCGGCGGTCTGGATACCCTGGCCCTGCTCGCTCCCGGTGTGGTGGCGTCACGAAACAGCGGCGTGAACACGGACGGCGCCGGCCTTTCGGTGAACGGAAACCGCGGCCGATCGAACAACTTCCAGATTGACGGTTCGGACAACAACGACCTGAGCATCGGTGGTCCCTCATTGTTTGTCGATAACTCGAGCCAGGTGGCTGAGTATCAGGTCATCACCAATAACTTTTCAGCTCAGTACGGACGCAATTCAGGCGCGGTCATTAACATCGTTACCAAGTCAGGTGGCAACCAGTTTCACGGCGATCTCTTCGAGTATCACCGCGACGCCTTTAACCTGAACAGCTTGAATAATCGTGAAAGGGCGGCTGGACAGCTTCATCCAAGCCGAGACCTCTACAATGCGTATGGCGGAACGGCCGGCGGCCCGATCTGGCTGCCCAAGTTCGGTCAGGGTGGCAAGTCCATCTGGAAGGGTAAGGATCGAGCGTTCTTCTTCTTCTCCTATGAGGGAATTAGAAACCCCGCCAGTTTTGTATCACGCGGAAGCACCTACAGCATTCTGGGATCAGAATTCTCCCGCTTGTCATCAACTTTCCCGGGTAACACCGCAATTAATGCGATCACGGGATTGAGCGCCTTTGCGGCTACTCAGGTTGGTGCACTTACCGTTCGTGACAACGTTGCGGGTGCGGTAGTACCCACAGCATTCAACCTCGGCAGTCTTGCTTCGGGATGCCCCCGCCAGATCACTGCCGGGTCTACTCCACCAGCAGGATGTGGAACTTATACAGCCTACGTCAACCCCGCCACTGGGGCGGCATTTCTAACCGGTGGGGCCTACGATGTCTTCAACCTTGGCACGCCCACGGCGCCCCTGCTTTTCCAGGCCGCGTTTGCGCAGCGGACTGTGCCCATCCCTTTCACTCAGAACGAGTGGAGCTATCGCATTACGGTGAAGGCCACGAACAAGGACAATATTGACTTCCGTCACCTGTACCAGGCCGCGGTCAACACCAATAACGGGATTCAATCCAACGGTTTTACCTATGACGTGCCGGCGACCAGTAAGAATCTCGGTGGCACATGGACACGCCAGATTTCGAATGCGTTGGTCAACGAATTCAAAGCCACCACGCAGAATCTCAATGTGGAGTTCGGCGGGGCAAATCCCAGCTACGGAGTTTTCTCCGTGCCCAAGCCCGCTAATATCGGCAGCACGATCGCGAACATCTCGTTTGGCGGTGCTCTCGTTGGCCTCAAGAGCGGCGTTGCCCTAAGCACGATCGGCCACGCTACCAATATTCCTCAGGGACGCCTGGTAAAGGTTTATCAGTTTGCGGACACCATGAGCTGGAGCAAAGGGAAACATAGTTTCGTGTTCGGCGCGGAATATAAGCACCTGATCAATAAGGTGCCGTTCCTGCCGAGCTATCAGGGTGTCTATACCTTCGCCACTTCGGACGCAATCACTCGATTGCAGAATAATGCTGCCTCAGCGATCTCGCTGACAGCGGGCGACCCGGTCACCACGTACACTGAGAACGACCAGTACTATTTCTTCCAGGACGATTTCAAGCTCAGATCCAATCTGACCTTGAATCTCGGTATTCGTTACGAATACACCGGACAGCCGATTAACCAGTTGCACGACATTACCCTGAAGCGCGAAAGCGGATCGCCCAAAGCGATTTTCGATCCAACGCTGCCAATTAGCGTCAGGACCGTTCCTTTTGTCCCGGTTGACAAGAACAACTGGGCGCCTCGGGTTGGGTTCGCTTACACCCCGCACTTCTGGAAGAAGTTGCTTGGTGAAGATGCCACTGTGATCAGGGGCGGCTTTGCTATTGCCTATGATCCGGCGTTTTACAACATCCTGCTGAACCTGCAGAATGTGGCTCCCTTCTCAGCGGCACTCTCGCTTTCCAGTGCCAATGCGCTGGCGTCGTTAACTTCGTCGCCGCTGCCGTTGCCGAACAATCCTACGGGAGACCATATTCAGGCATTGGCATCGAGTTCCGGTGTTTTGCCGTTGGGCAAACTGAACCCGTTATTCCTGGCGCAGACGACGGTGGCGCCCAATTTCCACTCGCCGTATTCCGAACAGGTCTCTTTCGGCATTCAACGGCAGGTTAATCGCAGTAACGTCTTTGAGGTTCGGTATGTGGGCACCCAGGGTGTCGGCCTGTTCCAGAACGTCAATGACAACTTCTTCATCAGGCCGTTGATTAGTGGACCTCCGAGCATCACGAAAGGTGGCAACGTTTACACGTTCCCAGGTTTCGCGAACCTATTGCCGGCGGGTGTCACTGCCCAAACCTGCGTGAATGATCCACTCACGCTCTTTGTGGATGAATCGGTTTGCGACGGAAGGCTCAAACGGCAAAATGGTATCACCCAAAGAAATAACGGGGCCCATTCAACCTACCATTCGATGCAGTCTCGTTATTCGGGACGCTTCCTGAAGAACAACTTGTCCATCAACGCGTCCTACACGTTTAGCAAGACAATCGATAACGCGAGCGAGATCTTTGCGTTCGCCGACATCAACTCGCCAAATGCGCAGAATCCGTTCGACGCCGGGAAAGGTGAGCGATCGCTCTCTAATCTCGACCGTCCGCACGCTTTCTCCGCGAGCTTCATTTACGATATTCCCTGGATGAAGGATCAGCGCGGGTTTGTGGGCCACCTGCTGGGCGGCTGGCAGCTTAACGGGGTCCAGGTGTCCACGACTGGCAATCCGTATACGCCATTCCAGAGCACCAATGGATCCAAGTACGGGCTGGGCGCCGCTTACCTGACGGCAGGTGATCGGCCATTCATCGGTAACCCGAACGCCCCGGCTGATTCGGTGGCGATCAGTGCCGTGGATGCCTATCTCAAGTACACGGGTCCACAAGTCGCACCCTCTTCGACCGTGTTCTATAGCATGAACCAGTTCAACCAGACTGGTCTGTGGGTGCCGGTCAGCGTTAATGACGTGCGCTTCATCGTAAACGCTCCGGGTTCGGCAAAGATTTTCGGTACGCCTTTTGGCACTATGCCTCGTAATTTCATCAGAGGCCCGGGAATCAACCAACTGAACATGAGTGTGTTCAAGACCACCAGGATCGGCGAGCGCGTGAAGGTGCAATTCCAGGCTTCAGCGTTCAACGTCCTGAATCACCCCAATCCAGGCTACGGAGTTAATCAGGCCGGCTATCTGCCGACCAGCCTGGCAATTGAAAATGCTGGCAACACGACCGGCACCAGTTTCGCCAACTTCAAGGACATCTCGCTGTCACGACGAGTGATCCAGTTTGGTTTCCGCTTCATCTACTAAGTTAAGCATTACCTGTAGACTGCGAAGGGAGAGCCGTAATGGCTCTCCCTTTTTTCTTGCCAGTAAGGCGGCAAGCAAATGAATCGATGGCTGAAAAAATAATCGGCCGGATCGTCGGGTAGCTATCAGGGAGCGATCTCAAACGCGATTGTCTGCTGCGCCTGCTTATGAGTCCTGGGGTCTTTGACCGTAACGCGCAGAGTGTAAATCCCCTCACCAACATCCATCTTCAACTGCCCTCCGATCTCTAAACCACTGGCATCACTGCGAACAATCCTCGGGCCTAGCGCCTGCCAGGATCCGTCGTATGCGTCGACACCGGATCCGGATTCGAGGACCTCCACTTTCAATTGCAGATCCGCCAATGCCGGACCGATGGTGGCTGAGTTATAAAGGACGAAGCGGTAGAAGATCGACTCCTTAGGCTTGAATGAACCCTGGCCCACCACCAGCGCAAGCTTGGCCGTCTTGTTAACCGCAGGCATGATCGCCCCTTGTTCGTCCTGCTTTTCCTTACCAAGAAAGATGTTACTCAGGGTCAGCTTCTTCTTGCGCAGATCAGGCACTTCGGCCCAGGACATCGACGTCCCCATCAGACCGCCGTTCACATCGCGGACGCCTATCCGGAGTTGGTAGAGCCCTGGCGCCAGGGTTAGTCGCTTGCTGTAGCGATAGCCGTTGAGCTTTGCCTTTTCCATTTGTTCCGCCGTAAAGCCCGCGGAGATTGCTTCGCTAATGCTGTTGGCCATTTTCCCGTCATGATCGAAAACGGCAACGACAACTTCACAATTCAGCAAGTGTTTCTGGTCCTGGAGCGGGTACTCCAGCAGGTCGCCGGCAAAGTGGACCTGCAAAGTCACCTGCGCGTCGTCGCCGCTGCGCTCGAGAAAATCGGCCGAAGAAATCACGCCGATGGTCGTCAACGGCAGTGGGGCAATCATCGCCTGGAACAACTTCTGTTGCGGCGTGGTGGCCACTTCGGCTTTCTTATCGGTAATCGGTTGATAGCCTGTTTGGGTACGGATGTGGTAGTCAGGATGATTCTTGATCCGGACTTTGATATTCCGAAACTTCCTGTCGGCTTCAGCTCGTGGGTAATAGCCGAGGGCGTAATAAATGCGGTTGGCGTCGAGCATCTTTTTGAACTGCCCGACCACATCATTGCTGTTGAGAAATGCCTCGCCGCCGGTAACGTGCGCAACATCGCGCAGGGTGTCCTGTTGGTCCAATTCCGAGTCGTGCATCATGTTGCCAAAGGCGACGCTCGTGGTTGGCGCGTTCGCGGTGAATTCAACCGGCGTCGCCAGCCCTTTGGGACTGAAAGAATAAATGACGACGCCTGAGCGCGCGGAGCGGCCGGTAGCCTCGAAAAAGTCCTGGTGTTCGGCGCCACTGTCGGCCTGCAAGGTGAAGCCGTCGGAGACGAAAGCGATCATGCGTTGTCCAGGCAAATCGGCCATCTGCTCGCTGACTGCCTTGATTGTCAACAGAGTAGATCGGCGCAGCACCGACTCCTCCTCGAGGATCTGCCTGGCGCGCGCCAAAACCATTTCCGGCGGCGGCGCAAAGTTTCCTTCTTCCTTGGCCATAATTGCGCTGGCCACCGAGAGCGGTTCCGAGCCGCCGGGATTATGGGGCGCATAGCCGGCCTGCAACACCTTGGCCGCAAGATAAGGAGTAAAAAAGCTGTCAGACCGATTGAAACCGGAAATTTTGTCGATGGCGTATTTCAACATCTTCCGATCACGCATGAACTGCTGCAGTACGCCAAGAGAGCTGGAGGTAGTAACTACGGCGGCCATGTCTTGTTCTGTCATTTTCTCATCGACGAATTGCTTCAGTTGCTGCTTGGCTCTGATCAGGCTAAGGGCTGTCAGGTGAAGCGTATCGACAAAAAGAACGATTGTGCGCGCCGGTTTGGCGTTGGGTTTGGGCGCGGTCTGCGCGCCGGCTGTGTTTGGTTTCTGACCTCTGGCCACGGGCGCGTTCGGCTCGATCTCAACACGCGCCGCGGCAAAGAAGCTGATCGATTGAGCCTTGCCGTTTTCCAGGATTTCAAAATCATCTTGCGTGAGATTCTCAACCAGTTGACCCTTCTTATCCGTCACCACAGCGCGCACCTGGACCAGGTCCGTCTTGACGCGAACGATGTCGTCCTGATCGGTTTGTTTCGCCGGCGATTGTTGGGCGTTGACGGCTCTCACCAGGCAAACAACGATCGTTAGCGCCAGCAACGAAGACACTGTTTTGTTTTGGCTGAATTTCATCATCTCAATTAGATCTCCGTTTAGATAGCGGACTTGTCCGCCCACCGCGAGGAGCACAGGTGCCCCGTCTAACTGGCCGCTGAAAAAGTGATTACGATCCACGAAATTACACGAAACGTCACGAAGCAACACGAACTAAACTCGATCTTATTGGTGTTATTTCGTGTTCGTTCGTGTGGTTTCGTGGATCGCATTGCTCCTTGATCGATTCTCCGAGTTTTTCAGCAGCCTGTCTAAACGGACGACTCTTTGGAGCATCTCCGTTTAGATAGCGGACTTGTTCGTCCACTGCGAGGGGCACAAGTGCCCTGTCTAAACGGACAACTCCTTTTTTAATGCGGCATGTTTACTTAACAACCTCAAAGTCGATCCATTGGGACGCAGTTGCCGATCGGGCCTTAACGTGTGGGTCGGTGATGACGATCTGCAACACATACTGTCCGGGAACCAATTCGTCGCCCAATCTAAGGGCGCCTCTTCCGCTCAAGCGCTTTGGATCCAGTTGTAGTTTGTCCAGATCGATCGCCGGCTCTTCATGAGACGTGAGCAGTTGGCCATCGCGGAATAACCGCACCTGCGCGACCAAATCAGGCAGGACCTGTTTGTTACTCGGCCGAGCGTTGTAAATGAAGTAGCGATATTCCAGCAGCATGCGGCGTTGAAAACGGCGCACGGCTACGGTCGGTTGCACTCGTTCCTCGTCGTTTGCGGCGGCATTGAACACGCTACCAACATCTGAGAGAGCCGACAAATCCAGCGTTGCTGTATTCACCAGCAGCCCGGAAAGAGCCAGTTGTCCTTTCTTGAGTTCCGGCACCTCGACGAACTGATAGGCCGAACCAATGTGATCGTTTGCCGTGTCGCGAATGGCGGCCCGCAATTGATAAGCGCCCGGCTTTTTGATCGGCACGAGCAGGTTGTAGTTCAGTCCATAGCGCAGCATATTCGCGTAGGTTCTGCCGCGTGCGCGAATCTTCTCGGACCGTGACAAATAGTCGGCGATCAGACCGTTGTCGCCATAGCTGCTCGCTAATATATCAATGTTAGCCTCGTGCCAACCGTCGGGCTGATCCTTGAAAGTGAGGTCACGAGCATCCAGGTGAATTAGCGTGCGCACGAACGATGTTTGCGGAATATTGCCGAAGAGCGCCGTCAGCCGCAGCCGTATTTCTCCACCGACGAACGGCGATTCGAGCGCCGCTGCCAACTGCGCTTCCCTCGTGTGTGGGCCGGGCGCCGGTTCTTTCAGATCGGGAATCCCGTAGAACCCCTGGCGCGAACGGATATGCAAACCCTGGCGCTTTAGCTTGAGACTGATCTGATGGTAAGGCAGACGGCCGTTCCTTTTTTCAAATGTCGCATCCGAAGGGCGATAACCAATCAGATAGTAACCCTTCAGATCATCCATGATGCGTCCAATTCCCTTGCCGAGATCGTTGTTGTTGATGATCGCGAAGCCGCCGGTTTGATGGGCCAACTCCTGCAGGCCCTGCTGGCTTGTCAATGCCTGGCCACTGCGCTGGTCCAGTGTGTTTGTCAACCAGCTTCCCGAAGTCAGTTGATTGATCGGATCACCAGTGACCGGACTGGCTCTCGGGCCGGCGTCCGCAGCCGCGGGCGACACACTAGTCAAACCAAATGCCGCTAAAGGGTAAATTACAACTGAAGCCTGGCTGCTTGCGTGGACCAGTCCGCCGATCGCGCCCGGATCGATGAAGCAATCCGATCCCGCGCCAGGCGTCGCACTGAACACGCCTGGAGTGGCCGCCTTGCTGTCTCCAATTTTCAAATTCGCCGGGTTTTGCAGCAACTCGAAACTGTCAGTGAAGAAGAGCACGCTCTTGCGGCCGGGCAAAACTTTCAGGGACCGGACAATATTCTCCAACGACATCAGTGTTCCCTTTAGCGAAGTCGAGCCCTGGCAACCTTCAGTGACCGGCATGGAAATTTCCGTCTGCGGCTGAAATAAATGAACCCCGACACGATTGCCATAGCCAAAGCTGGCGCGCAGACTTTCAATCGCGCTGTATATCTGCCGCTTGTCCGAGGTCAATCTTTGCAGGGCGCCCGCTCCTCCGTTGGTGCGAACGATTGCCGCCAGATCTCCAGGCTGCATCTGCTGGTCGACAAACTTCTTCAAACCGGACCGCACGGCATTCATACTTTGAAAAGAGAGGCCGAGATCGTCAACGACAAAAACGATCGTGCGGCGGACTTGATCGGGACGTAAGGGAGCCGGCGGCAGCGGAGGCGCGTTTTTGACACTCGCCGGCGGCGGAGGGCCGGATGGACCAGGTGTCTTGCTGTCCACCGCAACGTACGTGAAAGCAGTGATCGGTTGAGGTCGTTTGTCTTCAAGAATCTCGAAGTCTTCCGGGCGCAGATCCCGCACCTGATTGCCGGCGTCATCGGTAACGACGGCGTCGACCTGGACCAGGGAGGTGGTGACGCGTACTACTTCATCTTCCGGCGCCGATGGTTGCGGCGGGCGCTGAGGCGGAGTTTGAGCCAACAGGAAACCGGCGATTGCGACGTTGAGTAAAAAGGCAAGAGACGGTGATGCTTTCATGATAAACCTCCCGGATACGATCCGAGGAGAGCAATGGTTTAAGAGAGTTCTTAGGGGAGAGCAGATGACGAATCGGCCTGCCGATTCAAAATGCCGCGCACCTGAGCGGGAGCAAGCCGCTTGCGCGTTTCGATGGAGAGTTCGAAATCCAAATACTCATAGTTGCAACCGCGGCCCTGGGCGACAGCGGTACCCCTTTACCTCATTTCGTCCCAACGTTGAAGTCGATACTGTGAGCGACCATCTGATTCTTCTTATCGGCGAGCGGGTCGGTAATCACTAAGGTCAGCACGTAACGGCCGGGTTGGACCTTGGCCAGTACCAATTGTCCCATCTTTGTCACCGGCGCTGTGCCGTTGCTGTCAACCGGTTGTTCAGGTTCCTTGAACAGAACCTTGTTTCCCTGCGAAATGATCATCTGGGAGCGGAGTTGTGGTTTGCCGTCCCTCAACTTCGGGTTATAGATCATCGCCACATACCGCAGCTCCTGTTTTTGCGTAAGGTGTCGCTGCGCGGTCAAGGGCGTCAGTTTCTTCGCCGGCTGGGAATCGACTGCAATTAGAAAAACACTGCTCATGGCGAGTTTGCCTTTGGAGACGTCAGGTATCTCGAGGTATTTCGAGAAGGTCCCGACAGTACCGGAACCGGCATCACGCACCACGCTGCGCACTTGATAGAACCCGGGGGGCAACTCGGTGGCAGCCGAATACGCAACGCCGTCGGTCAAGGCGAGCTGGTACTCTTCCGCTTTCAAATCGAGATTGACGGTTTCACTCAGACCTGCGTAACGCCTGCCCACCTGATCAAAGATAAACGCCACCACATCGAACGAGACCTGATGGGTGCCTGCGGGTGTCTCAGTAAAGTGCAGCTTGTTGGCGCCGATAAGCATCTGCACGTCGACGGATGACTTACCCGGTGACAGTTTCACCGCGACGTTGGGAGTGACGTCGATATCGGCCTTCGCCAACGGCGAGCGGGCGGCCTGGGCGATTTCTTCTTCCTTGGTGCGGGGACCTCCGCTCCTGTCCTCTCGCGCCAGATAGCTCTTGTGAAAGTAGATCCTCGCGCCACCGCGCTTAACCTTTACTTCCAGCTTGTGGTTTTTATTGTCGAGTTCATTTGGCCGGAAGGCGAGCGTGTAATAGCCATTGCTGCGGGCGAGTATTTTGTCCAGTCCCGCTTCGAAGTTGTTGGTGTTAACGACTGACACGCCGCCGGTGTAGCCGGCCACCGTGGACAACCCCATGTGCTCGGAACCGCCGGCCAAAATGGCGCCCAACGCCGAATTCTCCCCGCCGTCGCCCTTGCCAAAGGTTGCGTCCTCCTGGGCGCTGGACGCTGTCATGCCGCCACCCATGGCGCTCTTGGCCGGCGTTGAACTAAAGCTCTTCACCGCCGGAGTGGCTCTTAACCCGCGAGGGTCCAACGAACTAATTACGACACCGGCGCGAAACGCATTGTCAGTTAATTGGGTCAGGATTGCGCTGGTGTTTGAATAGCTGGAGCCGGAATCGTGGATCTCGAAGATCGGAACGCCTTCAGTGACGAGCACCAGATTCTTGCGGCCGGGGATCAGTTTTAAGCTTTCGATGACGGCGTTCGCTGTCGTAATGGCGGACAAACTTCGGTTGTAGCGAGTTGAGTCATCATTGGCGCTAAAGATTTCGGTGGTTGGATTCGTCGACTCTGTAAAAGCAGTCGGTGAGTCGACGGCCGCCGATATCGCGGGATTTGACATCTTGGCTGGCTCAGGTATTTCCGATGCGCTGTAAGGATGAACGACGAGCGTGATTTGGGCGATAGCTCGCCGCAGGAGCTGCCGCTCGTTTGTAAACTGTTGCAGCAGGCCCTTGCCGCCTATCACTCGCACAATCGCCACCAGATCACCGTCGCGCATCTTGTTGTTGACAAAGTCCAGCAGCATTTTGCGGACTGCGGGTAGATCCGGGGTTTGCATTGTCAGGTCGTCAATCACGAATGCAATAACGCGCTTCAAGTCTTTGGCAGACACACCCGTATTGCCCGTGCCCTCCACGACTGTGGGCAGAGCGGCCGGAGCCGCAGCACTGGCACGATTACCTTCAACTCGCCGGGGGGTGTCTATCCCGACATATTCCATGAACTTCAGTTCCTGTCTCTTTCCCTGATCGTAGAGTTCAAAATCTTCCAGCTTTAGATCCGTCAGAATCTGATCGTTTTTGTCGGTCACGACCACGTCGGTCTGGACCAACTGGGTAGTGATGCGCAGAATATCGTCCGGCGACGGCTCCTGTTCCGGTTTCTTTGGTGTTTGTGTCAGGGCCAGCGGGGCAAACATTGACATCAATAACAGGATTGCTATCGTGCGACTCATGAGCAAGAACTCCTCTTGAAGATCGGTTAACGGGTTTCAGGTGGAAGAGGGGTGGATTATAAGCCAGGTTGCTTCATTTTGCGTAGTCAAATACGAAAAGCCGTAGGTCGGGACCCACCATGCCCACCAGCATTCCAGGTATTGAATAAGAGTGTGGACCTGGCGTAGCTTTGCGAATACCTTTGCGCTCCTTTGCGTTGAAAAGATCTCTAAACGCAAAGGTCGCTAAGGATTTCGCAAAGGTGCGCAAAGCTGAAGATCTCTTCAAACCGTTCACGGCCACCTGAACCAAATATTTACTCCCTGCAGCCATTCCCGGAGCGTGTTTTCGACTTGTCTGCTAAAATCCCTTCCGGTTTCTCGCTAAGCTGCCGCGAAAGTGGATCGCTCCGCCATGGCTACGTCGACTTTTGGCCAACTCTCCATCGCCCCTCTTGGAGCCGGCGATCTGATTGACCGAGCGGTTCGCCTCTATCGACAACACTTTTTTGTTCTCATTCGCATCGCCTCGCCACCAGTGATCGTTGCCGCGGTGGGTTCTGTGTTCTTCTCGATTAGCACCCGCCAGTTGGTGTCCACTTCCAGCAGTCTGTCTCTGGTATTCGCCGTGTTGCTGCTGCTGGCAGGATTGGTATTGTTGGTTGTCGGATATCTCTTCAGCTTGATCGTGATGGGTGGCGCTACCCGCAATCTGGTGACGCATCTGTTACGCAACGAACCTGTTTCCGCGTGGGCCACCTACGCGGCGGTAAAGTCGCGGTTTTGGAGCCTCTTGGGCGCGTCAATCCTGGTCATGATCTGGGTGGGCATCAGCAGCTCAGTGGCCTTCGGTGCGTTTTACATCGTCTTTATCTCGATCACTTTGGCTGGCGTTGCCATGGCGCAGGTGGCTCCCGTCGGGTTCTTGATAACCGCGGGCATCATCAGCTTTGTTGTTACGGCTCTGCTGGCAACCTGGCTTTTCTTTTTCCTTTTTGGCCGAATTGTTTATGTGCCCCAGGCGATCATGGTCGAAGGCAAAGGGGTGTTCGAAGCAATCAGCCGCAGTTTCACTTTAGCCAAGGGTAATGTCCGCCGCCTGATGGCGATGTTCATCTTCACCTTGTTTGTTTTCTATTCGGCGTTGGCTATTTTGATTGTGCCGCTGGGATTTTATGGGTGGGTAAGCGGAGTCGACCTCTCACCTCTCAACCAGGCAGAATGGCCCGCCTGGTATTCGATCGGCTATGGGGTGATCACAGAATCCAGTCACATCTTGCTGGCGCCAATCTGGATGTTGGGCCTTTCATTGTTGTATGTGGATGAGCGCGTTCGTCACGAAGGTTACGACATTGAGTTGATGGCGGCCCGGCAACTACCCGAGATGCCGAAACTCGACGTAGCCTCGCCGCTTGCTCCGGCGCTGGCTCTGGATACGATGAAAGCATTACCTCCCAGACCAAGCGGCAGCATTCTTGGTTTGCATTGAGATCGAATTTGAGCAGCATTCCTACAACCTCGCAGTCTTCTGAATCCGCCACCAGTCAAATCGATCGGCGACGGTGCGGAATAAGCAGCGCCGGCCGAGTGCTCGGTGTCCTGCTGTTGGTCCTCTTTTGGGCCAGTCCGAGCTTTGCCATTCCCTTGAGCGACTATCGCGATCATGTGAAAAAGGCGGTCTATTACCTGGACCAGTTAAAACAAATCCGGGAAGCGCCGGCCGAAACACAGCGAACTGAGTTCATCGCGTCGCTGGTTCGCTCGGTCCGCGAGGCCGTGCCTCGCACCGAGCGGGTCCAATGGTTGGATACCAGTTTCGAGACAGACAATTCCTGGCTCGATGACGATCTAAAAGAGTGGGAAGGAATGCCCCCCGCGGACGCCAGACGTGCCCGCTTACTGGATCGTACTCACGAACGACTGCAGGCCTTGAACGAACGTCTCGAAGAAACAGCCAGGGGTGAATCGGCCCAGCCTGGCAAGGATGAGATGAAGGGCAGGTTGACGGCAATTCTTCAGCGCTCAGAATACGGAACCGAAGTTAAGCAACAGTCTGCGCTCGATCGTTTCATCCGCAAGGTTTTGGAATTGATCAGCCGGTTGCTGCCGAAGACCCACGCCTTGAGTCCCGGCCGCGCCAACATCATCTCGAGTTTGGCGCAAATTATCATTGCCTGTTTGGCGCTGGCCGCGATTGTCTATTGCGTTTGGCTGGTTGCGCCCCGCCTGCTGCGCAAGCGCCAACCGAAAAAGAAAACCAAGGCCGAAGCGCGGGTTGTTCTCGGAGAGCGTTTGGAACCGGACCAATCGGGCGCCGATTTGCTGGCCGAGGCCGAGGCGTTGGCTCGTGCCGGGGATCTCCGTGCCGCCATTCGCAAGGGCTACATTGCCCTGCTGGTTGAGCTTGGCGATCGCAAAGTGATCAGCCTGGCGCAATACAAAACGAATCGCGATTACTTGCGTTCAGTGCGTGAGATCGAAAAGCTTCACGGCAACATGCTGAAGCTGACCAGTAGTTTTGAACTTCACTGGTACGGGTTGGCGCAGGCGAGCGAAAGCGATTGGACCGCCTTCCGGGCTTTCTATCGCGCTGCGTTAATGTAACGCAAGCTGTTAGCTTGCGCTGAGTGAATGGCATTCAACCCGCGCGCAAACAACGCGCGCAAACCCGGGGTCCCCGGCGGGGCAGCCCCGCTGGGGTGGCCTTACAGTTTGCGTTACAAAACCGACTAGCAACTTGCCAGGCGTTTGGGCCATAAACAGATGCGTCAACGAATAGTCATCATAGTCACGATTGGGGTGGTGCTCGGTGTCTTGATCGTGCTCAACGCCTTGAGTTATGCGCAGCCCAAGCAGCAAACGGAATCTGAGCAGAGTCCAGACAGATCAACCTACAACGCCGGCGCTACCGGCACGCGGGCACTTTTCGACTTGCTGAGTGAGTCGGGTTATCGCGTCGCTCGCTGGCGCGAACCAGTGGCCAAGCTGAGTGGCCAAAGTGGAGACAGAGTTGCGACCTTCGTCATGGTGGGATCGATGCTGCGGCCGATCTCCGGGGACGAGGCCATGAGTGTTTTGAGCTGGGTGCAGCGTGGCGGCCGGCTGGTAATCATCGATCGCGCGCCAAACCCGCGCCTTTTGCCAAAGTCGGGACAATGGAACATTTATCCCGAGGCGCCTAACTTCCCGGAGTTTGGTCTCGATCCGGCCGATAGCCAGCGCATGACCGAAGGGATCGAGGCCGTGCATCCACAGCAACCGACGCGGCTGACGCGCGATGTGCGCTCGGTCAAGCCGTCGCGTTTTGCTGCCCCGATCAAAATCAGCCGGCTCATAAACGTCGACGAAAAAGCCGAGGAAAAACCCACGCCCGTTGCATCAGGCTTCTCTGTCCGAGACGACGATGAGGAGGAATCGACTCCTGACAATCGACCGCCTCCCGAAGCTAAGAAGCAAGCACCCAAGACAAACGAGACAACCAGCGTTTCGCCAGCGCCGGTCGTTCACGCCAACATTTCCCACGGCGGGTTGCTGATCGATTATGCACACGGCTCGGGGCGCATCATCTTTCTTAGCGACCCCTACATTGTTTCCAACGGCGGCATCAAGCTGGATGATAATCTGCAACTCGCCTTGAACACGCTTACCTCCGGTAATGGTCTGATCGCCTTTGACGAGTTTCATCAGGGCCACGCAGCTACCGGGAACGTGCTGGCAGTATATTTTGCCGGTACTCCGATCCTGGCGATTTGCGGTCAATTGGCGCTGGTTGTGCTCGCGATTGTTTGGACCAGGGGCCGGCGCTTTGGGCGTCCGTTGCCTTTGCCACAGGTCGATCGGCGCTCGAGCCTGGAGTTCGTGGCCTCAATGGCAGAGTTGCAACAGCGGGCTCGCGCTCTCGATCTGGCGCTCGAAAATATTTATTCACGAACGCGGCGCGTGTTGACGAGATACGCGGGTGTTGATTATCACAGCTCGCGCACCGAAATTGCCGAGCGCGTTGCCGCCCGGTCCGCGCTCGCTCGCGAGCCGGTCGAGGCGCTGATGCGCAGTTGTGAAGAAGCGATTAACGGCGAACCGCTCAGCGAGCGCCGGTCAATAGAACTGGTGCGCCAACTGCGAGAGTTGGAACGTTCACTGGGATTAGGCATGCGCTCGCGTGAGGCCAGGCAGGCAGCCGAGAATCGTTGAGGACGAACAGCTAAGGGCGATAAGCAAAGAGCTAAGCGTGAGAACAAATCTGGTTTTTGTAACGCAAGCTGTTAGCTTGCGCGCGCGTTGGATGCCATTCAACCGACGCAAACTAACAGTTTGCGTTACAAATTAGGGCACCCAGAATCGTGTGCTTTCTTGATCGATGCCTCTGGTTGCCTGCTGAGATATAAGATCAAAAACCTAAGTCCGCAGACCCAAGACCAACACTATGATTGAATACATCGCCTCAACCATCGCCCACATTCAAAGCGAACTGCGCAAGATCATCGTGGGCCAGGATGAACCCATCGAGCAGATTCTAGTGGCGCTGTTAGCTGAGGGGCATGCGCTGGTCGAAGGAGTGCCAGGGACCGCCAAAACCCTGACGGTGAAAACGCTCTCGCGGATCATCAATGCCAGCTTTAACCGCATTCAATTTACGCCAGACCTGATGCCCTCCGACATTACCGGCACGAATGTTTTCAATGTCGCGACCTCGACCTTTAACTTGCGCCGCGGACCTGTATTCACGGACATCCTGCTGGCCGATGAGATTAACCGCACGCCGCCGAAAACTCAGGCGGCATTGCTCGAAGCGATGGAAGAACGCCAGGTCACCATCGATGGCGAAACTTACCCACTGTCTCCTTTATTTACCGTGCTGGCGACCGAGAACCCGATTGAGTACGAAGGCACTTACCCGCTGCCTGAGGCGCAGCTTGACCGCTTTCTGATGAAGATTTTGATCGCTTACCCGGAGGTGGAACACGAGCAACAGGTAGTTGCCAATTGGGACGCCGGCTTTAACGCTCGGCGGCTTGATCAGGTTGATATCCACCCACTCGGAGATATCAACGCGATTTCCCAGTGCCGCTTCGATGTGCGTAACACGCGCATGGAGCCGGGAGTGCAGCGCTACGTCGTCGACATTGTGCGCCGCTCGCGGTCGCACCCGTTCGTACATTACGGGGGCAGTCCGCGCGCCAGTGTGGCGCTGCTGCTTTGCGCCAAGGCTCTGGCCGCAATTCGCGGTCGTGATTATACGACGCCCGACGATGTGCGCGATATTTCTCGCCCGGTCCTGCGGCATCGACTGGTGTTGCGCGCTGAAGCGGAACTCGACGGCGCCACGCCTGATGCGGTGATCACCGACATCTTAAAGAGCGCCGACGTGCCGCGATAACAGGCAAAGACAACCCAAAGAAAATTTGCCGCGGATGCACGCGAGCGCGCTCTTGTCAGTACCGGGAGCGGTAGCGACCGGGCCTCAAGACTCAAAGATTTAGCGTTTGCCAACGACTGGCCCGGTCGCTACTGCTCCCGGTACTGACAAGATCATCTCGCCCTCGACTGCTTCACTTGACCATCAATTCCATACCGCAATTTGGATCACGCTTCACATTAATGTAGACGGAAAACTGAAAGTTTTTCCGCCTCGTTGTAAGTCCATTCAACTGGTGATTCTACGAATTTGAAGAAGTTCACCTTTTCGGATCGACGATCAAAAATCATCCCGCGCGCGCAACAGAAAATCGTCGGTAATGCACTCGCGCTAGTCGTTGGAATAGTCGTTGCTTCTCCTGCGTTGGCGGAAAATACAACCAGGAAACGGGAGGACTATATGGCAAGAAGACTAGTGCAGTTTTTACTCACACTCATTTTGGTAATGGGGCTCTCCGGAATCTGTCTGGCCCAATCCGCAGGCAGCATTAAAGGAACCGTTGCCGACGCGAACGGCGCGCTCATCGCCGGCGCCAGCGTCGAAGCCGTGAACGACAACACAGGTGAAAAACGCAGCTCCTCAACTGCCGACAACGGCACTTACAATATCGGCAATCTGCCGGTTGGAATCTATACCGTTAGCGCCAATGCCAGCGGCTTCTCAGCGGCCACAAATAAGCAAGTGAAGGTCTCCGTGGCCTTTGCTACGGAAGTGTCGTTCGTACTCGCGGTGGGCGGAGCAACAGCAAACGTTGTCATCACCACCAGCGATGTACAAACGCAGGTCAATACCAACGACCAGCAACTGTCAACCTTGCTGGATAACAAGAAGATCATCGATCTGCCGCTCTTGAACCGCAATCCGAACTCTTTGGTATTGCTGGCTCCAGGGACGCAGCAAAGCAATAGCGCGCTCGGTGGGTTTTCGGTAAATGGATCGAGGGAACGCAATAACAACTTCCTGGTTGACGGGATTGATAACAACGACGCAGAGGTGCCTGGGATCCCCGGCGGCATCTCAGCCCCGAACATCGACGCCACTCAGGAGTTCCGCGTCATCACTAACAGTTTTACGGCGGAGTATGGTCGCAACACCGGAGGAATCGTGGTGGTTGCTACCAAGGGCGGCACCAATGACTATCACGGCAATGCTTACATCTACTATCGCTCGGACAGATTTTCCGCTCGCGATTTCTTTGATCAGACAGGGCACCCTGATCCACTGCAACGTCGCCAGTTTGGCGGCTCGATCGGCGGACACATAATCAAGGACAAGCTGTTCTTCTTCACGAACTATGAGGGTGATCGCTTCAACGTGGGATCACAGGTGACTCGCACGGTTCCTTCCGCATCCGCGCGCACCGGAATCCTGAACACTCCGGCCGGCACTTGCACGGGAGCGGACGCAACCAACGGCCACTGCGGCACACTCGATATCCGTGCCGCCGGCGCGAATAATAATTCGGGCGCATTCCTCGGCATCGGTCCCAACCTGGGCCTCAATCCGGCGGTTACTGCTCTTTTGAATCTTTATCCGCTCGGTAACGATCACACACACGATCCACTTCCGGGAGTGCTGGAATCATTCAGGTTCGGATTTACTCAGGTGAACAAGAGTGATTCCAACGCTACGAGAGTCGATTACTTATTGAGCAGCAAGCATACGTTCTCTGCCAGCTACAACTTTTCGCAGGGAGATTTCTCGACCGGTCTATTCGATACGTTTCCCGGGATAGGTGATGAAGTGCGCAGTCCGCAGCGCGGCCAGGCGCTGTCTCTGCGGCTGACCTCGACTTTGTCTCCTTCGAAAACCAACGAACTTTACTTTGGCGGCAATCGGGCCAAAGCAAAATTCAACGGAGCGGGCGACGGCAGTGCGTCATCGACAATTCCCGACGCAATCGATGCGGCCTTCGCGGCGAACGGAATACCGCGGGCACGGCCTTTCGGCGGTCGTAACGGCACCAGCCTAAACCTGGCGACGGGATCGATTACCGGGTTGGGAGTCTTCGACACGCAGTTCAGGTTTAGCGGCACCACGGTCCTGGGCGATAACTTTACCTGGACCCACGGCACCCACAGTTACAAGATGGGCTTTGAAAGACGTTGGGTCTATGCCAACGGCGCCAACAACTTTGCCCGCTCGGAAACTTTGAACTTTGCGTTTCCGACCACTTTCAATTTCCCGCTGCTCACCAGAAACGGCGGCGGCGCGATGAGCCGATCAGGCCTTGCCGGTACGATTCAGAACTATGCTTCTTATCTCTATGGCTTAGTCGCCGTGCAAAGCCAGAGTCAGTATTTTAACAAGGCCGGTTCGCGCACGGACCAGGACTACAGAGGCTTCCGGACCCGCGAAATGGATCTCTATTTTCAGGACAGTTGGAAGCTCCGTTCAAACTTGACGGTGAATCTGGGGCTGCGTTGGGAATACAAGGGAGTGCCTTATGAAGTGAACGGCCAACTCTCGAATCTGATCGGCCAGGATCCAAGCACAGTCGAACCTGCCGGTGGATTCAAGTTTTCTCTGGTCGGTAAAAACTCGGGCACCAACAATCTGCTCTACCAAAAGGACTGGAACAATTTTGGTCCGCGCGTAGGTTTTGCTTATAGCCCGAATTGGAGCTCGGGTTTGATCTCCAAACTTACCGGTGGACCCGGCAAGACCTCGATTCGCGGTGGCTACGGTATCGTTTACGATCGCGTCTACGGCAACCTGTTTGGCAATGCGCGCGGCAATCCGCCGTTCCAACAAGACTTTCAGGAGATTCCATTCAACGTAACCTTCTCCGGTACGTTGCAGGAGTTCGGCCGCCCGGCAACTCAGGTTGCCAGCACGACGGTGGGCTCGAACGCCGAAATCTTTCCGGTGATCTTTGCCAACACCGGAAACAATATGTTCCAAACCAAGTTCGTTAATCCTTATGAGCAGAAATGGAATTTCGGCGTGCAGCGAGAGCTGGGCCGGCAGTTCCTGCTCGAAGTGAACTATGTTGGCGGTCATGGGGTAAACGAGTTGCGCACAATCGACGGGCAACTCACCAGCATCGCGCGCTGCAATGCTGCTCCGACTGCCCCCTGTGGCGGAACGATCAGCACCAGCGGCGGCACCAATCTTTTCAACGGCCGCTTTAACGATGCGTTCTTCCAAACAGCGACCACACTGTCAGTGGGTTTCTCGACTTACAACTCGCTGCAGGCCACGGTTACCAAGACGCTCAGGAACAAGCGATGGGGCGGCGGCCAACTGCAGGGCGTTTACACCTGGAGTCACTCAATCGACAACTCAGCGGACCCGCTGGTCGCAAATGCCGGCGAGCGCAACTTTCCCCGCGACTCGTCCGGCTTTGCCGGCGGCTTTAACACACCAGAGCGCGGCAATTCTGGTTTCGATGTGCGACACCGCTTTGTCTTTAACTTCATCTACGAAGTGCCGCTGCGGTTCGACAACCGGCAACTGGATCGCTTCCTCGGCAATTGGGAGTTGACGGGTATTTGGAATGTACAGACGGGATCGCCGTTCAGTGTCTTTGGCGGTAATGATAGTGCCGGCACTGGCCTCAGTCAGCGCGCTGACTTTGCTTCGTCCGGCAACCCGCTGAACCAGACGCCGACAACCGGACAGAGTCCACGTACGCAAACCGGTCCGGGCCGAGACATGTTCGCCAATCCCTGCCCGCTTGACGCTACCAACTATGCCACTTGCACCGGAGGACATACTCCGCGCCAGGGCACCGTGCCGCGCAATGCTTTTGTGGGCCCGGGTTTCAACAAAGCTGATTTCTCGGTCATCAAACGATTTCCGATCACTGAGAAATACAAGCTGAGGATTCAAGCAGATTTCTTCAATGCCTTCAATCGAGTTAACCTGGGCACCCCGGTTACCACCATCAATAGTTTTAACTTTGGCCAGTCGACGTTTACGGTGGCGACACCTCGCGTCATTCAATTCGCGGCGCGAGTTGATTTCTAGTTCGCGTGCAAAATGGCCGGCAGCAGTCGGGCGTTGCTTCTCCAGGAAGCAGCGCCCGATTTTTGTAGCGCAAACCGTTAGTTTGCGACGAGTGAGCGGCACTCAACCCGGCGCGCAAGCCCGGGGTCCCCAGCCGAGCAGCTCGGCTGGGGTGGTCTTACAGCTTGCGTTACAACTCAAGTTTACCCTCGCTCGGTTGCGGTTTTGATCTTTACGTGAATTAGCAGAGAATGGTCGGCGCTGAAAGCCCTCTTTTCTTAACAGCGCTTCGTCAATGAAATTCGTATTCTCCAGACTGTTCTATCTCTTGCTCGGCGGCGGCCTGGTGCTGCTGTCCCTTTCATGGAGCAATCCCTGGCTAAGCTGGGTGACGCTGGCTTATGACTTTCTTTTGCTGGTCACGGTGTTGGTCGATGCGCGCACCAGCAGGCTGCCGACCGGTGTCAGTGTCGTGCGAGAATTCGGCGGACGTTTCGCCGTGGGTGCGGAAACAGAAGTTCGCGTCCAGATTCAAAACCAGACTCCGCGCTCGATCTCAATCATCGTCAAGGATGAATACCCGCCCACGATGGCGCTCTTTGGTCTGCGTGAAGCACAGGTAGTCGTCGAAGCACAACATTCGGCAGCGCTCATCTACAAGCTCAAACCACCTCGCCGTGGTCGCTTCGAATTTGGCCGAATCGCTGTCCGCTATCTTTCCCGGCTCGGTTTGGTGTGGTGCGAAACCACAGCCGGCGAATCACAGTTCGTCAAGGTCTATCCCAACATGAGTCGCGCGCGCGAGGCGGAATTGAAAGCCCTGGGGGCGCGCGCTCTGGTGGCCCAGCACCGCAAGACTTCCTGGCGCGGTGAAGGCCGCGAATTCGAATCTTTGCGCGATTACGTGCGCGGCGACGAGTTGCGGCATATCTCGTGGACGGCCACGGCGCGGCGCGGAAAGTTGACCACTCGCCAATATCAGATCGAAAGAGATCAAAACATTTTGATCGCCCTCGATGCCGGGCGTCTGATGACCGCGCGCATTGAGAACGAGACCAAGCTGGATTCAGCCGTGCACGCGGCGCTGGCGTTGATGTCCGCGGCGGGCCGGGCCGGGGATAACGCGGGTCTGGTGGTGTTTGGCCGCCGCATCAAAGCCTTCCTGCCGCCCAACCGCGGACGCGATCAACTTGATTCAGCCCTGGAGGCTCTCTATCCGATCGAGCCCGAGATGATTGAACCTTCTTATGCTCGGGCTTTTGAATTCATTGCCGCCAACAGCAAGCGTCGTTCGCTGGTCGTGCTGCTGACTGATCTCGTCGATGAGGAGGGCTCCCGCGAGTTGCTTACGTCGTTGGGACTGTTGCGCCCGCGTCATCTGCCGCTGGTGGTGACTATCGCCGACCGCGATCTGAAAGCGGTCGTACGCGACGTACCCGTCAGCATGCGCGATCTGTTTACACAATCGGTTGCCGAAGAGATCATCCACCACCGCGAAGCGGCGCTCAGAATGGTTGAATCACAGGGGGGACTGGCGCTTGATGTAACTGCGGCCGCGTTGGCGCCGGCTTTGCTGGAAAAGTATTTGCAGGTGAAGGAAAGAGGATTGCTGTAGTGATCGGGTGTCAGGTGCCGGGTATCGGGTGTCAGGTGCCGGTATCGGTGTGTCGGGTGTCGAGTGTGCCAGTCGTAGAAGTCTTGGATTTGAAGTCTTGGATTTGAAATCTTGGATGTGAAATCTGGAATTTCGAATCTGAGATCTGAGATCGGAAACCAAAAGCCGCGAACCGGGAAACCAACATCCAACCCCAGACCATGACTGATTCTCAAGCAAAACCAAAACTAACTCGTCTCACTGAAATCCCTTCCCGCCAGCAATAAGTAAGAATACAGCGCCACTCCCGTGAGTGCGGCGATCCCGAATTTGATCAGCGGATTGATGTCCGCCGGCGAGATAAAACCCTCGATGATTCCGGCAACAACCAGCAGCGGAGTTATCCCCAGCATCAACAGGATCGCTTCCAGCCCGCGCTTCTTCAGTGCGTCACCACGAGACAGATCGCCAGGCATTAACATCGCCGTGCCAATCATCAGCCCGGCGCCTCCGGAGATGAAAATACACGACAATTCGATCACGCCATGACCGGCCATGAACGTAAGTAAGTCCGGCCCAAACCCGGCTCGAAAAGTAAGCGCCAGCACGGCGGCAATGTTCGCCCCGTTGAAAGCCATGTAGTACAGCGTGCCCACGCCGACCAGTGCTCCAAAAGCAAAGGCATAGAATGTCACCTGTATATTGTGTGTGAAAATGAAGCTGGCGCCCACCTGATTGGCCTCGTTGAGTTCCTCCCACCAATGCGTTTTCGTATCGATGGCCCGCTCACGAAAAACCGGAGAGACGCCGGCGAGCTCTGAGAATTCCGGATCATAGCGGGTGCCCAGAAAGCCGATCACGCCAAAGAGCATGAAGGCACTGAACGCGACGGCCGTATAACGCCAGGTGCGGCGAAATGTCTGCGGGAAGTCGCGAGCGAAAAACTTGAAAATCCGTTCGCCGCCCTGGGCGTCGGCGCGATAGATGCGGCCATGCGCGCGGATGACCAGACTGTTGAGATAATTGACCAAACGCGGATCGCGAGATTCGGCCCGAGCGATTGCCAGATCGGATGCGGTGCGCCGGTAAATACGCCCCAGCTCGCGCACTTCTTCACGATGCAAACGGCGCAGGGAAGCGTGATCAAGCAAGCCCAGCAAATCTTCAAGCCGTTGCCAGTTGCTCTTACGCTCGTTGATGAAACGGTCTAACGGCATTTGATTCTTTCAACCTCGATCGTAACCAATCTGCAACCATTCAACAGACGCTAAGCCTGATATTAGTATGACTTGCTCTGAGAATGAAACCTTATCCGGGACTGTGGGTAGTGCTCTAATTTGTAACGCAAACTGTTAGTTTGCGATGAATGGATGGCATTCAACCGGCGCGCAAACTAACAGTTTGCGTTACGAGACGTGCGAAACCTTGAGTCTTTTGCCGTGGGCGCGATCTTCAAACTGCCTCGGTACCCCGTGATCATTGTCCTTGTGAAAACGTGACTGCCTGTGTTAACGTCGCCGCAATTCAAGCAGGTTTTGCTTTTTCTGGTTGTTTTTAATCCAGGCGGCCCTAAGTTTTTACTCCCACACTAATCGAGCCACGCAGCGGAAATTATTTATCTTTCTGTTCGGAGATTAACGCATGCTCCAGACAACACCGAAGCTTAAAGAAGATCTGGACAGTCGCGTTGCGCCGGCGTCCAGGGCCTTGCCTCTTGCCAAGAGGGAGGTTAACCCGGGCCACGGGTTAGGGGCGCAAAAACTAATGAATGCCGTACCGGCGCCGCAACGCAATTCGAACCCGCCTACGTCCACTGATGCCAGAGCCACTGATGGGCGGCAGCAGCAGACAAGAGTTCCGGTGATTCTCGGCGAAGCGACTTTTCGCGGCATGATTGCCGTCGACGGAATGATCAGCGGCCAACCCGGGACCAGCGGCGGCTCTTTTAGTTTCAGGCAGCACACCAGAACTTTTTTCGGCACCGACCCCGAGTTGACCGGCGAGATCACTTTTGTCGATATGATTCGCGTGAACGGCCATATCGCCGGCAGTGTGCACTCTCAAAAGGGAACGCTGATTGTTGATATCGCGGCCCGCGTTGATGCCAGCGTGGATGTAGCGATCGCGGTCATCGCGGGAACCGTTACCGGCGACATCGTCGCTCACCAGCGCGTCGAACTGGCGCCGTCAGCCAAGATTTACGGAAACATCTGGACGCGTTCGTTGTCGATTCAAAGCGGCGCGATCTTCGAAGGCGAGTGCCAGATGCTCGAGGACAAAAAAGCGTAGCCGGTATCTTAACCCGCCGCCGGTGTTCTTCCTGAGAAGGGGCTCGAGAAGTAAACAAGATAGATGGGGAATGACTCCAACCTGCTTCGCGCGGATATCGACGAGCCTGTAAACGGCGCGCAGCACGAAAGCCATTTTATCGACACCAAAGTTCAGTTCGAGGTCTGGCTGGATGGGCTGAAACCCGGTCCTCTGCAGGTAAATCACCAGCCTCCGGATTTCATCGTTGAGTGCAACACTGCATCAAATTGTGAGATTCAGTTCGCCGGTGTCTTGTACCTCGAAGGATTTCTGGGCGGAGACATTCGTTCATGCGGTGGTACGCTGGTCACCGGCCCGGGAATCATCAATGGCAATATCGAAGTGGGAACGGCAATCATTGGCAGCTACGGAAATGTTAACCTCATCGCCACTGAGCGCGTGCTCCTGCGAGGCAACGTGATCGTCGAAGGCAACATTCGTTCGAGCTCTCTCTCGATCAAAGAGGGCACTTACTTTGACGGCAGTTGCAGCTTACTGGAGACCCTGACGAAAGATCCTGAGGCTCCCCATTTGCTCGCGAGTGAAGCCGTCACCGGCATGCTGACGTTGGGAGTGGCGGCCGATTGAATAGTGTCACAGAGTGGTTTTCCGCACCGGGTCCCGTGCACCGGCGAGATTAAATCTTGCTTAAGCCTCTGGACATGAGCGGGTGGGCGGGTCTATTATTTGTCCCCCCTTCGATAACGAGGGGTCGCCACACGAGCTGGCTGATAAGGCCGGCTGAGTTCCATTACAATGCGCGTCGTTTTGCTTGCTCCGGCCCGGTAGGTATCGGTTAAGCCAAGGGGTCGCGCCATCACCATCTAGATACGGAGGTTTACCTATGCTGAGGATCGGAAAGAACGCCAACGAAAACGAACAACCGGAGAAGCAGGATACGCACGCCACTGCTCCGCGCCCACCGTCGTACCAGCCGGTGGAAATTCCGCCCAGACCTTTAGATACTGCCGGCTCCTCTCGGGCATTGACCGAGAGCGAATCACTGGCGCGCGACATCAAGGAAGGGACTCTTAGTGGCTTCGTCGGCAGCGGCACGGCCTTTACGGGTGAGGCGACCTTCAAGGCGATGATGCGTATCGACGGGCAGTTGTCGGGTCGCATCAGCTCGAGCAGCGGCACGTTGGTGATCGGAACCAATGGCAAGGTCGATGCGAATATTGAAGTCGCGGTGGCCACGGTTCACGGAACTGTTAACGGCGACATCATCGCCACTCAGCGATTGGAACTCGGTCGTTCCGCCAAGGTGAACGGGAACATTCAGGCGCCGTCACTAATTATTGAGCAAGGCGCGGTCTTCGAAGGTAGCTGCAAGATGACCCAAGTGGTTGCCGCCGCTGAGAAGAAAGCCGCTTACAAGGCGCACGAGGATCAGGTGCTCGATACCACCAAGATGAAATCAGTGAGTGCCGGCAACTCCGCTAAGCCAGCAGACATTACCAGCATTTCAGAAATAGCCAGCTAACCTCCGACGTTCAGCTTTAACCAGAAAGGCGCTTCGTTCATTTTGTGCGAAGCGCCTTTTGCTGCATAACGCAAGCTGTTAGTTTGCGCTGATGGCAAGCGAATCCACAGAAATTGAAACGCAAAGTTATTCATTCAAGAGCTGGACCCTAAGTCTTGACACAGCCTCTCGGGAAAGGGCTATTAACTTTCGCAAGCTTGACACAGACCGCGTCTCTCGCCGATACATTGTATTGAATCGTCTCCCCGGGGAATTTGTCCGTCAGCAACGTTCCGACGCGTCTGATCCAATGACTGCTAAAAACCTAAGTACGCTTCAACCCCCACACTGGAACTCTGTTATTCGTCTTATCCTGCGATCGTCTCTGTGTCTGGTTATCTCATCGACCATCGTTTGCGGACAAGCCAAACCAAAGCCGGCCAAATCATCAGCGGCAATTCCCGCGACGACGATGCTGCGGATTGTCCAGGCCGAAGACCAGCGGCGCTGGGATTCAGATTTGGAGACCCTGCTGGCTGACAAAGACGCCGCAATTCGCCGGCGAGCGGCGTTGGCGGCGGGCAGAATCGGCGATGAACGCGCCGTGGCCTCGCTCGCTCCACTGTTGGAAAAAGACAGCGACGATGCGGTACGCGCGATGGCGGCATTTGCCCTCGGGGAGATCGAATCGGCGAAGGGAGCAGACGCGTTGTTGGCCGAGTTGCAGCAAAGGCGAGAGCCGGCGGTCCGAGCGCGAGCCGTCGAAGCCCTGGGAAAGATCGTCGCCGCCTTGCCGAAGTCCGAAGAGGCGCAGGCACAGCCGTGGCGTGCCGCGATTCTGGGCGTGTTGGAGTTTGAGGCCGGTCGACGTTCGGCGCCTGATGAGGAAGTGATCCTCCTGGGCTTGACCGCAGTGCTGCGAGCGAGACCTGAAAATGCCGGTAAAGTGACCGCGCGCTTTCTCGGATACTCGAACGCGCGCATCCGAGCCACCGCGGCAAACACACTCGCTCGTTTGAAACTCAACGACGGAAATCATGAGTTGCGCAAACTGCTGACGGATGATCCTGATCCCGTCGTTCGTGCGAATGCGGTGCGGGTGCTGGGAGTTACGGAAGAGAAATCGGCTCGAGATTTATTAGTCGATCGCGCTCTTAAGGATACGGACGGGCGTGTGCGCGTCAGTGCCATTCGCGCCCTCGGCTCACTGAAAGATCCGCAAGCCGCGGACGCGCTGCTGCGTCGTGGCCAGGAACTCTACACCGCCTATCGTCTGCGGAGACCGAAGTATCCAAATCAGCCGATTTTTGTTAATGAAATCCTCGAAATTGCCAATGTGCTCGGGCGCCTGTTGGCGGGCACGAACGATGAAAAAGCAACTGATTGGCTGCGTCAGTTGGGCCGTGCTGCGCCGGAGGTCAATATCGCCTTTGCCAGAGTCGCGCCCGCCGCTTACGTCGACGAGACGACAGATTCCGCGGCTGACCCTCCAGTAGCCCCTCTGGATGTAGTTTACCGAGGATCGGCATTAGCCCAGGGATGGGCGGAACTGGCCTCGCATCCGCAGGCGCTGACCAAGGGGCGGGCCGGCCTGGCTCTCCGGCAGGGTATTTGTACTCCGGAAGTGGATGGACCAGAATGTGTCCGCGCCGAAAAGAAAGCCTTGCCCGATTTCCTGCGTGCCTACGCTGCGTTCAAGCCCAACGATATCGACGCTGTGCTGCGCAAGCAGTTGTCCGATTCGGACGTGATCGTTCGGGCCACAGCCGCCGAACTTTTGGCCGACGTGAAGCCCACTGAGAAGAGCTCGCGTGCTCTGGACGCGGCGTTGCGATTGGAGTTGCCCAGACTCGATAAGGCAGAGCTGAACGATGCGGCGATTGCGATGCTTGAAGCTCTGGCAAAAGAAAAACAAGCGGCGGCCAATGAGACAATCAAGATCGCGCTGAATGCTTCAGATTATCTGGTGCGAAAGCGAGCGATCGCTTTGCTGAAAGAGAATGGCGCCGGCGATTTCTCCAGCCGGTTGGGCACAATAAAATTACGCAATCAGACGGTCGACTATCAGCGCGCGCTCGGTAGGATCGGCAAGCCGGTACGCGCGAAGGTGAATACGAGCAAAGGTTCATTTGTGATCGAACTGCTGCCCGATGAAGCGCCGCTGACGGTTGACAACTTTGTGACGCTGGCTGGAAAAGGGTTTTTCAAAGGGATTCTTATCCATCGCGTGGTGCCTAACTTTGTGATTCAGGCCGGCGATCCCCGCGGTGATGGAAACGGCGGACCGGGCTATCAAATTCGCTGCGAGATAAACGAGGCGCCCTTTGAGCGTGGCGCTGTGGGGATGGCGCTTTCCGGTAAAGACACCGGCGGCTCGCAGTGGTTTGTCACGCATTCGCCACAGCCGCATCTTGATGGCGGCTACACCGTTTTTGGGCGCGTAACCTCAGGCATGGAGGTCGTGGACAGCATTGTGCGCGGTGACGTCATTCGTTCGGTAACCATTGTCGAAGGCGCACCACTGCGCCGGCATAAGTAGCACAGACTTTAGTCTGTGTAGCATAGACTTTCGTCTGTGATCAGTAGCATAGACTTTAGTCTGTGATATCGTGCGCCGGAAGATCAGGAAGTGCGCGGTAGTGAGTGCGGAAACCATTCACCGCCGAGGCAGAGAACGCTGAGGACGCGCGGAGAATTCAAGTTGAGCCACTACCAAGTGAGCTGCTCCCTTGAAAGATGGACCAATATGTTTGCAGAAGCAACTGAGCCAGAAAGCAGCGCCGGCGCCACGCGAATTTCGTCGTGCCGGAGCGCAAGGTATCGAACGTCCTCGCGGCTACGGACTATTCGATCGATCCGGACCCTGGCATTGCCCTCAATCGGCTTGCTGATGCTGGCCACGCCGGCTAATCATTGCGTTGGACAGACTCCTGCCAGGCAGGCTCAGGCTTCACGAACTGCCTCCGAAAGACCACAATACAAGATCGATCTCGCTTTGGATTTCGATCATAGATCATACAAAGGCACCGAACTGGTGCACTGGACCAATCGCGGCGACCGCGCCGTATCCACCGTCTTCTTTCATTTGTATGCGAATGCTCGTTCTGATCAGCAACCGGCGCTTCGCGCTGCAAGCGAAACGCCTGTTGCCCTGGACGAACCGAGGATTGAAGTAACCGAAGTCAGATCCGCCACCACGGACACGCCCATTACCTTCCTGCTGGATGATCAGGCGACGATCTTGCGCGTCATCTTGCGCGAGCCCGTGGCTCCCGGCGCGGTTACCGATCTCAAGATCACTTTCAACGGATCGGTGCCGGAAATCGATCCGGAAGAAACCGGACTGGTAACTCACGTGATGAAGCAGGTCAGCGCGGCAATCAGAGGCGAACGCGAAGTGCGCCGGGCGCGCGACCTGAACTTTCGCTCTCGCGGGGTAATGTTGTTGGGGACCGCCTTCCCTCTTCTGGCAGTCCATGACGGCGATGAGTGGCGCCGCCGAGTCGAGCCCAGTATCGGCGATCTGATCTTTAGCGAATCCTCTAATTTTGAGGTCACGATTGCCGCAGCGCGGGGGCTCCCGGTCTTCGGTCCGGGGACAGAAGTTAAGAGCGGCGAAGATTCTCGAACCTTCAGTGCGACAACCTTGCGCGATTTTGCGATTCTCGCCGGTCCGGGATTGCGCGCTGAGCAACGCGCGGTGGGAGATATGACCGTGCGCTCCATCTTTCTGACGGAGCATGAAAGCGTGGGCCAGCGTGTTTTGGCCAATGCCGCCGCTGCGGCGCGAGTCTATCAGACTCGCTTTGGCCCATTGCCCTTCAA
>Ga0179594_10000093_pt1 | contig 30586 bp, 20 predicted proteins | sample CZOMad1_1_08_16f_FD_148625 | JGI IMG/M metagenome (GOLD analysis project Ga0179594, IMG submission 148625) | Vadose zone soil fungal communities from Angelo Coast Range Reserve, California, USA - CZOMad1_1_08_16fungal (Illumina Assembly) | ecosystem: Environmental > Terrestrial > Soil > Vadose...
AGTTGGTCCCGCAATATCTTGAGCGCCTCAAACAAGATGCCACTTGCCTGAATCTTTACTTGAATACTCAGCTTCGCTTCGAGGGAACTGCCTATCATTTTGTCAATTCGAGCTTTTTCGAGTTTGGCCAAAACGATGTCTCTCAGATTGAATATCCATTCCCAAGCGAATTTATTGATCTTCTCAACGGGCTCTCTCGATGAAGGCAGGTTCGCAATGTGCACCGATGGCAGTCGAGCTTCAGCCCCATTTATTGGCAGGTTCTCCCAGATCTCATCTGCCGTAAACACCAGGATTGGCGCCAGCATCCGAGCCAGCGCGTCGCCGATTCGATAAAGGGCAGTTTGCGCTGAGCGGCGCGCCTGATTGCGCGGGGCAAACGTGTAAAGCCGATCCTTGATGATGTCGAAATAGCGCGCGGACAACGTCACGGTGCAGAAGTTGTACAGCGTGTGATAGACCGTGTGAAACTCGTAAGCGTTGTAGGCCGTGCGTACTTTTTGTATTACGTCATCCAGCGCTGAAAGAGCCCACCGATCGATCTCCAGCAGTTCGTCGTCGGCAACTGCATCGCGCGCGGGATCAAAGCCGTGCAGATTTCCCAGCGCAAACCTCGCAGTGTTACGCAACTTCCGATAACCATCGGTCACCCGCTGCAGAATTTCATCTGAGCAACGCATGTCTTCGAAGTAATCGGATGACGCGCACCAGAGCCGGATGATTTCCGCGCCGGAGTTCTTGATCACCTCGTCGGGCGCCACCGCATTGCCGGTTGACTTGTGCATCGCCTTGCCTTGCGCATCGACTGTCCAGCCGTGCGTCAGGACCGTTTTGTATGGCGCGCGATCATGGACCGCCAGTCCGACCATCAATGACGAGTTGAACCAGCCGCGAAACTGATCGCCGCCTTCGATATAAACATCCGCGGGCCAGCGCAGCTCAGCGCGGTTTTCCAAAACCGCTATCGACGAGACGCCGCTGTCAAACCAGACATCCAGAATATCGCTTTCTCTGGTCCATTCAGTACCGCCGCACTTCCGGCACTTATAGCCCTCGGGCAGTAGCTCGCTCGCCTCTCGCGTGTACCACGCGTCGGCTGATTCTTTCTCAAAAACATCGGCGACCCGATTGATGATCGAAGGGTCCGCCACGGCTTCGGTACAACTCGCGCAATAGAAAACAGGGATCGGCACGCCCCAGGTCCGCTGGCGCGAGACGCACCAGTCCGGCCGTCCCTTGAACATGTTGCGCATGCGATCGACGCCCCAGGCGGGGATCCATTGGACGCGCTCGATCTCATCCAAAGCCGCCGCGCGCAACGACCGGCCTTCAGCGCCCTCGACAAAGTTCTCCGTGAAGTTACTGCGATCGCGGCCGTCGTCATCCTGTTCGACCACTGCACCCCGCGCGCGATCCATCGAGATGAACCACTGCGGCGTGGCGCGAAAAATCACCGGATTCTTGCAGCGCCAGCAGTGCGGATAGCGGTGGTTGTAGTTCTCGGAAAAGAGCAGCGAGCCGTGCTGACGCATGAAATCGACGATCTTCGCATTGGCCTCGAACACCTGCTGACCGGCGAAATGTTCGACTTCGGGAGTGAACCGTCCGGAGTTATCGACCGGGCAATAGATCTCCAACCCATACCGTTTGCCGATCACAAAGTCGTCGTGCCCGTGACCCGGCGCGGTGTGCACGCAGCCGGTGCCGGCTTTGCTGTTCGCGCCCTTCTCGCGTGCGTCTTTCACGTCGAGTTCTGTTTCCGCGTCGGCCTCACCGCCCAGCGTCACATGTTCGCCGACCATCAACAGCGAGGTTCGATCAAGCCAGGCATGACGACATTCCAGCCGGTCGAGCCTGGCGCCGGGAAAGCGGGCCAGCACCGTTAGAGGCGCTCGGTTGCCATCTGCGTCAGGCTGGCCCAACTCGCATTTTGCCGCGACTGCTTCGAGCAGTTCGCTGGCTACCACATAAACTTGATCGCCGTGCTCAAACGCTGAGTATTCGAAGTCGGGATGAACCGCTACTCCCAAGTTCGCAGGCAAAGTCCACGGCGTGGTGGTCCAGATGAGCACGAATACGGTGCGCCCGGCCAGCGCCGGATCGATCGCCGCCGGATCGCTTTGCAGGGGAAACTTGACGTAGACCGACGGGCTCGTGTGTTGCTCGTACTCGACTTCGGCCTCGGCCAGCGCCGTCTGGTCGTGGATGCACCAGTAGACGGGACGCGCGCCCTTGTAGACGTAGCCGCGCTCGACGAAGCGGCCGAACTGGCGCGCGGTCTCGGCTTCGTAGTGGTTCGACATTGTCAGGTAGGGATTGGCCCACTCGCCGAGGATGCCCAGCCGTTGGAAGTCAGTCGTCTGACGCTTAAGTGCATTCGCAGCATGTTCGCGACACGCTCGGCGGAAGCTGAGCGGCGACATGTTGGCTTTCTTCGCACCCAGCTTGCGATCGACGAACAGTTCTATGGGCAAGCCGTGACAGTCATAACCGGGCACATACGGCGCGTCATAGCCCATCATGGTCCGCGACCTGACGATGAAGTCTTTGAGAATCTTGTTCATCGCCGTGCCCAGGTGAATGTCGGCGTTAGCGTAGGGTGGGCCGTCATGCAGAATGAACTTCTCGGCGCCGGCGCGCGACTGCTGAATCTGCTTGTAGAGATCCGCAGCCGCCCACTTCTTCAGGCGCGCGGGCTCGCTCTGCGTCAGATTGGCTTTTTGCGCAAAGCCCGTCTTGGGCAGATTGATTGTTTTCTTGAGATCGAGGGTGGTTTCAGTAGTCATATCAGTCATCTTTTAGAAATCAGAATAGTAGCAGTAGAGCATTGTCAGTACCACCGGCGCTGGATGTCCGACAAACTTTAGTTTGTCGTTGGCTCACGACCGGAACGTTCTACCGACAACGCGACAAACTGAAGTTTGTCGGACACCGGCCGCAGAACACGCGCAGCCAAGCAAAAACCCGAACCATGCGTCTCAAAGGAGCGAATGGTTCGGGTCTTTTCAAAGCCCTGATGTTATCGAGCACTAACCGATGAACATCTCATCCTCTCCGTAAATTTGATTGACGGGCTTCGGCGTGGGCGCTATCAAAACTTCCAGGCCCCGGCGAAAACCCGACATAATCGCAGCCAGCTCTCGGGCCGGCTCGATTACTTTTGTCTGGATGAAATCCGTGGTCGTGATCACCTGATGATGTGTGCGATCGATGGTCTGGCTGACCAACTCCACTTTGTCACGGGCCTCGCCCGCAGTGTCGCTGACCAGTTCTTTCAACTCCGCCACTTCGCTCTTGATGATCGCCAACGAGTCTGAGAAGTGCATCGTCGCCGTTGAGATGTGACCAGCGACGGCGTTGAACTGCTCGGCAATCTGTTTACCCTGCACGGCGATCTGCTTACCTTCTTCGCTGACAACTGCCAGCCGCTCGAGCAGCGGCTCGAGCTTTTGCTCCAGTCGATTCACCGACTGTACGGCGCGACTGACGAAGACGGCCATGAAGATCATGGCCATCGCGATCACAAAAAACGAGGCCGCGATGATCACCATTATCCAGAACATAGGATCGTGTGTGTTCATTGCCGATTACTGATTTCCGACAAACTTCAGTTTCTCGTTTGCACCGGTAGCAGCGACCTGGTTGCGAACCGACGACAAACTAAAGTTTGTCGGACAAGATCAGGGTTAGTTCGCTTTTTCTTCGTAGTTGGGCGCCGCGTCGAGCCGGCCAGACATCTCGGTCTTGCGCTTTTCTTCCTGATACGCTTTCTTGCCGGCTTCAATTGCTGCCGACACGGTGCCGGTCTGGCGAGCCGCTGCTTCACGTGCGGTCTGCGCCACCTCGCCCACCTTCTCGGCCGCTGTGGCATAAAGCTCAGTGGCGCGGTCGCGGGTCGATTCATAGTACTCACCGGCGCGTTGGCCCAACTCCTGCGCCGCCTCACGCGATTTGTCGATGCCTTTGCGAGTTGCGTCGGCAATGTCGCCGCGCAATTCGTGGCCTGACTTGGGCGCAAACAGCAAAGCGAGAATTGCGCCGATGCCACCACCAATCAATAAGTAGGTGAGGCGAGTCGAAATGTTGTCACTATCGTTTCCCATACCGGGATCCTTTCTGCAAAAGCGAAGTACATCTTCGCCGGGTGTTTAGACGAGGGGTATGTTTCAGAATTGGAATATAACAAATGCCCACAGCAGGTGCAACAAACGCACCTTTTGGGCAATTACATACTTCAGTGACCATGATGTCAGTACCGCCCGCTACCGCAGGCGGTACTGACCTAATGATCAGTGAAAGCCGTTGAAACGGCTAACCACAGCCGGAAGTCAGTTGATCACCGGGCTGAAGCCACGGTGTGAATGAAAGACCAACTGAACCAGTACCACCTTTTCGTATGGGGCAGTTTTGTCATCAGGGAAACTTCTTCAACTCAGCGCACGCCGCTCCAACGTTGGTTGCGCTACAATCTGTTTCATGTTCGTGCTTAAAGTTCGATCTCGCCAGCGTGAAGAGCTGGTGGAATTTACCGACCAGGTCCAGGCAAAGTTGAAAGAGTCCGGTGCGACGGACGGCATCGTCGTCCTTTACGTGCAACACACGACGGCGGGCCTGACCATCAATGAAAACGCCGACCCGGACGTGCCGCGCGATATGTTGCATGCCCTGCGCACGCTGATTCCGCAACACGGGATGGGCTTTCATCACGGCGAGCAGAACTCTGACGCGCACATCAAGGCGACGCTGGTTGGCTCATCCGTCACCGTTCCGTTCAAGGAAAGCAAACTGCTGCTGGGCCGCTGGCAGGGAATATTTCTGTGCGAGTTTGATGGTGGCCGCGAGCGTCAGGTGATCATGGTGTTGCGGTGAGGTGCTTTGAACACCGAAGGTGTTTGCCAGTCTCCGCGCGTCCTCGGCGTTCTCTGCGCCTCGGCGGTGAGTGGTTTCCGCACCCTTTTTTCACCGCGGAGGCGCAGAGAACGCCGAGGTCACGCGGAGAAAAACCAAACTGAGCCATTACCCGCGGGACCGTTTTCTTGACACACATTCGCCCGCAGTCTACATTCCTCCTACATCCCCCGAAACGCTTTCTGGCTCGCAAACGCCGCTCTTTGCTGACCGCAAACTTCGCCCTGTGATTAAGAACAACCGCGCGATGATCGCCTGGTTTCCCTTTGGCGCGATCACGGAAGAGGAGAATCCCCAATGCCGGTCCGACTTACCCCACGGAATCACAAGCGCTTCATCATCATTCCAGCCATGGCGATGTCGCTGCTGATCGCAGGCTCGTACGCCTCGCATGAATTCCGCAAATTGATCGAACCGACGGCCTATGCGGCAACCTTCACCGTGACTACCGCTGACGATCACGACGACGGCACGTGCAACGCTGATTGCACATTGCGAGAAGCAATCAACGCCGCCAACGCGAGCGCGGGCGCGGATATGATCACCTTTAACATTTCTCCGGCGACGCTCCCGGCGACCAGGATCAATTTGACCTCGGCCCTGCCGACGATCAATTCAACCATCAACATCGACGCGACTACGCAGCCCGGATTTGCCGGGAAGCCGATCATTGAACTGAATGGAGCGGGCGCGGGCGCGACGGTCACCGGGCTTGCCTTCAATGGCGCCAACAGCAGCGTGAGCGGACTGATTATCAACCGGTTCAGCGGCTATGGAATCAACGTCGACTCTTTCAACGGCGTAACTATCACAGGGAACTATATCGGCACCAATGCCAACGGCACGGCGGCTTTAGGCAACGGCGCCGGCGGGATCAGAGTAAACATCGGGGGCACGACCATCGGAGGCACAACTGCTGCAGCGCGCAACGTTATTTCGGGCAATGTCGGAAACGGTATCGATATCGTCTCGGGCTCTTCAACCGTTCAGGGTAACTTCATCGGCACGAACGGCGGCGGCGTGGGGGCGATTGCGAACACTGGCGCGGGTATAAAGATCAACGGAGCAGGCGGCAATACTATCGGTGGCGTTAGCGTGGGAGCGCGCAACGTCGTCTCCGGCAACGGCGCGGAAGGCATTCTAATTAACCTCTCGCCGCTGGCTGATACGATCCAGGGAAACTTCATTGGCACGAACGCAAGCGGTTCCGGCAGATTGGGCAACGGCAGCAATGGCATCTCGATTATCGGCTCCGACAACACGATCATTGGCGGCATTGCGGCGGGCGCCGGGAATCTGCTCTCAGGCAACGTGGGTGCAAACTCATACGGCATTCGCACCCAGACTTCTTCGAATACTCAAATACAGGGCAATCTGATCGGCACAGATGCCGCTGGTAATGCCAGAATTCAAAACGATGCCGGCGGTATCCTGCTGCTGGGTGGAACAAACATCACCATCGGCGGAACGACCGCGGGCGCGCGCAACCTGATCTCCGGAAACAGTGGTGGTGGCATTCTGATTCTGTCGGATGGGACGTTGGTCCGAGGGAATTACATCGGCACCAACGCCGCCGGCACCACTGCTCTGGGAAATGGATCGGAAGGCATTCTGCTCAACGGCGGCGACAACGCCACGATCGGCGGCGCCAGCGCGGGCGCAGGAAATCTGATTTCGGGCAACAACGACGGCGGCATCATTATCGCGAACGCAGCCGACAACAACCTGGTCCAGGGTAACTTTATCGGCACCGACGCCGCCGGCACGGGTGCGCTCGGTAACGGGGGCGGATCAGTCGGTGTGGGAATCGAAAATATTTGCATCAACAACACGATTGGCGGCACGGCCGCTGGCGCCGGTAACATCATTGGCTTTAACGATGGTGGCGGAGTCGCCATTCTCGACGGCAGCAAGAACGCCATTCTCGGCAACTCAATTTTCTCCAACCGGTTCGGGATAGATCTATATCCTGGCGAAGTTACACCGAACGACGGTTGCGACACGGATAACGGCGCCAACAACCTGCAGAACTTTCCCGTGATCAATTCAGCGACCGCCGGCCTCACGAACACGACCATTGCCGGTACCTTGAATAGCACAGCGAGTACCAGCTTTCGAGTTGAGTTTTTTTCCAGTCCCGATTGCAGTTCGCTGGGAAACGGCGAGGGCAAAACGTTTCTCGGATTCCAAAACGTAACGACGGACGGTTCGTGCAACGCCAACATAAATGTCGTAGTAGCGAACTCTTCGGTGGTCGGCTCGATCATCACCGCGACTGCTACCGACCCGAACAACAACACCTCAGAGTTCTCAGCCTGCACTTTGAGGAAGACTACGAACGCCGTGTTTCAGTTCAGCGCGGCGAATTACAATGCCGGCGAGGCGGATGGCAGCGTGATCGTCACCGTCAATCGAACAGTTGATACCGGGGCCGTTTCTTTGGTTGATTTCACTACCGGCAATAACCAGTACCGGCCCTGCAGACCCGGCGATCCACAAAACATCGCGGGGCAGGCGACGCAGAATTGCGACTTTATTCGCAACCAGGGCACGTTAACTTTCAATCCCGGAGATACCAGCAAGACGTTCATTGTGCTGATCAATGAAGACTCTTATTTCGAAGGAGCTGAAACCTTCCCGATGACGCTCAGCAATCCGGACGGCGGCATGGTGGGGGCTATCGGCGCCGCTACGGTGACCATCGCCGACAACGACACGGCGCTCGCGACTGTACCCGCGCCGTTCCGATTTGCCGCGGCGCTCAACGGGGCGCAGGAAACGCCGGCGAACAATTCGAACGGCTTTGGCACCGGGTTGGTGTTGTTGAGTCAGGATCAACTTTCCGAGAAAGCCGGTCTGCAGTGGTTCAGCCTGAGCAGCAGTCAAACCGTGCAGCACATTCACGGAGCGGCTGCACCGGGAGTGGCGGCGCCGATTCTTTTCACTTTGCCCAACGGCACTCCGGTGACCAACTTTCAGATCAATGGCGTGACCGCGCAGCAGGTCTCGGACCTGAAGGCGGGCTTGCACTACATGAACACGCACAGCAACAACTTCCCGAACGGAGAGATTCGCGGGCAACTGTTGTGGAACCCAACTTTGGAGGAGAACCATTTTGTCACCCAGCACTACTTTGATTTTCTGCAGCGCGGACCCGACCCCGGAGGCTTTAATTTCTGGACCGGGTTGATCATTCCATGCGCGGCGGATGTGCAGTGCTTCCACAATCAGACGATCGCCGTCTCGAATGCTTTCTTCTATGAGTTGGAGTATCAACAGACAGGAGCCTATGCTTACCGGCTCTTCCGCGCAGCCTTTGGGAACCTGCAACCACAGCCTAATCCGGACGGCTCAAATCCAGCGGAAGCCAACAAGATTCCGTCATACGACGCCTATGCCGCGTTGCGCGCACGCGTCGTGGGAGGCGCGAATTTAACAGCCGGCCAGCAGGACGCGGCTAAGGTATTCGTGAACTCGCCGCAGTTTCTGGCTAAGTATCCGGCGAATCAGACTCTGGATCAGTTTGTCGATGCGGTGCTCGGTACCATCCTCAACGATCTCGGCGTGGACCTGACTTCAAAGCGTCAGTCGCTGATCAACGTCGGCAGTCGCGCGGCAGTGATGTACCGGCTGGCGAACGATGACGCGCAGACCGGCAACGGCGGAGTCGACAACCGCCTGTTAATCGACGCCGAGTACAATCGCGCGTTTGTGGTCACACAGTATTTTGGTTATCTGCGACGCGATGGAGATATCGGCGGGATCTTGTTCTGGCTGGGCCAGGTCAACAGTGCGCCACTGCGCGACACGTCCAAGCAGAATGCAATGGTCTGTTCGTTCATTACTTCGGGTGAGTACCAACTGCGCTTCGGGCCCAGCATACCGCGCACCAACAAAGAGTGCCCGCAATAGGAACTGTCAGAACCGCCTGCGGTAGCGGGCGGTTATAGTTGGAAAAGAAGAGGGATCGAGTGCTCTCTTCGACAATTGTTCGCTGAGTCAGTTGAACCACCCGCTACCGCAGGTGGTTCTGACGATTCCCTAGTACGCTGCCGCCGCCAACTCACCCAGCATCTGACCCACCAGGCGCTTGACCTCTGACGACTCTGTACTCACGGAAACGTTATTCACATACAACGCGAACACCAGGTGCTCGCCGCTGCGCGTGGTCATGTAGCCGGCCAGACCCTTGGCCGTTACCAGCAGCTTGCGATTGAGCCGATCGTAAGTGCCAAAGGTGCCGGTCTTCGCGTGCACTTGTCCGGCTGCCGGCGACGCGGGCTGGATGTCGAACAGGGTACCGTCGCGGCCCAGCACCGGCAGCGCATCATAGAACGTCTGAAAATCCTTTTGCTTCGACATGTAGATCAGGTAGCTGACCATAAACTCGGGCGAGAAGTGAGCATCGCCACCCGCTCCATCACCCTGCGCCGCGCCGCTCAGATCCAGCCCCGCCCGTTCGAGAAAATCGTGCTCGAGATCAAAGCCGTTACGATCGGGTTCTTTGGCGAGGGTCGCGGCCAGAATCAGCGGCGTCATGCTGGCGTGCAGGTTCTGGCTAACCTTTAAGGTGACTTTGACCTCTTCTTTCAGCGGTGGTGAAACGTGCTCTGCGACCAGTTGTTCCGGCGTGTAAGAGGCCTTCAGCGCTTTGAAATCATGTTGCTGGCCCACCGGCTCGACTTCAACGGCCACGCCTTTCTCGCGCAGTGCTTCGACGAAAACCGTTTGCGCAAAGCGGCTGGGTTCGGGCACTGCGTAGCTGTAAAGGATCGGAGCCTTGCCCGCTGGAAAACTGCCGTTGATGGTGACGGTGTAGCTGCCGTTAGGATTTTTCACTTCGGTGGACAAGCTGATCCCGGGCTTCACATCAGATCTGGCCGTCGTCGCCTTGTTGATGATCGTCACATACGAAGTTGCCGGCGATTGTTTGAAAACCACGGGCGCGCCAACTTCCGTTCCCGGACCAACGGTGACGTCGATCAGATTATCGTTTACCACCACGGGTGAGATAACCACGCCAGTGCCCAGTTCGCGAGCCCCTTCCGGAAACAGACTGATGTCGATGATCACATGCCCGCGAATTCGCTTGATGCCGCGGTCGGCCGTTGCCTGGGCCAGCCGGCGAATAACCAGCAGTGGATCACCGGGGACCGCGCGCGTACTGGGATCGCCATCGTAAGAGTGATCTTCGTTTTCAAAGGCGAGTGTGCCGTCGCTATTGATGCGGCCCGAAAGATTTGGATCGCCGCTGGCTACGAGCACCAGATCGCCATTCAGAGTCCCGTCAGCGGCAATTGGTCCGGTGCGATAGACGCGCGTGTGAAAGCGAAAGTCTCCGCCCAGCAGTTCGAGCGCCGTTCCTTCGGTGAGCAGTTTGGTGGTTGAGGCAGGCGTGAAGAGTTTCTCGGCATTCAGCTTGTAGATCACTTTGCCGGTGTCGAGCGAGTAGAATTCGATGCCGAAAAAGGCGTGGCGAAACTCCGGGCGATCGATGATGGTCTGAATGCGATCGGCCAGCGAGGCCGGCTGTTGACCGAGTGCCCCACTGGCAACAAAAGCGAGCAGCATGAAGAGCACTAGAGACTTACCGGCGAAACGATTCATTGAGTTTCCTCCGCAGTAGCATCGACTTTACAGCTTCTCGTTACATCTAGCCGGGTGTCGAACAGGTCAGTACCGCCTGCGGTAGCGGGGCGGGTGTCTTTCAAGCCATCACCCACCCGCTACCGCAGGTGGTACTGACCTGTCGATCCGCAGCACGCATTCATACTGGTGCTCTGCCGTCGAAAGTCTTAATGAGAGCTACCTAAAGTGCTATTGATAGAACCGTCCGTTCCACTTCAGGATCGTTCGCGTCATCTTGCCGCGTGGGGATTCTATTTTTCCCTCTTCATCCTCGTTGTAGATACTGAACGACGCCGCCAGTTTGCGGCCGCGGATGATGTTCAATTCGCTGGCCTCTTTCGGGAGATCGAGATCTTCCGGATCACTCAGCAATATATCCGACGAGATCTCGTTTGTCAGACCCTTCTCACTCTGAAAAAGTTTCTTCGGCGCGGCCTTGTTTGTTTTGTGATCGATCGCGAAGTAATAGTTGGTTGCCGACGGATGCAGCCCACCCGTCCACGTCGAGATCTCAATAATCTGTTGCCCCTGCAAATCGCCGAAGGCCAAACGAAGCGGGTTGTCGGCGCGCGAAGAAAAACCATCGAGCACCTCCGTGACAAAAACCCTTCCGGCCGTTCGATAGAGCACAAAAGCATTTGAGCCACCGTAACCGGTGTAGTAGCAAGGGTCCGGCAGGAATGCCAGCCTCAGCGAGTGGTTGCCGAAGAGATCATAAGAATAGTCGCCGTCATTAATCTTTTCCTGCTCTTCCTGGTTCAGTACGCCGGCCTTGTGGTGCAACTCGCAGACATTCAAGTCGTCCACGCTAGCCTGCCACCAGGCAGCGCTCGCGAACGATTCGAGTTTGCGTTCGAGCGCCTTGATCGCTTTGATCCGGTTCGGCAGTTTCAAGACTTTCTGATCGTAATCGGCCAACTCGGCGTCACATTGGTATTTCAGTTTCGGCAGCGGCTTGAAAGCCGCGAGCACTGCCGACTTGCACGAGAGAAGTTTTGCTTTCTCTTGCGCGAGGGAACCAACCGAGGTACTGGCAATCGTTGCCAGCAACAAGACCATAACGGTGAACGTCAGTGGTTTTGATGGGTTCATGACCAGGCACTCCGACCGAAGAACTCTTTACGCCGAAGGCGTATGCCAATTTCAGCCCAGGGTTGCAACCCTGGGTTAGCTCATCCCATGGATTTCGAACCACGAAAGGGTTCGCTAGTGTAGTGTCTCTCAAATATCTTTTCTCAGGTATTGCGTTGGAAAGCCAATGAAAATGGGCCTCAGAAAGCTCGCTCACTGTAAAGGAAATTAAGAGACACTACACTAGGTTGGCAATAGTCGCATCATTTGTTCAACCCTTTCAGGGTTGAAACGACCAGCGTCTCACTTTAGGCCAGGGTTCCACCCTGGGCTGGAATTGGCATACGCCTTCGACGTAAAAACCGGGAATAATTGAATCCGTACTCGGACCAACTCCTTCACGACAACACGCTGGCAATCGCTTCTCGCCGCTGCTCAAAGCGTCTGCCAAAGCGTGTCACCGAGGCGCAGTACAAGGCCGCGAACAACAGCATCACTGCCAGGATCATCCACGAGACGTGATTGCCCTCTGCGTGCAGGAAATAGATCATCAGGATGCCCGGCAAACTGCCGAACACCACTCCGGCCATGACGTCGGCCAGCGCCCCGCCTGACGACGCAAAGCGAAAGAATTGCATTTTCATCGGATGGTTGATCGACATCCAATTGCCCCATGCCAGGTAAGCGCAGGCGAGCGCCAGCGCTTCGACAATTCCTAAGGTACTGGTTGCCGTCCCCAGCCGCCAGCCGGCGAGCATGATCAATGGCAGTACCTGACCCGTGATGACGATCAGATAAGCCAGGTTCTTGCTGAAGATGATCGATTTGCCACTCAAAGGCAGCAATGAATAGCGATCCAAACCCGCATGTGTATCGAGTCCGAAACTGTTAAAGGGCACCGCCGCGCCGAGCAAAAAAACAATGACGATAAAGGCCAGGTAAATTCCGCGCGTAGGAATCTCGGCCGTTACCAGATAGACGCAACCCGCCGCGGCCGCGAGCAATCCCAGGTAGACATCCAGCAGCCGGCGAAAGTAGCGGAAGTCTTTTGCCAGCAGTCCGCCGAGTCTGCCGGGAAAGCTAAGCAGCGCGAGGGTTGTGCTGCGGTCCGGATTAATTGGGCCGCTGTTTTCCAGACTGAGACGTAAGGACCACAGCGTCGCCCTGTAGGTAACGACTACGCAGACGAACAGAACTGCGATCGCGATCCATGATCGTTGTCCAACCGCGGCTTGAGCCACCAGCGTTGACGGCAGAGCCGTCAACAACTTCAACCCTCCCTGGCCGCTGGTCCATAAAACAGCAATCGCGCTCGATCCAATGATCGTGATGTTGACCAACAATCTTCGCCAAAACGCGATGCTCATCAGGTGCGAGACGGTGAGGCCAAGAAAGCCGGCCGCCGCGACGAACAGGAACCCGGCCATCATCCCGAGCAAAGGCCTCTGTGCCTGAGCCAGCGGATAACTGAGCGTCAACGAGGCGACGATCACGATCCAGGCAGACGGCGGCATCAGCAGCGAGACGATTCGGAAGCGGAGTAGTTCTCTGAGCGAGAGGGGAAGGTGCAACCATCGTCGAGTCGCCACACTCGGTTGCCCGCCACCGGCCAGGGGAAACAACCAGGCGAGGAAGATCCCGATTAACAAGACTTCGAACAGCGCGGTCTTTCCCTGCGAGAGATTGATTGCGGCCAGACGCAGGAACTTCAGATACCTGATAAAGATCAGCGCCATAATAAGCAGCGCGATTCCCTGGTTGCCGGCGCTCGTCTTTCCGCCCCGGCTCAAGCGACGCCAGTACGCTCGCCACTGGTAACGGATTATTGTTGTTGTCCGATCCACTCCAGGTCCTCGGCTTTGTACCTGACCACGTGTTTGAAGAACAGCTCTTCCAGCGTGTCGCCTGCTTGCAGAGTTTCAGCCACGGTCTGGCTGCAAACGATTTCGCCTGATACGATGATTGCAAAACTCTGCACCAGACGCTCAACCACTTCCAGAATGTGCGAGGTGAGAAAGACGGTCACGCCGCGGCTCGCCATCAACAACAACAGGTCCTTGATGTTCCGTGAAGAGACCGGATCGATTCCTTCGAACGGCTCGTCCAGAAACAACACCTGCGGGTTATGCAGCAGGGCCATCGCCAGCGAACATTTTTTGCGCATGCCGGCTGACGCCTGGTCCACATACGTCTGGCGGCTTTGGTAGAGATCCAGATACTTCAAGAGTTGTTCGCCGCGACTGCTGGTCTCGGCTTTCGTGAGTCCATAGATGGGTCCGCTCAGCAACAGATGCTCCCAGATCGTCAGCGAGTCAAAGAGGGCGAGATCTTCGGGCAGAACGCCGATCTTTTGTTTCACTGCGAGCGGGGAGTTGCGAATCGAGAGGCCCCCGATCAGGGCTTCGCCGGCCGTGGGTTGCAAAAGCCCGGTGAGCATTTTGACGGTGGTTGATTTGCCCGATCCGTTGGGACCAAGAAAGCCGAAGATCGTGCCTTTGGGAATCTCAAGATTGAGGTTGTTGACGGCAACCAGCCGGCCAAACTTCTTCGTCAGGTTTTGAGTTTCGATCTCAAACATGTCGATGATTCTACGTCAGGAGCGGCGGTAGGGTTTATTAATGCTGGGTGTTGTGACGGCACTTTCTCTTTGAAGTGCGGCGGCAAGCGGAGCCGGGGTCCCCAGCGGGGCAGCCCCGCTGGGGTGGTCGTAGCGCGACGCCGCTTTGGACAGGCGAGTCAAGCAATCGACAGCATAAAAGATCAGGTTTGCTTTCGTGTCGTGCAAGTTAAGCACGTCCGTTGCGTTCCTTAGCAAACCGCAGACATTTTCGGAAAAGAGGTCGCTATGAGAAAACTGACGCTGGCTACGGCAAGCTTGCTTTCCGTCGTTCTATTTGTGTGCGGGCTGGCGCCTGCGCTGGGGCTGGGCAAAGGTCTCTTTGGCGCGCCGATCAAGCAGATGGCCGCGTCGGCGCAGCAGATGGCCACGCCGGTCGACGATTTTCACACTGCCGCTTCCAATCTGATCATTCCTCAGGCTCGCGCGTACGCCATGCGCCCCGAGGCCCAACTGATCAAGATTAGCGAAGTTGCCGCCGACGTGCGTATCTTGCAGCAAGTAGCAACGACTACGATGGACGTCTCGCTGGCGAATACGGGCACGCGGCAGCAGCAGGCCGAAATGTTTGTGCCGGTGCCGGACGGCGCGGTCATCCGCTCGTTCACTTTCGCCGGCTCTGCGAGCGAGCCGACGGCGAAACTTTTGCCGAAGTTCGAAGCGCAGGCCCTCTATCGCTCAATAGTGAACAAACTCAGAGACCCGGCGCTACTCGAGTTTGCGGGATACAACCTGGTTCGCTCCAGCGTCTTTCCCGTACCGGCGCACGGTACGCAGCGTGTACGACTGGTTTATGAGCATCTGCTATCTGCCGATGGCAACCGCGTAGACTACGTCCTGCCCCGCAGCGAATCGTTTGAAGCGACGGCAACGCCCTGGAAGATAACGGTGCAGGTTCGATCGAAGTCACCGATCGGCGCGGTCTATTCACCAAGTCACCAGATTGGCGTTGAGCGGCCCGCTCCGCAACAGGCGTCAGTGCGTGTGGAGGGTGGGACCAAGCTCGAACCGGGGCCATTTCGGGTTTCCTATCTGATCGAAGGCAACGGTCTGACAGCCTCGCTTTTGGCGTATCCGGATGCGCGGGTCGGTGGGGGATATTTTCTACTTCTCGCGGGCATCCCTGCGAGCGCCGAACCGCCGGCGGCCATCAAGCGCGAGGTGACGCTGGTCGTTGATCGTTCAGGCAGTATGCAAGGGGAAAAGATCGAGCAGGTGCGCTCGGCAGCGTTGCAGGTAATCGAAGGGCTCGATGAGGGCGAGGCTTTCAATATCATCGACTACTCCGATTCCGTCGCGAAATTTGCCGAACACCCGGTCCGCAAAGACAAGGACACGCTGGCCCGGGCGCGTGCGTACGTGAAGCGTCTGCAATCGAATGGGGGCACGAACATTCACGACGCGTTGGTCGAAGCGTTGCGACAGCCGCAGACGCCCAACATGCTGCCGCTGGTGATCTTTTTGACAGACGGTTTGCCAACCGTTGGTGAGCAACGCGAGGCAGCAATTCGCAGCGCCGTCACAGCGACCAATGCGCACAAGCGGCGCATTTTCAGTTTCGGAGTTGGTTTTGATGTGAATGCGCCGCTCCTGACTTCGATTGCCAACGATACGCGTGCCACCGCAACCTTTGTGTTTCCCAACGAGAACGTCGAAGCCAAGGTCTCTCAGGTTTTCCGCCGTCTTTCGGGTCCGGTGCTCGCCGATCCACAACTGGCCCTGCTCGACGCCAGTGGCGCGGTTACTACGCAAGCCGTGCGCGAGCTAATGCCGGCGGCTCTCAATGATGTGTTCGAAGGCGATCAGATTGTGCTGCTGGGACAGTATCAAAACGGCGATTCAGGAGCCCAGCCACTGCACTTTCGCATCAATGGAAACTACCTGGGCCAGCCTCGCACTTTTGACTTCCGATTTGATCTGAGCAAAGCCACGACCCGGAATGCTTTTGTGCCGCGTCTGTGGGCCAGTCGCAAGATTGCCCGCCTGGTTGAAGAGATCACCAAAGCCGGGGCGGACGGTAATGCCCGGAATGGCGGCCTGGCGCCGATGTTCGCCAGCAATTCGGCGGCGCTCAACACCAGGAGCGGCTTGTACCCGTCTAGTGCGAGCAGCGCGCCAGCAACGAGATTCAGCGGCGTCGCCGATCCGAAGCTAAACGAACTGGTGGATGAGATCATTCGGCTCTCAACCGAGTATGGCGTGCTGACTGAATACACGTCGTTTTTGGCTACCGACGGCACGGACTTCTCTAAGCTCGACGTGATCAATGAGGAAGCGCGCCGATCACTGGTCTTGAATGCCCAGAACACGCGCAGCGGCATGGGTGGAGTGACCCAGGCGATGAACAATACCACGCAGATAACGCAGTCAAATTCGAATCGCGCCAACAGCTACGTGGCCCAGAACATGGAGCGCGTCGAGATCACCAACGTGCAGCAGATTAGCGATCGAACTTTCTTCAAGCGCAGCAATCGCTGGGTCGACAGCAGTGTGCTGGCTCGGGAAAAGAATCTGAAACCGGATCAGACGATTGAATTCGGCACGCCCGAGTTCTACCGACTGGTCGATCGCCTGGTGAGCGAAGGCCGGCAGGGAATCCTGGCACTGTCAGGAGAAATGCTGCTCGTGATTGATGGCAAGACGGTGCTGATCAAGACACCGGCGCCGAAGAACTGAGATAAACGATCCACCTGTCCTAATGTCAGTTCTTTCTCTGCGTCGACCTTTGCGTCTCGGCGGTGAATAACAGCTCGGAAACCCTCACCGCGGAGTCGCCGAGAACGCTGAGGTGGGCGCCGAGACTACTGCTTCTTCGCATACATTGGTTTTGTCAACGCCAGTCGGGTGGATTGAGGCTGGCCGGTTTGTACTCGGCGGTTGGCCCAACAATGGCTTGCAGGGGTGGGGAAGCGGTGCGACTAATGATATGCCGCGAGAGCAACTCTCGAAAGCCGTTTTCCTGCTGAGTGTCGCGGAAAACTCGCTTGGGGACCACGGTCATCATTCTAATGTCTTTGCCGTAAACAAGCAGATATGTGTCACTGCCCTCGATGACCTTTGTGTATAAACTCCATGAGAGCCTCGAATCGAAGAGAGCGGTGTTGACGGCAATGCCCTCATCGGAAAATATAAATCGGTATCTGTCTCGGAGTTTGCGGTCGCCACGAAAGTGTCTGCGTGCTTGCTGCACTAATGCGTTGCGGAAGATCGCCGCCACCAGCGGCGCCGCCGCAATGGTTGCCAGCCACCAGGGATACTCGGTCAAAAGACCCGTGAGGATGGACGCAACTCCCACGATGTAAACCGAGGAAAGTATTAGCCGAAAGAGTGCGTTGGAATCCCGAAAGATGAGTAGGCGCGCGGCAGAAAGATACTCTGCTTCGGTGTAGCTGAATTCAAGTTCCACCTGCTGGCTACTCATCGGCTCACTCCACCGGCTGGATCCTCTACCAATCACTTCCGTCTGCCCAGGGAATTACATCATGCTTGTGCAGCATTTGCCACTGCGTGAAGGCATCAAGAAAGTGGATTGGGTTACTGATTGATGGTTGGCTCGGCGTAGACCCGTTTCTGAAAGGACTCGACCTCGCGGCCCATCATTTCCTCCAGCACTCGGTACACTGGAGTCCACTGCGCCACATCTTTAAGGAATCGAATAACCTGGGGCGAGGCCGAGCCGTCTTCGAACATTCGCGCAGCCCATACCGCTCGTAACACTGGATGGCGGATCTCTGAAAAGTGGTTTAGCGCATACGCGCGATGGATTTTCTCACTGGCCAGCAGGCGGCTAATCGCGCTAAAGGGGCCGAGATCCAATCGCTCCAAAGAAGCCAGGGTCCATCAAGTACCAGTTGACCAGTCCCGCAACCAGACCGACCGCGAATACCAGCAGCACCAGGATCCGTTCTTTCGTACTGGTGGGCTTGCCGCCGCGTCCGGGAAACAGCAGCAGAAAGAATCCTGCGACTACCCCGACCGGCCCGAAGGCGGCCAGCTTCAGCGAATAGCGACCCTCTTGCAGCAATTGGTGCCAGTTGTAGTAGACCAGCCCCACGCAAACTAAGATCATGACTAATGCAAAAATGCGGGCCTTCAGATGACTCATCGCAGCGTCCCCTTTCCAATGTCAGTTACTCTATCTCGCGTCGCAAGCGTCCCGGAAGTAGACCACATCGGCACTCAGGGGCCGGGAGCAGAAAGTAGCGCGTCATGATAGACCAGTTCGGTTTCCTCAACCATGCGGGTAACGCTAAATCGCTGGCGAGCGGACAAAGCGCCCGCGGCCGACATTCGACGCCTTTCGTCCGGATTCTCCAAGAGATTCCTGACGGCTGCTGCCAGAGCGTCGGCATCTCTCAGCGGCACGAGCAATCCGCTTGCTTCAGCAGAGAGTATTTCCTCGGCGCCCTCAGTCCGTGTGGCGACCACCGGCGTCGAGCTGGCCAGAGCTTCGGCGATCGCGAGCCCGAACGATTCAGTGTGCGAGGCGGACACGAAAACATCGAGCGCGCAATAGAAGCTCGGCAAGTCGTCCAGCCAGCCAAAGAACCGCACATGTTTTGTCAGGTCGAGTTCGGCAACCAGTTTTTCCAATGTCGCTCGGTGCTCGCCGCTGGGCGAAGTATCGACACCGGCGATCAGGAAATACGTGTTGGGCAAGTGGCGGACGACGACGGCGGCGGCCCGCAGAAAGTCTTCGTGACCCTTCAGCGGTCTAAGCTCGCCGACGGTGCCAACCAACAAGCTGTCCTCGGCGATGTCCCATCGACGGCGGTAGCTCCGAGCGTCGAAATGCGCGCGCGCCTGGGACAGGCGATCGACGTCGATGCCATTTTGCACGACGCTGATGCGCTCTGCCGAGACTAATCCCTGGTTGCGAAGCGCGCGCGCGACAGCTTCGGAGACGGCGATAACCCGAGCGACCTGGGAAAGAACCAGGCGATGGAGACGATTGAGCGGAAAGAGCACGTGACGCGTAACGATCAACTTCGCGCGCGGATTCTGCCGCACAGCATAGGCCGCGAGCGGATAATCGCGGGCCATGTGGGCGTGGACAATCTCGATTTCTCGCTCGTCGACCAGCCTCGCAAGCCGCCGTGCGCTTACGACATCGAGAGCGTTGCGCAGAGGCAACGGCGCAAGGTTCTTTCCCAGTCCGGCAAGCGCACTCAAGAGCGGAGAGTCGGGCCGCACGGCTGCGTGCAGTTCGTGTCCGCGAGCCACCAGCCCATGCGCAAGATCAACCAGGTGCCGTTCTCCGCCACCGATACTTTGAGCTGAACTGATCTGGAGTACTTTCAAGGCCGGCCAAGGGCTCGTGTCCGCAGATTGCAGAACAAGGCACCAGCAACGTTACGACAGAATGCAAATCGACTCAATGGAAGGTAGTGGCGAGGAAGGTAGTGGCGCAACTCTAGACTATTGATTCCTAATAGCCCTCCCTAACGGTCGGGCTTCTGCTTGCTGCGCGATCCCAAGCAGAAGCCCGCGCGTTAGCAAGGGCTTTCCGTGGTCAGGGCTTTCCGTGGTGCACGGACTCCACGGATTTGCAATCAATGATCCGATGCCTTAGATCCCTGGCGGCGTACCAAACTCAAACAAGCAAGCCCGATTGTGTCTGCTTAATGACACTGGGTAACTCTCTATTTAGTTGCCGGCCCGTCTGATTGAACAGGCGCAGCCCGGCATGCTCATTGCCAAGTGATATTCGTTGGAATGCCATTTGATCGAAGGAGAGCGATATGTCAAAAGCAAAATTGGTAACGGGTCTGTTTACCAACCGGGTGGCAGCAGAGGCGGCCGTCGACGCCATTATCAAACGCGGTTACAAACGCGACGACATCAGCGTGTTGATGTCAGACGCAACGCGCAACAAGGAGTTCGCCTTACAAACGCGCAGTCACGCGGCGGACGGCGCCGGTATTGGCGGAGCCGTTGGCGGGGCCGTCGGCGCCGTGCTGGCGGCAATAGTCGCTGTCGGCACTAGCCTGGTAATTCCCGGGATCAACCTGATTATCGCCGGACCAATAGCTGCGGCGCTCGCGGGTGCAGGCGCCGGCGGCGCTACGGGTGGATTGATCGGGGGCTTAATCGGCGCCGGGATTCCCGAACACCGCGCCAGAGTCTACGAGACGAGTATTCGCGGAGGTGGAATACTGCTGGGCGTTGAAGCTAAGACCGACGGCGAAGTCGAAAAACTCGAGCAACTGCTCGAGGACGTCGGCGCGCAGTACGTCCGTTCGGAATAGCCGAATCATCTTCTTACTGGGACCGCGGGCGTCCCGCCCGCTAAGCTGCGCAATACTTATTCGATTTGAAACGGGCACCTCGGCCTCGAGCTTGTTCGCGCTTTCGCACGCAGGCGGGCGGGACGCCTGCGGTCTCAGTTTCAGAGTCGAACAGATTCAAACGCGAATAGTCGGGGTCAGGTTGAGGCCAGGACTTCATCGTGGAGGGTTGTTGCTTGCTCACCAATCAGGAGGTCGCTGGCTCGCCTGGCGATCTCAGCGGCTGTGTAAGGTTTCTTGAAGACCGCGTCGATGCGTCCCTCGTCGAAGTCTGCCTGAGTAAGCCGTTCCGCCCATCCGGTTGCCAGGATGAAATAGGTGTGTGGTCGATGCTCCCTGATCCAGCGCGAGATCTGCAATCCACTGATATCCGGCAGACCGAGATCGGAAACTACCAGATCGCACTCGTTCACCGCGAGGTGGCTGATTGCGTCATTTCCTTTATTGAAGGCTGTGACGCAGTGTCCGGCGGCCGTGAAAGCCTCTGATAAAATGCCGCGTACCAGATCTTCGTCTTCGACGATTACTATCCGCGCCGCTTTGTCGTCTCTATTGATCGATGGCTCTACTTCGATCTTCTTGACGAATCTTGCTTCGCCGTCACAAAGAGGCAAGCGGACTTCGAAGCGCGTGCCTTCACCCGGCTCACTCACCAGGAAGATCTCGCCATTATGTCTCGAGATAATGCCGTGCGATGCTGAGAGACCCAGGCCCGTTCCCTTCTTGCCCTTGGTTGTGTAGAACGGTTCAAAGATTCGGGCGGCTGTTTCCGGAGCCATTCCGCTGCCGGAGTCCGCTACCCAGAAGCAACCAGTCTCGAGTTCGGCGCGAGTGCCAACCTCAATCGTACCGCCCGTGGGCATCGCGTCTACCGCATTAAAAATGAGATTGACCACAACTTCGCGCAATTCAGCAACCTCTCCCATTACGTAAACCGAGTCGCGATTATCAATTCGCACTTCGATCCGTTTGCCAGCCCCGCGAGCTTTGGTGCCTTCCCACTTTGGCCGCGAGATCTCGATGGTCGAACTGATCAGTTCGCCCAGTTCGACGGGTGCGAACTCGGTGACTGAGTCTCGCCGCGCAAACTCCAATATGCGCCGCAGGGTCTTGGCCCCGTCCTCCACGGCATTCGCAATGACCTTAAGATTCTTGATGGTGGGTTCGTCCGTATTGTGCATCAACAATAGTTGCGCCCGGCCCTTGATCACGGTCAGCGAGTTGTTCAGGTTGTGGGCGACTCCGGCAGCGAGTTCCCCGACCGCGCGCAGTTTGTCAGACTGGGCCATCATCTCCTGGGCCTGCTTACGCTCCGTTACGTCGCGCAGGAATACCAGAACGCCGTCAGCCGTTCCATCTTTCCAAAGCGGAGACGATTGCAGTTCCACGTTCCGAACGGTGCCATCGACTCGGATGGCGAGCACTTCGAAGTGAGCCTCCTCGCCGGCGAGCGTGCGCTGGAAGTTTTCGTTAGCGAGATCGCGGGATTCGGCAGCTACGAATTCGCTGAAGTGCCGGCCCGCCAGCATCAGCAATTGGTCCTGCTCTGCCCGTTCGTTCATCCAGGTAATCCGACCGGCGGAATCAAGAGTGTAGATCTCGTCGGGTGAGCGGTCGGCGACACTGGCCATGAAGGCCTTATGTTCGAGGGCTTCGGCCTCAACTTGTCGTAATTCCGAGATGTCGCGGGCCACCACCATCACGCTGTCTTTCGCGCCTTCCATCGGCCGGGCGATGAGCAGGATGGGCTTATCGCCACTGGCGCCGGCTAACATCTCGACCTCCACTCGGCTGCCGCTTTCGACGGCCCGGTCGACCACGCATTGCCCGTCTTCTTCGGCCCTCCAGAACATTTCACAACAACGACGGCCGGCAGGTGTGTCGCTGCCCGAGCCGGCGAGTTCGGCTGCGGCGGGATTGAAGCGATTCAGGCAGCGATGCTCATCAAAGAGAAAAATCGCGTCTGAGAGAACCTCAAAGGCCGCCTCGAGAAACCCGGACGAGGATTCAACAGAACGCGAATCAACGGCGTTATTTGCAGAATCTGCAAGGTTTTGGTGAGTCATCTGGAACTTATCGCGGGAACCTAAGACTTGGCGGCGGGAAAGCCACCGGTTGGCGCATACATCCTACCAAATTATCCGAGCCGTGCGCCAGAAGAATGTAGATTAATGCCGTCTACCCGGGACGCTGAGGAAGTTGACCGGCTAAGACTGCGGAGTGATTCGAGGAATATGCAAAGAAAATCGGGTGTGCCTTGCTTAAGGGCACACCCGATTTGCTGGGTAGAGTTCGCCTCTTCTTTAGAACTGGAAGCGAGCCGCAAGCTGGATTTGACGCTCGCGGTACAAAGTGCCGCCCGCTGCGTTGGTAGTACCAAAGTTCGACGTCAAGGTCAGCGTCGGAGCTTGATACGTGCCGCCAGTTGCATAGAGTGCCGTGTTCAAACCGGTAACCTGAGTGCGGTTGAATACATTGAATCCTTCAACCAAAAACTCAAGCGCCGTTGACTCGGTAAACTTGAAGCGCCGCGAGATTCGCATGTCGAAATTCACGATTCTCGGGAATCGATACGAGTTGCGCTGCACCAGATCGAATCGTGTGGAGCCACCCGAACCATTTTGTCCACCGCCAGGTGTGCCGACAGTGGGACCGCTGACTACCACACCGGCGTTGCTCGTGCATGGAGTCGGTGCTGCATTATTCGCGCAGGCCGTGGGGAAGCTACCCGATATTGTCGGGGTGAAGGGCACTCCCGAATACGCCGTGACGATTGGTGAGAGCTGCCAATCGTTCAGGACCTTACCAGCTCCGCCACTCACGTTGAAGTGTGGCGAATAGACAGCGTTGGCCACGAACTTGTTAGGGATATCGAAGTTCGAGATGCCTTCCTCTTTCAAAGGAGCAGAGGCGTCGAACGGACTGTTGTTGGCCGTGAACGTCTGTGAACCCTGGCCAGTGTCATGTGACCTGGAACGGGTGTAGTTAATCTGGAACTGCAGACCCTTGGTCAACCGGCGATTCAACTGGGCGACGAACGCGTAGTACCGGCTTGAGACGATGCTGCGAATCTCGGTCATCTGGGCAAAGGCAGGATTCGGGCGAGCCCCGGTGAATAGAGGAATCGTGTAGGTCTGTCCGGCAAACGGACCGTTGGTGATTGTGTACCTTGGATTAACTGTGAACGTGTTGGCGCCGGATGTGACGTTGAACGGACCCTGGACCGGCAGGTTCAAGTTCGTGTCCACGAACGTCGGCAGGTTACGGCCGAAGCTCATTAGAAGTGAGCCGGAGATTACTGTGTTGCGAGCGATCTCTCGTTCATAGGCGAGGTCCATCTGATGAATCAGCGGAGCCTGGAAATGATTCTGGAAGTACTGAATCGCGGTCGCTCCGGCTGGAGCCGATGGCAGCACATTTGGAAATACCGGGCCCGCGGCCTGGGAAGTGCTGCTTTGGAGTTGACCGCCAACGTTTCCGGTGTTGGTCAGCGCGTTCAGAATCGTCGAGTTGATGATTCGTCCGTAGTAAATGCCATAACCGCCGCGAAGCGAGTTCTTGCTGTCACCGGACATGTCCCAGGCGAAGCCAACGCGTGGACCAAAGTTGTTTTTGTCCCGTGGAAAATTATTAGTCTGCGGGATGCTCGAGGCCAGAAACGGCGTAGGCAGCCGCTCGTACTCGTAACGAAGTCCCAGGTTGACGGTCAGCCGAGGTGTGTATCTCCACTCGTCCTGAACGAAGAAGTTATAGTCCTTCGTCGTAAAATCAAAAAGCGTGGGACCAAAACCCTGATTATAGTTACTGGTGTAGCATTTGCCGCGCAACCTGGTGCTTGAAGAGCAAACGATGCCGGCGCCTAAACCACCGGTCGTAGCGAAGTTCACATAATCAATGATGAAGTCATTGATGTTGCTGTACGAGTAGGCGCCCGCGTAGTTGCGCAAGTTGTCCTGGACATCCTTGACGTTATTGAAATCGCCGCCCCACTTGATCGTGTGGTTGCCGGCCGTCAAGGTAATGGTGTCGGCGATCTGGTTCCGCGTCTCAAAGGGGAACTTGGTGCGCTCGAGAAACGTCGGCGTGCCGAATTCGATACCGCCGGTGATGAATACGTCCGGGGATCTGGTGCCGGCAGTGGTAACTCCCGGATAACCCGGAGATGTTAGCGGTTCGCCGGCATTCGGTGGTTGGCTAAACTCGAACTCGTTGTCCCGTCCCCACTGGTAGCGCAACTCGTTGACCAGGTTCGCGCCAAACGTCGAAGCGAGACGAATATTAACGGTATCGCCGTTAACAAAATCGTCACCAAAGCTTCTGGTCCCAAGCGTGTTCGTTGGTTGCGTTTGAATGCCGGCGGGAGATTGCCAGCGCAAGCGATTGTAACTGCCGGTAAGCGTATTGTTCTGGTTAATGCGCCAGTCAACCTTCGGCAAAAAGATGCGTTGATTACCCCGGCGCGGCACCGGACCAGTCAAACTGGTAAGGAACCCTAACGCCGAGTTGATCTGTGCATCGCTGAAATTAGTGTTCGCTTTCTTCAGTGATTGACCAAACAAGGTGGCAGTGCAGGGAACGCCGCGCGGCCCACCTGTTGGGTCCGTCGCTGAGGTGCACTTGTTAACCGTGGTCAGGAAATCGTTGGAACTGAAGATACCGAGGCCCGGGAAATTGCGTCGTTGTTCGTCATAGCTGAAAAAGAAGAAGAGCTTGTCTTTTTTGATCGGGCCACCGATCGTGCCGCGAATCGTATGACGAACGTCTTCCGGTTTGAAGGGGTCAATCGAAGTCACGCCATTGTTGAATCTCGAAATGAAACCCAGCGGATTGCGGGCTCCCCATTTGTTATTCCGCTGGTAATACTCGGCGGAACCATGAAACTGATTCGTACCACTCTTGGTCACCGCGTTGGTTACGCCACCCGCCGCGCGCCCATATTCTGCGGAATAGTTCGATGTGTTGACCTGGAACTCGCGAACGGCTGACTGACTGACCGTATAACTGAGGCGGGTGCGACCCTTCTCTTCAGAGAAGAACGCCTGATTGTTGTCACCGCCATCGATGGTGTTGTTGTTCAGCAGTCCGGAGATGCCGCGGAAGCTAATCAATCCAAAGTTCCCGTCGGGGACAGCGCCGGGATTCAGCAGCGCAAAATTTGACCAGCGCGCACCATTAATCGGCAGGTTGTTGATTTGCGTCTGATTCACTGTGTTGGCAAAGTTCTGTTCCTGGGTATTGATGACCGGAGCCTCGGAAGTGATTTCGACAGTTCCGCCTTGCACGGGGCCAACACTCAAGTCAGCAGTGATAGATGTCGTGGTTCCGACCTCAACGATCACCCTCTCCTGTGTGTACGCGCTGAACCCTTGAGCATTGATTGTGACGTTGTATGTACCTGGCTCAAGGTTGACGATCTTGAATCGACCCTGGTCGTCGGTCGTAGCCGAATCTTCTTTATTGGTGCCGGTGTTCTTGACACTGACGGAAGCGCCGGGCACAACGTTTTTGCCCGGATCCGACACGGCGCCGCCGATGGCTCCGGTGGTTGTTCCTTGGCCAAACGCGATGGCGCTAATTGCACATAGTAAGAACGCCGCGCAAGAGAACCGTAGAATCTTAGACATACTGGGGAACTCCTTCATCAGTCAATTGAAAGTTGGAAATCTGCCGCGCACGAGCAAGTTGCGCAGACCGTGGTCGGAGAAATTGAGAGCAACTGAAGTTTTGCAACTTTATAGGAAAGACGACGACTAGTAACTTGATCGTTGCGAATGACCCTTCTACCACGCTCGGCCTGATTCACGCAAGCTAAAACACCGGACAATTCAGTAGTGCATTTGGGTACTGATTTTCTTGCGCGCGTCGCCGCTGGAATTCGCAAGATTTGTGCCGAAGTGCCAAGAGTTCGTCAAGGGAGTGTTAACAACCCTGTTTGCCGATAGTTAATCCTCTCGATGCACTTTCATAGCCCAGCTTTAGTGCACAATATTTTGGATATAAATATGAAAATCGGGAATTCATTTTTCAGCCGTATTTGAAGTTCAGGACTGCGTGATGTTCAGCGCCGAGTACAAGTGTTCCTAAAGTGTCTCAACGATGATTGCGATTCCCTGTCCACCGCCTATACATGCTGTTGCTAAGCCGTTACGCTGTCCGCGCCGATGTAGCTCGTTGAGGACGGTTAAGACCAGACGCGTACCCGATGCAGCGAGGGGATGGCCCAGAGCGATTGCGCCGCCGTTGACGTTTGTTCGCTCGCGATCAAGACCCAGCTCTTTTTCCACCGCCAAATATTGAGCGGCGAACGCTTCATTAACTTCGATCAAGTCGATGTCGGAGAGTTTCATGCCTGCATTTTCCAGCGCTCGACGACTCGCAGGCACAGGGCCGATTCCCATCATCTCCGGCTCGACACCGGCGTATGCCCAACTCACAATTCGACCCCTGGGCTGCAAGTTGTGAGTTTTTACGTAATCCTCACCGGCAATCACTAACGCCGCCGCGCCATCGACTATGCCGGACGCATTTCCCGCGGTCACAAACCCATCTTTGCTGAATGCCGGTTTCAGTTTCGCCAGACCCTCGAGCGTAGTTTCCGGTCGCAAGTGATCGTCCTGATCGAACCATACCGATCCTTTGCGCGTCTTCACCTCGACCGGCACGATCTCATCCGCGAAGTAACCGGCATCCTGGGCGCGTTTCGCTTGCAGTTGCGATCTGAGCGCGTAAGCGTCCTGTTCTGCGCGCGTGACTGCGTACTTGCGCGCCAGGTTTTCAGCCGTGCCGGCCATCGGCGTGTTGCAGTAACTGTCGAGCAACGCCACCATCAAGCTGTCTTCAAGTTTGCCCTGGCCTAAAGCGAATCCAGAACGGGCTCCACGGATCACGTGCGGAGCCTGAGACATCGACTCCATACCGCCCACCAGAGCTGTGCCGGCTTCGCCCAGCATGATCATCTGAGCGCCGGAAATGATCGACTGAATGCCGCTGCCGCAGAGGCGATTCACAGTTAGCGCTGGACGATCAATAGGGACGCCGGCCTTCAATCCAACGTGACGCGCTCCGTAAATGGCGTCCCCCGAAGTCTGCAGTGCGTTGCCCATCACGGTGTGGTCAATATCATCAGCAGACACCCCGCTCGCATCGATGGCTGCGCGCGCCGCCGCCGCGCCCAGGTCGATTGCCGAGATATCCTTTAACGCGCCGACGTATTCGCCCATGGCCGTTCGCTTGCCGCCTAAAATGAAGACATTCTGAGACATGTTAATTGTTACTCACTACTGTTAAGAATTGAGCCGCAGACAAAACGTTGAAGCGTAGCAAACGCGAAATCCAGCGTCAATTCGAGGCTCTAAGCGGGTAGTGGGTACTTCTGTGTTGAAGTTAAATCTCAACTAGTGACTCAAGGATTGTTGGCTGCGCCGGAAGTCTGTGCGCCCCAAGAAAGCCCTTGCTGACGCGCGGGCTTCTGCCTGGAATCGCAACCCCAAGCAGAAGCCGGACCGTGAGGGAGGGCTATTAGAAAGCAGCAACACTAATTTGCACACTACCTTCTACGCCGTATGTTTATTGTCTGATTGCTGAGACAGGGAGGGCCCAACTGTCAGTCGGTGAAGCGATGAGTCTCGCGAAAGCGATGTAGTAATTCTTCCAGGAATCCTTCGTAAGTGAAACGCTCTCGGTCGTATTCCGGGCGCAGCTTGAACAGCAACGGCATGCTTACTCGCCAGGCCATCCATTGTCGCGGCAAATCAGCCAGTTCCCAGCGCCGGCGCAGAAAAGTTTCCACTACCTCAATCTCCGTCTCGGTCAGGGCTTGAATATTTGCGGTGAACGCTACTGGCTGGAAGGCCCGTCGTAACGCCGGATCGCTGACCGTCGTCGCGAAGACCTGAGCAAAGGCAGGCGCCTCGGCCTCGCGCTCGCGCACGACTACAGTCCCCGCCACCATATCGCCGACTCGCTGATCTTTGCCGCTGACGAAGACGGAAATCAGGCCGATCGAATAAAAGGGGAACGGCATGATGTCAAAGTCGCGCAGGAGATTTCTGACTGCCGCTTCAAAGAAAGTGATGGGCCGCCCATCTTCACGAATCACTCGCAGCTTCAACCAGCGTTTCCCAGGGGTCTGTCCGCTCCAGAGCCACTCGAAGAAAGCGAAATAGCCGGAGACCAGCAGAAAGACAACCACGATCAGCAGCGCGATCACCCATTTCGGTGCGTTCGAGAGAGTATCACCGAGGCTGGAAAAGTTAGCGACGATCGTGAAAGCAATAATCATCAACAGAATCGTCATGGCCTGAATCGCGTGATCTATCGCGCAAGCCAGAAAGCGGTTGCCAATCGAGGCGAGTGCGAAATGCAGCGGCACGCGCTCCGGCGTTTCGATGATCAGTGTTTCTTCAGTGGCGATTGCGGCAGACATTGAGACTTCTCATTCAGGACAGTCAGAGTGTAACGTGGTAAGGGAATGGGAACAATACTGGTGTTGCTGATGGCAAATAGACAGATCAGAGAGACGGATTCTTTTGCGAAAGCTCCCTTCCGAGATAGGATTAGGTCTAGCCAATGAGGTGACTATGTCAAGTGTGAACATTTCCCTACCAGAGAGCTTGCGTACGTTCGTAGAACGTCGCGCTGAAGAGCAAGGTTACGAAACCGTTAGCGACTACTTTCGCGACTTGATCTTGAAAGACCAACAACGGCAGGGCGACGCCAGATTGGAAACGTTGCTCCTCGAAGGACTCAACAGTGGCGATCCGATCGAAGTGACGCCCGAGTACATCGGTGCGAAACTTCAGCGGCTTGTTGAGCAACATGCCAGCCAGGGAAAATCTCAATGAAGTTGCGTCTTGCGCTCAAGCCGCAAGCTGACCGCGACATCAACCATCACTTCGAGTACATCGCCAGAGACAACCTTGACGCAGCTATTCGTTTTTACGAGGCGACGTTCGCTGCCTTCGACGTTCTACTGAGAAATCCTCAGATCGGCCCTGCTCGACAATTTGAAAACCCACATCTGGCGGACGTTCGAATCTGGCTTGTAAAGGGCTTTGAAAAATACCTTATCTTCTACGGTTGGACTGTCGTTTCGTTTCATGGTGCAGATCGTAGCATCGCAGTTTCAGAGAAACGATGGCCCACCGGCATTAGCACCAGAAACTTTTACAAAAAGCCTCGGTCCTATCTGAAGAAGAATTGTCGGCGCGGGGCTCAAGTCTGGGCTCAAGTCAATGACAAAATCCGGCTTAGTGCAACGCTCGCGGTTAACATAGACTCCACCCTGTGCGATCAACCGGCGAGCTGCGTTCTTTGAATCCGCAAGAGTTTTTCCCATCAGATTGGTGGCTACCAACAAGTCGACTAACTTGTAGCTGCCGTATGGCACAACCCAAGGGTCAAACTGCGGCTCTTTGAACTTGAACACCTGATCGAAGTGCTGGTGTGCTTGTTCAGCAGCAGCCGACGAATGAAAGTCAGCGATAATGCGCTTCGCGAGTTCTACTTTCAGATCGCGCGGGTTGCGCTCGCCCGCCTCGGCCTGCGCGCGCAACGCTGAGATTTCCTCCGGACGAAGATCTGTTAAGAGCTCGTAGTACCGCCACATCAGATCATCCGAAATCGACATCGTCTTGCCGAACATCTCCTGCGGCGGCTCGTTGATGCCGATGTAGTTGCCCAGGCTCTTCGACATTTTCTGTACGCCGTCGGTGCCTTCAAGCAGCGGCATGATCACGCAGATTTGCGCTTCCTGGTTGTACTCGCGCTGAACGTTGCGCCCCAAAAGCAAGTTGAACTTCTGGTCTGTGCCGCCCAGCTCCACGTCGGCTTCAAGCGCCACCGAGTCGTAAGCCTGCGTCAGCGGATAAAGCAGTTCGTGCAACGCTATGGGCCGCTCGGCCGCCAGCCGTTTGGCAAAGTCATCGCGCTCGAGAATCTGCTTGACAGTGACATGCGCGGCCAGACGGATGAAGCCGTCCGACCCCAGCCGATCCATCCACTCAGAGTTAAAGCGTATCTCAGTCTTCTCGGGGTCGAGCAGCTTGAAAATCTGCTGCTTGTACGTTTCCGCGTT
>Ga0179594_10000094_pt1 | contig 30436 bp, 28 predicted proteins | sample CZOMad1_1_08_16f_FD_148625 | JGI IMG/M metagenome (GOLD analysis project Ga0179594, IMG submission 148625) | Vadose zone soil fungal communities from Angelo Coast Range Reserve, California, USA - CZOMad1_1_08_16fungal (Illumina Assembly) | ecosystem: Environmental > Terrestrial > Soil > Vadose...
TGTCCTCGGTCAGTTCGCCGTCCGTCGTAACCGTATCGTGGACTTCGACGCAGGTGACGCCGAGAATCACCCTTGTATTGCGCGTCACCGCGAACTCATCGTGTTCAAAACCCTGGGTCGTCTGACCCTCGTAGATGAAGGTTGTGCCCGGCGTTAATGGGAAATAAGGATTATTGACCTGCGGGACAAAGTTCGACGGATCGATCACCGGATCGTACGGTGCTCCGCCGAGTCGCTGACACGCTGCTAGCCGCGCGTTGTTTTGCTCCTGGCAGGTCTGTTGCGCATCCTGCAAATCCGCCGACGCCTGCGCCCGGCAGGCCTGCCGTGCAGCAGGATCCGAAAGGTTATCGCACTTTCCCAAGGCGAGCGAATAATCGCTCTGGGCGCCCGCTTGACAAGACGTCAAGGCGTCCTGCGCAGTCTGCCGACAGAAATCAGGCGTTTCCACGGCCGCCTGACCGTTGACTAGAGTCAGCAGGAGAATTATCACCCACACTGCGAACTTGGCTGACGAGAGCAGTCTCGCCGATTCTCTATTGCCTGAGTGATCTGCGATACCTAGCGTTTTCAATTGGGAGTGCGTTTTCATACTGTCTGCTTTCTGATGTTCTTGCTGTAGGTGCGGATATTGCTTCGACTCCTTCACTCTGAATCGCATCAGCCGGTTGTCCTGGGCGTCTTGTGATTCGCGAAACGGCTCTGGCCGACTTGTCGGGGGCCAACTTCGCGCACGCTGAGCTTCCGGGCGTCCTCTAAACACCCTTGCCATCGCCCCAAAGGTGTAGCCAAAACTCTAGGGGGAACAGGTTCTCTTATGGCTCGTCCTTGACTTGCGCTGACAGGGGTTCAACGTCAGCCGCGATGGGAGCGTACTCAGAGTATTTGAACCGCGGTTGGACGGCCACCGATTTGCAGAATGAGCGCAAGTTGCAGCTGAACCGGATCTCGAAAATCCGCGACGGTCGCGACATTCTCGTTATTGCCGCAGACATAACGAAGGCGTTACCTAATGTTAGCACTGCTCTCGATTACAGTGACATTCTTCCTGTCCAAGATCAGCTCTCCAACCTACGCGGCGACGCGCTTGACGTCATCATCGAGACCCCGGGTGGTTTAGCAGAAGTAGCTGAGGACATCGTTCGTCAGATACGACACAAGTACAGCCGCGTTGGGATGATCGTGCCCGGATGGGCGAAAAGCGCAGGTACCATATTCGTTATGGCTGGTGACGATATCCTCATGGGCGGAGCATCGGCTCTAGGGCCAATTGATCCACAGATTGGCTTTGCGACCGGTAAAAGATTTTCCGCGGATGCGTTTCTGGAAGGATTGGACAAAATCAAAGAAGAAGTTCAGAACACCGGCAAATTGAACGCAGCTTACATTCCAATTCTCCAGAACATCTCGCCAGGTGAGATTCAAAACAGCATCAATGCCCGGCTGTTTTCGCAAGAACTGGTTCGTGAATGGCTCGTCAAATACAAATTTAAGTTCTGGGCGACCCATTCAAGTACCAGCAAGGAAGTTACACCTGAAGAGAAACAGCAACGCGCGGACGAAATCGCCAAGGCATTATCCAACCATTCCAAATGGCTCACTCATGGACGCTCTATCCGCAAAGAGGATTTGGTCGCGCTTGGGCTAAAAGTGACCGATTACAGCCAAGACATTGATCTCAACGACGCGATCACTCGGTATTACACGCTTCTAAAAATGACTTTTGACATGGTTAACGTCTACAAGATGTTCGAAACCACAGAGACCCAGGTCATGCGCGTCTTCGCTCAAATGATTCAATCGCAACAACTTGCTCCTGCACAAGGCGCCGCGGGTGCTGCTCATGTAGATTTCAAGTGCGCTTGCGGCCACGGCATTAAGATCCAGATGAACCTAAATTCTCATCAACCGCTGAATCCGGGATTTGTTCCATATCCGGTGGCGACGAACCTGATAAAATGTCCGCGTTGCGGTCGGGATAACAATGTTCTCCCTGCCCGCTTGCAAGTTGAAGCGCAATCGGGTAAAAAAGTCGTTCAATGACAACCGCTCCTGATGCAGTGGAAAATTACCGCATATTATTCACGTCATTCGATGCAGCGAAAGAGAGCTTACAAGCTGATATCTGCTCCCAGCTGCACGAATCACACCAGCTCGCAGAAGAGATACAAGCTCTGCGGATAATCGTGGAACAAGCGAGTGCGGAAAGCACCGGCGTGCAATCACTCACACTTGGTTAGTTTCTTTTTCCTCTGGCACGCCATTTGGCTTGGCACCGCGACTTATGCTGAGGAGCCGCGGAAGCTTCGATGACCAGAACTCCGCGTCTGCTTATTACACTCCTTTGTCCACTTGCGCACTTTGTTGGGGGCATTAGAGACAACGTGAGATAGCGTGGTTCATTATCTTTCACCCGGGGCGGAGCACTTACGACCGTTTGGGATAACGTGAGCGAATTTAACCCCGACTCATTGCGAACGAGACGCTCTACCCACTGAGCTACACTGTACGAGTCGGACATTAAAGTCCATGCTCGGGCGTGGCTCCCGATTGACCGCGGATGCGCGCGCTCGCATAGTGCCGCTCTCATGGCCATTGAGTTCACGCGCAACTTCTGCATCATCGCGCACATCGATCACGGCAAAACGACGTTGTCGGACCGGTTGCTCGAGCGCACGGGCACAATCCAAGAGCGGGAAAGGCAGGACCAGCTTCTTGATTCAATGGATCTGGAACGGGAGCGCGGGATCACGATTAAAGCGCATCCGGTGGCGATGCGTTACACGAGCAACGCTGGCCAAAGCTATCGATTGAACTTGCTTGATACTCCCGGACATGTCGATTTTAGCTACGAAGTTTCGCGTAGTCTCGCTGCATGTGAGGGCGCCTTGCTGGTGGTGGACGCAGCGCAGGGAGTAGAAGCCCAAACCGTGGCGAACGTTCATCTCGCTCACAAGCAGGGGCTCACCATTGTTCCGATCATCAACAAGATTGATCTGCCAAATGCTGACGTTGCCGCGGTGAAGCGCCAGTTGGAAGAAATCCTGGCCATCCCTGCCGAGGAAGCGATCGAAGCCAGCGCGAAGGTGGGGATTGGCATCGAGCAAATTCTCGAGGCCATCGTGGCGCGGGTTCCGGCGCCGCAACCGCCGGCGGATAAGACGCTGCGCGCGCTGGTGTTTGATTCCGTGTTTGACGTCTACCGCGGCGTAGTTGGGTACGTGCGCGTCGTTTCGGGAACAATGGAAGCGAATCACGCGATCATGTTGATGAACAACAACGCGCGCTACGAGATCAAGGAGGTCGGCGTGTTTACGCCGAAAATGCTTCCGCAGGAAAAGTTAAATCCTGGTGACGTCGGCTATTTCATCGCAAACATCAAGACTACCGCCGACATAAAGATCGGCGACACCATCACCGATCAACGCCACGCCGCCCGCGAACCGCTTTCCGGTTTTCAGGAAATTCATCCGATGGTGTTCAGCGGAATTTATCCGATTAACACTGGCGACTTCGAACATTTGAAAATCGCAATCGGGAAGCTGCGCTTGAACGATGCCGCCTTTGTCTATCAACCGGAAAGCTCCGTTGCCCTCGGCTTTGGTTTTCGCTGCGGATTTCTGGGGCTGCTTCACATGGAGATCATTCAGGAACGGCTCCGGCGCGAGTACAACATGGACATCATCGCCACGAGCCCAAGCGTTGTGTATGAAGTCCTGACCACACGCGGAGAAAGACTTTTGATCGATAACCCTGCTCATCTGCCCAACCCGAGCATGATCCAGGAGATTCGGGAGCCGATCGTAAAGGCGTACGTGCTCTGTCCGAATGAAAACATCGGTGACATCCTGCAGTTGATTCTGGAGAAACGCGGGCAGATGGAACGCACCGAATCACTCGATACTCGCCGGGTGATGTTGCACTGCGAATTGCCGCTCAACGAAATTCTTGTCGATTTCAACGACAAGATTAAAAGCATAACGCGCGGCTACGGTTCGATGGATTACGAGCATGCCGGCTATCGGGCCGCGAAGTTGGTAAAGCTGGACCTCCTCGTCAACGGTGAACCGGTCGATGCGTTCTCGACAATTGTGCACAAGGATCGCGCCGAGGCGCGAGGGCGCCAACTGGCAGCCAAACTTAAGGAAGTGATCCCACGGCAGCTTTACCAGGTTGCGATTCAGGCAGCCATTGGCGGGAAAATCATTGCGCGTGAGAGTGTTTCAGCGTTACGGAAAAACGTGACCGCCAAATGCTACGGCGGCGATATCACTCGCAAACGGAAATTGCTCGAGAAACAAAAGGAAGGAAAAAAACGAATGAAAAGCATCGGGAAGATCAACATTCCCCAAGAAGCATTCATCGAGGTGCTCAAAGCACAATGATTTTTGTCATGTCGAGCGAAGGCGAGACATCTCTGGATGTTTGCCCTATAGAAATAATTCGAGATTCCTCGACTTCGCTTGGAATGACAGAAGGATAATTAATCGAGGTCATGTTCACATCTCGCCACGTTAAGCACAGCAGATTGCTCCTGCGGCACGCTCGCAAGTACCTCCGCTACAAGGATGACCGGCTCAGCGCGTCGGACCGCGAACAGATCGTCGCCGGAATGAAGAGCCTCCGCGAAGCGTTACGTGATAAAGATCGCGAGAGAATTCATAGCGCGGCCGATACCCTCGATAAGACGCTACACAGGCTGACGCCTGTGACCTGGGAATCGCATTGGCGAGAGAATTGCGAGGTGATCCTGGTAGCCATCGTTGTGGCGGTAGGCATCCGTTCCTATTTCTTGCAGCCGTTTAAAATTCCCACTGGCTCCATGCAACCGACGTTAAACGGGATCATTGGTCATCCCAGCACAGAACCGCCGCCCAATATTCTGCGACAGATCGGCGACTTCATTGTTCTGGGTCGCAACTACATCAACGTGGTCTCGCGTGAGGATGATCAGGTTTTCGAGATCGCGCCAAAAAAAGTCCTCTTCTTTTTTACTTTTTCGCGAGTGATCTGTCAGCGGCAGAACTTTCTCGTGTATGCGCCACCCGACACGCTCAGTCATGATTTCAACGTTCTCCCGGGCCGCATTTATCACCGCGGTGAGATCATTGCCAGAGGCGCAATCGACACAGGCGACCAGGTGTTTGTTGACAAATTTACCTACAACTTTGTTAAGCCGCATCGCGGCGACGTTTTTGTCTTTAGGACTAATCATATTCCCGGGATTCGGGAAGATCCGGAAGCAGGCTCGCCGTTCTACATTAAACGTCTAGCCGGATTGCCGGGCGATACTCTGCGGATTGACCCGCCATTCCTCTATGTGAATGACAAGAAAGCGGAAGGCTACGGATTTGAGCGCGTAATGTCAGCAAAGCCTCCTTATCGCGGTTACGCTTTGGGCCATGAATATCTGTCACAGTCTGCTCGATCATACACGGTGCCGAAGGACGGCTATTTTGCCTTGGGTGATAACAGCTACAACAGCTACGACAGCCGTTATTGGGGCCCGGTGCTGGACGTAAACCTGGTCGGGCGCGGTTTGTTAGTTTACTGGCCGTTCTACCCACACTGGGGACTGATTCGCTAGACGAATCATGGAGTGATGACGCGACCTTGCTGAGATGTGGCGACACTTGCCGCGCCTTTATGGGTTGTATGGCTGGCTGGGGCTCTGCGGTGGCTATGCGTTAGTGATGTTTTTCAATCCAGTGCGGCGTGCACTGGGCGATGGTCTTCGCTGTATCGGGCGCTACAAGCGCATCTGGATCACGTTTGCCCTGCTAGGGTTTGGCTATTTCGTTTTTCAGTTCGTCACGTTCACGCCAATCCGAAACTGGTCTGATCTCGATCTGGGCCAGATCGCTTCATTACCTCATTGGTACTGGCCACGATTTGCCGACATATGGAGAGAAACGCCACTGCCTGCGTTGGAAGGCGTAGCAGGCATTTTCGATAACGCCACCACGACCTACCCGTTCTCCGTTGTGGCCGCCGTGTTCATGCTGGTCAACTGGCGCGGCCTGCATGGCGCGCTGGTTCGAGCGTTGCGGAAACGGTACGGTTTCTGGGGTTATCTCGTTTATTTGATTCTGTTGCTGAGCGCGCTGGCGTCGCTTTTGAAGCCGATTGTATTCTGGCAATTGCCGGAGTGGAGCGGTCTGGTACCGGCTGCCGGCCTCCTGCGAATCTCGGCAACCGTGGATGCAATTGCATTCATTTTCGAATACCTCCTGGGAGTGTATATCCAAGTCTATCTCATCACAGTCTGTCTGGCCTGGATAAAAGGAGTCAGCTTTGAAGAAGGAGAACTATTCCGCTTTGCAATGCGGCGCTTTAGTTATGTCTTGGAATGGGCTGGCATTGTCGTTGCAGTCAGCACGTTGATTGTCCGATTACCGCTCGTCCTTGCCTACTTCACCAACATTCCCGGTGTTCTCGATTACCTGCCGATTGCGCGGGTGTTGATGAGCGGTTTGATCATTGCGTTTTGTTCGGTCCAAATCTCGCTGACGCTCCATAATGAAACATTGATCGAAGCGATGCGCGCCCACGGCCAGTTTGTGCGCCAAAATGCAGGCCGGCTCGGGTGGTTTTTGATCATTTGTGGCGTGCATTTTTTTGGCATCATGATCTGCGACGCTATCATGCGCAGCGCGATTGCAGATCGCCTGGGCGCGCTCTTTCTGTGGAAATTCAGTTTTGCTTTTCTTCGCGGAATCGTTACCGGATGGCTTTTAGCATCGTGGGTCTGTCTATTTCGCCAATGCGAAAACCGCCGCATTAACCAGGAGAAATGGATTCAGTACTAAGAAGCTGGCCTGCGAGAGGGCGGATGTGAATGCCGCGACCATTACGCGCCAGAGTAAATCGAATCTGGCCCTGGCATTCGTTTCATTAGGCCGCGAACGCAAACGCGACATCACTGTTTTCTACGCGTTCTGCCGAGTGATCGATGACATCGCCGATTCCGCGGACTTGAGCGTCGTGGAGAAGCGAGTGCGTCTGGCGAAATGGCGCCAGATGCTTCGCGCCGGGGAATCGGGCGAGCCGCTTCTTGCCCGAGACGTAAGAGGCTTGATTGAGAAATATTCGCTGTCGCTCAGCATGTTCGAGGAAATTATCGCCGGAGTAGAAATGGACTTGAGCATCCTGCGTTATGCTAGGTTTGAGGAGCTCCGCGTCTATTGCTATCGAGTCGCGAGTGCAGTCGGACTGGTAAGCATCGAGATCTTTGGATATCGCAATCCAGGCTGCAAACAATACGCCATCGAGCTGGGGTTGGCTTTGCAAATGACCAACATTGTTCGCGATGTGGGGAAGGATTTACAGGATGGTCGCATCTATCTCCCGCAGGAAGATCTGGCGCGCTTCAATTACTCCGAAACAGAGCTGCAAGACCGGCAATATAACGAATCCTTTCTTCGCCTGATGCAATTCGAAGCGACGCGTGCACGGGATTTTTTCTCGCGTGCGGATGCCGTACTTCCCAATGAAGACCGCCGAGCTATGGCGCCCGCCGAAATTATGGCGTCGATTTACCGCGGTTTGCTTCGTCAAATGGAGCTGGACAAATTTCGCGTTTTCGAGAAAGAATATCGGTTAAGCAAGCTGGAGAAGGCCAGCCGGATCGCGACGCAACTCTTCAAATCTTTTTTGAATTTGCCGCCGCGAACATCCGTCTGAGTCGCTGGTTGCGAAATCTTAGGAGAAAAAAATATGAAAAAGACATCTTTGAAAATTATCTCGGGAGTAGTAGCGGGGCTGTTTGTGCTCGGCACAACTGTTTACGCGCAGCAGGGCGCGCACGGCATCGACTCGCGGACAACCCACCCCGTCATCGAGGCAAAGGGGATCACGAAAGCAGAAGCGGAGAAAAAATATCCGCCGCCCGGCAAGGGTTATCCCATTGGGGAGCGAGATCCTACTGCTAAGTCGGGAGTTGTTGCCAGCCCATATCCGCCGCATCAACAGTATGACTGCTCGAAAATTGCACACGGCGGATTGGTCGTTGATGTAAAAGTCAACAAAGTCTTTGTTTACCCCTAGCACTGGTCGACAGACTCAAGCGGTGTTGGAGCGGACTTCGCAACATCCGCTGGCACGTGCGGTTTAAGGTGGAAAAGGAACTGCACCATGAGAAGTATTTTCGCCGTCGGTTTAGTTAGTGCTATCGCTTCTTCCGTACTGAATTCCTGTGACACCCCTGTCGGCCAGGGCGCAGCCTGGGGCGCTGCCACCGGCGCGATCATCGGCGGTGCGGCGACTGGCAATGTGCGCGCCGCATCAATTGGCGCAGCGGCAGGAGCCGCCGCTGGCGCTTTAACCGGCAAGATTGTCCAGGAGAATCAAGCCGCGCGTTACGGTCCGCCGCCGCCGGGCGGATTTCCTTACGCGCGATGGGCCGGAAGGCCGGGGTTTTTTTATAGCCCCTACACGGGGCGCGTTTACGATTTGCGTGGCGTACCGCCAGGCGGACTTACTCGAGACGTCGATACCGGCCGGCTTTTCCGTAAACCGTAACTGATAATACGCTGTAGCCACTGGCCTGTGGCCGGTCGGGTTTCAATTGTAAACGGAATCAGTAGGGACGGCCCGCAGGGCCGTGGCTACAACGTGCGTCGCAGCAAGTGGCCGTTACGGCACTTGTCTTTGGAGCGCATCCACCCGCGCTCGCGCTTCGTCGGTCATTTTCAGCAACTCTGGCCACCGGCGGGAATAGTTTTCGCCAGGCAATTTTCGCGTGGCGTCAAATCCCATATGCGAACCGATGTTCTGTTCGCTCGGCGCGTGGTCCAGCGAGTCGCTTGGATTTTTGATGATGGTTGTGTCCCGCGCCGGATCTGTATTCGCGCATAACCGGAAGAGTACTTCGCTGGTATTGTGCACGTCGCAATCTTCATCCACCGCCACGATGTATTTGCTGAACATCATCTGGCCCATGCCCCACAGACCGTGCATCACTTTGAAAGCCTGATAGGGGTATTGCTTTCGGATACTCACAAACACCAGATTGTGAAACACGCCTTCGGGCGGCAGCGTCATCTCCACGATTTCGGGAAAATTCATTTTGAACACCGGAAGGAAAATCCGCACACAAGCATCGCCGATGTAGTAATCCTCCATTGGCGGAATGCCCACAATCGTGGTCGGGTAAATTGCGTCACGCCGATGGGTGATCGCGGTTAAATGAAAAACGGGATAGTCTTCGACGGCCGTGTAGAAGCCGGTGTGATCGCCAAACGGTCCCTCAGGGCGCATCTCACCCGGCTGCACATAACCTTCAAGAACAAAATCCACGTCCGCGGGCACATCGACGTCTATTGTTTTGCAGCGAACAAGCTCGATTGATTTCTTTCGCAGAAACCCCGCAAAAAACAGTTCATCTAAACCGTCTGGTAACGGCGCGGTTGCCGCGAATGTATAAACGGGGTCGCCGCCCAGCGTGACTGCGACTGGCATCCGTTCACCGCGCTCGTAGTAACGCTTGCCGTGGCGCGCCCCGACCTTGTGAAGTTGCCAGTGCATTCCCGTGGTGCGCTCGTCATAGACCTGCATCCGGTAAATGCCGACGTTGCGTACGCCTGTTTCTGGGTCGCGCGTATGCACGTTTGCCAGAGTGATGAAACGCCCGCCGTCTTTTGGCCAGCATTTGAGAATGGGAAGATCGCCCAGGGAAAAAGTATCTCCATTGCCGAGCTTGTGCACGATTTCCTGGCATGGCGCTTCCCTCACTGATTTTGGACGCGCATGCAGCAGATGAATTCCTTGTTTGAGCAAGGTCCAACCTTCGCGCAGATCAGTTGGTGGCTTGGCCTTTAGAATCAATTGAATTTCCTGGGCGATGTCTCCGATGTCCGGCACCTGTAGCGCAAGCGCCATGCGCCTGCGCGATCCCATGGTGTTGATTGCAACCGGGAATTCTGATTTTTTTCCGTCGACAATCGGTTGCTCGAACAACAGAGCTTTTCCGCCACCGGGCGATTTCATCTCCCGATCCGCCCACTCGGCGATGAGCAAATCTGTATCGACCGGGATTGCGACGCGTTTCAACTCGCCCTCTTTTTCAAGCGCGTTGAGGAATTCCCGAAATGAGCGGTAAGCCATTGATCAAACGCACCGGAATACTGGCTCCTCCGGAGACACAATGCGACAGAATTTTTGATCGGCTCTAGTGCGAAGCCAGGTACTGGAAGGCCACAACCCTGCCGTTGGCGAAAGTCACGATCTTGCCAGGGTAAGAAATAGTAGGCGGAAGGTCCGAATCATAAAACGGATAGTACAAAGGAGCCCCGAAATATGGGTCCCATGGCCCGTAACACGGGTAGGACGTCGCGTAGTAAATGTAAACCCAGGTCTCCCTTCGACCGGCCCCCATGTTGCCGATAATTTTTCGATCGGGCGAACCCCACGCGAGCCACACAGCGGTTCGTGGCATGCCGGTGCGAATTTGTCCCTGGCTAACCAGTGCCTGGTCTCTGGGCGAAATACTCTGGTAGAGATCCGGATGCTCAGAAATTCGCGTTTGAGGGGTGGAACAACTCACCAGAATGAGCGCGCACATCGCGAGGCCGAGTGTAGATGCACCAAGGAAAACCCGACGCTTCATGCCCGAGAGCAAACCATATCGGCCAGCAACTTGGCAAGCCAAACGGTGCACCTGCTCATTCGCCCCGATTCTGCCGATCCCGTTGGATCGAATGCGGGATCGTCACCCCCGCCTCCCGATCAAGTCTTGTCTATCGGCGCTACGGCGGCGCCAGGTATCGGAAGAAGACAACTCTGCCCTTGGAGAAAGTGACCCCTTTTAACGGATAGATGAACTTTGGCGGGATGTATGACCAATCGAATGGGCCGTAATAGTAGGGCGCGCCGTAGCTAGGCGGCGTTTCGTAACGCAGGTACACCCATGTTTCCGTTGGACGACCACGCGCGTTGCCAGGGATCTTTTGATCGGGTGTGCCCCACGCCAGCCATACCGCATCCGGCGTCATACCCGGACGAATCTGACCCTGACTCACGAGTGCCTGGTCACTCGGAGAGAGACGCTGATACATTTCCGGATTATTGGAAATACGCGCGGCGGTCGTCGCACACCCCGTAAAAATCCACGCTGTAGCTGCTATCCCGAGCATTAACGCGCCACGATGGAACCGCCCCATAGTGTCGTGATCATATGTCCCCTCGATATCGAGTCAATCATTGCGGATTCTTGATTCACACTGGCGTTGCCGTAACGTGGGACCGGATGCAAGACCGGTACGGCCATCGAATTTCGTATCTGCGCGTATCGATCACCGACCGCTGTAATGAACGCTGCACTTATTGCATGCCGCAGGAATTACAGGAGTGGTTGCCGCGCGAGGGAATTTTGACTTTCGAGGAAACGCTGCGGCTGATTCGCATCGCAGCGGACCTGGGCGTTTCGAAAGTGCGAGTCACCGGAGGCGAACCGCTGACGCGTCGCGACGTGATCAATTTCATACGGCGGATCCCTGAGATTTCCGCAATTAAGAGCATTGGTCTTTCCACGAACGGCACACTGCTTACGCGCGAGATCACGCCAGGCGAGACGATGGCGGCGGCGTTGCGCGAGGGCGGCGTGCAATCGATGAACATTTCACTCGATACGTTGGACCCAGAAGTCTACTCACAGATCACCGGGCGGGATTTTCATCGACAGGTTGTCAGTGGAATCGACGCGGCCATCACCGCAGGATTCGAGCAAATCAAATTGAATACAGTCCTGATGCGCGGTCGCAATGAGGACCAGCTCATCCCCCTCATAGAATTCGCTGGAGCGCGCGATTTGATTTTGCGTTTCATCGAGATGATGCCGGTGAGCACGACCGACGTTCTCGACGAACATAATTTCATATCGGTTTTTGAAGCGAAACGATCAATCGAATCGTTTTATGGAAGTTTAATCCCGGAGACGGAATTTCGGACGAATGGTCCGGCCACTTACTATCAAATTCCTGGTCGCAAGCAGCGCATCGGGTTTATCGGTGCGATGACGAACCTACATTTTTGCGAAAGCTGCAATAAACTCCGGCTCACGTGCGACGGGAAATTGCGTCCCTGTCTCGGCAGCTATCTGGAGTTCGACATCATGAAACCGCTGCGGGCCGGTACCAGCGATCAGGAGCTTAGGCAATTCTTTCTGGACGTTGTCGATCGAAAACCTGAGCAGCATGACTTTCGAGACAACTACCAACCGAACCGCAAGATGATCGCCATCGGCGGCTGAGCTGGCGATGGACTGCCTTTTCCGTGTCATGTTGAGCGAAGCGAAACATCTCGAATTGTCTCTGGCGCTGGCAAACACATGATCAGAGATTCTTCGCTACGCTCAGAATGACAAGATGACAACATGAAGGGATTCACTCACATCAGTTCCGACGGTCGCGCCCAGATGGTCGATGTATCGCGGAAACCGATGAGCAAACGAAGAGCTATTGCGACTGGCAAAATTCGGCTTCAGCGCGGGACGCTTGCTCTGATTGCAAGGGATCGAATCGCAAAGGGCAACGTCTTTGCGACTGCGCGGATTGCCGGTATTCAAGCTGCGAAACAAACCGCGCATCTCATTCCGCTTTGCCACACTTTGCCACTAGCGGTGGTTAAAATTGACGTTGTCGCCTCGAGTGAAGGCGCGGAAGTGAAATGCACCGCACAGACAGTTGCGCAGACCGGCGTCGAGATGGAAGCGCTCGTTGGCTCGACCGTCGCGCTGCTCACGATTTACGACATGTGCAAGGCGGTGGACAAAGAGATGCAGATTTACGACGTCCGGTTAATAGAGAAGACGAAACGTCCTATAGCGGCGGTCCATGACGGCCGAAGCGAACATCGGCGGCGTTCATAGCGATGCCGCTACAGCAAGATGCAAATACAAGTCGGCATCATCACCATCTCGGATCGCGCGAGCGCGGGTGATTACAAAGATCTCGGCGGGCCTGCGTTGAAAGACGTGGCGCAAACAGCGGGGTGGCAGGTCCTCGCCGAAGCGATCGTGCCAGATGATGCAACCCGGATTCAGGAAGCGATCCGCTCGTTTTCGAAGCAAGGCTGCGGCTTAATTCTGACCACTGGCGGCACGGGAATTGGACCGCGCGACGTTACGCCGGAAGCGATCCGCGCAATCATGCGAGTCGAGTTACCGGGCTTCGGCGAAGTGATGCGCGCCGAATCGATGAAGATCACGCCTAATTCAATCCTGTCGCGTAGCCTGGCGGCAATTGTCGATAACGCTCTGGTGATCGCGCTCCCGGGCAAACCGAGAGGTGCTGTGGAATGTCTCGGTTTCGTGGAAGGCGCAATTCCGCATGGCGTCGCGCTCGCGCAACGGACACCGACGTCGTGCTGACGAGACGACAAAAACGTCAGTCTGGATAAGTCAGCAGCCGCATTAATTGCCCGCCATAGTTTGTGAGATGCGCGTTTCCTTCGTGCCCCGAAACGATGTCACGCGTCAAGTGGGAGTAATCAATCGGGCTCTTTTTGACATAGCTTAGCTCGGGCTGCGTCACTCGTCTGTCGCTGGATTCAATTTTCAGCGGAACACCCGAACGCGCGAAAGAGACCTCCCACGATGATTTCTCATTTCGTTTTCCACCGAGCATCCACGGATAGAGCTTTAGCAAGTCGAAGTGCCGCGAGTTCGGCAAGGTAACCTTGTAGAAGATCTCTTCATCGTTGAGAAATTCTGGAATCGTGAGCGCTGGATTTTTGCGGAGCGCCAGATAAAGGTGCGCGACATCAAGACCCGCGAGGTTCATCCCGTTGTAGATGCCGTTGTGATTGGGATCGTTTCTGAAGAACGTGTTGTACCATGCCTCGAATTGACGGCTGAACATCAGGTCCAATTCCAAATGGAGATGCGCCCGCTCCTGGTTTAACCCCGTTCCCGTGTAGCCCATCACTGCAATGCGCTGACCGCGTCTGACCGTATCGCCGGGGTGCACCGCGATCGAACTAAGATGTCCATACAGGCTGTAATAGCTAGAGCCGTCCCAGCGGTGTTCGATCACGACGTATTTCCCATAATTGGAGTAGCCGGGAACAAGATTGGCGTGCACGACTTTGCCCTCGGCGATGGCATGTACTTCATCGAGCGGCTCGCCGCGCGCGTCGCGGTGTAGGGAGCGAATGTCGATTCCTTCGTGAAAACGGGTGAACACGACGCCACCTGCTGTGTCGGTAGGATCGCGCACAAAGCCGTACTGGCCGCCTTCCCACGGCGTCGATTTCGTGCCTTTGTAATTGCGTTCCACGTATTGGTAAAACTCGGTGCCGTCGCCTGCGAACAGAGCGTCATTGTCCGTGGGCAGAACAAGATTCAATGCCTGACTTTGCGCGGTCTGAGCCGCCATGGAGATTGATAAAAGAAAAGCAAGGACAGCTGCGGCAGCGAATAATCGCATATTCGATTAACGCGATTGACGTTTTCGTTGACCGATTAAGCGCCAGTCTTTTTTCATCAAGTCAATGTCGGCTGCGGTCAATCCCGAGGGAATATAGATTTTTCCGTCGGAGACGCGCTTGTCGACTTGGAGTTCTGTGATCAGCCGTCCATTAATGAACACAAAAAGGAAACTGCCGCGGCGCTCAACGCTTAGCGTGTCGAGCACCACGCGTCCGTGCTCGTCTAGTTCAATGAGCGCGCCATAGGTTCCATTCTGCGCCGGATAAGGCGAAAATGCCGTGACATCTTGCTCCGAAATCCACGGCATCTTTTCGATGGCCACATTTTTTCCCGATATCTGGGCGCGAACAGATGTTGCGAATACCTCCGTATCCCGAGGGTTCGCTTGTGCGTGGACCCGGAACGTGCAATGTCGTTGTTTCGCCACGCCCTCGGCCAGCGCAAAAGCCAGGCATAGCGCGAATACACTGAGTGTCTTCATGCCGCTTGATAAAGGGTTTGACACGAATTTTGCAACCCCGAAAACTTTCGGGGCTGTTTAGGCCGCTTATGAAGCGCCGCATCATATGGCTTCTTTTGATTCTTTTTATGGCCCAAAGCCTCTTTGGCCAGGATCTTGCGCCGACATCCACTCCGGGGCGGAGACGCGGTTGGTTGAGCCGAATTCTTCATCCGTTTTCTCCGGAGGTGGTTCCGCAATACAAAGATCCAAGACTGCGCGGACTCGCTCTCGATCTCCAACTCACACCGCAGACGGTAAAGCTATCTGAGGTCCGTCAGCTTGGAGTGAAGGTAACGCTGGCAAATCTCTCCAAACGCCCTGTTGCGCTCGACTTTCCCACGAACCAGCGGATTGAAATTTATCTAATGGATTCTGCAGGAGACATCCTGGCAAAGTGGTCCGACAATCACGCTATTGCCGAAAAGCCCGCCACGATTTTAATCAATCCGCAAGAGCGAGTCGAATACAGCGAAACCATCGCAACGCGCGAACTTACCCCCAACAAGGTCTTCATCGCCGAAGTCTTCTTTCCGCAATACCCGGAGTTGCGGATCCGGCAAAAATTCCTCGCGGTGCCTTGAGAGAGTTGAAGGTTGAGAGAGCCAAACGTGACTGCCGATCAACTCTCAACTACAAACTATCGACTGTTTTCCGATTACCACACGCATCCACAGGGACATCGGGTGCAACGGTACACCCAGACATTACTTCAGCCGTGGGCGGATTCAGCACGCAGCCTAGGTTTAACCGATATCGCTTTTACCGATCACGATCGTTATCACGCTGGAATCGACTTTGATGAAATCGATCGTTTGCGGGAAAAAAATCCCGATTTGCAAATCCGCGCCGGGATCGAGTTCGATAACGATCCCATTCACTCACAGGTAGGCCGGAACTGGATTGAGAAGCATTGGGAGAAGCTGGATTTTGTCCTGGGCTCGATTCACTTTCTTGATCGCCCCGATCAGATGTTCGACAGCGTGCCCGATGGCGCCGCCCAATTCGAAGGCCGGAATATTGATGCGATTTACACCAATTATTTTCGTCATGTCCGGGAAATAGCAGCTACCGGGTTGGTCGATTGCCTTGCCCATCTCGACCTCATCAAAATCCATGGGCATCGGCCGAGTGCAGAGATCGGCAGTTTGGTCAATGAAACACTTGGTTTTATTCACGCACAGAATCTCGCGATAGAACTTTCCACCGCCGGATGGCGCAAGCCGGTAAATGAAGCTTACCCAGGGGATCCGATCGTTGTGCTCGCAGTAAAAAAGGGGATTCCTTTCACGACTGCCTCAGACGCGCACTCACACGCTCAACTTGGCGACAATTTTGTGACGCTGGCACAAAGAATGGTGAATTTTGGGATTCGCCAAGTCTGCATTTTCGAAAAGCACAATCGCACACAGCTGTCACTATAGCTGAAGGTCAAGCTGTGATCGTCTCTCGTTCGAAAACGCCTCTTCTGTTTCCGAAGGCAGCGGTAACATGAAGCCCAGACGTTCCGCGAGACGTTGGCAGGTTTCGGGTGCGAATCCTTCGAAGTGATTACTGGCAAATGCCCAGACACTACGCACCTGAGGAAGATGCCGCTCGATTTTAAGCGACCAGCTTTCCAGGGCAGCTTCGCGTTTCCAGAGCAATTTTTCGTAACGATGGACGTGCCCACCGTCGACGTCGTATTTCGTTGCGTAATCACCGAGCAAACGCAGATACAGAAAATCCGTGGTGCACGGCAGAAATTCAAACGGGGCAAGATTTCGTTCGTTAAGCGGAGTGGTATCGCCCCAGGCCCAACAAATACGATATTTTTCCAATAGCCGGATAAAATGCGGCCGATGCCAGCCGGTATGACGAAATTCAATCGCAAAACGGAAATCCCGTGGCAGTTGTGGAAGAAATTTTCGCAGCGCCGGCTTGCCGTCTCTTGGCGCTAAAGAAGGCGGGAGCTGGATGAGGATGACCTGGAGCTTTGGCCCAAGTGGCTCGATGGCGCGAAGAAACGAGGTTAACTCGGCGGTACAATCACGCAGCCGACAGATGTGCGTGATCTGGCGGGGAAGCTTGCAGGTGAACCGAAAGGCGGCGGGGGTCATTTCGACCCACCGACGGACGGTATCTTCTGCCGGAGCAGCATGAAACGTAGAGTCCACTTCAACCGCTGGGAAATAGTTGGCGTAAAATTCCAGCCAGCGAGATTCCGGCCGATCCGGGGGATAAAAAACACCACGCCAGTCTTGAAAGCTCCATGCGCACGAGCCGATGCGAATTTTCTGCTGATCAGTCAGATTCAAATGAAGTCAGAAAAGTAGCCAGTTTTGTCCGCTAGGGAAAGTTTTCGCGCTGCAATCAGTGATGCGTACACGGGTATGCCAGCTGCCTGGTGGCGCTGCTGAAACTTGACTGGCCAGATAACTTAACTAGGCTGCCCCACCCGAATGCAATTCGTTATTCGCGCCTTTTTAGTTTTGGCTGCCGCGGTGTTTCTTTTGCCCGAATCGACCGTGGCCTCTGTGATCTTCCAGCCTGGGAAAAAGCCGAAGTACGTGGCGCCTGGAGAGGAAGAGATGAGCGGCGACGCCGCGGAGCTGTTTCAGATCGGACAGACTGCCGAAAGAGAAGGCAACACCAAACGCGCGATCAGAGCTTACAAAAGTCTCGTTAAACGTCACCCCAGAGATAAGCTGGCACCCACTGCGCTTTATCGCGCCGGCCAGTTGCAGGAACAGCTTCACCAATTAACACCGGCGGCCGATTCATTTCGCGAGTTGGTGGAGAGATATCCCAGCAGTCCTAATTTCGAGGAAGCAATCGAGGGGCAGTTTCGCGCCGGCGAACTTTATCTTAACGGCAAGAAGCTGAAGGTTCTCGGAATTCCAATTGCATCGGCGTTGGATCGCGCGGTGACTATTTTCGCCAACGTTGTTCGCACTGCGCCGTACGGAAAGTACACAGCCCGTGCGCAGTTTGATATTGGTCTTGCGCGTGAGAAACAAGGCGCGAACGATGCAGCTATCCAAGCGTACCAAGCCGTCGTGGACAAATTTCCCAATGAGCCTGTGGCCGTGGATGCGCAATACCAGATCGGTTACATCTGGTTTACGGCCGCGCAACGAGGCACAAAGGACGCCGCTGCCGCAGACAACGCCAAAACTGCGTTCCAAGATTTCCTGTTCCACTATCCAAAGAGCGAGAAAGCAGCGCAGGCGCGCGCTAATCTAGACATTCTCGAGCACAAGCAAACCGCCAACTCGTACAAGGTCGCGAAATTCTACGATAAACAAAAATACTATCGCGCTGCCGTCATCTACTACAACGAGGTCATTCGTCAGCAGCCAGGATCAGAGGAAAGCAATGAGGCGAAGAAACGGATTGATCAGTTGCGCGCAAAGTTCGGTGACGCTGCGCTTCAGCCGGCTTTGTCCGTCGGACAAAGTGGCAAGAAAAAGGGTGAAGCGCGTGGAGCGCGGACTGCCGGAACCGGGTCCGCCAAGCCGGGTGCGGCAAATAACGAAGCGCCGTTACCTGCACCGGAGACTGATTCTTCACTTCCGCCGCCGGCTTCGCTTGCGCCGGATACTACCACTGCGCCTGAACCGCTGCTGCCTCTGCCGGGCACGAGTACAAGTTCGGATACATCTCCCGATGCCGGCGCCTCGGCCTCTCCCGATGCGTCCGCCTCACCGGCGCCTTGAAAGCCTCACTCGCGACAGTATTCTGCCTCGCCTTAACTGGTTGTCTTGGCTATCACGTCGGGCCGGCAAAGCCATATTATCTGCGTGACGTTCACACTATCGCAGTCCCGACTTTTAAAAACCGCACCCTCGTCCCACGCATCGAAGTTTTAATCACTGATACCGTAATCAAGCAGCTGCAACAGGATGGGACGTTTCAGATTGCCAACGGGGACAAAGCGGACGCCACTCTTAATGGTGAAGTATCTCGCATCATCCGCCTACCTGCGCGCTCGGTACGTGGTAATGTCTTGGCCACAACTGAATTTGCTCTGACACTAGGCGTAAGGTACTCATTAACCGGAAAAAATGGCGAACAGCTGGCGCCGTCGAGTGAAGCAATCGGAACGACGAGCTTCTTCGTGAGTAGCGATGTGACGACTGATGAACGGCAAGCCTTGCCGCTGGCTACCGAGGATCTCGCCACCCGACTGGTTAGCCAAATAAGCGAGGGCTGGTGATGGGCAATGAAGGGAGAAGAAAGGCTTTGGACCATCCTCAATGATAAACTTGACACTCTGCGTGCCACAAATCAGTTGCCCGAAGCGATTCGCGTTGCCGAAACTGCCCTTGAAATCGCCAAGCGCGCTTTCAAAGGGAACGAGACTCCACTCGCCACCAGCTTCGAGAAGCTAGGCCAGCTACTCGAGCAAAAGGGAGATTATACTGCCGCCGCGGCAAACTTGCTGAAGGCGCATGCAATCCTGGAAAAGGGGAAATCACCCGACCAGCGTGCCATCTATCGCTCGGCGCGGCGGCTGGCATCCTTATGCGATAGCCTCGGCCAATCTGAGGAGGCGATCAATTTTTATCAGAAGGCAATTGCCGCCGGTACGCAAATCGATGACATTCCTTACTCGGATATCGGAACGATGTTAAACAACATTGCGCTGATTCTGCGCAAATCGGGTCGGCAAAAGGCAGCTGAGCCATGCTATGTGCGCGCTTTGGAGATTTATGAGAAACAACTTGGGCCTGACCACCCCGATGTAGCGTCGGTGCTAAACAACCTGGCGGTGTTCTACACGAACGAACGCCGGTACACTGAAGCCGAGAAGATACATCTTCGCGCACTGGCCATCCGGCAGAAATTGGATCCACTTCCGCTCGCCGACATTGCGCAATCAAAATGCAACCTGGCGGTGGTCTATCATTCGCGCGGTGATTACGCAAAAGCAGCAGAACTCTACCAATCTTCGCTAAAAACGTGGGAGGAGGTGCAGGAGAAGCCCTCCAAGGATTACGACATCGTTGTTTCGAATTATGCCGACCTTTTGCGTTCTATTGGTCAGGTACGCAAAGCGCACCAGTTAGAAGTTCGCGCGCGCAAGAAGCGTTCGGGCTGATTTAAACAGCCGTCGCTCGCTCAGTGCGATTGTAAATACACTCGATTTAGCCTTGCGGGCCGTCTAGTGTACGCGGATTGTACGTCGCTGCCTTAGCTCGCGTGGCGGAATTGGCAGACGCGTACGGCTCAGGACCGTATGGGGAAACCCGTGGAGGTTCGAGTCCTCTCGCGAGCAGTAAGCCCATCCTGGCTTCAGCCAGAGGGCAAATACACACCCTACAATGCCAGCTTGGAAGGCTGGTTACTTTGCTGAAGCTCTCCTTCTGGCCTGCCCAACGCGCTTTCATCAGCTCGGAGAGCCTTTTTCGTCCGGCAGGAGTGAGTGCGCCTTTTTTCCTGGCAGGAGCTGCCTTCTTCCCCGCCCCTTTCCTCCTTGCCGCCCAGCGAGCCTTCATTAATAGGGAGAGCTTTCTCCTTCCGGCAGGCGTGAGCTGACCTTTTTTCCTGGCAGGAGTCGCCGTAGTTGTGCCTCCCCTTAGTCTTGCCCAACGAGCTTTGGCGGCAGCCGCAAGCTTCGCTCGAGTCGTGGGCGAAAAGTAACGGCCGCCCGCTGGGCGTGTCGTCGCGGGACGCGTTGTCGTGGGAGGCGCAGCTCCTCCCAAGATTGAGGAAAGGCGTCTTTCCAGATTATCAATTTGTCGGCGAATCGAAATCGCTTCTTCTAGAGCTTTAACAGATGTATCCATATGTTGTTAGATAGCTGGAGTTAGCCCGACTGGCAAATGCCAATTTTGCAATGACTTAATAGTGTTCCTCGACTGGGCTTGCCTGCTAGTTATGCCTACGCGATAACGAATAAAATTAAAATTGCCAGCCAGTGTTCTATCAAATCCTGAAGTGACTACGCAAGCTGCACGGGTTCGAGAAATGTTCGGCTCCATTGCTGGACGTTACGATACCGCAAATCACTTGCTTAGCTGCGGGATGGATTTCTATTGGCGACGACGCGCGGCTGAATTGGTTTCCGATTGGCGTCCGCACAGGATTGCAGATCTTGCGACTGGTACCGGAGATCTGGCGCTCGCGCTGCAAAAGAAATTGCCACAGGCGGAAATTATGGGTGTCGATTTCCTGCCGGAAATGCTGGAACTTGCGCGGCGAAAAGGTGTGCGGCAAATCGTACTTGCCGATGCCACGAGCCTGCCGTTTGGCGATGCTTCATTTGACTGCGTGACGATCGCATTTGGGTTGCGCAATCTAGAAAACTGGGGAGCCGGCCTTGCCGAGATGTCGCGCGTGCTTAAGAGCAACGGGCACTTGCTCGTACTTGAGTTCTCACTGCCCACAACGCCAACCTTGCGTGCAGTGTACCGTTTCTATTTGCATTGTTGCGTGCCCTTAGTTGGCTCTTTCTTAACAGGCAAGAAGAACGCCTACGACTATCTTGGCGATTCGATCGAGGACTTTCCAAGCAACAGTGCGATGTGTCATTTGATGGCTGGGAACGGCTTCACGTGCCCGACGTTCGAACCACTGACTGGTGGAATCGTCACGATCTACACGGCTACGAAGCGGTAACTGCAAAAACGAGACTGGCAATTCTAGTGTTCCCAGTGATTGCGAAACCATTCAACGTTGGTACGCATTTTCGACCCTTTATTATTTGTGAATAGGAGATGTAGTTCCGCTTGGTGAGGGACTCGGCGTTGCAGTAGCTTGCGCAGCCAGCGGCAATTTTAAGATGTTCAAATCCGGATTGCTGATTCCGAAGGCGCCTTCGCGCCCATCCACACGCGCGCACCATATGCCGTCATTGTTTTGAGCACCGATAGTCAGCTTATGCGATACCTTGTTATCGGGTGAAGTTGTGAAGGCGAGAACAAGCTGCGGTTTTTCGAAGCCGTGTTGCTGCGTCGTTGCCCCGAGCCAGCGCACTGCACGCAAATTCGACAACGTGTTGAGCAGCGATTGCAGATTGGCTTGCTTGATCTGGTCGCTCCCTTTTAGCCAATGCCATTGTTTCGTTTGGTCGCGCTCAAGTGACAGCTCCCTGTCAGTCGTGACGCTTAAGCGATGAATTTGCTCGGGTTTAAACTTAAAGATCGCCAACTCCTGCCATTGCAGCGGATCAGGTGAAATCTGATCCAGCAAACCGCGACGTACTGCCACGACGAATGGCTCATCGCTCAGCCGCGTGTAAACGTTATCCCCTTCTCCTTTTCCAAATGCGATTGCCGCAAATGGCTGCTCACCCGCTTTGGTTTCAGCGGTATTTTCCGAAGCAAATGAACTGAACGTCAATTGCAGCTGCGGCTTGTCGAGACCGTATTTTGGCAAACTGGACGCGATGTCTTCGACGAATCTTGTTACCCGCTCATTTTGCAGCGTGTCGATCAAGCGCCGAACCGCACCTGAATCCGCCGGTGCATTGTTTCGTGTGGCGACTGTCCAATTTCCATCCTTGCGGGCGAGAACGGTTTTGCCTTTGCCTGGAGTGTCGATCGTGATCCGATCGAGAATGTTTGTATCGAGCCGAACCAAATGATAGTCGCGCAAATCGGCAGGCTTCGTGTTAAGTATCTCTTCGATCTTTTTCGGCAGCGTGTAAACGGATCCGCGAGGAGCGAACCGTACATAAATCTGGTCTTTTTCTTTTTCGGGCACGCTGCCGATCTGCAGCGTCTGACCCTTGTCCTCCCGTCCAAAGACCTTGATCGAATCACCTAGCTCAACCTTCTGGTCTTTTTTCTGCTCCTGATCATATAACGTGATCGATCCGCGCGGCTCGGCCAACCCATAAGGACGCAGGTCACCACGATCATCGGCCACGAATTGTTGAATGCGCGCCGCCGTAATTTGTGAAATCAAGTCGCCTACTTTCCCGTCATCGGCCCGGGCACGCAGCGGTTTGAGGATGTCCCAGTGCTCACCTTTCTTTTCCAGCTCCACCTCACCGGCAGGCGTTTTCAATGTGATACGGCGCACCTGCGCAGTCGTCAGATCGGTTAATTTTCTGTCGCGAAACTCCTCCGGTTTTTTGTCGATATCTTTTTTGACCGACTGCGTGGCGAGAGATGTTTCCTTTGAATTCTGAAAGCGCACATACATTCTGCCTTCCAACGCGGCGTCTTTGCCAAACAAGATTTCGGGCGGTTTATCCCGGCCGAGCAGCTTGAGCTTTAGCTTGGGATTGTTCAGGCCATACTCGGTCAGTTTGCTCTTATCAGTCTCAATCTCCTTGGCCGGGATAGTCCCCTCCTTCTGCCACGTCTCCAAATCCGACAACAAACTCTCGACTAGAGCGCCATCTGCTTGATCCTTAAAGGGAGTTTCTATCCGCCATTTGTTGTCGCGGCGCCGTATTTCAATTTTTTGATCGCCATTTTGAATGACGATGCCGTCGATCTTGTTTCGGTCGAAATTGACTACGTTCTGGGCCTGTCGCCGGACTTCCTCCGTGCTCGGCCGCTTCATTTCAAAGAACCTGAAGTAAGCGAAGACAGCGAGCGCGATGACCGCCAGGATGAGGGTATTCCTCCACTTCATACTAAACGCGCCGCTGCCACCAGACCATGGTTCCGATCAAGGCGGGAACCAACGGTATGAACACCAAAACAATCCAGCGCAGCCGGCGCAAAGCCTCTTCGTTGAGACTGAAGGTGAGCGGCTTCGGGACCTTTGGCGCGATACCGATAAGCTGTTCGCGACTAAGCAACCAGTTCACACTGCCCGAGATGAAATCGAGCCCCTGCTGATCTTGCGTGATCGCATTGTCCTGAACGAAGCTTGCGTTGCTAACTAGTACCAGACGCGACGAATTCACCTGGACCCGCTGATCTGCACTGCCCCCTTTTTCTACTATTGCGCCGATTGTTAGCGGCATATTACTTTGCTGCGCGTCAGCCTGTAGTTTTACCTGGTCATCCGTGTTGTAATCTTTTTCGGCAAACCAACCCTTTTCTGCCTGGATCAGCGGTTCCAAGCGTATGTTGGCAGCACGGACGCGGTCCGGCTCAAGAGTGAGTGAAGATGTGCCTCCGAGAAAGAGCGTCCGCACATCGGCCAGCCGTTTTGTGATTGGACTGTCGCCTAGGAAACGCGCTTGCACATCTCGCGTCAACGCCAGCTCTTGAATACCGGTGCGCAGGAAAACCATGAGTCTATCGTCATTCGCTTTGATGCCCAGTTCATCGACAAAGCCGCGGAGCTTCGGCGTTTTCGCCGCTGGATCGAGGAGAAGCAGTATCCTGCCCTGCTTGTCCCAAAAATCGCGCATTAGTTTCATTTCGCGATCGGACAAATCGTATTGCGCTCCGATAATCATCACCGCTTTCACGTCGGCCGGAATCGCATCAAGATCGAGCAGGTTCAGCTCTTGAAACTTGATGTTTTCGTTTTCAATAAACGTCTTCAGCACGGTGATCGGGCTGTTTTGTGAAAGCGGCGGTTCCTTGTGACCGGTGACGTAACCAAGGGTCTTCTTTTTGCCTTCCACAAGGTCCATCATCGCGCTGGTGATGGCTTGCTCGCCTTTGAAAGCCGCCACACGCGGGCCTTCGCCGAAGGCCATTCCGCTCTGGTCAATATCGGCCATCTCGGATGCCTTAACCGTTTTGTTGCGACCGTCGTAATCGAGCACCAAAAGACTCTCGTCCGTGACGACTTTGTATTTGTCGAATAGCTCTTTGGCGCGGGAAAGATTTCGCTCGGGATCGATGTGCTCAACGTCGATTTTTCCCTTACCGGCGTATTGATATTCCGTTAGCAAATTCTGAACGTCCGCAGTGATCGGCGTATTAGGCGCAAAGAAAACCGTGACGCGCATCTTACCCTTCAGCGAATCGAGGAAACGCTTCGTTTTATCTGAGAGTGCATACTTTTGGTCCCGGGAAAAATCCCAACGCGCGTAATGCTTAAAGGCGAAGGAATTCACCATCGCGACCAGAAATAAAATCAGAAGGATTTGAGCGAGAACATTGAGACCGATCCGGAATCGACCAATTCGTTTCAGTGTTCGGGAACGCTTTGCCGTATCAGCCATTTATCAGAGCCTCCATTTACGGGATTGGAATGCTTGATAAGTAAGCGTCAGCATCACAATGGTCATGCTCACATAGAGGACGATGGGCCGTGTATCAATCACGCCCCGCGAGAATTCGCCCATATGTTCAATCGCGGAGAAATAGCCCAGCAAATCGCGCGTTGTGGAAGTAACATCCAGAAGTATGAACTGAACGAGGCCGAGAAAAAATAGCAGCGTGATTGCGCAGAAAGAAATTACCGCGGCGATGATTTGGTTCCTGGTCAGAACCGACGTGAGGCAACCAATCGAGAGATAAAACATTCCCAGTAACAAAAGCATCAGATACGAACCAAAGTATGCTCCGGCAGAATGCGCGGCCGGCTGGTTTGTTAGTGTCAGAAAAATCCAGAAATAAAGCAGCGTCGGGATCCAGAGGACCAGATAGAAGACCAGCGCACCAAAGAATTTTGAGAGCACTACCTGCCAGTCGCGTACAGGCACAGTGGTCAGCGGCTCAATGGTGCCGAGCTTAAATTCTTCGGCGAACAGGCGCATCGTGATCAGGGGAAAGATCAGAACGAATGCAAACCAAAAGAAGACCGAATTGAAAAATGCCTCCTGCACCGTGTATTGCACTTGGCGCTGGTTCATGAACGAGACCTGAAAATAAAAATCGATCCCGCTGACGATGAGGAAAAAGATCAGCACGATGTAGGCGATCGGGGAGTAGAAATAGCCGCGCACTTCGCGCGAGAGCAGGGTGTAAAACTTACGCATGGATCGATCTCGCTGTTACCATTAATCTCAAACTAGGTCGGGATGCGTGAGCTCAACGAATACATCCTCGAGCGTCGCTCGACGCTGAGTCAATTCGCGCACCACCCAGTGGCGATCAGCGGCCAGCCGAAAGACTTCTTCGCGGACGTCGATGCCCGACTCTACGCGCATGGAAAATCTCTTCCATTCATCCTCCCCGTCGGTAACCACGTCTCGCACACCCGAAATCTTTTTCAGTTCCTCTGCGCCGTTATCGTTCCCGACTTTTGCTTCAAGCACTACGCCGCCAGCTTGCCTGATTTTTCCGAGCAAATTATCCGGCGTATCGCACGCCTCGATTCGTCCCTTGTGAATGATGATCACTCGGCTGCACGTCATCTCCACCTCGGGCAAAATGTGCGTCGAAAGCAAAATTGTGTGGTGTCTGCCCAAGTTCTTGATTAGCTCGCGCACCTGCCGGATTTGATTCGGATCGAGACCGATCGTCGGCTCATCGAGAATGAGAAGGTCAGGCTCCGCTAACAGTGCGTCCGCCAGACCGACGCGTTGTCGATAGCCTTTGGACAGAGTGCCAATAAGCTTCTTTTTGACGTCCTTCAGACCACAAAGTTCCTCCACATCACCGACACGCTCCGCAACGCGACGATGGTGAACTCCCTTTAGCGCCGCGCGATAGTTAAGGTATTCCGTCACGCGCATGTCGCTGTAGAGCGGCACATTTTCCGGCATGTAGCCAAGGTGGGCCCGTGCCTGAAGCGACTGTTCAAAAACGTCGAACCCGGCAACCGTAGCGCGACCTGAAGTAGGCGGCATAAAGCCGGCCAAAATGCGCATGGTCGTGGTTTTGCCGGCGCCGTTTGGCCCGAGAAATCCCATGATTTCGCCCTGACTAACTTCGAAATTCAAATCCTGGATCGCTGGCTGGCCAGCGTACCGTTTTGTCAGATTTTCAACCTTAATCATTGTGCGACATTTCGATGAGACAACTGAGGCGCAATTGCGTTGGCAAATTTTTTTAGCGCGCCTTCAGGCTCACATTCGCAACCTGTCTGTTTTGGCCATTGGCGCGGATTACGCCGACCGTAAATTCTACGTCCGCTCCGCTGTCCGCGGACCGCAGCAGCTCCTCAACCTGTTTGACAGAACTGACCTCAGATTTGCCTATGCCATAAATCACCAGCCCACGCTCAATACCCGCTTCATCTGCCGGGCTGCCTGGTTCAACCGCAGTAATTAGAACCCCACGTGCTCGCGCGTAGCCGAGCGCATCACCTAATTCCTGGCTCAAATCTTGCAGCTGCATTCCAAATAACTTTTCCGCTCTCGAAACCGATGTTTCGCTGGTAAGAGGCGGGCTTTTCGTTGTGGGCTGTATCCGCGCCGTCTTCTTGAATCGATTCACACTATCACGCACGACCTGCGCCGGAATGGCGAAACCGAGCCCCTGCGTAGGGACACCTTGAGGCGTGAACGCCATCTTTGCGGAAGCGATGCCAACTAGCCGGCCGGAGATATCGATCACCGGGCCGCCACTGTTACCGGGATTAATCGCCGCATCGGTTTGCACCAGATCTTTGTATTCTGTCTCGTCCACTGTGATATTGCGCTTCACAGCGCTAAGGACCCCTCGGCTGATGGAGCTGCCGTAGCCGACCGCGTTGCCTACTACAATCACTGTCTGGCCCAGCAAGTTCGGCGAGATATTGTCGAGATTGATGAAGGGAAATGCAGTTTGCGCGTCGATCTTAATGAATGCCAGATCGGTCTTGTCGTCGCCGGCAATGTAGTGAGCGCTGTACGTTTTACCGTCGTTCGTTGTCGCGTGAATTTTTAAATCCGCGGCGCGCTCTACCACGTGCTTGTTGGTCACGATGTAACCGGCCGGATCGATAATGAAACCAGAGCCGAGACTTTGCAAAGTCTGGCGAATTTGGCGCGGCCGGACGCGGTTGTAGCCGAAGAATTGCGCGTAAACATCCTCAAACGGATCGCGCACCGTCCGGCGAACGACGCGCTCGGTATTGATGTTCACGACCGTAGGCAAGACTTTCGCCACAGCTAAAACGGCAGGCTCAGAAGCCGGGTCCGCTTGTGCAAGCAACGATGCGCCCATTGAAATTGAAAGAATGAAAGTCAGCGCAGGGCCAAGCGATTGGCGGATCATGCGATGCCAAATGCGGAACCTTATCCTAAAAGTAGTCTTTCCTGATGTCTTTCCCACGGCTGAATCCATCGTTAATCGTTGTGACGGGCTTGCAAGTAACGAAACTGCCTTCGAACTGTCAACTTGCTGCGCCTGCCCTGTAGCCACGGCCCTGTGGGCCGTCGTGGGTCGCATTTATCGCGCGTAATACCGGCCACAGGCCGGTGGCTACAGCACTTGCCGGGCCGCACAATCGTCGGACATTAACTTCGCTATGCGCACATCAATTGACGCTCGCGCAAATCTCGACCTGATCGAGGAGAATTACCGGCGCTGGCAGCAAAATTCTCAGTCAGTTGATTCTGGATGGTCTGCCTTCTTCGAAGGTTTCGAGCTCGGGAATCTGCCACAGCGCGATGGCGCGACCGTCGCGGAGGCCGAGGCTCGCGAGGCAGCGTTGCAAACACGCGTCGACAGCCTGGTTTACGCATATTGCTCGCTCGGCCACACCATTGCGCGCGTCGATCCGCTGGCAGAGACACGACCACAAAATCCGTTGCTGAGTTTGCGCGAGTTCGGCTTCAGTGAATCAGACCTCGACCTTCGCGTTTCATCGAAGTTTTTCGTCGACAATCGGCCGATGACCTTGCGCGAAATGGTCGCGGGCCTCGAGAGAATTTATGCCGACTCGATAGGCTCGGAATTCATGCACATCCAGGACCCGCGGATTCGCGAATGGGTGCGGCGGCGGCTGGAGACGCGACCGCAAAAGCATTCGACGCCGCCTGCAGTTCAGGTGGCACTGTTGCGGGCGCTGCTCGAAGCCGAATCGTTCGAGATTTTCCTGCATACGCGCTACGTGGGGCAAAAGCGCTTTTCCCTTCAGGGCTCGGAATCGCTCATGGTGATTCTTGATACGATCCTGCACAGATGCCCCGACGGTGGGGTCGAGGAAATTTGCATGGGCATGGCGCATCGCGGCCGCCTAAACGTGCTCGCGAATTTTTTGCGCAAATCGCTGAAGGTCATCTTCACGGAGTTTAGCGAGAATTACGTTCCCGATTTGGTGGCCGGCGATGGCGACGTGAAATACCATCTCGGTTATCGCGCGGTGCGCAGACTTGCTTCAGGAGCCGCGGTCGAGATTCGTCTTTCGTCAAACCCGAGCCACTTGGAAGCCGTCGATCCTGTGGTCGAAGGAAAAGCGCGTGCGCGGCAACGGATTCGTGGAGATGTCGAGCATCGGCGAAAAGTTTTGCCGCTGCTCGTGCACGGCGACGCGGCTTTCATTGCGCAGGGCATCGTGGCCGAGACGCTCAATCTGTCTCAACTCCCCGGTTACAGCACCGGCGGCACCATTCACATTGTGGTGAATAATCAAATCGGCTTCACCACGCTTCCTAAAGATGCGCGGTCATCTTGGTACGCCACGGATGTAGCGAAGATGATCGAGGCGCCGATTTTCCATGTGAACGGCGACGATCCACTGGCGGTTAAGTTTGTCAGCGATCTGGCGTTCGACTTTCGCCAGCGGTTCGGACGCGACGTAGTGGTCGACATGTATTCCTATCGCCGCTATGGCCACAACGAAGGCGACGAGCCTTCGTTTACGCAGCCCGATCTTTACGCCAAGATCGAGAAACGGCCATCGGTCACGCAGCTTTATAAACACGAGCTGGTCGAAGCAGGAACATTAAGCGAAGACGACGCCGCGTCGCTGGAAACCGAGTTCGCTTTGCGGCTGGAGATGACGCGAGATGAAGTCAGCGCGATCGAAAAGCAGAAGGCCAGCGAAAAAGCCAGGTTCCGCGAATCGACAGCAATTTTTCAGCCGGAATACACAAGCACATCGGAGCCGACGGCGATCAGTGAGCAAACGCTCAAGACCATTGTCGATGGTCTAACTCGCGTCCCGGAGGGTTTCGAGGTTCAACCGAAGATCAAACGCATTGTCCTCGATCACCAGCGCAAAATCTTTGAAGAGGGCGGCCCTTATGAATGGCATTACGCCGAAGCGCTCGCCTTCGGATCATTGCTGTTGGATGGGATCCCGGTTCGATTGTCTGGCCAGGATAGTTCCCGCGGCACGTTCAGCACGCGGCACTCGGTCCTCTACGACGCGAAGACGGGCAAACCCTACGTGCCACTTATGCACCTGGCTGAAAAACAGGCGCGCATTTGCATTTACAATAGCCCGCTTTCAGAAGCTGCAGTGCTTGGGTTTGATTACGGCTACTCGCTGGATTACCCAAAAATGCTCTGCTTGTGGGAAGCGCAATTCGGCGATTTTTCCAATGCCGCGCAAACGATCGTCGATCAGTTCATCGTCTCAGCCGAATCGAAGTGGCAACAGCCGAGCGGGATTGTGTTATTGCTCCCGCACGGCTATGAAGGCCAAGGCCCGGAACATTCCAGCGCGCGACTTGAGCGTTTCCTGCAAGCGTGCGCCGAGGACAACATTCAGGTCTGCAATCTCACCACCGCCGCGCAGTATTTTCATGTGCTACGGCGCCAGATGAAGCGCGAGTTTATCAAACCACTCAT
>Ga0179594_10000095_pt1 | contig 30292 bp, 28 predicted proteins | sample CZOMad1_1_08_16f_FD_148625 | JGI IMG/M metagenome (GOLD analysis project Ga0179594, IMG submission 148625) | Vadose zone soil fungal communities from Angelo Coast Range Reserve, California, USA - CZOMad1_1_08_16fungal (Illumina Assembly) | ecosystem: Environmental > Terrestrial > Soil > Vadose...
TAGTGATGTTATGAAGCAAGCGCCTCCCCACCTTGAGTAGTAAACTCAAGGTGCTCTTTGACGGAGACTGAAAGGAGGCGCTATGGACCCAATATATATCGGCGTTGACTTTCATGCACGACAACAGACGATCTGTTATTTGAAAACTGAAACTGGCGAACTGGTCACCAGTGAACTGAAGCACCAGGACAAAGCAGCGGTGCGGGGCTTTTATGCGCAGTTCGCGGGGCCGGTGATCGTGGGGCTGGAAGCCAGTGGTTACAGTCCCTGGTTCGAACGACTGCTCGAGGAGCTGGGTTGCGAAGTCTGGCTCGGGCATGCCACGGAGATCCGCCGGCGGGCCCGTTGGCGGCAGAAGAACGATCGGCGCGATGCCGAACTTATTTTGGAGTTGCTGCTCCATGATGAGTTTCCCCGCTTGCATCGACCGGCAGTCCAAAGCCGCGAAGTGCTGCGGATGCTGCGTTACCGGCAGAAGCTGATCAAGCTGCGCACCATGAGCAAAAACAGTTTGCAGGCCTTAGCCCTACAAGCTGGGCTGGCCAGGCGCAGTCACTTGTTTACCCGTGAGGGCAAACAAGAACTGACGGCGGCGCTCATGTCACCAGCGATGCAGTGGCAACGAGAACATTGGTGGCAACTGCTCCAGCCGCTCAATCAACAAGTGCTGGAAGCGATGGGCTGGTTAAAAGCCCAAAGCAAAGGCGACGTGGAGGTGGCGCGGCTGCGCACGCACCCGGGCATTGGCTTACTTACTTCCCTGTGTCTGGCGCACACGCGGCAACCGGTGGCTCGCTTTCGCAACACCCGCAAGGTGGCAGCCTATGCCGGGTTTGATCCGGTGGAACGTTCCTCGGCTGAGCGCCAACGCTTCCTCGGGATCAGTAAAGCCGGCTCGCGCTTGCTGCGCCACCTGATGGTGGAAGCGGCCCACGTGGCAGTTAGAAAAGACGAGGACTTGAAGCGTTTCTACCAACGACTGGCAGCGCGCCGAGGCCGGCCAAAGGCCAAGGTGGCCGCTGCCAGAAAACTTCTCATTCGCGCTTACATCATGTTGCGTGATGAGATCGACTATGCGGAATTCCGCCGTCGAGCCGTCGCCGCTCGGCTTGCCCGTTTAGGACAGGGGCCTAAAGTGCCCGCGGTAGTGATTGGGCAGCCGGCCTCTACTGAGCGCCAGGAGCAGCTTACGCGAGTCAGGAAGTAATCGCGGAAGTGAGGACTAAAGGGATACGCGCTCCGCGTTTTCCCAGTCACTTTTTCCTGGCCTCAGTTGAGTGCGGAGCAAACCTCATGGAGGATGACCGCATAGATGATTGATCGTGGCTTGATTGCCTTGATCACTTGAGGACCGCTAACTGCGGTAGACAAAAACCAGCAGTCTCATGTCAAAGAGCGAAAAACACCCTGGAGGCAAAGCAGATGCTATCGCGTCTCAGTCGAAGTCTGTCTTAAAAACTCTTGACTTCGATCGCAGCTTCATAGATGTCCTAAAGTTCTATTGCTAAGAATCAAACGCGAAGCGGGGCAGTAGCCCGACTGTAAAGGAGGCGCTGACTACCAAATCAGCCCTCCTTAACAGTCGGGCTACTGCACCGCTGGCTGGCAACACAACTTTAGGACAGCTCCAACAAATCTCACTGCTTGCATCAGTTCCTTATCCGGAACTTTCCTCAGCCCTCCGCGTGTAGCTGACGTGATCCGTCCGACGACCCACCGGGGCGCGAATGCCGCGTCGCGATCAACGGAGCAGCGGGATAACAATTCACGCCAAGGAGAAACAAAATGCTTAGGACTGCTTTGCGCAATCTGGTCAACTACTCGCTCCCGATCTTTCTGGTTCTGTTCTGTCTGACCGCAACATCTCAGCTCGCACTGGCCCAAGAGGGCGCCAAGACAACTGCCGCTGAACACAAGAACGACGATCTTAATCTCGATACGCAGTTGTATTTGATAGTCGGCACGAATCAGGACGTGAGCGATTCAAAGTTGCCGGCAGCGCTCGATCCGCTGATCAAGCAACTGAGACTTGCTCTGCCTTTTAAGAATTACCACGTCGCCGCGACACTGCTTAACAGAGTGAAGAGTGACGGGCACTTGAATCTCAGTTGGATCGGCGGCCCTTTGCTCGAATCGGCAGCAGAGACCAAACACACGCCGAGCTTCAATGAATTCAACGTCCGCACGGTGAGAGTGGTCGACGACGGCGAAGGAAGAACAATCATTCGCATGGAGGGCTTTAAGTTTGGCACGCGCATTCCGATCGTCACCTACAACGGCGTGGCCGCCGCGGGAACGCCTCCGGCGCCCATCATCAATTACGAAAATACGGGATTGAACACAGACATTAGCATGCGTGAGGGCGAGCCCGTTGTCGTCGGCACGCTGAATGTTGGTCCGTCGGGCGACGCAATAATCCTCGTCATGTCAGCGAGGCATTCACCACGCTAAAGCGTCTAAAACTGCGCGCTCTCCTCGTCCAAGGAACTTCAGTTTGTCGCTGAGGTCGTAGCATAGACTTTCAGTCTGTGATTTCGTCAGACGCCACAGACTGAAGCCTATGCTGCTCAAGATGACAAACTGAAAGTCTATCGAACGCTTTGGCACGCAATGCGCTAGGAAAAGTTCGGCATAAGGTTCTAAACTACTTTTCCAAGTGAGAAACAAAGCATTGCGATTACTAATTGTTGATGACGAAGAAGCCGCGCGCTACGGCATGCGCCGGGCATTGAGCGCCTTTGGCCATAACATTTCGGAAGCCGACTCGGCTGAGGCCGCGCGCCTGCTGGTGAAACAGCAGGAACCCGATCTGCTGTTGCTGGATGTGAACCTCCCGGGCATGAGCGGCCTGGATTTCTTGCGCGAGCTAAACAGCTCGAACGGGAGTGCGCCGCTCGTGATCATCATCACCGCGCACGGCTCTGAACGGACGGCCGTCGAAGCCGTCAAGGCAGGCGCCTACGATTACCTCTCCAAACCCTTCGAACTCGACGATCTGAGGCTGGTCGTCAAAAACGCTGCGGAGACAATCCAGCTCAGACGCGAGAATTCTTCTTTGCGCCGGCGCATAGAGATCGAGCGCTCCGAGCGCGGCACGCTGATCGGAAATTCCGCGGGTATGCAGCGCGTCCGAGCGATGATCGAAAAGGTTGCGGAGACCGATGCCACCGTGCTGATTCGCGGTGAATCAGGCACGGGAAAAGAATTGGTCGCGCGAGAGATCCACGAGCGCAATAGCGAAAGAAAGAACGGTGCTTTCGTGGCGGTTAACTGTGCTGCGCTCCCGTCGGAGCTGATCGAATCTGAACTCTTTGGCCATGAAAAGGGCGCATTTACGGGGGCTGCGGCGCGCCGGCAGGGCAAATTCGAGCAGGCCGACGGCGGCACGCTTTTTCTCGATGAGATTGGAGACATGAGCGCCAATGTGCAGGCAAAGCTTCTGCGTGCGCTTGAAGAGCGGTGCATTGAACGGCTGGGCAGCAACGATTCGATCCCGGTTGACGTGCGTATCATCAGCGCCACGCACCGGCCGCTGGAGCAGGACATCGGGGCCGGCACATTTCGGGCTGATCTCTTTTATCGATTGCGTGTAGTCACGATCGAGATCCCTCCGCTGCGCGAACGCCGTGAAGACATTCCCATACTGGCCGAGAGATTCATGCGAGCAGGAGCCGAGCGCTATTCATTAGCGGTTCGGCCGCTGGCCCAAAGCACGCTGCGGCGGCTGGTGGAATACAACTGGCCCGGCAACGTGCGCGAATTGAAGAACGCGATTGAACGCGCGGTCATCGTGGCCGAAGGCGAAGAGCTGACCGCGAGCGATCTGCCGGATGAAATCATCGTCAGTGATAAAAACACCGCTATTACTCATACCGAAAGCGGCGGCATCGACGTCCCCTTCACGGCGGACTTTCGCGAAGATCGCAGAGAGTTTGAGCGGCGTTACATCTCGCGCTGCCTCGAACATACCAACGGCAACGTCACCCGTGCAGCCGAGATTCTCGACATGCACCGGCAGTCGCTCCAGCATAAGTTGAGGCAACTGGGCCTCGGCCGACGGTACGTTACTGTCGGCGGAGATGTGCCTGAGAAGTCGGTAATTACACCTCTGGCGCAAGGTGATAAAGCCGATTAAAATCCGACGCAAGAAATATTTATCCGGCAGTGGGTGATGAGTTCCTGCTAAGAATCCGGTCGTTTCGTGAGCTCTTTGTATTGAGGGTTTCGATAGGCGGGAATAAGGCGGGAGCACTGACGGTCCTCGACATCCGTGCTCCCGCGACAGGGAAGCGCATAGAAGCAATCGCCCGCAGGTTGCTTCGCTTGGGAGCACGCTTCCCTATGCTAAGATTCAGAGAAAGATCAGATGTTGATTAAAACGCGAGGGGCATCCGGTTAATGGCCACGGCCCGGACGTTGCGAGCGTTCCGGGCAACGAGATATAAGACGGCCAGTCTACGGCTAATAAGCCGTAAACGCGACTCATCAGGAGGACGATCCTGATGAGGGGAAGCAAGCGCCGTCCAAGGCCGAAATATCTAGCGCGGAAGTTGTTGGCTATTCGCGAGCAGTTAGGTTTAACTCAGGCAGGAATGGCGAAGCAGTTGAGCAAGATACCATCGCCTCCAGACGGAGCTATGATCTCCAGGTACGAGAGGGATAAGCGGGAGCCGTCACTGTTTGCGCTGTTAGCCTATGCGCGGATCGCTGGCGTGGCCGTCGATGTTTTGATTGACGATAAGATGAAGTTGCCGGAATGAAGGTCAACAGAACACCCATCTTTGTGATACGACCTCAGCGCGGGGTTGGACACTCTTATATTGAATCACAACAGCGTGAACAGCGCCGGGCGATAATCTTTCGGGCAATTACGATGCTCGCCATCCTTGGGGCAATAATTCTACTGGCAACCCTCTTTAAGTAAAACATGCGGACAATAGAATCCGCACTAACCAGCAAAATTGCGAACTGCGGTGGGTCGCGACTAAACTAGCGCTGCTCCATTTACTAATGACACGCGAGGTTTAGTTAGGAAACCACAATTATGAAAGCACGCGCCGACGCCATCATTCAACGCGAACAGGCCGAGTACTTAGACAACCTTACCAATCAAACCGATCCACTACTTTTGGAAATGGAAGCCTACGGCGGTCAGCACGGCGTGCCCAGCGCCGATCGCGAAGTCGCGCGGTTTGTAGAAATCACCGCTCGAGCAATCAATGCGCGCTCGGCGCTAGAAATCGGGATGGCGATTGGTTACACGACGAATCACCTGGCGCGCGCCGTTACTGCCGAGGGGCTGGTCATCACCATCGACCCGAGCGACGAGATGATTCGTGCATCCGAGGGCTATCTCACCCGTGCCGGACTGCGCGAACGTGTGCGCATTGAACGGGGAAAGGCGCTGGAGGTTCTACCTCGTTTGCGCGACAGCCTCGACCTCGTGTTCATTGATGCGATGAAAGAAGAGTATGCCGGGTATCTTGATCTGGCATTGCCGCTGCTGCGCACCGGTGGAGTGGTGATTGTCGACAATTTGTTGTGGGGCGGCCAGGTTGCGGGAGAGATTCGTTCGCCCGATCAAGAACCCTCGACTCTGGCGCTGCGCGAATTCAACAAGTATTTCGTCAGTCATCCGCAGTTATTAGCGGAAGTGCTATCGGTTGGCGACGGGCTTGGTTATGCGGTGAAGATCTAAAATGGCAATCATTTTCCACATCACCAAACGCGCAGCCTGGGATAGTTGCCGAGAAACGCCCGACGCCGACAACGAAGAAACGGCGAGTGGCCGCTATCGGACGGAAATGTTTCCCATTGAGGGATTCATTCACTGCTCGAAGCGTGAGCAGGTGATTCAAGTTGCGAACGCGCGTTTTCGCGGCCAAGGTGGGCTCGTGTTGCTGTCGATTGACGACAGTCTGGTCAGCGCGGAAATCCGGTACGAGAATCTGGAAGGCGGGCAACAGCTCTTTCCCCATGTCTATGGCGAGATCAACATTGATGCTGTGGTCCAGGTGACAGAGTTTGAGCCAGGGACTGATGGTTGTTTCACTTGGCCGGCGCAATTGGCGAGCAGATAGTCTCTTAGCGTACTGCGTCAGAAATCCCGTTACATCACCAACGCGATTCGCGGGCGTGTTGGGCAACTCGCTGGCGCCGGCAGCCCTTGCTGACGCGTGGGCTTCGGCCTGGTTATCGTACCTGCTGCGGTTTCTGCGACTGAACCAAGCAGAAGCCCGACCGTTAGGGAGGGCTTTCCCATAAGTTATGATCTGGTAGACGCAGTACACTGGATCATGCCCAAAGAACAACCAGGAGCGATTATGAAGGACCTGGCGATCGCGCTTGAGAACCGTCCGGGCGCACTGGCCGAGATGGGCGATGCGCTCGGTCGCGCCGGAGTGAGCATCGAGGGCGGCGGCGCTTTTGTTGTCGGCGGCGAAGGTGTGGCCCACTTTCTATTTTCGGACGGGGCAGCCGCACACCGTGCACTCGAGGCAGCAGGCATCCGAGTTCTGGCAGAGCGTGACGTGCTCGTGCAGCGCTTGAAACAGGCGGAACCGGGTCAGCTCGGGAAGATTTCGCGTCGCATGGCTGAGGCGGGCGTCAACATCGAGATCCTCTACAGTGATCACGACCATCAGCTCATATTGGTGGTCGATGACCTGGAGAAGGGAAGGGTCGTTTCCGAAAAGTGGATGCTCGAGCTGACGTGAGAATCAGGACAAGTTCCAGTTATTCCACAGAGGGATCCAACTAGTGGAAGAGAGAAACAGGACGTTTGATGGGTCCATTCCCGAGTATTACGATCGCTATCTTGGGCCCGTGTTATTCGAACCTTATGCGGTTGATCTAGCGGCCCGCGTTAGGATTGAAGCAGCAACTCAAGTGCTGGAACTGGCGTGCGGCACGGGCATTCTCACTCGACGACTTCGCCGCCGGTTGCCGCTCACCTCGCGTTTGCTTGCCACTGATCTGAATCTGCCGATGATCGAGTATGCCCAGGCACGTTCCGACGGGTACGACGGTATCGACTGGAAGCAGGCGGACGCTTGCGATCTGCCGTTTTCCGATAAGTCGTTCGAGGTGGTCATTTGTCAGTTTGGCCTGATGTTCGTGCCGGACAAATTCACAGCGCTGAGCGAAATTCTTCGGGTCTTAAAGGTAGGTGGACAGTTCATCTTTAATGTTTGGGATTCTCTTGCGCTGAACAGCCTCGCACGCATCGCACTCGAAACCGGCAACCGGCTCTTTGCTTTGGACCCACCGACGTTTTAGATCCCGTTCAGCTTGCACGATCAGTTTGCGCTAAGAGAAATGCTTTCCATGGTCGGGTTTCACGACATCGAGGCGACGATCGTACCCAAGGTGGGAGTTAGTCCGTCTTCAAGAGACACAGCGCTGGGTCTGGTTTATGGAAACCCGCTGATCACCGCCATTCGTGAGCGCGGCACGATTGACGCTGATACAGTAGTCAATGAGATTGACCGCGCCGTTGGCTTGGAATGCGGACGCGCACCTGTGCGTGGGCCGATGCAGGCGATTGTTTTTACTGCTGCGCACCGGGGCAAACCGGATTGAATGCAACCGGACAGAGAGGTAATGCGAAATGATGCTTGAGCGAATCGTGGATGGGCGTACGGACCTGGTGTTCGAATATCTCGCCGCAGGGTATTCCGCTGACTCAACCGACATCGACGGTGTGCCGCTGATCAAATGGTGCGCCTATTACGGGGATGTCAGCGCCATGCGATTCCTGATCGCGAATGGTGAAACAGTCGCTTCACTGGGCTCAGACCTTGGTCTCAGCGCGGCTGCGTTTCACGGGCACTGGCGGCTCTGTCAGTTTCTGATCGAGCAGGGCGCCGATGTGAATCAGCCCTCGATCGATACTGGCGAAACACCGCTGCACTCCTCCTTGTGTAAGGCTAACAGTCTCGCGCACGACCTGGTGGTCAAGGTTCTGATCGCGCATGGTGCGAATCCGAATTGTGTAACGAAGGCGGGCGCCGAAACTGGTGGCTTCATGCGGGACTGTCGAACGCGAGCCGAAACACCGCTGCATCGGGCCGCCGCCTTTGGCAGCGAAGATACGATACAACTGCTTCTGGACGCCGGCGCGATCGTGGATGCTCTTGACATGAACGGCGATTCGCCGCTCACCTGGGCAAGTTGGCACCTGCGGCCTGATTCCATTCTTAGGAAGCTCTGTTACGGCAGCTTTTACATTCGTCCCGACAGGGCCGGGATGCAGGCAGACTTGCTCGGCAAACCGCACGTCTAGCGGGCCGTGCGCTGTGTCATAAGTTGTAACGCAAGCTGTAAGACCACCCCAGCGGGGCTGCCCCCACTGGGGACCCCGGGCTTGCGCCCGTGTTGAATGCCATTCGTCCATCGCAAGCTAACAGCTTGCGTTACAAAGAAATTGGTTGGGAGTTGATGAACATGTGTCGAAAGGAGAACCCGGCTTGAACATCAAGGCCTACCTCGAACGCATCAACTATTGTGGCTCGCTCGCTCCGACGGCTGAAACGCTGCGCGCATTGCAGGTAGCGCATTTGTTGACGGTGCCCTTTGAGAATCTGAGTATTCACGCGAGCGAGGCCATTGTGCTGGATGACGATTCCTTGTTCACCAAGATCGTCGAGCGGAGGCGCGGCGGTTTTTGCTATGAACTGAACGGTTTATTTGCGGCCTTGCTGCAAGCGCTGGGCTTTGAAGTGATCATGCTCTCAGCCAGAGTCGCTAATGCCGAAGGTGGCTTCGGACCGGACTTTGACCACATGGCGCTGATGGTCAAGCTTGACCAGCGTTGGCTGGCCGATGTTGGCTTCGGCGATTCATTCCGCGAGCCGTTACTGTTGGACGTTGATGATGATCAGTTGCAGGGAGCAGAGGCATTCCGCGTTGTTCACGATCAAGGGCACTGGACCGTGCTGCGGCGCGGCGAGCATCATAAATGGCAGGTGCAGTATCGGTTCACTCTGCAGCCGTACCATTATGCCGACTACTCTGAGAGGTGTCTCTTTCAACAAACCTCGCCGGAGTCTCACTTCACCAAAGGGCGAATGTGCTCTAGAGCAACAGCGGATGGACGCATCACAATCAGCGAAATGCGTTTCATCACGACGACGTTGAGCGGTGAGCGGAAAGAGCGTGAGATGACGAGCGAAGCTGAGTATGCATCGATACTCGAAAAGCACTTTGGCATCGTGATGACGAGGTGATTGGTGGCAGATACTAGATTACTTGTCGGCTAAAACCTGATGCGAATGAGTCAAGTTTGCCGTGACTTGTCTTTGCGTGCTTTGCGCCTTTGCGTGAGACTCTCAGTCCCAACTCATGACAGTTAAGACGGGGAAGACGCTTCACGCAAAGGCGCAAGCACGCAAAGTTTGTCTGATCGATCTGAGGCAGCGCCTGGATGTGACGACAGTGTCGCCGAAATATCTGATGAATTAAGGGTAGGCGGATCGCTCGCCTGAGCGGATCTAAATCTTCTGCGCCAGGAGCGCAGTCTTGGTCCAGCCGATCGCCTGCAGTGGTGGGAAACGATAGTGATTGACGATCTTGAATTGTCGCTGCGTATCTTCCATCACTTTGTCTGGCGGGTGGTGTTTGAAGCGGAAGCAAACCTCTAGAAGGGTGCTGATCAGCGAAGGCCTGATGGGAAGGTGTAACAGATGACCCTCAGGCGTAATGACCCGGGCAAGCTCTTTGAGCCCGTCCTGCAGCGGCATGTATTCGAGCGCCCCACTCGTAAAGACGAAATCGAATGAATCATCGGCAAATGGCAGCGATAACAGATTTGCCTGAGTGTAATTTACATCGCGCTGTCGACCGCCACTCTCAACGACTGCTTTTCTGGCGGCGGTGATTGAGGCCGCCGACAGATCGAGAGCCGTAATACTCACCGGACAACGCGCCGAACGCAATAAAGCAAGCGTAAGCAGGCCTGTGCCACAGCCGGCATCGAGAATTCGAGCGCCGCGGGACACCGGCAGAGGGTGCCTTTCGAAATACTGATCCAACGAGCGGCCATAACCGTTGAGCTTAAACGTGAGGTCGTACAGACGCCATATCTTGTCGTAGTAAGACCCCGCGCGCGCCTCGGTCTTGGTAGCAGTCAGGACGTATTCCATCAGTCTCTCCTATGAGTACAACAGGCTGGATCGAGCGTTCCCGCGAACGAATAAAACACCCCGGGTAAACTATGGCGCGTAATTGTAGCCTTAGGAGTGGTTTTACTCAATCTCAAAATAACAGGTTTCTTGTTCACAGCGTAACCGGCGCGGGTCAAGGAGGATGGCAACTGCAAGATTCCGAAAAAGTTGCGTTCCTAAGGGCAGGCCAGAGTTCTATCTAAAGGAGAATGAAAGCGAATGAGAAGGCACAAAGCAATACTCGCGGTTGGTGTGGCTGCTCTATTCCTCGGGATCTTGTTGCTCTCCCCTGGCAGCATCGGGGCGGAGTCCACGGCTCGCGACTCAACCAGATCGGTCGTGCCGGTCGTCCCGGAACCCGACCGCCGCTACGGCGCGTTTGAGGTACAGGTTTTGGTTGACGGGCGGTCGCTGGAAGAATACTTAGCGCACGGACGCACATACGTCGAGGCCATCGAGGGCGCCGAGTACGAAGTGGTCGTCCACAATCCGTTGTCTATTCGCGTTGCCGTAGCCCTCTCGGTGGACGGACTCAACACAATTAATGCCCGGCATACCACTGCCTGGCAGGCCAGCAAGTGGGTCATTGGCCCCTATCAAACTATCCACATTACTGGTTGGCAAGTGAGCACCGAACGTGCGCGGCATTTTTATTTCACGACGGAGCGGGATTCCTACGGAGCTAAGTTGGGACAGACTGCGAACCTCGGCCTGATTTCAGCGGTTTTTTTCCGCGAGCAGAGTCCGGTCCCGATAACTGTCGTTCCTCCGCCACGGCGGGACCGTTCGGCAGATGAAGAGCGGAGTGAGAGTGGCCGCGGAGCTAATGCGCCATCCGCTTCGGCGTCAAAGGACAAGAGCACTGCCCGGGCCTATCCAGTCCCTGACGATGAGTCTGCGGCAACAGGGATCGGCCGCTCGGTCTCAAACGATGTCCGATGGGTGCAACTGGACCTGGATTCACGCCCGGCTGCGGAGGTAACGATTCGGTACGAGTTCTATCAGGGGTTGGTCAAGTTGGGAATCATGCCGCGTCACGATCGGCGACCTGATGTGATGAGGCGACGTGAAGACGCGAGAGGATTCGAGGATCGCCGATTTAGTCCCGAACCGTGAGCCATCACTTGTCTTCCCGCGCGCCAGATCACCGGCGTAACGAAGTAATCATCTTGGTGTGAGATTGGCAGTGTACAGTTGTTGGTACGCGCGATAGTTGGCCATTACTTTCTGCACGTAGCCCTTTGTTTCTTCGAAGCCGATTTCCGCGGTGAAAACACCGGGGTCGGTGTGTTTCGCGCGCTTCACCCAACGCGCTACGTTGTCTTCACCCCCGTTGTAAGAAGCGGCCACTGCCTCTGGTTGATTGGGAAACAAGCGAAACAGTTCGGCGAGATACTGGCTGCCCAAAAGAATCGAAGTCTCAGGACGATACAATTGCGACTCCCGCACGCCACTTAGGCCCGCATCGTTTGCGTATCTCTGTGCGGCGTCAATTGTCAGTTGCAATAACCCGCGTGCGCCTGAGGGTGATTTGGCAAAGGGCTTAAACACACTCTCTTGCTTGATGATGGCCAGAATGAAGCGGGGATCGAGCTTGCGGGTCGTCGCTGCGCGCACAAGCGCTGCTCGATACGGAGCGGGGAACAAACTCGATCCTCCGGCAGCCTGAGCGGCCACTCGGTTGCTTCGTTGCCGAACTGCCGCTTGATCCTTGCTGGTACTCATGCTCCCAAGACGTTCAGTCGCCAGCCAGCCGTAATAAGAGTCCAACGAATCATTGATGTTCGAATAGGCGCTGAGTGCCTCTTCTTTACGACCGGCTTGTTCGAGGCTGTAGGCTTTGAGATAAAGAACCTCGGGCGCCGTCGTCAACACACCTTTTACAAATCGCTTGCTAATGAGCTCGTCGGCGGTAGTGATGGCGTGTTTCCAATTCGCTTCGGCTACATCCAAACGCAGGCGCGCAAACAGAGCGTTCGTGTCTGTTGCAGTGCCTGCGAATTTTTCGCGGGTCCGCGCAATCCATTGAATGGCTTCCGTTGGCCGGCCAGCTTCGCGCAAAGTATCGATGAGGTTCAGGTGAGCACTCTCGAAGCGTTCGCCGCTCGGGTATTCTTCAGTGTATTCACGATATCGATCGACAGCTTGATTCAACTGGCCCATGCGCAAAGACGCTGCCGCACTGAAGTTCAGGCCTTCACGCCCTTCTTTCGTGCGTGGGTACGCCCGGGCCACTCGATCAAGAAAGGTGAAGGCTTCCTGGTAGCGGCGGTCCTGAAAGTATGACCGGCCGATTCCCAGCAGCGCCTCGGGAACACCTGAATCCTGCGGGTAGAAAGTTAGTAAAGCCTGCCAGTGTTCGCGAGCTTCGGCGAAGGCACGATTGGTCATGTAGATATTCGCCCGCCGTAGATGCTCACCCGCCGCCAGTCGGCCAAGCTTGCCTTGATTGTCTCTGCTAGTGGCGTCACTACGACGAATCGATGCCAAGCTGTCATCACTGGCCGCTTGCGGCAACGGTAGGGCCGCAGCTACTCGACGCGTAAGAGGGAACGTGATTGCTGCCAGCGACGCAAGCGAAAGCGAGAAAGCGAGAATGAATTTCTTCATTTAGAGATCCGGTCGTGCTTCGAGCTCATGATGCGGGCTCCATGCTCGCTGTGGAGTTTGAATTTGAAATTCTCTGCGTCCAACTCTGCGTTCTCAGCGATTCTGCGGTCAAAGTCTTCCAATCTATTTTTTACCGCAGCGGCGCAAAAATCGCACAGATTACGCAGAGAAAAACTTAGATATGGAATACTACGACGCCCGCTGAATGTTGCCCCTCGAAGAGTGGGCCTATCAATCTTCAACTATCTCGTAGCTCGAGACAATCTCGACAGTTGGTCGAAACGTCGCGGCCACACTGCAATACTTGGCTTCAGAAAGTTCTATCGCCTGGGCGACTGCCTTTGCCGAAATGTTCTTGCCGCGCACGATATGTCGCAACTCCATGCGCGTGAAGCTGCGCGGATGCTCTTCGCGGCGTTGTCCGCGTACCTCGACTTTGTAGTCAATAACCTGCTCACGTTTCTTTTGCAGAATGCCAATCACGTCGACCGCCGTACAACTTCCCAAAGCGACGAGCAACAGTTCGACTGGAGTCGGAGCGGAGCCGCGGTCATGGTTTGTATCCAGCGTCAGAGCGTGCCCGGAAGGCGTAATGCCGATGAAAAATTCGTCTCCGGCGTAATGGACCAGAGCTTTGGAATCAGGTGAAAGTGCCAAGCGATTACCTCCTGGTTAGAGGATAACACGCGCTTTGTTTCTGCCGGCAAATCACTTGTTCCCCTCGTGGAAAGGCAATGCGTCTCAAGGTGTAAGTTTGCCATACAGATAGTCTTCTAACCGTATTCTTTGGCGTCGAAATGAAAGGCAAACCAGCCAGCTCGATCGTAGTTCTTCAGCCGAACGTGCGTGCCTACAACAAATAAAGACAGGGATGAAAAAGAGACAGTCGTCGCGCGCAATTTGGCACGGTGATTGAAAAGAATAATGTTCTCCCACTAAATCAGAACAACCCGTCGAGGCGGTTGTAGAACGGAAGGAGACAAGATATGAGTTCACTAAAACGATACTTCCTCGTTATGCTGGTCCTGTCGGTGATGGGACTTAGTGCGAGTTCTCAAACACGAGGATACCAGCAGAATGCCCGACAACTAGTACTGCAACTTGAAATGCACACAGACACTTTTAGGAATAGTTTGAACGCCGCAATCTCTCAGGGGGCAGTAGACAACACGCGGCGTCAGGAAAATGTTAGCTACTACATGTCGAACTTCACTGACGCGATCAGAAGGCTGCACGATCGGTTGAATCGGCGAGAGGCGTCGGCCGTCGACGCTCAGGAAGTGCTAAACACGGCTGCTCCTATTGATCGTTTTATCCGTCGACAGTCGTTGGATTTGAGAACGCAGCGCTACTGGACCACCGTTCGTGCCGATCTGGATAGACTGGCTGGTTTCTACAGCGTGTCGTGGCCCACAACTGGTCGTGACTATCAGCGAGATCAAAATTACCCGATTGGCCCAGGCTACTCGGTTGCCAGCTTGACGGGAACTTACCGCCTGGACGTTTCGCGGAGTGATGATCCCAACCGGGCAGCCGACCGGGCTTTGCGTTCACTTTCATACAGCGAACAGCAGCGTACACGCGATCAGTTGATGCGGCGGCTCGAGGCGCCCGATGAGATCGCGATTGAGGTTCGGGGCCGTAATGTTTCCCTGGCATCAACGCGCGCTCCGCAAATCACATTTGACGCGGATGGGCGCGAGCATATTGAGACAGTTGGCAATGCCAGAATGATCCAATCAGTGGCCACACTCAGCGGCAACCGCTTGAGTATCCACGTGACTGGTCAAAGTGATAGTCAATTCGATGTATCGTTTTCGCCAATCGAGAATGGTCGTTCACTAAACGTCGTCCGCCGCGTGTATGTGACTGGACTGAACGGACCAGTTGAAACGATCAGTACTTACGAACGGACTGCAGACGTAGCGCGCTTTGACATTTTTCATCGCGGAACAAACTATCCGGCTGATGAATCGACAAGCGAATGGCTACTGCGGAACGGTGAAACGGTAATTGCCGAACTGAACACTCGACTTTCCACTGCACTGGCGCGCAACGGTGACAGCTTTACCGCGGTCGTCAGACAGCCGACTCAATATGCCGGTGCGACGATCGAAGGTCATGTCAGCGATGTGCAGCGTAGCGGGAGAATTACGGGGCGAGCGCAGATGACATTCAACTTCGATCGGATTCGTCTGCGCAATGGGCAATCATATCGATTTGCCGGTATCGTAGACGGCGTTCTTATGCCCAATGGCGAAACCGCCAGGATTGACAACGAGGGAGCAATCAGGGAGGAGAGCCAGACGAATAACACAATCGAGCGGACCGCGATTGGAACCGCGGTAGGCGCACTGATTGGAGCCATCGCCGGCGGTGGCAAAGGCGCTGCCATTGGTGCAGTAATCGGTGCGGGAACCGGTGCGGGCTCGGTTTATGTTCAAGGCCGCGACGATCTTGATCTGCAGAGAGGTACTGAGATCACGATCCAGGCAACCGGGCCAAACCGGTAACTTACGGACCGCAGTGCGCTAAGATAACGGCAGGAAGCGACCGCCATTCTTCCTGCCGTTACTTTTCTTACACTTGCCGCGCATGCTATCAGTCTACTTGCCCGAAGAAATCGAAAGCTATCGTGACCGTATGTGGCGGCGCGAGCCTGAACTGCTGGTCGAAGACGTTAACGCTGCCGAACAGTTAATCGAGGCCGTAGGATTTTGTTCGGTCCTCACTGACTCAAGGCGTCCGGGCCCTTCTCTCTTCATCGCTGTCTGTGGCCGTCGTGATGCTCACATGCCGCGGAACGTCCAAAAGGATCCTGAAAGCAGACTCGCCTGGATGTTAAAGGATGAGGTGATGAGAAGGGGAAAAGTCTACTACGCCAAACTTGCCGGAGGGCGGTCGACTTTCGTTGCTCGGCGACTGATTCCCTACTTTCACACACTTTGGGGCGTGCCGAGCAGGAAGGAAGTCACTGTTTTATCGCCAGAAGCCAGGGCGATCCTGAAAGTACTGCGGAAAGAGTGGGAGATGGGTACGCGCGACTTGCACCGAGCCAGTCACATTGCTGAGCGCGCCCGTTTCTTGCGGGCGATGGACGAACTCCAGCGGTCGTTCAAGATTATTCCAGGCGAGGTTGTCTATCACCCGAGCTTCACTTACATCTGGACGTTACCCGAAAGCCGCTTTCATGAGGAGCTAACTACGGTTTGTAGTCGCGAAGCCTCGCTCCGCGAGGTGGCGCGAGCATTCCTCGCGGGAGCCGGGATGACAGTACGCGGCGAGTTGGCCCGCGTCAGCGGTCTTTCTGCTCCTGACGCAGGGCTTGGCAACTGGGCGCTCGTCGATGAAGAATTCGCAGTGAGAATGCAACCTGGGGTTTATCGTTTGAAAGGTTTCTCGCGGCTTGGAACGGCCGCATACTCCGCGGAGTGACCCGACTATTTTGCTGAGCTGGTATTCTCGTGTAACTCTGTTTCGGCTTCTTCCAGCGCCCTCCGTTCTATTTGGGCCATCTCCATCGAAAGTGGCAAGTGCTCCTGGGCTGCATTTAGCCTTTGTTGCATCAAATACGTGGCTCCGTGACTCAGATCGCGGCTGGCAGCCGCCTCGATCATTTGCATCCGGGCCTGGGTCTCAGCCAAACGCGCCGTCGCGTCTTGTTTTACCCGAGCTAACTTTTCGTGGTCTTCGTGCAGCTCCTTTTGCATTGAGTCAGTGTCGGCGCCGCGGATGAGGGCGAGCCGATTGATGCGGCGCTCTACCAGAAGGAGGTCCTTCTTGGTGCGATTAATTAACCTCGTCGCCATCAGGCGAGCGGCTAGTGTTTCGCGATAAGCGTCAGCGAGCAGCGGGCTCCGGTCCTTTATTTCATTGAGACTCTTCCGCTCAGCCGATGTTAGTTCTGCAAAGAACCAGTCAACCTCAGAGGCTGTGATACCATCAGAAGCAAGCTTGTTGCGCATTTGCCTGTGCCATCGCTTACGGTAGAACAGCAGCCCGAGCACCAGAATAAGTGCGACACCCAACCCAAGGGCTCCGCCCAGGAGCGACAGAAACAAATACACTGCGGCAGATTCGGTGGTGCCGGCAGACAAAGAAAGGACGAGGAAAATAATGGGTAACGGCAAGCTCACAGCAAAGAAAGACACCCAAGGGGCCCACTCCAGAATCCGGGCGAGGGTCTCGTCTCGCTTCGCGATCTTTCCTTGTGCTAGCGTCCCAGGCATTTTTCGGTTTACGAGGTTTTCCAACTTGCTCCAGTGCCTCCGATGATGAACAATCTTAGCGTTTCGGTTCCGCATGCGCTAGCGTTCGCCAGTGGTTCGGTACGGAGACTGTTGCCCTGACGATTCCGGATAGGAGAGGAGACTTATGAAGAACAGGGGATCGGTGCTGCTGATTGCAGGACTATTACTCGGGGCGGTGTTCGTTCCGGAGCCAGTTTCTCATGCTCTCCCCTCTCAAGGGGACGCTTCGTCCAGGAAAGCGAAGCGCGGAGTCGCAAGGCCGGTGACTGTACCTGTGGGAATCAAGCTGCGCGGCAAAAAGCCGGAAGAAATACAGCTCCTCGATTTGAATGTTACTGAAGACGGCGAAGCCCAGTCCATGCTTTCGATTCGTTCGATTTATACAAACTCGCCGATGTCCATCGCCATACTCCTTCAGGACGACCTTGTCTCCTCCGTATCTCTTGAAGTCAAGGCACTGAAGGAATTCATCGTCAAGTTACCAAAAGGTACGCGGGTAATGATTGGCTATATCAGAAGTGGTTCACTCGAGGTGAGGCAAAAGTTCACAACCGATCTTGACAAAGCCGCGAGCGTCCTGCGAGCTCCCCTCGGCTTGGCCAGTGCGGCGCCTTTTAACCCATATGTTGAAGTTCTGGAGGCGCTCAGCCGTTTCGACTCTCAGCCGGGTGGACGGCGATCGATGCTGGTCATTTCGGATGGCCTCGATACTTCGAGAGGAATAGACTCAAGTGATCCTGGACAGAGCGTTGATTTGCAGCGCGCCATCAATCAAGCTCAGCGCCGCGCAACCGCAGTCTATTCGTTTTATGCTCCCGGCGTTGCCTTGGCGTCAAGCGGCAATCAGGTATTGAGCGGCAACGGTCAGAGTTCGCTGCAGAGACTTGCGACGGAGACTGGCGGCAAGGCTTTTTTTCAAGGCACCGGCGCCCCAGTAAGTTTCAATCCATATCTGACCGAGCTAAGCGCGCGCCTTGATCAGCAGATTGCTCTTACCTATCTTTCGACCCACGGGAGTAAAGGTTTCCACCGCTTGCAAATTCGTTCATTGACAGCGGCTGTTGAACTTACCTACCCGGCCGGCTATACGAGGTGAACTCGCCGTCATTGAACAGTAGCCGGCAATAACGAACCGCGCTTATCCGATGCGGTGGCCCAACCTTCCTTCAGACTGCCGATCATTCCGTGAAAGTGGATATCGCTGCCAGACAATACCAGCAGCACGTCACCCGCATGATAGCGCGGATTGTCGAGGCGAAAACGTATTACCGTGGCCTGCCCATTTTCTTGATCCACGGTCTCAAAAACAAAACTGTCGGCGTCGACCAGGTATGTTTGTGAATTGTTGGCTACTCTTTGCTCGTCAGGCATGTCTGCGCATAGCCAAGCCACGGTGACCGGCCGTTCTCCTTCTGATTGTAGATTGGAATCATTCGGGCCAGTCTAGCCAATTTGAATCGGATTTACCATTCGCGACTTAGACCCTCAATGGCTCCTCACCTCGATAAGTTTTGCAAAACACAAAATTAACGAGAACTCTGAAGTCCGTTTTAATTGGTGGAGACGGTTTTCGAAACTTAGCCTACCAGATTCGCTATTTTCCGGTAGCTCAGAGGGCAGGGAAGCGATCGAACTGAAGCCTAGCGGCGTCCATAAGCCAAGCTACGCCAGCACTTACAAGTCGACTCGTTCGCCGATGGTCCACACTCGAAAATGTTCTGGCATTTCTGAAGGGTTTTATGTAGAATCTGAGGTTTTGCTGGAGACAGTTTTTGGGCTTCTGAGAGCAGAACGCAGTGTTCTGTGGGGTAACTATGTGGACTTTTGCAATGAAACTGCATCCCATGTCTTCAACAAAGCATCTAATCTGTGAAACAAAAACACCCGCCGTCTTCTTAGGTTAAGACGTGGGTTTTATGGAGGGAGTGAAAGAGATCGTGACTTTTGGTAAACACCTGCCGCTGGATGAGCGGCTTCTTAGAATCGATCATATCCAGGCGCGTCGGTATTCAAAACTGACGGGTGTGGCTATGGGTATTGCCACCGAAGGCATCGTCCGACATTTGCGGGCCTGTGACCGAATGGACGTGAATCCCGATACTTCTGCGGTTCGTGAAATTATTGATGACGCACTTAACGGTCGCCGAGTTTTCGCGGAGTCTACAGAGCATCAAACACGTGCTGCGTAAACTTCCGCATCCGTACAAAACAGCAGTTTGATTAACGAGATCGCCGGCAAGATCGGCGATCTCTATATTTTTGTCCTGGTTTTGACAACTGATGTTGGCACTTGCGGTTGAGTTACCATACAACCTGATTGCATGCTAACATCCCTCGTCCAGGAAGATGTGCCCCTGTAGCTCAGCGGATAGAGCATCTGCCTTGTAGGAGCCTTAATGGGGAAGGGCTTTTTGAACTCATTAAGTGGACGACCCCGTATGCGGGGACGCCCTGAGAGCCTTCGGTACTGCCCGCGTGGAGTAAAAATCCGAAGGATTGGGTAATCCGCAGGAAACCATTCTAGTGGGATCCTCAGAGACTATATGGGTCGGGACTGCGATGTCCAAGATATAGTCCAGCCAGCAAACCCAAAAGTGGGCGGTCAGGGAAACCTGATGCTGGAAGCTAAGCAGAGGGCCGCAGGTTCGAGTCCTGCCAGGGGCAGATCACCAATCTAATTAAGCACCACTTGCGGCGGCTATAGTTCAGTTGGTTAGAACGCTTGACTGTGAATCAAGAGGTCGTGGGTTCAAGTCCCACTAGCCGCCCCATCACAATCAATAAGTTACGGGCAGCTTGAATGCTGCCCGTTTCTATTTTGTGTGCCTATGGCGTGCCAAAGGTTTCGGACGGGGCGATCAAAGCGATTTGTGTGCCGGTAGGTTTCAACCGTACAGCATTCGTTCGAGTTGCTCGGTCGCCTGCTCTTGCATTCCCGGCAGCACATGGCTGTACACGTCGAGCGTGAGCGTCACAGACGCATGACCCAAACGCTCGCTAACGATCTTGGGATGCACGCCTGCTTGAAGTAGCAGCGAGGCACATGTATGGCGCAGGTCATAGAGCCTTACGATAGCTGGAATTTCTGCGCTGACAAGGGCTGGCTTGAAGTGACGGTTGACTACGTTTCGGATCTGGAGCGGCCCCCCTGTGTCGGTTGTGAATATCAGCCCGAGGTCGTGCCATTCCTTACCAGCTTTTAGCTGTAATTCGGCCTGTCCGCGTCGGTATTCCCTTAACTGAGCTACTAGCCCGGCTGACAGGGGCACTGAACGCCGAGAGCGCCGCGTTTTGGGTTCAGTGAAATACCAGCCCGGCTTGTTTGTCTTATCAGCTACGTCCGAGCCCGCCTCCGCCATTTCTCTTCGCCTCGCTTTCCCTGGCCCCTGACGCCATTGGAGCGTGCGCTGAATGGTTGCCGTGCCGCGATCAAGATCGATATCGGATCACTTGAGGGCGAGGATCTCAGACGGTCTAGCCCCGGTACTAATAGCAAAGGCAAACAAGGCCCGGTACTTTCCTTCAACCGCGAGAAAGCGAGCGGCCTGGTCTTTAGTAAGGGCATACATTTCGCGTGCTTGGTGCTTTGGCAAATCCGCTGAGTCGCAAGGGTTAAAATGTATCAGGTGCCACTTTACGGCTTGACTCAGGGCGCTTCTGAGGGGCGCATGAACGTGTCTCGCAGTAGAAGTCGTGAGTTCACTGTAGAGCTTCTGAATATCCTCAGCTCGCAGTTGCGATAGCCGGACCTTGCCCAGACGAGTTTTGACGTGCGCCAACTGCCAGACATAGGAGTCGTACGTCCGTTCGCTCACACGCGGCTTTGCCACGGTGTCCAGCCATGATTGAAGGAAGTCGCCTAGCGAGACTTTAGTCTGAAACGTTGGGATGCCCAGATCCTGCTTCACCAGCGCATCGTTAAGCCAATTCTGCGCGTTTTTTCGCGTGCCATGAATGGTCTGGTTTTGGTATAGCCGCTTGCCCTCGCTATTGCGCCCGAGAAAGATCCGAACCAGCCACGTCTTAGGACCGCGTTTGATTATCTGTCCGGCCACACTTCACCTCCGCTTCTTGCTTGCCTTCTGTGCGGGCACTCTCACCAGGAGATCCCCAGGTTGGCACTTGAGCGCTTCGCAAATCCGATCCAGCGCGTCCAGGTGCAAGCGCTCGCACTCGCCCTGGTTCCATTGCCAGATGCTCGCATAACGGATGCCGGTCTCTTTCGCCAGCCAGTACGGCGTGCACTTGCGCTTCTTCAGCATCTCGCTCAATCGTAGTTTTATCACGGCGGCATTGTACTACAGGCGTATATGTACGTGCAACGGATATTATTTGGATGCAGGATGGTACGAAGACAGTGGGCCAGGGGGGGGGCACCACCAAACTTCGACCACCCCCGGGTAGGTACTGAGAGCATGGAGTTAGATTCATGCGTGGTTCCGCGCGTACCGCCCTTGCGGCTCTCCAAAAAAATTTCAAAATTCAACAACAGCGGAGATTAACTACGCGTCTTTTGTTTGAGGTGTTGGCTCTTGCGAAGATTCAGAACTAAATCCTTGTGTCTGGGCAAACACTATCAGCGAATCCAAGTATCCATCGACGTGCTTCTCGGCATCCTCTTCTAAACTCATCCTTATCTTGCGAAATTGGCGCCTGGTGCGAAACCGCATCAAGTAGCTGATTCGTCACTTGTAATTGGCATCGTTGCAATTGTTGGGTTCATCGTTGCGTTACGGTTGTATGGTGAAAGTTTTCGCACGAACACGGCGTTGTTTGCCCTTTTGTGGGTTGCGGCGCCGGTCCTTGCGTGCCTTCTGAATCGGCGCTCGGTGCGCGCTTGCTTTACCCTCAGAGGTTTGCGCGGTGTACGGTTGATTCTCATGGCTGTGGTAGTGGCGATCTCTTTTACGATGTTTGCTGGAATAGACCATGTCAGGAATTCGGTTGGTAAGCGTTTTGTGGAAGGGTACTCGCATTGGCGTTCTGAGGCCGACACCAACGAGTGGACCAGGACTATTCAGGCGATCACTGGAAAGCCCGCAATCGCTCAGGGGAATGGAGTCTTGGCGTGCTTGAGGCGTTGGTTTTCGCAGGTGTTATTGTTCTGCCCGCTGTTACTTGGAAGGCTTGTAACGCGGCGATTCAGAGGAATACTGATTCGTTGCCGATAGAGTTGGAAAGATTAGCACTCGTGTCTGCCGCTATAGGCGGGGGTATTACTGTGCTGGTGCTTTACCTTTGGCCGCTGGAGAGCTGAGTGACAGACTCGGAGTTTGGTCAAATGCTCGGATTCGTAATATCCGTCGGTACGCCGTTGTTGATCCTGGAATTGATCAGCAAGGTGATGGTGGTTTGGCGAGCAGGTCTTCGCCGTCGTAGGTAAAGATTGATGAGGTACTACAACGATCTTTCACCGGAGGAAAAAGATCGCGCAGCAATGTTGAGCGCGTTCATGCAGCAACTCGCGGCACCAGGCAAGACCATCTCACTGGCCACCGGTGCCACCATTGCACGCACTTCAGAGTCAAACCACAGGGCGAAACCCTGACGGCATCCGAAATAACCGCAGGACCGAAACGAATACTGGAGAGACGTAAGATGTTGGCCCAATCACGCCGTCCTGTGGGCGTCAGGCAGTGTGTCGGCTGACGCCTTTTGGTCTCAGGTTAGAGTTTCTCCCTATGCTCTACTGGACTTGCAAATTATTAAGCAAGAAATCGTAGCTCATTAGAGCACTTACTTAGACCCAACCAAAATTGCTATTGACACACCGTTGGACCGAGCGTACAGTCCGCCATTGAATCTCATAGTCTCCCTTCGTTAGTGTGCGACTCCACGAGGTTAAGCGTCGCACGATAACGATTCTCGCAATCGACCGGACCTCGGCAGCAGGACTCCCGCTGCTATATGCCATTGACCCAATCAGATTCTCGGAACGGATTGTCAGAGTCGGTTTCTAAATAGACTCAAGTCAGCCACTCCAGCGATATGAGTTTTCGCGAAGGGTGTGGCACTACTTGCATTCACGCCGGCCAGAAGGAGCCAAGAGATGTTGATCCTCCGATCCTCCCAGCGCGTTACCCGTCGTCGTCCGCTTCTTCTCAAAACCTGGCTGTCGGCCCTGCTGCTTGCTTTAGTGGCGCTCGTTTGGCCGAATTCGGTTCCGGCCCAACAGAACGTTCAGTACACGAATAAGTCAGTCGACCTCGGCTTGCGGGGCGATTTCAAAGTTAACCCATCGACACACGGGCTCGAGTTGCAGATCCCATTAGCAAGCTATCCACAGCGCGGAGGATCGAGTTTGCCCGCAGCGATTTCTTATTCGTCAAAGGTGTGGCGGATCGCTTATCTCGCCTACGTGGACATGCACAACAGCACAACCCCGTACACCCAGACTGTTGCCAAGTTTGCCGAATATTCGCGAGCTGGTTGGACCTTCAGTATTGGTGCGCCTTACATCGATACCAGCGCACAAGTCGGAGGCAACGAGATCTATGACTACCTTGGGCAGTCTGAGCACCAGTGCGTGGTCCACAGCTCGGACGACTTCAATCCGAACCTATACTCATGTTGCTTCGTCGACCGGATACTGATCCGGATGCCTGACGGCTCTGCGCACGAGTTGCGCTCATCAGATCAACCCGTCTGCATTTGGCAAGACAACCTTAATCCGCCGGTGCCGGATGATCTCTACTCAGTTGATGGAGCGCGGTTGCATTACCGCGTTCAACCAACATCCTCTATCTTCCCGATGGCTCTTATTGGACGTTGGCGAACGGCACTTATTTCGATCGCAATGGCAATCGACTGTTAAGTTCAAATGGCGACACTCTGGGGCGCGCATTTAGTAATCCGCTGGGAGGCAGCGGCAACGACTACACGACGACGTTGCCAGGAGTTGGGGGCACCCTCAGCTACACATTTCACTGGCGCCATCTCTCGGACACGGGTGTGTTGACACAGTCGCAGTCCGTTTATCATGGGTCGGACTACTCATGTTCTGGATCTGGGTGTGATGGGAGGTATCTCTTCACATCGGATGTGAGTCAGCAGAGCCCGGTATATATTGTTAACGGGCCAGCCACCTTTGATCCTGTAGTGCTTTATCAGGTTGTACTACCTCACGATTCGGCGAATCAGAATCCCCCAACCTATACATTCACCTATAACGTCTACGGCGAGATCGACAAGGTAGTTTATCCGACCGGAGCCTACGAGCGTTTTAACTATGGACTAGTCGAACAAAACATTAATACTTCCTTTGTCTACAGCGAAGGTTCACGCGGCGTCACTGATCGTTGGGTGAGCGCCAAAGGAGATGGCTTAGATGAGGCCCAGAACCACTGGTCTTATTCGGGTGTCTGGGGAGCCCGCACTGAGACCGCGCCCGACAGCACGTCTACCACGCGACTGCTTTATGTTGACAATGGCGCGGCTGGATGGGGTTATTCTGACGCGCGTGCCGGGATGGGCTACGATGAAAGAGCATACAATGCCTCGGGCCAGATACTGCGGCGAAAACTGACCGAATGGACCACCTCGGGCTCGAACTACCCATATAATAATCCTACCCAAAACGCCCAGTATGCCAGCCGCAATCCGCGTGTGACTAAGGAAACGGAGATTGTGTTCGACACGGGTACGAGCAGCGCCCTTGCGAAGACCACGCTCCACAGTTACGACCTTACTCATGAATTCACGGTAGGGCCGATCGAAACCTCGGTCACTGAGTACGACTGGGTGGCGGTGGATCAAAACACGGCCGCAACCGCGGCGAGTTCTTCGATTCCGATTAGTAGTAATGCTCTGCGCACGCAAGAGACAACAAATCTTATTCTTGATCCCAACGTCAGCCAGCGGGATGCCTATCGCGCACGCAATCTGGTATCGCTGGTAACTTCGACGCGCATTAAAGATGGGCAAGGAAACATTGTCGCGCAGAGTTCAATAAACTATGACGAAGGCGGGCAGCTAGCCTCCTTCAGCGACTACGGCAGTGTGCTCAACTGGACAGATCCGGGAGCGGGCGTTGTGCGCGGCAATCCGACTACGACGAGTCGCTGGCTAAATTTCAACGGCTCAACTTTCAGTACCTACCCTTCCGGAACTTATCTGACGACCCATGCCAAATATGACCAGTGCGGCAATGTGCGCCAAGTGTTTGACGCGCGCGATACAACGCTCACAAATCCTTCGCAGATCAGCTATGCGGACTCATTTTCTGACGGTGTGCCGCGGAACAGTTACGCCTATCCGACGAGCACAACTTCGGCGGTGCCCGACTCGACAGGACAATATGCTTCGACCTCGGGGTTTGGCAGCACCAGTGTCTACGATTTCAATACAGGCCACGTGGTATCGACAACCGACCCCAACGGCCAAACCGTGAATTACGATTACAGCGATCCGTTGAACCGGCTGAAGCAGGTGACGCAACAGTCAAACGGCGCCCGAGTGCAGTACAACTATTCTGACAGTCCGGGCGATCTCTATGTGCAAGTGCTGGCCGACGAAGACTCGCGGTCGATTGAGACTCGTCAGTATTTTGACAAGCTGGGCCGGCCTATACGCAGTTTCCTCTACGACGGAGTCGGTTCGACGCCCTGGTCGGTAACCGATACGTACTATGATCCGATGGGCCGCGTAGCCCAGGTGTCAAATCCCTACCGCGTTAGCGCCCCAAGCGGCGCGGTTCCGACAACCTGCTCCGTCTGCACCACGACCGCTTATGATGCGCTGGGCCGTGTGCTCACTGTCACTACGCCTGACAACTCTCAGGTATCGACCAGCTATGCCGCCAGCACCAGCGGTACATTGGGGATCACGGTGACGGTAACTGATCAGTTCTGCAAGGTTACCGATCAATCTTGTATCAAGCACCAGCGGCGCAGCTTGACAGATGCTCTGGGCCGGCTTGTGCGGGTTGACGAGCCTGACAAGGCCACAGGCAATCTGGGTGACGTGTCTAGTCCGGTCCAGCCAACCAAATACACTTATGACGTCCTCGGGAGTCTCAAGCGGGTTGATCAGGATACACAGCATCGATACTTTCTTTACGACTCGCTGTCGCGTTTGATTCGCGCGCGGAATCCCGAACAGGGTGTGCCGACGGTTAACAATCTCACTGACCCGTACGCCGATCCAACCTACCCGAATAGTCAGTGGTCTATGGCTTACAGTCATGACGCAAACGGCAATTTGCTTACACGCACAGATCCGCGCGGAGTGGTCAGCACATACGGCTACGACAAGCTGAACCGAAACACGAGTATCGACTATGCGAACGAGTCACAGACTCAGCCCCCGACGCCGGGACTGCCGACACCGGGAGTGCGGCGCTACTACGACGCCTGGCGTGAGGTGCAAGACAACAGTGGGTCGCCTAAGTACATTGTCAAGGCCAGGGGTCGACTATGGCAGACCGAGACGTTGGGTTCCACCGGGACGCTAATGACCATTGACGGTTACGACGCAACGGGGCATCCGCTGCAACAGGAACAACAGTTCAAGACGTCTAGTGGATGGAGCGCTTCATACAAAGTGAGTCAAACGTATGATGTTGGCGGTCACGTGCTTTCGCAATCATATCCGTCTGGACATACCGTCTATTACAACTATGACATTGCGGGACGGATTGGTGACAAAAACTCGAACAACCTCGCCTTCACAGGAAATCTCGGCGACGGCGTGCAGCGTAGTTATGACTCCATAGCGGGCGCTAACGCTTACGACGCAGCGAGCCGTTTACAGGAAGAGAAGTACGGCACGTTGACGCCGCTTTATCACAAGCAGCACTACAATATTCGCGGCCAGCTCAATGACGTCCGGCTCAGCACGGTCGCGTTTGATGCGGACGAATGGAATTGGAATCGCGGGGCAATCAGAACCGCTTACGCCGCAGCCGACTTGGCGTGCCAAACGAACCAGTGCAGATTCAACAGTGGACCTGACAACAACGGTAATGTGATCCAGTCGCAGCACTTTGTTCCCTCAAACGATCAGATGATCTTCTACGTGATGACGGAGGATCGCTACTCATACGACTCGCTGAATCGACTCAAGTCAATTGCCGAGTACCACGGCACGACCGAAGCACTCAGTTCACAGGATTTCCTGCAGCTTAACGATTACGATCGGTTCGGCAACCGTACCATCAACCCCAGCTCTGGAGGCCAAGGTATCAACGTCGTGCAGACGACGGTGGACACAAACACGAACCGGATATACGCACCAAATGATCCTGGTCATTCTCTGATCGACTACGACGTTGCCGGCAATCAGATTAAGGACACGATGACCGTGCCCGGGAGCGGCCCACGCGTGTATGACGCCGAAAACCGGATGATTTCGGCCAATAACGGGGCGTCGGTCTACACCTACAGCGGAGACGGCCAGCGCGTGCGGCGGACGCTCTCAGGCAGTGAGACGTGGCAAGTCTATGGCATGGGTGGTGAGCTGCTGGCCGAATATGCTGCCAACGCGGCGACGTTTGTACCGCATGAAGAGTACGGCTATCGCAACGGCCAACTACTGATCACCGCAGCCAATGGTGATGAAGCCCGACTGACCAACTTCATCTACAACTTCTATTTCCGGTTCGGCGTCGGCTTCAGTTCCAATGACATTCAGACGCGAGTGAACGCATTGGCTGCTGCCGGCAATCAAGGTGGTCCTTCACAGTTATTCACCGAAGCGCAGAACCAGGCGCAAGCCATTGTCTCGCTGTCTAACATCCCCAGCGACACGAACTACGTGACTGCACTTTACTTGACCTATTGCCAGCGCTATCCCGACTCTGGAGGATTGGGTTATTGGGTCTCGCAGATCCCCTACATTGGTCGCACGGGTGTGCGGAATGCGTTTGCCGCGTCAGGCGGCGAGTTCAGCGCGAGGGTGAACAATCTGTGGGGCAACAGTGCGAACGACAATGAGCGCACCGACGCCTTCGTGCAGTACATGTACAACGCGATTCTCCATCGCTGGGCCTCAGGCAGTGAAGACACGGCGGCAATTAGTGCTTTCGATAACGCCGGGGCCACGGGCCAGGCAAACGTGGTCACAACAGCCGGCACCTGGGCCAGAGGATTGTTCAACTCCAGTGAGTACACGTCATCGGGGCGAACACAGCACGATTTTGTTTATGACCTATATCAGGCCTTCCTCAGATACGCGCCGGATCAGGCAGGCTGGGATTGGTGGACGGGTCAGGTCGGTGCGAACTGGCAGAACAAGCAGTCGGTGATGGACGCCTTCATCAACTTAGGCCCCTACGCGCAAACTGCGGGAACGTTGTATCGTGAAGTATTGTGGTTGACGCCGGACCAACTTGGCACGCCGCGCATGATCGCGGAACGCACTGGCTCGCTCGCCGGCATCAAGCGCCACGACTACTTGCCGTTCGGTGAAGAACTGTTTGCCGGACAGGGTGGCCGCACAACAGCGCCCCAAGGCTACCCAACGTCGCCAAACTCCAATGACAGCATCCGCCAGAAGTTCACCCTCAAGGAACGTGACAACGAAACCGGCCTCGACTACTTCCTTGCACGTTACTACTCAAGCGCGCAGGGGCGGTTCACTAGTCCTGATGAGTTCAAGGGCGGACCAGATGAGTTGTATTACTTTGTTGACAGTGCTTCTGATAATCCTACTTTCTATGCTGATCTCAGAAAGCCGCAGTCTCTAAATAAGTATCAGTATGCTTACAACAATCCATTGCGGTGGATCGATCCCGATGGCCACGATCCCGAGGAACCAGAACCGCAGAATCCGGTTGCGGTGCCGGTGCCAGTCGGGCCTGGTGGGCTGCCTCTTCCGATACCTCTCTCGCCAACTACTCCGGGGCCCTCGGACCAGCAAATAATACGAGGCGCTGAATCAGTACTTGACACCGTAACCTACTACACTGGCATAGACAGGCTCGCGGATTGGTTACGCCCAAAAATTTGGCCGACTCCAGCACCAGCACCAACAACTACAACAACACCTCAGTCGCAAGCGCAGCCAGTGGCGCCCCCTCTACCGATTACGGCTGAACACACTAAGGGGAAGAGGAAAAGCACGGAAGAGAAGCATACAAGGACGAGGTCCGGCGACAAACAGCCGCCCGGCTATAGACCCTTTAGGCGGCCACCCAAGAAGCCGGATCCGCCGCCGCCGCCGCCCGAGCCGCCCAAAGTAATCCCACCGGAGATAGGTCCTGACGGAAACCCTGTGCCTCCGCGCGACCCTCCGCGTCCCCCCAGGTGAGGAATGCGGAGGAAGTCACTGACCTCTGATGTAATATTTAATGGACTGGAGGAGACAAATTCTAATGAAGCCAAGCGACGATCCATCGGAAGTGGGCCAGCAATTCTTTTTTGGAGTTGGGAGGAAGAAGAGTTACCGACAGGCGTTTCCCTACTTGCTTAAAGCCGCCAAGCTCAATGATCCACATTGTCAGAATCTCGTCGGGTACTGTTATGACCGAGGGTTAGGTGTGGAGAAGGATATTCGGTTGGCCCTGTTTTGGTATAGGTATGCTGCAGAAAACGATGACAAGGAAGCGCTAGGAAATCTCGCACTTCACTACGAAAAGGGAAATGGTGTTAAGGCCAACTTGCGGAAAGCATTCTCCCTGTACAAACGAGCTGCCGAGGTTGGTGATGCCTGGGCACAATGCAATCTCGGAGTCGCATACTTTCAAGGCTTAGGCATAAAGCGAAACCCAACGGAAGCAATCAGGTGGACACGGAAAGCAGCACAACAAGGAGATGCTAAAGCACAGTACAACCTGGGCCAAGCTTATCTCGATGGGGAGGGTGTGCGAAAAAATCGGAAGTACGCGCGTGCCTGGCTGACCAAAGCCGCAAAGCAAGGCCATAAAAAGGCAACTCAGGTCTTGATGGCGTTAGAACATCCGAAGTGACTCTTAAGGTTTGTGGAATCAAATATTGCGGAGAGTCCGACTCCGGACCGTTTGGCCTCTTCACATTGAGATGGTGTTGATGATGGTCTTCAACGTCGGCCGTTAACTTTATTTTTGTGCGCGGTTGAAGCCGTGAAATAAAGCCGCAAGTGGTGCAGCGGCGGCGGTTGAGCGAGATCTTTATCAACTTTATTTTCTAAATAAAGAAACTTTATTCCCTAGTAGTTGATGAGCAAGGACTTAGGGCGTTGATAAAGTCGTTTTGCGGACTCTATCTTGTCTGCCCACTTTATGAGGCTACTTTATGACGGTTGCGAAACACTTTATGAATCAGAACCGCAGGCACTCTCAGCGCGCCACGTGAT
>Ga0179594_10000096_pt1 | contig 29999 bp, 31 predicted proteins | sample CZOMad1_1_08_16f_FD_148625 | JGI IMG/M metagenome (GOLD analysis project Ga0179594, IMG submission 148625) | Vadose zone soil fungal communities from Angelo Coast Range Reserve, California, USA - CZOMad1_1_08_16fungal (Illumina Assembly) | ecosystem: Environmental > Terrestrial > Soil > Vadose...
GCAACCAACGCGAAAGCTCGGTCCGATCAGCAGCGGCAACCTCGAACGGCATTGTTTTTCCGGCCATGTCGCATTATACAATTGCGATTGGATCATGTATATAAATATTATCCGCACAGGACACTAGCTTTCCGTCGCGCTGCCGTTCCGAAAGCATAACGATGCGGTCCGGCTCTGCATACGGAAGCGGCTTGAAAAGCACTGCATTACACACGCTGAAAATGGTGGTATTCGCCCCAATACCGAGCGCCAGCGTTACCACCGCCGTCGCTGCGAATCCCGGGTTCCTCCGCAGCATGCGGGTGGCGTAAGTCAGATCGCCTCGCAACCACTCGATGGCGCGGATCGTCTGCATGGCCCTCCGGTCCTCCTCCAACAAAGTGATATTTCCAAACTGCCGCCGCGCCGCCAGCATGGCTGCTTCCGCTGTCGTGCCTTGCCGGCGATACTGCTCCGCCAGCAATCTGACGTGCTCTTCCATCTCCGCTTGGAACTCCAGGTCGTGAGGCTTATTGCGAACCGTGTTCCGCATTCGCTCCCACAACTTACCAAGCCTTCGCCCGAGCATTATCTCTGGCCCTCCAGTCGCAGCAGGCGATCGATCACTCCGGAAATCCGCTCCCAGTCTTCCGTCTCTCTCGCCAATTGCTTCAGGCCCCTCTTTGTAATCGAATAGAATTTCGCCTTGCGGTTGTTCTCAGAAGCGCCCCACTCCGCCGCGATCCATCCTTCCTGCTGCAACCGCAAAAGGGACGTGTAAACGGTGCCTTCGTTCAGGCTGAGCACCTCTTCGCTCAACTGCTCCAACCGGCGCGCGATCCCGAATCCGTGCAGCGGACCCATCGCCTGAAGCGTTTTCAAAATCATCAGGTCGAGCGTGCCCTGCAGCACCTCTGATTTCTTGTTGATGTCGCCCTTTCCTTTGGCCATTGCAAATAAGATAGCAAGTCTCCTTTGGAATGTCCATAGGTAAGCGTCTGCCGAAGTCTACGGTGATGAAAGCGCTGGAATGAGACCCACATTTGCAGTTCCAGCCGCCGATTGTTGACGCTCTCTGAAAAGCCCAAGCCTCCTCCTCCAGCAAAAGCCGCCACCGCCGCCCGCTGGTTGATTGGCATGCTCGAATAACGACGTAGCCAATGATTGGCCCCGGAGTTGTTGCGATTCAGCGGACTGTTAATCGGAAGGGACAAACGGTGGTCTGTTCTCGAACTTCGCTCTCCATGATCAATTCCTGAAATCTTGTGTAACCATCAGGCCGTGAATGCCGCCGTCCATAATGCCGATCCCGACGCGCCCGAAGTCACGCTGCAAAATGTTGGCGCGATGTCCGGGTGAGTTCATTAGTCCGGTGTGAGCGACGTGTAGGGTCGGCGCGAGAGCGAGATTTTCGCCTGCCATGACGAATCGTACGTTCGCCTCTCTCATCCGTTCGAACGGGTCGCGGCCTTCCGGCGTTGCATGGGCGAAATAACCACGCGCAAACATGTCAGCCGAGTGCTGGCGAGCTACTTGCGCGAGTTCTGGATCAGGTGCGAGCGGCCGAAGTCCCGCCGCAACTCTTTCCCCGTTAACCAATTCAAGCATCCTCGCTTCCAACTCCGGTCTCGGGCGCGGCGCTGCGACTCTATAGGGCAACGAAACGCGTTCGTTTGACTCCGGTCGGACTGTAAGCAGATTGAGCGTTTCCGCGATCGCCTCGCCGAAGACCGGATGAAGCGCGGCTTCGAGGCGTTCGGTGTAAACGGCCAGCCGATTCACCGACTGACTGGCGCGGACCCGCTCGCGCAATCCTTCGTTCAGTGGAATCGCCAGCAACAGCGCCGAGACGATTCCCGCAGTAATCAATCCGTTTGCAAACCCCGGCATGATGCCGAGCAATTGGTTGACTCGGCGCTGATGAATATCCTTCGATAAACGCTTTAGGATCACGCGTCCGAGAAGATGGACCGCTACACGCACGGTGATGCCGATTAAGATAAAGGCAATCGGCCGACTCCAGATTTGCGGCAAGGGCTGAAAATAGGCAGCGAGCGAACGCGCTACCGGCTGATAGAAACGCAGGCCCGCGATTAGACTCAACGCCCAACCCAGCAGGTCAAGCACGCCGAGAATGAAGCCGCGCCCGTAGCCGCCGAGAACACTCAAGAGCACGACCAGTAAGAGAAGAATATCGATTATGTTGAATGCCATTTATGAAACTCCACGACTAAGCCGGCCATTTTAAGTTGTCGCGGATCATTCCCCACCAAATGCGATCCTGGCAACCGAAAAGGTATAGACACAACTGTACAACTGCGCGAGACATTCGTGAATCTTATGATCGGTTTTTGATACGATTTTGATTAGTTAATTACCCCCTGATTCCCCGAACGTCGAATGAATCCGGAAAAGCAACTAACCCGCCGACAATTTATTGGATTGAAAGCCCGAGCAGCCCGACAGTTATTAACGTGTGTCTGACTACATGAGGAGATTTAAGATGAAGTCTATTAGAAAGTTCTCGACCAAACCTATCTCAACAGTGGCGCTGATTTTGACGCTTTCCGTACTCTCTTTCGCGAAGACAAATGCGAGCAGTTTTCCCTCTATCAAAATCGACAACTTTGGCCAAATGGATGAGCGCTTTTATCGGGGCTCGCGGCCAAAGTCAGAGGACTTTAAGAATCTGGCGGCACTTGGGATCAAAACAGTCATCGATCTGACCGACAATTCCAGGGAGCATGAACAGCCTGCAGTTGAAGCTGCTGGAATGCGCTACGTCAATATCCCCATTGTTGATAAAGCGTATCCAACCATGGAACAAGCAGGCGAGTTTTTGAAGGTTGCCGACGATCCCGCCACCGGCAAGTTTTATGTGCACTGTGCGGGCGGGCGTCATCGCACAGGAATAATGGGTGCGATATACCGTTTCAATCATGATCATTGGAACTATGACCAGGCATACGCTGAAATGAAGCAGTACGATTTCTACACCAGCAATGGTCATGGAAAGCAGCTTGACTTCGTTCGGGACTACTGGCAGCAATTTCAAGCAAAGGAAACCACTACAAATGCTGCCGCTGGCCGTCGCTAGGTCAAGACCATTATTGTTCGAAAGAGAGGGCCAGTCGGGTGTAGACAGGCCCTCTCTTCTTGTATTCTCGACTCTCCTTAGAATGAAGGCAGCATGTAGCGGCTCGCGTTAAGGAGCAATTGCCTGAGTGTAGAAATGCTTAGGCAAGGAAACCCTAATAGGGGCTTCAGCTCGAAAACCACTAGTGCCATCTCGGCGGACTCGACTGGTTCTCCTCAGTCTGCCATGCTTGCCAGTATTCATTGAATCTGCTTTTGAACGTCTTGGGTGTCTCTGCGTAAACACGCTTACCCAAAAGCTGCGCCAGAACTTGCAGTTCAGCGCGGCGCTGGTTGATCAAGACAACCAGCGAATTATCTTCGGTCTGATCGCTTTTGCCGGTTGATTGCTCCAGTACTCTCTCATGCAGCATCGCAAGATCGTGGTCATCACTTAAATATCTCGCCAGCATTTTGAGTTCCTCAGCCAACTGTTTCAATGGCCCGGGCCAGAGTAGGCGCAGCAGTCGGACATGATACCAAAGATATTTGACCTGTTTTCGCCATTCGTGGAAGGCGTCGATGGTCTGCTCCTCGCAGGCGGTTGCGAATCCGTTACGACCAAGCGTGTAGATTTTTTTTAGCCCTCGACCCGGCGACGAGAAGTCGCCACTTCCCATCGGCCATTGCTCTACGCGATAGCCAGCCGCGTCCAGTGTCCTGTGTACTTCAGTCAGGGCCTGTTCCTTCTCAGCCTGGCGCTTTCGAGTCGACTGCGAAAGAATACCCCGCCATGACTGAAACGCACCTTCCCCAAGTTGGTCGCGGAAGCGTTCGTTCAAATGGTCAATTATCTCTGCCAGGGCTGCACTATCACGAGCAGACGACAACCGCCGATTTGCATCACGATAGAAAGTATTCTCTTCCTGGTATATCTCGTCACCCAGGTCAGAACGAACCAGCCGTAATAATCCGCGGAGCTTTTTGAAGGCGACGCGAGTGTCATGAATCGCCCCGTCAAGATCTCTTCCCTGGGCCTTTGTCTGTTGCAACGCGTCGTTAATCTGTTCAAGCGCAATTCGCTTAACGCCTGCGGAGACAGTCTCGCCTCTCTCAAATCGATAGCTCACAAGCCGACCTTTTCCTTTCGAAGACTCCGCTTGAGTGCGCGGCCCGGCAGCGCTCATCCCGAAATAGATCTATTGCTGTGACGGGGGCGGCGTAGGGCTTGGTGGCCTCTTCGGCGGTTCTGGCGGAGAGGGCGTTGGAGTTGGCGAAGGAGACGGAAATGGAGATGGGCTCGGGGAAGGTGATGGCGTTGGACCTGGGGACGGCTCGTGCGCACCCTTAGTCTCATAGTCCCAGGCTTGGGCACTCTGGCCTTCTAAAGGAATTCGTTGTTGATCGCTTACCATAGCCGCAGAGATCGCAAACACTCCAATCAAACCGCTTATTGCCAGCAACGGCACCAGGCTGGCGAGTCTCCTTTTCATTGCTCTGTCCTCCATATCTTAGGTTCCTAATCTTAGGTTCCTAAGACCAAGTCAAGCAGCTTTTGGTACAGCGCTGTCGGGAATCTGTACAACTCAAACAATCAGATCCCCGTGCATTGGGGTCCAATCCCATAACTGGGTTGGCGAAACTTCACTCTGCAATTGGTGTAGACAATTAACTGGCAGAGGAACAAGGCCACCGTTTCCCAACGGGTCAGCAGACCAGCCACAGTGTTGAAATCGGACTATTGCATGATCCGATGTCATCTCTTATTAGGTTAAGGCAATGGATTCCTAATGAGGATACAGCTAGTGTAGAAGGCTCTTGGCATTTTATTTGCGCTGATGTGTGTATCAATAAGTATCGAACACCGGGCCCTTCGCTCCGTCCTTCAAAAGGGAGAGGGAGAACAATTAGTGGTGGTGTTCGAGCCTTGGATCGGAGTACGGCACCTCCGAAGGGTAATGACTACGTTAGCAACTTGCCTGGCGTGATGGACTGTTTGCATTGAAGGGAGACTACAACAAAGATATGCTCACGCTCAAAGGGAGATGGGGTACTGGATGTCTGATTTCATGTCTTCTGTCGCTCATCGGATGTCCCGCCCAACTCCAGCGATCATCTGAGTCGCCGGGATCTGCAAAACAGACCACTTCAGCGCCGCCAGAAGCAGCAAGCGCAGCGTTCCTGATCGAGCCGGGACACAGTGTCGGCGCACTGCGACTTGGCGATCCGCACGAGCAAGTACTAAAGGTATTTCCGAAAAAGGCCAACTACGTTGAAGAATATACCTACAATCAACCTTGTGCGCTTACGGAGATACATTGGCTGGACATCGACTTGAGTCAAGAGAACGGAGCCGTCTCAAACGGTGTCTTTATTTACCTGAAGGATGGGCGAGTCTTTCAGATCGATGCTGCCTCCCCTCGTTTTCGCACGACTAACGGCATTACCGTAGACAGCACGCCTGAAGAAGTACGTCGCCATTATCCGCGGTTAAAATCTTACGTATTATCCAACAGCGGAGCCAAGGTTAATGGTGGGCGCGATCTTATCTATTGGGTCGATCGAGAGAGCGGAATCGCGTTCGAGTTCTACCATAACAGCAAGTCAGGTAAGCGCCAGGTTTCAAAGGTGATCGCCTTCAGGCCGACGAGCGACTTTCAACCTGAGGGATGTATCTCACCACCACAAGAATTGCACGAGCTGGACCCTTTCGCGTTAGAACCGCCCGGATAAAAAGCGTCTTGTTCTTTGAAATTCGTCAGGGCAGGCCAGTGAATGTGTGAAATGGAGCTCGATATGCGAAGCTCTCTGTTAATCGATTCGCGCGTTGAAGTAAGATCCCTCATTCTGCGGGACCTTCTTGACGCGCGCTTTCATTTCCCTCCGGCAGTAACTCCGTGCCGCGAATGAAATCCTGAATGTAGCGGTCAGTTGATTCGATCAACTCTTTGCTCGTACCGGTGAAGATCGCACGACCGTTTCGACGTTATTTCTTCTGCGAAGAAGATTTCTTGCTTGGCCACATTACGAGCCAGCGGCGCGGCCCTTCTCATCGGCTGAATCGCGATTGATTAGTTTTGAAAAACGACTTTCGTCACCAGCCTTGGTTTCATCCTGATAAAGAAAAGCCAGGTTGTTTTCTTCGAAACCCTTAAAGAACTCGTCCCAGCTAATGGCTTCGAGCGTCTCGGTTCCGGCGTAGCCAGGATAATCGACCACTAGTACGCCCGAGGTACCTTTTTCATTTGTGCCCTTAACTCGAGCGGGATTGCCGCCACGTGCTTCTACCCATTCCTTGATCTGCGCATGGTCCGTTGTAGTTCTCGCTTCTGACATATCAACCTCCTTCTCAAATCAAATGGAAAACTATTCGCTGTCACCTCGCCCAGGCTGTTCTCAATCGATTGATCCCACGAAAATCAGGGACCTTTTTCTTGCTTCGCAAAATCCTTCGCAAACGAGAGGCCAACTGAATGGCACTGCGACATCGAGGTCCATATGGACCATGCGATCCAAAACAGCGACAAAGGTGCGACCGGAGGTATGCATCTGCCTCGTTACGACTAGCTAACAGGCGCTGATTTGGGACAATAGAATTAGGTAATCGTCGACGCAGATTTCCGCGCGAACTCCGACCGGCTGGAGCCTTACCAGCCAGTACAAGTCGGTGTGTGTTACTCGTACGGAAAGTGTCAACGATGTTCCGATTTCGTGCGAGGGTAATAGCCAGCGCGCGAGAACACTAATGACAGATAGCGACCCAGAGAAATGGAGGCGTTTCGCGTGGCGGTCGATGACCGGCTGGTGGTGGCCGAGCAGGTAGTACTCGATACCGGCACACGTAGTACTGTCCCGCCAAATTGAAGGTCTGGATAGCGTGAATTTGTTTGCGCGGAAAACTGGCTCGAATCGAGTGACCTGCCCGAACATCTTGCCATGATTGGCGGCGGTTCTATCGGACTCGAAATGAGTCAGTTTTATCGTCGCATGGGGAGTCGTGTTCACAAAGTTGTCAGTATAGGCCTTTCGCAACCAAAGCTAGTTGGAATTTGCGGGCGTAACAGAAGCAGTAGTCAGATCGCGGTAGGAGAAACTCTTATCAATCGAGGTGAACGGCTTGGCATCAACTTCAACATACGGATAGATGAAATAATTAAGCGGATCTCCTGATTGTTTTGGCTTGAGATCCAGATCTCGACCAATGGTGAACTCAACGCGGTTCTCATCGTGGGCACCGAAGAAGTATTCACGCTTGTCAGGATTCTTCGCCGCCTCCGAGGCGTCGATCGGTATCCAGCCAATACCCTTCACATAGACTTCCGCCCAACAATGATAACCACTTATTTGGCCCGCTCCTCTGTCCGCAGGCAATGGGAAACCTATGGCGAAGCGCGCAGGGATACCGAGGGCACGGCTGTAACCGATGACGATCGCGTGAAAGTCGGTACAGTTACCCCGCCGGGCATCACAAGCATAATAGATGTCGCCTCGTCCCCAACCTTGACCGGTCTTGTCGTATTTCACAGTCGAAACTACGTGGTTATAGATTGCCTTAACCTTCTCAAGATCGGTCTTCGCCCCCGCCGCGTTAACAACTTCCTGGGCCCATTGTTTTACCTTGCCATCGATTGGCACAAGACGATCCGATTGCAGCCAACGCGCCATATCAGAATCATGTTCAGTTGCCGCAGAGGGATGCTCTCCTCTGAGCCTCTCCTGAATATGTTCAATGCGCACGACGTTGAATCGCATTGTCACTATGAAGATTGATTGCTGGGGGTTTTTCAAAATGATATGCAGAACTTTGTTCCCATACTGCGCCGCGTTGGTCTCATACGAATAGGGAGAATCAATTTGCAGATCGGTAATCTTTTGGAAGGCGCTATCGTGCGGAACAGGTAACCAAAGATCTACTTGCTTTGCGTCGACAGGAATGTCTTTAACACTGGCCTGGTATTCGAAGTGAAAACTGCGCTCGTGTGGACTAGCAGCCAAGCCCAGCGAAATCTTCGCTTGCCCAACCATCAGCAGCAGGCAAACCGAAAGGCTACAGAGTACGGCAAATTGCTGGCGGGTTCTTTTCATTTGACGAGTCGCTCGCTTTCTGGCTTAGAAAGCAAAGCCTCGTCACTCAACGAGTGAGTATCTCGCCGCTAAGCCTCTTGAGAAGAACGCCGGTTGCGGTCCCAACCTGGACCGCCACTTGCGCTCTTCAGGTCAGTTGGTATCGGCTTCTTAGATTAAGAAGTAACCAATACCCCAATGGTCGCTGGATAAGTCTCATTGTCTCTCGGATGAAAGATGCAGCAGTTGCATCAGGGTCATTGAATCCCTTAGCCATGGGACAACAATTGTAAAGGGGAATTAAGCTCTTCGGACGCGATAGATGCTATGTAAAACCAAGCATGGATGTCAACAATAAGGATCTGAACAAGTCGATCTAAGAAATCTATCCTGTTTGAAGCTGCTGAGCCGAGCGGAGTTAGTCTTTTTCAAGTCGAGTTCGGAAAACCGGAAATATCATTTTCAAGATAGTTCCTTAGCTCACTAAGTGAACTAACGCCTCCGATAAACCCAACTTGGTTATCCGGCCTTAACAAGACGTGGAATGCATTCTCATATCCGAACACTGCTGCGATTTCGGTACTCACTCTGATTGAATTGAAGTCAACGCGATCGGAATATTCCTGTCCAAGTTTTGACTTCATGTTTTGAGCGTCGTCCGCTGTATCGGAGAAGACGAGATAATGGAATTTCGGGGCCTGAAGCCGATCGTAGACGCTGGCGTTGTCGACTAGAAAGTACGGCATTCGATCCCCAGCCTTCACTTTGAAGTCATCGTCGCCGTTATGCTTACTCAACGAACTCTCGCGATAGTTGATGCCGATCTGCGAAAGCAAAGGGAAAAGCTTCTTTTTAACCACTTCGAAATTGAGTATATGTTCAGCCAAAGGCGGAAAGATGTGCATACGCACGAAGGAGACAATCCATTCCGAACCCGCCACCAACTCAAAGAGCCGGTCGGTAGTCTTCAAGAGGCGTTTGGCATTGGCTAATCGTTCTTCGTTGTAAGTTTCAAGCAGCCGCTCGTCAGCCTTACCATGCAGGACCAGGGCCATTTTCCAGGCGAGGTTGTATCCGTCTTGAATTCCCGTGTTCATTCCCTGAGCGCCGGCGGGCGAGTGAATATGCGCGGCATCTCCGGCAAGAAAACATCTGCCCTCAGAGAACTTATCGACATGGCGCGTGTGGACTTTGTAAGTTGAAAACCACTCGACATCGTGAATAACGAGTTGGAGCTTTGCTTCTTCTCTAATTCTCGCTTCGATTTCTTCGTACAGAATGTCGCCTTCCTCTTTGTCGAACTCTGCGGGAAAGACACCGACAATTCGATAACGCTTATCGCCTTTGAGCGGGAAGAAAACCACAAATGAATCCTTTGAGAGACAGACGTGCACCGCATCGTGACTGAAGGTCCAATCAATCTGTGCGTCCGCAACATAGAACATGCGCTCAAACGTACTGCCCTCAAAAGCAAGACCGAGAGTGTGTCTGACCAGGCTCTTTGGACCATCACAGCCAACCAAATATCTGGCTTGGATGGTTTGAGATACGCTATCGCGGGTTGTTGCGTGCGCCGTTACGACAGAGGCGTTTTGAGTGAAACTCTTGAGCTCGGTGCCCCAGTGAACTTTATTCTGATGGCTTTTTAGATATTCGTATAGCAGCTTCTCGTTCTTGCTTTGCTCTAACATGAGCACAAAAGGATAAGGGCTCAACCCCTCGCCAAGACGCGAGACATCAAGTTCACCGCGAACTTCGCCAGCCACCAGGAGTCGGCCTTTTCCGGCAATCGTGCCTTCTGCTACTGCTTTTTTGGCGAGGCCTATCTGTTCATAGATCTCAAGCGTGCGGGCTTGCACGCCGATCGCTTTGGAATAAGGTGTGATGTTTTCGTTTTTCTCGATAATGACGCAATCGATGCCATATCTAACGAACTGACAGGCGAGCGCCAGTCCCGTTGGACCGGCACCGACGATAACTACATCAGTCTTAATTACTGCTTCTGACAATCTCTACTCTCCACCAGGATGTTCACTCGTGTAGATTGTGCCCCAGCTCACAAAACTGCGAAACGCATGCCAGCGACGTATCTCGACGAGTTAGTCTATCAGCCTTCTTCACCTTACTAGTCGCCCTTCAGAGGTTCTGTCTGGAATTGCAACAGAACCCGCAATTAATGAGGAAATTGATACAGAGCGCGGCAGCTTTGCCGCTCATGACGCACAGACATTGGACCAGTCATCAGCCAATGATGGCACGCCGATTGTTGTCGAAAACTTAAACTATAAATTCTTTGGTCGTCTGAGGTTGAACATCGTACTCAGCCTAGACGGAGACGTGTTAACGGTCGGGTTCAAAAGGAGACCAGATTGGCGGAAAGTGCGAGCTACCGATGGATTGTAGCCATAAGCCAATACTTCTCGTGGTTCCTGGCCCAATTCCTACGTCTCCGCTATTCCATCAGAGGACACTGTCCGGTAGGATTCTTTGAGCGCGATCCCGGCCACTGCCTGATCCTCTCTGCGAATCACCAAACCTACATTGATCTTGGACTATTGGCGGTCGCCCTCGGTTATCGCCGCTTTCGTAAACTGGTTCCGGTTCGCACGCTGGGGACTCAGGACTTCCGTAGCCCTTTTTTGCAGAGGCTTTGGCCGCTGCTCAAAGTCATTTACAAACTTGAAGGCGTGATCTTGTTGCCGCCTGAGAAGAACGATGAGAAATCGCTCCCTGAGAAACTCCGAGGCATGTTGGTAGCTTTGCACGAAGGTGAGGTGGCGGCGATCTTTCCGGAAGGACAGCTCTGGAAAAAGCGCGAGCCGCCGGTCGGGGAATTCGCGCCGGGAGTTGTTTACCTTCATCGAAAATCGCATGCCCCGATCGTGCCGATTGCGGCCTGGTTAAGTCAGCAACGCTGGCCGCGCTGTCGTTATGTTGCTCACTTCGGCCAGCCGCTGCGGATTCCCGAAGCATTGGACCAGGACGAAGCAGCCGCCTGGCTACGGGAGCGCGTGTTGGAGCTTCATGCCCAAGCCAAACAAGCAGGTGAGCAATGAACGAGAGGCCCAAACACTATGCGGAGGTGGAAGCCTGCGTCGAGGAAACACTAAGCAGACTCGGCTTGCACATTAACCTTGGCACACCGCTTGGCTTGGGCAAAGCAAACCACCTGGTCAATGAATTCTTCCGCCGCGCCAGCGAGGATTCATCAATCAAGCTGCACATCTTCACCGCGCTCACGCTCTCCCGACCACACTGGAAAAACGAACTGGAAAGACGCTTTCTGCAGCCGCTCACTGAACGGCTGTTCGACGGCTATCCTGACCTTGCTTATGTGGAACCACTCAAGCACGGCAGATTGCCGGACAACATCCGCGTTACGGAATTCTATTTTCGGCCTGGAAGTTTCCTCAAAAGTCCGCTGGCCCAGCAGAATTACATGAGCAGTAACTACACCCACGTTGTTCGCGATCTGTTAGACGCTGGACTCAATGTACTGGCGCAATTGGTTGCGAAAAAAGAAGAGGCTGACGACACCCGCTACAGTCTGAGTTGCAATCCGGATCTGACGCTCGACGGAGTTCCGTACCTGCGCAAGGCTGCACGTCACGGGAGGAAGTTTGCGTTGCTCGCTCAAGTAAATCCCAACCTGCCATTCATGTACGGGGATGCGGCGGTCGCTCCTGATTATTTCGATGCCGTTGTCGACTCGCCCAAATACGACTTTCCTCTTTTCGGCACGCCGAACGAACCGATAAGCACGGCCGAGTATATGATCGCTCTTTACGTGAGCAGCTTGATCCGCGACGGCGGTACGTTACAAATCGGAATTGGCGCGCTCGAGGACGCAGTCACCTACCTATTGAAGCTGCGTCACCAGCAAAACGGTCTCTACCTTGAAATCCTGAGTAGTTTTGGCGTCTTTGAACGATTCGGCGAAGTGATTCAACGCCTCGGCGGCACCGGAATATTTCATGAAGGTCTCTACGCTTCATCCGAGATGCTGGTCGATGGCTTTCTTGATCTCTATCGCGCCGGAATCTTAAAGCGAAAGGTCTATCAACATGCGGGGCTGCAGAGACTCTTGAATGATCGCCGGATCGATGACGACGTAACTCCCTCGCTGCTCGAAGCTTTAGTCGAAGCGGGCATTATTTCAGCGCGGATAACTCAGATGGATTTTGCGCTGCTCCGGAAGTTTGGAATTTTCCGGCCAGAGCTCGGGTACGCTGCTGGAGTCATCAGGTTAGAAAATGGATCTGAGGTTCCAGCCGATCTCGCCAGTGGCGCTGCAAAGAACCAGATCATTCAGTACTGTCTGGGGACAAAGCTGAAGGGTGGATCCTTTGCTCACGCCTGCTTTTTTCTGGGGCCGACAAAATTCTACGAGACTCTCCGACAAATGGACCGCGCGGAGCGCGAACAAATTTCCATGACCGGCATCTCTTATGTGAATGAGCTTTTTGGCGAAGAAGATCTCAAGCGCTTGCAGCGCAAAGCGGCGAGGTTCGTAAACACCGGTCTATTCGTCACGCTCCTCGGCGCTGTAACTTCGGATGCCCTTGAAGATGGTCGTGTCTTAAGCGGGGTTGGCGGACAGTATAACTTCGTCGCCATGGCCCATGCTTTGGAGGATGGACGCTCGATCATGATGATTAGGAGCACCAAGGAAGAAGCTGGGACATTAGCTTCCAATATTCGGTGGAGCTACGGCCATGTCACTATCCCTCGCCATCTCCGAGACGTTGTGGTCACCGAGTACGGCGTTGCCGATTTGCGCGGACGAACGGACGAGGAAGTTATCACCGCTCTGCTTGAGATCGCCGATTCTCGCTTCCAGAAGAGTCTTCTCAAACAGGCAAAAGCGGCCGGTAAAGTCAGGATGGCATATGAAATTCCTGAGTGCGCGCGAAACAACCGGCCCGAACAGCTTGAGAGAGAACTGGCGCCATATCGAGAACTGGAATTGTTCCCCGCCTTCCCGTTCGGCACCGACCTTACCGCGGAGGAAGTGGTACTAAGAAAATCTCTGCGGCATCTGAAAAAGACTCTCACGTGGCAGAAATTGCAGGTGCCAGGTCTCAGCGAGATTAGCAAAACCATCGCGATACCCGATAGTGCCAGGCCGTATTTGAAACGGATGAGCCTCGATCGCCCGCACACTTTCAAGGAACGATTCTTACAGCGTGCGGTGGTCTATGCTTTAGCATCCGTCAATGCCATCTGATGACGGCGGAAAATCTGCAGGCTGGTTCGCCCAGTGCGAGGATAACCGGTGGAAATTGCGCAGATATGACCTACCGTGTGGCGGAAACACGCAACTCTCGCACAGCCACAACGTGATCATGACCTCTTTACAGTGCAAGTCGCCAGCAACTCCTCCGTCGCTCAGATACGGAGTTCATGAACAAGCAGCTTAGAACTGCCAACTGTACTAGTCTTCGTCTTCACTATCGGACAGGAAACCACCCAGCTCCGCTTTGTGTGGAATCGACCAGCCGAAATAGACTTCGACCTCGACGATTTGGCGATTGCGTATAGTCAGAATCTCAGTATTGCGGAAACTGTTGCCTTTGCTGCTGTGACCTTCATAGGTGACGAATACCCTATCGCCTTCAGGAACAAGGTTGATGTAATCGAAACCTTTGATCCAAGCGCTGTTGGGCCAGCAACGAGCAAAATAGGTTACGCGGTCGATTCGGTTGTCGAGCGGACTGGTGAAGTGGAAGTCATCGGCGATCAGTTTCTCGATTGCCACTCGATCCTTCGCGACATACGCTTCATAGGCCGCCCGAGCGATTGCGACCGACTCATCTGTCTGGGCCATCTTTTCTTTTGCCATCTTTATTTCAACCTCCTTCATTTCTCTAGATCGAAAGTACGTTGTCGCTAACAGTGAGTAAGTCAGCGATCTCCTGAGAAAGCCGGCGAGGCCGACAAAGTTGCTTCAGACACCTCCTCATAATCTGTCCGGCTAGGTTCTTTCTATGGTGCAGAAAACGACATCGCGGTCGGTGACCACGCCGAGTGTCTGTTTAACTGAGTACCGGAATCTCAGTCTCTATCAACCATCATGCGCGAGGGTGATCAATGAAGGACCGATCTCCAGCTCTTAAGTCTGATCTGGAATCTCAGCTTCGACGAGTTTTGCCAGTAGCGTCAGCGATTCTTGCCAACCGAGATAACAAGCTTCTACCGGAATCTGAGCGGGTACTCCCTCTTGCACGATGTTCAATTCGGTCCCAACCGAGACTTGCTTCAACGTGATCGTCGTCTGCATTTCTCCCGGCAGATTCGGGTCATCAAATCTGTCAGTATGGAGGATGCGTTCGTTTGGAATTAGCTCAAGATACTCTCCACCGAAGGAGTGACTGTTCCCGGTGGTGAAATTGGTAAACGACATCTTATAAGTGCCGCCGACTTTTGCCTCGAGATGGTGCACCTGACCCGTGAATCCATTTGGCGGGAGCCATTTGACCATTGCGTTGGCATCAAGGAATGCGCGGTAAACTCTCTCCGGCGGCGCCTGAAGCACTCGATGAAGCCGGATGGTGCTGGTGTTGTTTTTTGTCATGAGTTTTCCTCACATCACTCGAATTTGTCTTTCATTTACCTGGATCTAATCTGTTACTTGCTAAATTACGCCGCAGGCGAACCGGTCGCCCGAATTTCCTGACGGATCAGTTTTCATATCATCCGCCTTCGCATGAATGACAATTGAGCGAGAGCGAAGCCTAGCCGCACGCTCTTGAGCTGTTTCCTGGCCCCAGGCCGGCATTAGGAGAAACGATAGCGAATGCATCACGTTCATTAATACCTGCGCCAGCGTTTCAATCTCACATGGCTACTACCGCCGGCGGCAGATTCACGACCGGCTCGGCTATGTCGCCTCGATAGATTTTGGACCACAACTTTGGTAAGTCTTCGCGGGTGATAATCGGCACACTGTGTAGGTCGATTGGAAGATTTAGTCCCGCGTGAAATTGTTGGAATTGTTTCCTGGCAATCGCCGCGTTTGCATCAAGCGAAGAAAGATAGAGAAAGTCGCTCTTGGCTACGACTCTCCGGGCTGAAGGCTTGATCTTTCCGCCTTCCGAGCGCGCGCACATGATTGTGAGATCCGCGCGGACATATTCGAGAAAACTATTACCTTCGACGATCACTCCGTCGGCTTCGACGCGGTCGAGTGCTTCGCTAATGCCTTGTGCAACTTGATCATCTTTTGCGATCACCCAGTGCACGTTCGAGGCTCCCGCCTCCCAAAAGCGCCCTGTATCTTTTCCGACCTGATAGTTACCCTCACGACCAGAGCGAATTACGGGCTCATCTCGGAGAAGATCGCTGACGCAGCAGCCGGCCGGATCTCTACCGCACGAACGATAGTGCCCTCGTGTTAGTTTGATCGCTTCCCAGCCCGCAAGCATGCGAAGCAATTCGCACACGAGCGTGGTCTTGCCGACGTTTGATGAAAAGCCGCTGATGGCGACAATCGTGGGTCGAGCCCTCATAATATTGCGAAGCATCAGGGCTTCATCCCTTCGTCCATCCAACTTTTGAATTTGGCGACCTGATCTTCCGGCCACGGCCCGTCGCATGGCATGCTGCCGTCTGCCAACCTTGAATAGATACCTTCAGCCTGCGCCTTCACGTCTTCATAAGACGAAAGGTCAAGCCCCATACGCTTCATTGTGTCCACGTCGGGCGAGTCTCGAAAGAGCGGGCGAATATCACTTGCGAAACTTAACGGCATGTTCAATCCTCCAGCGGCGAAAAGCCGTACCGAACCATCCGTCCGTCGACCTAAAACGAGAAGATCGCGGCAAACTCTGATCTGATGTTGTGTGTCGTGTAACTCGGGATGCCGCGAAACAGCGGCAACGCCCCCGCACGATTATCGGCACGTGTGCGGTAGTATCCCTGTTCATAGGCGAAGGTCATCCATTGGTTCCATTTGTACTGGATGTTGCCTGAAAAGAGATCGCTGCGAGCTCCCCGGCCTCCAAACCGTCGCGCATCACGCGCCGTCGCTTGATCATCGCCGTAGTACAAGTAGGCGGTCCATCCGGCATTGCGTCCTTTTGGATCCGCGTCAAAGATGCGCGACAGCGGAAAGCCAAGCTGAATGAATCCGCCCTGTCCGCGTACCGGCCTTTGCGGCGCGACCACAGGCATGCCATTGAGCAAACCAAAAACTACGGTGGATGCCCCGTCGATAGAAGCGCCAGTAGCCGTGCCGGTCAGCCCCGCGGTGTCATTGAAGTTCGAGAGCAGTTGTCCGGCGAAGAAGAATCTCAAGTCCGATCCATTGTAATACTTGCCGACCAGAGTCACGAAGTGCGTCGGCAGTTGAATCTCCGCCGAGTAGCCGTTGCTGCTGCTACCGACCTCGGCTCCGCTTGGGAATGCAGCTCGGAAGGCTGCCGGTACATTCGCTGCTGTAACGATTGCTCTTCGTCTGGCGTGTTCAAAGCTGACGATGAACTGCGCCGGCGCTACGTTCTCAGCCTTATCGAGTTGCCATTGCAGCACTGCTCGGCCCTGGACGCCCGGCTGCTGCGAGTCTGCTCCCTGGCGCTCTCCGAATCCTATCTGGTTGGTGACGTCGGCGGGCAAATCTCCAAACGCCGGGAGGACGATTGCGATCTCTGGTGCAAACTTGATGGACCGCGAGCCGCCGAGGCTGTAGTCGAAGCCAAATCTGGCCTGGGGAACCCGAGTGTAGGCTGCGCCGTAGCCCAAACCTCCGAAGTTGGTGTTCTCAATCATGTTCGGCATGGTTGAGGAAGCAAATGGCGCCCAGTCCTGTCCGAAGAGCGCAAAGGCACTGCTCTTGTCATTGAATCTGCGATCTATTCTCACCCACGCCAGGCGGATGGAAGGCTGGCTGGAACGAATCGACGAGATGTTGCGATTGTTCGCGCGCGTAAAGTCACCTTCGAAGTCAAACTCGATCTTGCCGGTGACAGTCATGTTTGGAGCCGGATCAAGCCATTCGAAATTCGCCCCCAACCGTAGGCCTCGCGCCCTGAGATGGAACTCCGGTGAATTATTTGGACCAGTGTCGGCAGCCAGGAGCGGCAGCGGAAAATCATTTCCTTGAGGAGATGACGAGTCGTGAATGATGCTGGTCTTGAAGATCCCGTACAACTTCAATCGTGCCCCAGTGCCGAGTTTAATGTCGGGTATCAAACCCTCCCTCTTTGGCGGATCGATGCCCAGCAGTCGGATCGGAGCGACAGCGGCGATTACGCTGGGTGTTGGCGCTGGTTGTGGAGTCGCCGCGACGGGTTCACGCGCTGCTACTGTTGGAGGCAACGACGAAGCTGTGCTTGGTGGGACGGGATTGTGGAGCGCTTCATACTCGCTCTCGGAAAGCAGACCCTTGTTTCGCAACAACGCCGCCAAGCGATCGCGTTGTTCGGGTGCCGTCCCGCCGGAGTTAATAGTCCGCGCTTCTTCTGACGTGAGAATGCCCTTCGTCACCAATACCCTCACAAGCGGATCGGCGGAGTCATTGGTGGTGGTAATTCCTGTCCGGGTTTCGCTCGGCTGATTGCTGCCCGCCGAACGCGTTGTCGATCCTTCACGCTGCGCATGGGCAGTAGACGCTAAGATCAACAGGAAAGTTAGAATTAGGACAGAACGTATAGACATTGGCCCAACACCCCCTGGAAAGAGATTTCGAATTCCTTCGGAGTTACCTAAAGACTTCTTTGTCGGCCGCAAAGCCGCAGCTCACGTATGTTCACGAGCATCGCGCTCGCGCTCCCAATCCTCGATCGCGCTTTCACGCTCAGCCTGGCGGCGACGCTCCCTTTCGAGGTCTGCGAATGGGTCGCGTCCCGTTACATCTCGATACCACGCCGGATGATGTGTCCAGGCCCACTTTCGCTTAACTGTCCCATTAGTCATCGCCTGAAATGTACCTGGCATGGCTGCTGTGCCTTCGTAGATATGCACTATGAACCCCGCCAGCATTAACAGTCCGGCAAGGTCATGGACAATGTAGCTAACGGCGACCAACCACCGCGGCGTGAGGTTGTCAAACCACATCAGCAATCCGGTGATCAGAAAGAGCAAGCCGCTTAACACAATGGCCCAGAAATAGAGTTTCTGACCGCCGTTGAAGAAGCCTACGTCTGCGGACTCGACCTTGTCCTGGTTGGTCGTGTACTGCCTGATGCGTTTCAGCCAGCGCGTGTCACTTCTCGCCCACAACATCGGTGTCAGCCAATTGAGAAATTGAAAAAAGAAGAACAGGTCGAAGAAAATACCGAACCACGGATGCAGAAAGCGGGTCATTGGCCCACCGCCAAAGAGCGGCGTCAGGAAGCGAAAGAGCCAGGGCGAATAGATTGCGAAACCTGAAAGCAGCGACAAAACAAAAGAGATTGCGACTAACCAGTGCAACACTCGCGTATAAACCGGATGGCGAAGCAGTTCACCACGATGGACAACAGTGCTGCCCACCCGGTCGGCCCCGCGTCGAGCTCGCTCGTCGAATCGTTCCACCGAAGTACTCATGGCTGCTCCTTTCGCTTAGCTTCCACAGTGCCGGGATAACTTTCAACAGGTGCAAGATCCTCTGGTTGCGGTAGTTTTGGTCCAACGGATACGCGATGGAAAAACACTGCCAGCAGACCGAGGCCGGCCATTAACAACCCGGTCGGCTTCGCCAGCCACTTCCAATACGTATAGGTTGGCGGTATGACCGGGTTCGCCGGCAGGCCGTAGCGCTCCGTGTGCTTGATGTCATGCAAAACATAAATGACGTGTGTGCCACCGATGGAAGCCGGATCGTAAATGCCGGCATCGGCGAAGCCGGACTGTTCGCGCAATTGCTTCGCGCGCAAGCCGGCGATCTGCACCATGTCACTCTTGGTCCCGAAGTGCAGACACCCCGTAGGACAAGCTTTAATACACGCCGGTTCAAGTCCCTGGCCCACCCGATCAGAACAGAGAGTGCACTTGTAGACCTTCTTCGTCTTTTCATTGAATTTCGGAATGTCGAAGGGACAGCCAGAGATGCAGTACCCACAGCCAATGCAGTTATCCTGTTGGAAATCGACGATGCCGTTTTCGTATTTGATGATCGCCCCATCGGCTGGACAGGCGCGCAAACACCCTGGATCTGCGCAATGCATGCACTGATCCTTGCGCATCAACCACATCAGGTTGCCGTCGCGCTCGTCCTCGGCAAACTTGATCAGGTTCCAGTAGTTCCATTCGGTCGACGGCATCGTCTGGTAGGTATCGTCGAACGTCGTTTCGCGAAACGGATGATCGTTCCACTCGACGCACGCGACTTCGCAGGCTTTGCAACCGATACACGTCGTCACGTCGATGTACTTGCAGACTTCCTCGGCGCGCTGCGTTCCCAAGCCGGGAACAGGCCCGGGATGCGCCGAGATTTCCTGAATCTGAAATGTTTGTGGATTGCTCATCTCAACCGCTCCGCTAATTGTTTCGCTGGGATAATCCCGATTGGTTAGGCCGCCTTCTTTGGCTTCCATAGCCCGAGCGTCGCCCCTGTCGGATCGACGATAATGCTCAGCCATCCCGCACCGGGCACTTCAACTGAGTCCTTGACGATGGTGGCGCCCAGTGACTTCGCCTTCTCCGTCGCGGCGCCGATGTCATCCACCTCTACATAGGCTAACCACACCGATGGCTCACCGGGCATGGGATGCTTGAGAATCCCGCCGCCCGTTCCCTTCTCCGGCTTGATCATCGTGTAGGTGCCGCTGGGTCCCATCTCGACATCTTCCAATTCCCAGTCAAACAACTTTCCGTAAAAGCTCTTCGCCTTATCAACGTCTGTCGTATTCAATTCGACATGCACAAAAGCGTTAGCCATCGGTTTCTTCCTCCCTCTTTATGCCTTTTCTAGTTTCACCAAAAATCCCTTGAACTCCGGCGTGTAAGCATTCGGATCGATCGCGGCCGGCGAAAGCTGATTCGCGGGCGTCAGCGCCGTCTTGCCTTCGTCTTCCGCAATGCCGCGATAGCCCCAGTGAATGGGAATGCCAATCTGATAGGTCTTCTTGCCATCGATCATCATCGGCTTGATTCGTTTTGTGACCATCGCTTTGGCGATGTATACGCCGCGAGCACTGGTGACTTTGACTTTTTGGCCGCCATGAATGCCCATTTCATCTGCGAGTTGTGCCGGCACCTCGACGAAAGGCTCCGGTACGAGTTGCACGTTCATGGGATTGTTCTTGGTCCAGTAATGGTAGTGCTCGGTGAGCCGATAGGTAGTGCAGACGATGTTGAAGCCTTCGGCCGGCGTGCCCAGCTTGTCCATATCCGATTTGAATTTCTTCGCAACCGGATTGATCGACTGCTGCGGATGCAGTGGATTCGCTACCGGACTCTCGACCGGTTCATAGTGTTCGGGAAAGGGACCATCGGCGAAGGCAGCGAGTGGCGCAAAAATGCGCCCGACGCCTTCCGGGTTCATGATGAAGGGTCCCATGTGGTCCGAAGGTTTTGAATCAACCTTAAAATCAGGTACATCATTGCCGATCCATTTCTGTTGTGCCTCGCTCCACCAAACCTGTCGGCGTTCCGCATCCCAGGGTTTGCCCGCAGGATCACATGAGGCGCGGTTGTACATCACGCGACGATTCGCCGGCCAGGACCAGGCCCAGTTCTGATAGATGCCCAGCCCGGACGGATCATCGGTGCCCCGGCGTTGCATCATTGGCCCAGCCTCGGGCCAGGACCCTGAATATAGCCAGTTGCCGCAAGCAGTCGTGCCGTCATCGCGCAGCCAGGCGAACCCCGGCACTTGTTGTCCTGCTTTGATTGTCACTCCAGGCTGGGTCGGATCAGTCAGATCAGCCAGCGCTTTGCCGTTGATCTCTTTTGCTACTTCGGCCAGTGAAGGATTCTGCGGAGTTGTATAGGCCCAGGTCAGATTCAAAATCGGATCTGGAAACTTTCCGCCTTCCTTCTGATAAAGCTCGCGCACTTTCAAAAAGATACGCGCCAGGATTTCCTGATCTACTTTCGCACCTCCCGGTGGTGGAACGGCAACGTACTTCCACTGCAGCCAACGGGCCGAATTGACGAACGTGCCATCCTTTTCCGCAAAGCCCGCGCCCGGCAGACGATAGACAGAAGTATTGATTTGCTTCATCTGATCCTTCGTCGTCCCCGGCGCATTCCAAAACTCAGCGGTCTCTTCGGGATAGAGGTCGCAAACGACAAGGAAATCCGCTTTCTTGAGGGCCTCGATGTTCTTGCGAGAGTTCGGACCGATGGCGACGCCGTTCATGCCGAAGGCAAACAGGCCCTTCACCTTGCCGGCATACATTTCATCCCAAAGGTCGGTCCACGAAAACTTCCGATCAATCTTCGGGAGATGGTGAAAGTTGAAATCGTTCTCTTTCTTAGCTGCGTCCCCGTAAAGCGATTTCAAAAACGACACCATGAACTTCGGCGTATTGGACCAGTAGTTGTACGAATCCCATTCGTTTGGCTTCGATGGTGTCGGGGTCGTACGTTTTAGGAAAGTCGCAAGATCGGTGTCGGTCGGCTGAGGTATTTTTAGATACCCGGGGAAGATGTCGAATACGCCTCCCATATCAGTTGCGCCCTGGATGTTTGAATGCCCGCGCAAGGCATTTACGCCCCCACCAGCTCGACCTACGTTTCCCAGGATCAGTTGCAAGATTGCCGCGGTGCGAATGATCTGTGTGCCGGAGGTGTGTTGCGTCCAGCCAACCGCGTAGATGATCGTCCCGGCCTTCTTCATATCGCCATTTTTTCGTATTGAAGTGAAGAGATCGGCAGCCTTCAGAAATTGTTCCTTCGGAATGCCAGTGATCCGCTCGACCATCTCTGGCGTGTACCGCGAATACTGCTGCTTCAAAAGTTGGTACACAGTGCGCGGGTGCAGCAACGAGAGATCGTAAGCAACATTGGGGGGAAGCATCGGCGGAGGTTTCTGCCCACCCTGGCCCGAAGCACCCGGTCCACCAGCGGCTTGATGTCCGCCACCCTCACCGCTTTTCTCCGAGTCTTTTCCAGATCCACCCGAAGAAGATTGCTGAGAACTTTGAGTTGCGGATTGTGGGCGGGACTGTGACGCCGCCGCACTCACACCTTCGACATTACCGCCTTCCTCGTAGTTCCATGTCCCTTTGTCATAGGTCGCGCCTGCGGCATCGAATCCCGAGAACAGGCCATCCTCAGGCAGCTTGAAGCCATCCTTCACAATGAAAGCGGCATTGGTGTAGTTGACCAGATAGTCTTTGGCGATCCGATTGTTTTGAATCGCATAATTAATAAGCCCGCCGAGAAAGGCGATATCCGCGCCGGCGCGAATCTGTAAAAAGAGATCGGCCACCGCCGCCGTGCGCGTGAAGCGTGGATCGACGACAATCATTTTCGCATTGCGAGTCTTCTTGGCTTCGACCGGCCACTTGAAACCACACGGGTGGTTTTCGGCTGGGTTGCCGCCCATGATCAACATCATGTCGGTGTTCTTGATGTCGATCCAGCCGTTCGTCATCGCGCCGCGTCCAAAGGTGGGCCCCAAACTGGAGACCGTTGGACCGTGTCAAACCCGGGCCTGCGTTTCGAAATAACAGAGCCCCAGGCTGCGCATCGTTTTGACGGCGAGAAAATTCAGCTCGTTAGTGTCAGTGCAGCCACCTGTCCAGCCAATGCTTTCCAGACGGTTAACTGTGTAGCCGCCCTTGTCCTTTTCGATGAAGGTTTCGTCCCTGGTCTTCTTCACCCAGCGGGCTATCTCATTAGTGGCATCGTCCCAGGAGATGTCATCCCAGTGATCCGAGCCCGGTCGGCGCACCTGCGGTTTCAGCAACCGGCGATCGTTGAGAATGTCCTGTTCCAGCGAAGCGCCTTTCGGACAAAGAGTCCCGCGATTGATCGGATGATCAGGATCACCCTCGACGTGGACCACCTGCGGTGTCGCGTTCTTAGCCTTGTCGCCCAGCGTATGAATGATCACGCCACAACTGACAGAGCAATAGGGACACGTGCTACGCGTTTCGGTCGTGCGCGCAATCTTCAGGCCCTGCGTCTGCGCATAAACCGGAGCGAGATTGAATCCAAAAACTGTAACGCCCGCACCACCAATCAAAGTAGTCTTGATGAACGTTCGTCTCGAGACTTCCATGGCAAGCCACTCCTTGAACTTACGAGTTATGAATTGGGGGTTGAACAACGCGGGGTACGTTGTAAATCCGCAGGGGAACCGCGGGGAAACAAAGAGGCATTAGACGCCAATCAAATTCAACTCAATCTTTGAGTAACCGTGCTCGCGCGCCCAAAGGTCCAGGGGCGCGGCGTCGATCTCATCGACGATCGGCGCAGCGAGGCCCAGGCGAGTCAGGTCAACGCCTTTGATGTAACGCATGCATGTGTCGCAGGCTTCGATCCGCACGTGATCGAATTCCGGAGTATGAAAATACCCGAGCTTAGCCGGTCGTTCTTCGCCGCAATTTGCGCAGACGACCCGTCGAAACTCCCACGTTGACAGACAGGTCGCGCAAATCAAATCGCGGTTGCCGCTCTCCGCTGTAGTCTCTTTGTTTTGCAAAACACTGACTTGGGGATTACCGCCACAATACGGACAGTAGTGTTCGCCGCGCGCGAATTCCCTTCCCAGCGGTGTCGTGCCAGTCTCCACCAACCATCTGAGATAAGGCTGCAGGAAAGCCTTCTCAAAGAACTGAATGTCTGAGGCGCTGAACCAATAGGTCATCAATCTTTCCGCTATTGCGTCATCGTCCCGCTCTGATAAATCGCGAGCTTCAGATGCCAGGGATTCCGGCCCACGCGCCTCAACTACTTTCAGAAATGCCGGCAGCGCATTGCCAACTACCGGGAAATCACTTTCAAGGTCACCGGATGGAAGCCAGCCTTTGCGACTGCGAAGATATTGGTAGATCGCTTTTTGCGCTCGCAGTAAGTGGGCATAAAATGTAAGCAGTTCCCTCGAGCTATTGGCTCGGGCGCTCAAGAGATCTGCTCGTTGAATTTGGTTGTCCCACCAGTCGATCATCTAGATTCGCCACCCTTCAATGCATTATCGCCCGAAGCGATTCAGGCCCACGAAAGTAAGGACTCGTCCCGGCGCCATGATTCGTAACATCGATTATCCTGCCAATCTCCGGAACCGCTCGTTTCATGATCGCTTCAATCCCTTGTTTGAGCGTGAAATCCGCTGCACCGCATCCCTGACATCCGCCATGTAGTCTCAGATAAAGGTTGTCGTCTTTAAGCTCTACAACCTCTACAGCTCCTCCATGCTCGGCCACACCCGGATTGATTTGCGAGTCAATCAGGTATTGGACTTTCTCTCTGGTGCTCCTTCCCATGAGCATCATTTTTTCGTTAACGTCATCAGGAGTTAACGCCAAACCCGAGATCAAATATGCAGTCAGGATGGATTTGATTTCGTGGCCCAGATCATTCCACGCTCGTTCTTCAGCTCTCGTGACAATCAGAAGATGCCCGATCAATTGAACCTTCTCTACGCCTCCTAATCCAAACAACTGCTCGGCGAGTGGCAGGCCTCTGGCATCCTCAGTGCTGCAGATAGTTTTCGTGCCGACATTAAGAGTGCGCGCTGAGGTAAAGCGACAGATGCGCGGATTGCGCGAATCTATCTCCGTCGCGATTTGAAGATCATCGATCATGCTTTTCTTTCGGCGGTCAAGACGCTTTGCGCTTTGCCTCAACGAGGCTTCCTCAAGCCGCCCGAATCCGACTTGGTGTCTCGTCCTTTTGTGACGCGCTGGTCCGCACGTCAACCGCGACGCCGTGTCGAAATACCAGTTCGCCACCCAGGTATCCCGCGATGCCCAATCCCAACACGCCGACGATCGAAAGACCCATTCGACAGTTTATCTACGTTGTTTCGACTGAAGCGAAATTCTTTCGCCTCACTATCTAAAAATGTAAGTTGCGCCGTACGCTGGAGCTTCTTTGCCAAGCGCAACGAGCGGATACGGGGGCTGGAGGGGATCTTTTATGGAGGGAACGCTTTTAGGCTAGTCCCTAAGAATGGGAATGTAAAGCATTAAGATGGCCGCGAGATCTCAAGAAATTGTGTCAAACGAAAAGCAGAAAAACTTTTAGCGCGACAAAGATCCGCTGCTATAATCCGGCTCGGCAACCCCTTCGCTGACATCCCCCAAAAAAGACAACCAAGTTCCCTAAGAAATGGAAGAATCATGACAGTACCTAAGGGTTTTAGCGGACTGCGTTTTCCCTGCGAGTGTGTCTCTGCGAAGTCCGGCGGCTATAGCGATCCGTGGGCCGGAATCACTAAGAACAAACTGCTGCCGAACGGCACTAAGGAGGAAATTCTTAATCTTCTGGCCCAAGAGCCCTACACGATCACTCAAATCGCCGACTCGCTCGGTCTTTCCGTACCCAGCGTCCATACGCACGTGAGCGACATGCTGCGTAGTGAACTCCTGCGCGAGGCTGTGGAGTGGGAGAAGGCACATCCCGCTGAGCGTTACTATGAGCCGAATTTTCCAGTGATCAAGGAAGAGGAGACTGCTGAACTCTGTGAACTATGCGATATCCTGGCGATGAAGCTTTCGGAGCTTTTCAGGAAACAACGACGGCAAATGGAGAAAGCTTTTCATAACACTCCTCTCCGGAATCGAGGCTGGAGTTTCGCGGAAGTAGCGCAATTCGTTTTCGCAAATGTCCAACGCAAAGCGCGCGCACGTCTGGAACAAGATGGGCTGCTGGCCTCCGCCAAGGCGCACCATAATGGAGTTGATTGGGTCTTCTGGGCGGAAGAACCACGCACCAAGGGGCAAAGATAATTTGTTATCCTGCTTCAACTATCCGATTCAACAACCCGCTGAATACGCCCCAAGTTTATGATTGCTTCCTACCTACCATCCCCTTAACTTCCGGACAATCCGATCTTAAACAACGTCCAAATCCGTGTTGGCGAAACCACTGGACCCCCAATGCTCGTACGCGACGATTTCATCCGGCTGAGGTGGAGCTCTTTGCGGATCTCACCTCCCCAGGTGCCGTATTCGAAAGCCTTGCTCGACCAGGTTCTCTTTTGTATGGGCGCAATGTAGTTCCAGGTCTCGTAGTCGCCGGGTCGGTAACGACGATGCAGTGGATAGAAAACACGAAGCTTCGCCGCGCGCGCAGCATTTAGAACCCGCAGCATATTGGGAACGCAATTGTTTGCTTCTGCCACAGTCTTCAGGTGATCCCAGAATTTGCCTCCCTCGGAAATGAAATCGTTGTAGGGATCGATGACGAGAAGTGCTGTGACCTCTTTGTCAAACTTCAGATCTGCCATGTTCCTTTCTCCGATGCGTTCACCCTAGATTGAGAATCAGATTTTGTTGAATGCGAGCATCAGGGATCAGGCCGCGTTTGCGGACGCGGTGAAAGTCGGCGCATTCTTCCTGACGAACTCCTGCACGCTCAGCGGCCCTTGCCCCGTCAGCGTGAGCACGTCGTCCGACATCCGGTCATAACGTCCCGCGCGGTGCAAATCGGCCATCGTCGCGAGGTGATTCACCAGGTGAACCGGCAAGCCGTTCTGGAGCAGCCCTTCCCGCCACGGCCCAACCGGAATGTCCTGAAAGGTGATCGTGCGGCCCAGCGCCTTTGAATACTCTTGTGCAAAAAAATTCATGTTCTCGGACTGCGGACCGGTCAGTAGATAGATCTTGCCGCTGTGCGGCTGCGGATTGACGAGCAGCGCGGCGACCACACGTGCAACGTCTTCCGCTGCAACCGGCGAAGTCTTGCCCTCGCCGAAGGGTAGTCTGATTTGATTTGATTCCCTGACCGAATCCGAAGTGAAAGTCAGGAAGAAGCCTTCAAGAAACACTGTCGGCCGCACGTGCACGACCGGCAGACCGGACCAGTTCAGCGCCTGCTCGGAGAGCCACTGTAGCTTGTGCTGCGGGCTCGCGGTGGTTTCGGTAATGCTCATTTGGGAGAGCGTCATCTGCGACATATTGATGAACGCCTTCACGCCGTGATGCTTTGCCACCGCGGCCACATTGACCGTCGCGGCCAGATAGTCAGCCGAAACCGACATGCCGAAGTACATCATCTCGCAGCCGGCAATCGCCCTGTGCATCGAGACGAGATCGAGCAGATCGCCGATCACTACTTCCGCACCCATGTCGCGCAAGGCCTGCGCGCGTTTGTCTTCGCTGCGCACCATTGCCCGCACCGTTTTGCCTTGCTTCAACAGCAGTTCGGTAACTGTTCGTCCTACAGCACCGACCCGGCCCGCTGCGCCGGTGACCAGAATGGGACTTGCCATTTTTTCCTCGCTTCCTTTACCGAACTCGACGGTCAGATATTTAACCGCGCGTCGGTCACGTCTCGACGATCGCCTCGGCGTTCTCGTCGAGCGCGAAGTGGCCGGCGCAGTTTTGATTTCAACACAGCGCCAAAGATCTGGAAATTAGACGAAGGTATTGGTCGATACCAAAGTATCGGATCCCAAAAAGGGTGACTAAAGGGGCAAGGTAGCGGGCAGAAACGGACGGACAGATCCCCGCCTATCCGTTGCGACGCCGCCTACAGCAGTGATGACTACAACCCATCTCATAAATGCCTCGAGTCCCCGAAGTCTAATTCTGACTATCTTGCTTTTGTGGTTCAATTTCCGGATTGCTCGTGACTCGAGAGCATCGCGGTAGTGTTGAGCTTGTACGAAGCTCAAACGAGTGCCTTGCCGATGTTGAGTCAACCGAGGAAGCGTTCTTGTTGTCCGGATTTCAGAGTCACGGCCTGGCCACGTTGCATCGATCCGCTGTTTGCGAGATTGATTCGGGGTTGCTGGTTTGCTACGGTCGTCGTTATGTCCGAGCGTTCCCTCGAGCCGATAAATGAGCAGATACGCGAATTGCTCGACTCACTTTACCGCAGAGATTCGGGACGAATCCTGGCAACTCTGATCCGCTTGCTCGGTGATTTTGATCTTGCCGAGGAGGCGATGAACGAAGCCTTTGCGGCTGCGCTGAGCCTGTGGCCGCAGAGTGGAGTACCCGGCAACCCGCGACCATGGTTGATTTCGACGGCCCGATTCAAAGCCATTGATACTCTCCGTCGACGGGCAAGATTTGATGCGTCTCAAGACGAGCTCGTGCGATATCTCGAAGCGCAATGGAGTTCGGCGGAAAGGTCCAATGAAGATGCAAGGTCCAATGAAGAGGACTACCTTGAAGATGATCGCCTGCGTCTGATGTTTACCTGCTGTCATCCAGCTCTCCCGCCGGAAGCGCGCGTTGCGCTCACCTTGCGTGAGGTGTGCGGGCTGACAACCGAGGAGATAGCAAAGGCCTTCCTCATCACTCCGCGCACGCTGGCGCAGCGCATTGGTGCGCGCCAAGGCAAAGATCCGCGAGACACCGATTCCGTACGAGGTGCCGACGCCGCAGGAATTGCCGGAGCGACTGGGCGCGGTGCTTCACGTCATCTATCTCGTTTTTAACGAGGGTTACTCGGCTGCGGCGGGAGCGGAGGTAACGCGGGCCGAGCTAACCGGCGAGGCGATTCGCCTGGGCCGGTTGCTGACCGAACTCCGGCCAGAGCCGGAAGTCGTAGATTCGGAAAACATGGGGCCGGAAGTAATTGGGCTGCTTTCCCTGATGTTGCTACAGGAATCCCGTCACGCCGCGAGAACCTCTCCGACCGGAGAGCTGATTTTGCTGGAGCACCAGGATCGCTCGCTCTGGTCATTAATTTGAATCCAAATATGAAGACAACAGCTTTATTCCTGTCGATGCTGCTGACAATGCTCTTTTCGGGTATCGTATCGGGCCAGCAAAAACCAACTACGGGCTATGCGCCGGTTAACGGGCTAAAGATGTACTACGAGATCCACGGCAGCGGCGAGCCTGTGGTGTTGCTCCACGGCGCGTTTATGGCAATTTCTGGGGACTGGAACGATTGGATCGGCGAGCTTTCCAAAACGCGGAAAGTGATCGCCGTCGAAATGCAGGGCCACGGGCGTACAGCCGACATCGAACGCGATCTATCTTACGAAAACCTCTCCGACGATGTGGCCGGGCTGCTCGATTATCTCAAGATCCCAAGCGCGGATATCGTCGGTTACAGTTTGGGCGGCGGTGTCGCGATGCAGTGTGCGATCCGCCATCCGGAAAAAGTGCGAAAGGTTGTCAGCATTTCAGCCCCGTTCCGCCGCGACGGTTGGGTCAAGGAAGCGAACGACTTTTGGCCGACATTCACGTGGGAAATATTCAAAGGCACTCCCATGGAAGCTGAATATAAGAGGCTAAGCCCGACGCCTGAAAAATTCCCGGATTTTGTCAATCACATCAAAGCGACGGCTTTGAGACCATACGACTTTGGCGCCGACAAGCTCAAGGCCACTAAAGCGCCGATGTTTTTCATCCACGGCGATGCTGACGGCGTGCGGCTCGATCACATCGCGGAAATGTACCGGCTAAAGGGCGGCGGCAATATTCACGGCGACATGCAGCCGCGCTCGGCTTCGAGGTTGGCCATTTTGCCCGACACAACACACGTTACACTGATGGCGCGCATGTCAACAATCGTCCCGATGGTGAACGACTTTCTCGATGCCAAGCCTCAAAAGCAATAGCTACCTGTGATTAGACCACCGATCGTCGGCCGATGCGGGGTCAGAAATAATATGAGCAACAAACTTACTCGTCGCGAATTCCGGTCCGACCGTTCGACTATATCGTGAGGGTAAGGCAACCGGTCGGAAAACCGGGACAACGGTAAACTAAAGAAGACCAGATAGGACAGTCGGAGTAGGAATGACTATTACTAATCACCCCCTCCACGGATCCGGACGAGCGCTGCTAACGCATCCGGCTCTTGCCTTAGGTGATGACGCCGAG
>Ga0179594_10000097_pt1 | contig 29985 bp, 23 predicted proteins | sample CZOMad1_1_08_16f_FD_148625 | JGI IMG/M metagenome (GOLD analysis project Ga0179594, IMG submission 148625) | Vadose zone soil fungal communities from Angelo Coast Range Reserve, California, USA - CZOMad1_1_08_16fungal (Illumina Assembly) | ecosystem: Environmental > Terrestrial > Soil > Vadose...
GTCTTGATGTTCGCGGCCGTGAGTGGATTATTGTCGCCCGATTGCTGCTGACTGTAGAGATCAGCCATTCTCAGGTTCTGCCGATGGATCAACTCATTCAGGCTGATCTCCATGTGTCGAGAAATGGTCTCGACATCTTTCTCGCGCTCGGCAGCAACCTCCTTCAGGAACGGCTGAAGGGCCTGTTCGATCAGTGCTTGCTCGACCTGATGGCGTGCGGGGAGCGCGGCATCCTCTGGCACGCTCTTTAAGCCAGCTGCTACAGCCAAATCTAAAAACATGGTCGGTTGGCGAGCGATCATCCCGCCACTCATATCGCACTCAATGATGAAGATCCGGCGGTGCAACACGTTGCCGCTCCCATCGCGGATCGCCGCAGAAAACACATCGAGCCGAGCCGGTTGATTGCGATTGATATCGAGAAAGACCGCGCCGCGCCGAAGATCAGACTGCACTTCATCAAATGCATCTTCGCGTACGGATTCAAAGAGGGGGTGGCCAGGCGTGACCCACTCAAGCGTCGCATCGTCGGTCAGCAGCTTTTTATCAAACACGATCTGCTTGTATTCGCGACCGAGTCTGCCGAAGCGTGGCTCGAGGCGCTCTCCCACTGGCCAGAGTGATCGTGGAATCCGTCCAACTCGATAGACGTGCTGGCCTGCTTTGATCTCTTTGGGGTTGACGCTAACGAGGGGAGCGGCCTGAACGAAAAAATCCTCGATCACTTCGGGCACTAACCGCCGTTCCTTGGCTTCGGAAGACTTGCCGATGATCGCGGAAAGATTCAGCTGGCGTTTGGCTAGGCCCTCAAGTGTCGATGAAGTGATTCGTCGGAAGCGATCGGTATCTACCTGCTCGACTATTCGATGCTTGATTACCTCTTCGGTGAGGTTATGGGCATACATCTCTCGAAGCATTCGTTCAAGTTGGTTGGCGGGAAAGATATCGCCCAGCACATTGAATATTTTGCCGGTGCGCTTTGGGTCCAGATCGTCTTCGATGCTTTTCAAGCGTTCGAACAGCTTAGTTAGAACGCGCCCCTCTCGCGTGTTGGTGGAGACGAAGTTGAAGACGAGGCAATCCTTCTCCTGACCGTAGCGGTGTATGCGGCCCATGCGCTGTTCGAGCCGCACAGGATTCCACGGTATATCGTAATTGATCATGAACCAGCAGAACTGAAGGTTGATGCCTTCGCCCGCGGCTTCAGTGGCAACAAGCACCTGACAGTCTTCCTTGAACTGTCGCTCAGCATAAATGCGCGAGCCTGGTGTGTCTCGATCTCCGATCTTCATCCCGCCGTGAATCTGAGTAACGGTCAGCCCCCATTCACGCAACTTGCCGAAAGGTCGCCCGTCCTTACCGTCGCCAACAAGGTAGTCGAGCGTATCCTTGTGCTCGGTAAAAATCAGGAGTTTCATCTTGGGGTCGGCAAAAACTCCGTGTTCGGTGATCACATCTCGAAGCTTGACGAGTTTCGATTCGACTTCCCTGGCTTCCAATGCACGCGCTAGGTCGATCAGTCTTGAGAGCTGGAAGATCTCTTCCTTGAGCGCGGATGGATCAACTGAGGCGACGACTCCTTCCAACTGGTCAATGACATCCTGGCGCTCTTCTTCGGGCAGGTCTTCAAAGTCTTCAGGTAATCTTTTGGTTATTTGTTCCTGACGATAGCCCTCAGGGTCAGCGAGAATTCTCTCTCGCTTCTCCTTCATCCGCTCCAGAGACCGCCTAACAGCGTAGACGCTGGACGCGAACCGTCGCTGGAGCATCGCCATCGTAAAGCCTAGCGCACGGCCACGAGCCGAATCATCGCTGGCGGCTTTGATGGACTGGTCTTCCACATAGCGAGTCAGCGCGTCGTAGAAGTCCCACTCATCGTCGGTTATCTGAAACTCGCTGGTCTGGACGTGCCGCTTTGTGAAAAGCATCTTGACTTCCCCGGTGTCAGGATCAGGGAATGTGACTAGTGCTTCCTTAACTCGACGCAGGTAGAACGGCGCTTCGTGGCGCCGCATCGCCTCCTCAAGGCTCTTTACGTCGCCGTACACATCTCGGTCGAGCAGTTCCAGGAACAAGCGGAAGTTCTCTGGGTCCCCCTTGTGCGGCGTCGCTGTCATCAGGAGGTAGTGATCAGTCATCCCAGAGAGCGACTCCCCGAGTTTGTAGGCGAGCGTCTTCTTGTCTGCGTTATACGCGCTCATCTTGTGAGCCTCGTCAACGATGATGAGATCCCAGTGACTCCGCAGGAGACTTTCTTTGGCGTCCTCGATTCGCGAAACCCAGGAGACCGATGTGATTACTTGGTTTTTTTCCTGCCAAGGATTCGAGCCGTAGTTGGCGCGTAGCACGTCGCTGCGAATCAACTCGAAGTTTTCGCGAAATTTGTCCTTCATCTCGCGCTGCCACTGGAACGAAAGATTTGCCGGCGTCACTATCAACGTGCGCTTGATTAGCCCTCTGATCTTCAATTCCTTGATCAGCAGGCCAGCCATGATTGTTTTCCCCGCTCCGGGATCGTCGGCTAACAAGAAGCGTATCCGAGGCAACTTCATGAAGTAATCGTAGACGGCTTCGAGTTGATGAGGGAGCGGGTCGACTCGCGCGATCGACAGCGAAAAGTAAGGGTCGTATTCGTACGCCAGAGCCAATCTCAACGCCTCGACCCCTAGCCGGAATCGCATTGCGTCACCATCGAAGGGTTCCTTCTCCGGCGATATTTCGAGCTTCGCTAACTGGTCGGCGCTGAGAATCGGCTCGTAGACTTGGCCCGTAGTTAGACCTTTGCCGATGAGCTTTAGCGACTCACCTAACGGGACAACAACAAGTACTTGAACCGCCTCTGGAAAGATTGGTCCACGCACAATTGCGTTGGGCTTTAGTCTGTCAGCGCTTGCAGTAGAATCCAACCACGTCCTCCTGTAGGTGCAAATCCCAGTTTAGTAACGTTCAGTCAAACGAATCGTCCAGTGCTACAAGTCTTCAGAAAATCCGACGCTATCGGCCAACTCGTTGTCGAGAACCACCTGTGTTACAACAAGAAAATGTGCGGCGCAGTAACTCGTAGTCTGGTAACAGGCTTGAACAGAAGACCATCGCTTGAGAATTACGTTCACATTATACGACCGAAGTATCGTCTGCGGAATTGGCGCGCCCGGTGACACTTCCGGTCTCGACCTCACGAACCAACAAATTAGCCAACCCATCTCCGTCATCCCGGTTAGGACCAACTTACAATTCGGGGATGCAACATCGCGCCTCGCTCTGGTATCCTAAACCCGCTGTAATCTTTGAGAATTCTGGGACTTACACATGCGCCGCTCTTCCTCCGACGTTGTTGAGAGATGAGCATCGCACGTGAGCATGAAACCTTCATACTCACGGCGACCTGCCAACGCAGCCCAACACTATCCGCAACAGCGGATACCAGCAAGTACCGTCAAGCGATTTCTTTCCCATCAGGAGGTTCCTTCTGATGGGTGCTGCACGTTTAAGACCACGACGACTGTCAGAGAAACTGCGCCACATCCGCATTGCTCTCGGCCTTTCTCAGACCGAGTTGCTCACGCGATTGAGAGCGCATGACGAAATTCCCTATACGCGAATATCAGACTACGAGTTGGACAAGAACGAGCCAACCCTCATGGTTCTTCTTGAGTACGCTCGCGTTGCAGGCGTTCACATGGAAGAAATTGTCGATGACCAATTGGATCTACCTCCGTCGCTACCAGGCCCAGTGAAGTACAAAAAGCGTCGGGGCAAGGATCTTTTGAAGCGGCAAAGTGGCCACTAGCAATGGCATTGGGACACGGTGGCCTTACGATTCAGAAATTCGACTTCCATAGGTCTTCCGAAAGGCCGATTCGAGTAACTCTGGTGCTGCTCTCCTAAACAGAAAAGAATGGATGAACTCGACCGGTTAGGCCGATATGGATGACCTCCTACAACCGTTTCTGCATTCGACAAATGACTCGGAGAGGCAACGGCACCTCGACGAGTTGCTGCTACTTCACGCTACGCCAGTAGTCCGCAGCATCCTGCAACAGAGGCTTGGCTTCCATGTTAACCAGTCTGGAACCAATCCTTACAATCAGGATGCGGAAGACCTTTACCAAGAAGCACTAACGAAAATTATTCAGAGTCTCAACGATCTCAGAGACTCTCACAGAACTCCGATTCAACATTTTCGCCGATACGTATCGCGGACCACCGCCAACACTTGCATCAACTACTTGCGCTCTAAGTCGCCGGCACGCCGGCGCTTGAAGGATAAGGTCCGGCTCCTGCTCCTCTACCATAGTGATTTCGCGTTTTGGGAGGCGGAGGGAGAATTTCTTTGTGGTTTTAACGCTTGGCAGGGTAGCAGCCCGCGGCCATTATCGGAGGTGGAGGGTAGAAAAACCGAAGAACAGCTTGAGCATGCATTGATCACGCACTCTTCGACTCAAGTCCTGATGAAGACACCTCTCTTAGAAACAATGGCGGAGCTATTTGAGTTCCAGAACGGCCCTATAGAGTTAGACATGCTGGTCAATGTTCTCGCCAAACTGCTTCGCACCGAGGATCGTCCGGTCGCATCAATCGACAATGATTTCGACAATGATCTGGATCCCCATCTCGTTGAGGCTGCACCGGCCGACCTCCCGGATTTTGATGGGCTGACACTGTTGAGCCGTCTTTGGAAGGAGGTGCAACGATTACCTCGCGGCCAGCGCGACGCCTATTGTTTCAGATTCCATGATGAAAGGGGTGAAGACCTGTTCAGCCTTCTGATTGGGAATCGAGTCGCGTCGTTGCTGCAAATTGCCAGGGCGCTTGATCGTTCGGAACAAGAGATACGACGCCTTCTCTCAATCATGCCAATGGATGGTGCGACGGCGGCTGCGGAGTTAAACGCTTCGACGGCACAGGTCCACCATTGGCGATTCAAAGCACTGGAACGCCTAATGAAAGAACTGTTACTGGCAAGTCGATGAAAGAGGAAATAAAGTTCGAGAGATATGGGATTTTCCGCAAATTCTCGCGTCTTAGATCTATAGAGGGAAAGAAATAAGACTCGCCTAATTATGACGGAACATGTATCGATATCGCGCATGGAGCGATTCTGCCTCAGCGGCTTGCCCGAGGTCGAACTTGCCTCCATTACCGATCACTTAACACAGTGCCAACCCTGTCACGAGTTGTTTGCAGACACTCTGCGGAATCAAAGAGGATCAGCTGCAGGCAAAATCATCTTGGAGCCTGAGTTCTTACTCAAGCATGACCATATAGAGTTTGAACAACTGGTCGAGATCGCGGAAGAAAAGTTGGAAGCTACCGACCAGGAAATGATTGATATTCATCTCGCGGCCTGCGAGAGTTGCCGTGAAGACGTACGCAGCTTTTTGGCTTTTCGTAAGGAGATCGAGCCAGAGTTGCATGTTCGATATGGGCCTGGCACGCGGAACCCGCCGCAACGCGAGGTTGAACCATCGAGCCGGCGCCGCAGGTTCGCCTGGAAACCAGCATACGCCGCCGCAGCGGTCATATTGATCGGAATCGTACTGGCGATCGCAGTCTTCGTTCTCAAGCACAGAATGAACACGCTGGAAGCGTTGAAAACACCAACGCCTGAACCAACCCCGAGTAGTCAGAAAGCGCCTACGACCCCTTCGCCAGTCAGTTCCCCTCCTGGCACTGAGTCGGCGTCAAATGGTCCTACACCGAGCGCAGCGCCTAGTCCCAAGGGAACTGTCAGCAATTCTGTGCCGCGGATCGATAATCCCGCCAACGTCGTTGCTCTTAGCGACGGCCGCAGCAAGGTGACATTAGACAAGAGCGGAAACATTAACGGCATTGACGATGCTCCAGCGGAAACGAGGCGCGATGTCGCTGACGCATTGCGAACCGAAAGAATTGAACAGCCCTCAGTGTTGACTGACTTGACTCCGGGAAGTAGTGCGTTACGAGGTAACGGCGCTAGTGGCGCACCGTTTAGACTCCTGTCTCCGGCGAGGGCCGTCATCATCGAGAGCCGGCCTGTATTCAAATGGGAAGAACTAACCGGAGCGAGTTCCTACCGAATCTATGTTCTTGACTCGAAAGGGCAGGTACTAGTGAAAAGTGAGGTACCGCCCACAATACGAGAATGGAAACTAAGCGATCCAATCGAGCGAGGTAACATCTACTCCTGGGTTGTTGTTGCCATCGTTGATGGCAAAGAGATCGTTTCGCCTGGCCCCTCAGCTCCAGAGGTGAAATTCCAAGTTCTGTCGGCGAGCAATCTACAGAGACTGGTTCAACTGAGGCTAACACGCTCACATCTTGCGTTGGGCGTCTTCTACGCGAAAGTTGGTCTGCTCGCTGAAGCCGAACATGAGCTTGGGGAACTGGTGCGCCTCAATCCCAACGTCCAGGTAGCTAAGCAATTGCTTCGCAGCGCGCAGTCAATACGCCGCACAGCCCGCTAGACTCAAAATCTAGCGAGGTCACGCTCGGCGCCGAATGCGCCGCAAGGCTTCGATCTTTCCTTAGATCTAGCGGTCCTACTGGACCAGTCGACCGTGATAAAATATCGGTTCTCGACACGTCTGGAGGAGTTATCCCCAAGGGAAAAGACATCCCAATGACAATGAAGGCCACTTTAGAGTTCAGTGAGCTGCGTGACTGGCAGGACTTTGAGAACTTGGTCGCTGAGTATTTTAGACAGACCAAAGCCGAGAAAAATATCATTGACGTGGAAGTCTTGCCCTCAGGTGTGGGCGGAGATGGTGGAAGGGATATTTTGGTCACGTTCGAGATGACAGATTCCATTCGAACGTTTAAGCGCAAATGGGTCGTGCAGTGCAAATTCTATGAGGGAGCTGTTTCCAAATCGAGGCTCGATAAGATAAACATTCCGACACTCATACACGAGCACAAGGCCACCGGGTATCTACTGATTTGCAAAGGCGAAGTTTCATCGACCGTTAGTTTGATGTTCGAAATGCTGACTCGCGATTGTGGCTTGGGGTACTCATACATAATCTGGAATGGAAGACAACTGAAATCAATGATTGAAGTCAAACCGTTACTGGTAAGGCAATTTTTCCCGAAGCACCATTCTTATCTCCAAGCTAAAGAGAGGAGGTTGTCCAAATGAACGTCTTTCTATCCTATTCGCTTCATTCAAACGAACATTACCTTTTGACTCTGCTCGCACAAAAACTCTCGGAACGCGGCTTGAGTTCGGTAACAAGTTATAACCCAGGACCATACATCGACGGTCAGACGCTTAGTCAGATACAGAATTCCGCTCTGTTTATTGGACTCATAACTTGGGCCGGCAACATGACCAATCCCGCGAGGGTATTTGCGGAGTTTGACCAAGCCAATCTGTACCAGAAGCCGTCGATACTATTAATCGAGGAGAACGTCCACGTCACTCCGCAGGTCAGTCAGTATCCGAATACGATTAGGTTTAATCGTCACAGCATCCACCAAGCGATTGACGAGGTAAATCGCCGAATCGCAGACTCACATGCCCCTCTCACTAGTCAAAACACAATGGCTTGGATTTTGGGCGGCATCGGAGTTCTCGCGATTCTGTCCTTGCTATCATCGGATAAGAAATAGCGAGCGCAATTTAGAGGAAACCTCATATGACCGAAAAGCTGACCATCAAAGCGAAAGACCAACAGCTCGACATAGACACGAACAGAGCGGATATCGCTGCGGCTTTCATAAGAAGTATTGTAGGTGTTGCGCCGATAGTTGGTCCCTTGGTCGCTGAAATCATAACGGCTACGATACCCAACCAAAAATTGGAACGGATTGTTATTTCCATTCGAGTGTTGGAAGACAGACTCAAATATGTGGAAGAGGATGTCATAAGAGGGAAATTTAAGACGGACACATTTACCGATCTATTAGAGGACGCCTTCCCTCAAATGGCTCGGGCGTTGACCGACGAACGCAAAGGGTACATTGCTAACCTGCTTGCCAATAGTCTTACAGACGACACTTTGAATCATCTCGCTCAGAAAAAGCTCCTGTCTTTGCTAAACGAGCTTAATGACGCCGAAATTATCTTGCTTCATTTTTACGCTGTTCGCCAAGCTGATGAAGAAAAGGCAGCGGCAATGCTTAAGGAATATCCTTTTATCCAAGAGGCCATTACTCATAAGCCGGAGACAAGAACTGAAGAAGACTTGATGTTTCGTGAATATCACGGAACATTGATAATGACTAGTTTGATTATGGGTCCAGTAGAAAAAGAACATCCTAGTCCAACAGGTTATTTGTTGCTGAAGTACATTCAGCCCGATAAGACAAGCTGTGGATAACTCATGCCCAAAGCCCCTTGCGGGATTCCTGAAAGTGCTAGACTTTAAGAAACCCTAAGGCGGGGACTCATTTCTTCACAATCCTTTGCTACGGCCTTGCAAGCCTGAACCGTCTCTGTGAGCTGCTAGAATTAGGTTAGCAGTGAGTCGGGCAGTGAGCACCAAGTAGTGGGACTTTTGTAACGTGCGTTTGCGCTACTGACGACATAACGCCCGCCGAAACCCCTGGCGCGTTTCTAACCTAACGCACCTTAACAATTGAATTCCCCGGCGTAAACTTGGCCCATGAAAAGATGGTCATACTCCGTTCTAGGTGCTCTGGCCGGTCTCGCGTTGGTTGCATTGTTGAGCTCTCTCCGCTTGCTTAGACGAGGTAAAAGGATGCAATTCGGTAACTGCGATTGTTGGAAATGGTTCAATGAGCAGTTCCCATGCTTTGTTGAAAGGCATCCGGCGTTGCAAGCTCTGCGAGATAAGATTTTCGTTGGCACATTTCATCCGAAGCACCATGCCGACTACATCATTTTTGGTCTAGGCCGAGTCTGTGTTGAAGACTTTGAGCAGGTTCTGAATCTCTGTGGCAACGGATTCGGAATCGGTGCAATGCAAATCGTCAGAGGAATGTATGAACGTCAAGTCACTGCTGCTTTCCTTTCAAAATATCCTGATGAGGTAGATAAATTTACGGCCTATGATTTTGTCCATACAAACAAAGCAGTCAACCAACTAAAAGAGGTCTATGCCAACGAGCCGGAAATTCTGAACCGCATCGTTCCAGAGAGGGAGCGAGAACGTATCGCAGTCAATTATGAAAGTGTCAGGAAGGACTTCATGAGAATCACCTGCCCGACATGCAAGACCGAGGGACCAATGTTTTCATGGCATCGGTATGATGTCCCTACAATGGCTCTAAAGGGACAGCAACCTGCTTTGAAGGATTTCATGTATTACCAATATTTTCGGCCACTCTTATTTGCCCACAGCACATTTAAGTCGGTGGAAGCCCGTGTGGTTTTCAAGGAAGACGATAGTCTTTCCTTTGAAAGCACAGCCCAGCGCCAGTACATCAAGGAAGCCCTAATTTATGGCCACCATCTCTTGTTACATGTCTTTGAACTTCAGAATAAACACTTCGGGCTGGGATTGGATGGCGAGTTGGAGAGATGCAGCCATGACTACCTCGAATGTTGGAATCCCAATGGAGGCCAACCCGAGACAGCGGTGAAAGTGTAACCCTCCCCAAAAAACAAGGCCATTGAAGATTAGAGGTTTCAGGGCGATAACGATTAACTATCTCGTGTTAATTCACGCCTACTAACACAAAACCCGCCCAGAAAAAGGGATGGCGATTGTTGTTGCCTTTCATCAAACGAAGTGCTCCAGCGCGAAGCGCACGTGCTTTCTCGCCGCCTAGCTGATTCTTAACGGCGAGGTTCTGGTAGAAGTTTGCCATCAACTGCGATGTACTTGCCGAGTTGACCTTCCATTGACTTACCAACACAGAACGAGTGCCGGCGATAAAGAAAGCCCAGGTCAGGCCGATCACTCCTTCGCCGGGAGCGATCTTCCCGTTAGCAGTTTCACAGCCTGATAGAACCGCCAAGTCGGCATCGAGGTTCATGTTCATGATCGCGCGAGCCTCAAGCAGCCCATTGTTGTCTGGATCGCCGTCAGATTTGGTTAGCAGGAGATGAGAGTAAAGCGGGTTCCGGTTGTCGATGACTCCGTGTGTTGCAAGGTGAATCATTGAGAAATCGGGTCCTTGCGCTTTGAACGTCTTCTCGCTCGCTTCGCGTCCGATAAATGCTTTGTTTTGTTTCAGGCCAAGTGTCTTTAAGATCGTATTGACCTCATTCTCGGCCTCTGGCAGTGGACATAGATCCACCTGATGTTGCTCGTCTTTGCCAATCACAGGATTGCCAAAGGCAATCAGAGAATTCCTGATCCCGGCGCCGCGCTCTTTCTTGGCCATCTCGCGCAGAACACTAAGAGAAGGCGCGTAATAGATAGCGTGATCCTCAAGCAGGAATCGATCGTTCGCGGGCATCAATGCTTGAAATGGCAAGTTCCAAAGGAAACCATCGGGAATGATACAAAGAGTATCTGCTCCCTTAATCTGCTCTGCAGCTGGAGCCACCAACAGGTCGTAGAGTTTCCGCGCATTGGCAGTGTATTCGGGATTCAGATTCGCGAGTTGATCATGGAACTGATCAACCATGCGAACCAGATCGTTCGCAGTAATCTCCAGCGGATACGTTTTCAACTCGATTCCGGCGTTCGACTTGTTAGTGGTCAAAACAAACATGAGAACTCGATCCCGGCCGACAACGAATTCCAGATATGCGTTATCGGTGTTACGGGTCAAGGTATCAATCCCTAAGGAATCAATCGTCGCCGTGCGCCCACTTCGAATACTTAAGCCGGGATGCGTCACGGACAGAGCATTCTGAAACGATTGGTATTCAAGACGCGCGGCATCCAATTGTGAGTAAAGAGAATTCAACGAAGCCGAGTTGGCAGTCTCTTGCGACTTGATGCGGTCGTTGACCTCTGAGATCTTACGATTGAGCCTCTGGGTTTCCTCTTTTTCAGCGGGCGTTAACAGCTTTGCCAAGCCTTGCTTGTCCTTGCTCAGCACGTCCAGTAAGACCCGTCCTTTTGCTCTCTCGGCATAGAGCAAGGCATCGAGCGTTCTGCCTTGCTTCACGAGTATGTCGATGAGGGCATGGTAGGCGACAGTCTTGTTCTCGAAGAATAGCTGCGATTCTACCTCCCGCCCTGCAACGCGATCACGAGTTATTTCAAGTTGCTCGACAGCATCCTTCAGGGTTTGAGTAGCAAGGTTGAACTTCTTTTGCGCAGCGTATGATTGGCCGAGAGTTGTTGTTGCGAGATATGTGAGTTTAGGTAAATGCGATGCACGAGCGAGAGACGCGGCACTCTCAACGTGCGATACAGCCTCGTCGTACTTTCCCATCTCATAATAAGTTTCTGCCGAGCGCCATAGGATTTCTGTTTGCCGAGTCTTGTCTTTTGCGTCTTTCGCGATCTCAAAGCTCTGATTCAACGCTTCCAAGGCCGGCGCAAATTCCCTCTTTGCTGTTAAGACAACCCCGATTCCCTCGCCGGACGCGATCTCGACATCTCTAATTTTTGTTTCCCTTGCCGCTTGCAGGCTGGCCTTGAAGCGGGTCAGTGCCTGGTCATAGTGGGACTGTCGCTGTTCTATTACTCCGAGGTTCAGCAGTACTCTCGCGGACTCTCTTTGGTTGTCTTCTGAGAGATAACCCTGCAAGCTTCGTTCGTAATACTGTTTCGCTTGCAAGTAATCTTCCTGCTCCATGTATAAGAAGCCGATGCTATTCAGTAGACTCGACATCATGTCTGCGTCTGAGAGCTTCTTAACAATTTCCAAAGCCTGGTTCAGATAGAACAACCCTTTCGCGTACTCGTCCATCGCCGAGTAAACACGTCCCAGCGCCATGAGGTCGCCGGCGATGTAGTAGTCATAGTCTGTCCCCTTGCCATTCAATTGCCGAAAGAGTTCGAGCGATGTCTCGAGATTCGCGATGGCTTGAGTTTCGTCGCCATCGCGTAGACTAATGTCAGCAAGCGTTTGTAACGCTCTGGCTCTGCCAAAATCGTCCGGTGATGCGCCGGCCGGAGCGTCAGATATTTTCAGCTTGTCGGCCAGAACCACACTCTGCTCAGAATAGTCTTTTGCTTTCTGATACTGCTCCAAAATGAAATATAAGGTGCCGAGATCGGCGAGAATATAGATGAGATCTCTCCGTGACCCAGCCTGTTCAAAATTCGCGCGACTCTTCTCGTAAGCATCGATCGCCAACGGAATCTGGTTCAGAGTGGAGTGCGTGCTACCGAGTCGATAATAGGTTGTGCCTAATAGCTTTGGGCTATGTAGTAGACGCGCGACGTCGATCGCGACATCAAAAATAGCCAGTGATTTGTTTGGCGATGGTCCGTTAGAGGCCGCAACGGCTTGGGTGATCAGCTCTCGCCACAAGCGATTGGTCACAAGCGACGGATTCGCTCTGAGAAGGAGATCCCTGGACTGTTGGTCTTGGCCCTCACGGCAAAGTTCATTGGCGAGTTCACCCTCGGTTTGGATTCGCCGGGCCGGTGACTGCCCCGAGGCAGTCACCACTACCAGTATCAAGATCGTAGTGAGAACGCTGAACAACATCATGAAAATCTGGGAGTTGATTGCCACGTTCCAGTGCAGACCTCGGATGTATCTTCAATCTGCAACTGGAACGCGGGAAAGTGGTCTTAGTTCCTTTAGAAAATGGGATGCGCCGCCAGCCATGCCAGTATCTCCCCCCAAGTCGTCGTTGGGGCTTTTGGCCTTGTGGTGGTTGAGTTGGACCCTCCCTGTGATCCGTCGCCGTCTGCATATGCCGCTGACGGCAAGGCCAGCGACAAAACAGCAACCAAGCACAGGGTAGAGAAGGCTATCTTAAATTTTCTCATTGTAATTCTCCCGTTGTTATCACCGCGGTAATGCTACGGCTTTAGGTTGAAGGGCGCTCATTTGAGCAGAAACTCTTTCACAAAGAGTATGCATGCGTACAATTTGTAATCTCGGTTGCTCTGCTGGGAGAAGCCGTGGCCTTCGTCTTTGGCCAGGATGTACCAGACAGGAACTCGATCTTTGGTTGCGGCGACAATGCTCGCCGCTTGTGTAGCCGGGACCCGCGGATCATTTGCGCCTTGGATGATCAGCAAAGGAGTCTTGATCTTTCCGGCGTTGTTGAGCGGTGCAGTGCGCTCCATGAATTCTCGGATCTTGGGAATGCGTTCGTCACCGAACTCAGCACGCTGCAGACCACGACGCCATCCTTCCGTGCGTTCGATAAAGCTTGCCAAATCGGATAGCCCGCTTTCGGATATCGCTCCTCTTATTCGACTGCCATACCGGCAAGCCGTCGAAAGTGCCAGATAGCCGCCATAGCTCCCTCCCTGAACGAGCACTCGATCGGCGTCAAGACCCGGTTGGGTTTTCATCCAATCCAACAGAGTGCCTATGTCCTTGACAGCGTCTTCACGTTGCACACCATCGTCAAGATGAGCGAAGACTTTTCCGTAGCCCGATGATCCACGCACGTTGGGATATAGTTTGGCGACTCCCAATTCGTTTACGAAGTAATTGTCCTCGTCATTGAATCCGGGGCGAAACTGTTCTTCCGGCCCACCATGGATATCGATAATCACCGGTCTCTTCCCCGCGAATTTGGCAGGCGGCCGGTAAAGAAAGGCTGAAAGAGTTCTCTTGTCGAACGTGGTCCAGTGAACTAATTCCGGCTGCGCAAAGTCATCAGTGTTAAGGCGGTTCTTAAAGCTAGTTGCCCAGCAATCGACCTTACCCGAGACAGCGTTCACCGAGTAGACATCATCGGGGGTTCGAAACGATTTGAAGTTAAATGCCAAATCGGCAGAATTCGCATGCCACTTAAGATCTGAAATAATCCCAAGGGGAATTATCGGTATCGCTTTTTCTTTCTGAGTTGCGACGTCAAACAGGTGCAGACGGGAGATTCCTTCCTCGTTGGTAGTGAAGGCTATAGTGCGTCCGTCTGGTGCAAGCTGAGACTCGTCGACATCCCAATGAGAGTCAGAGGGGATATAGCTAAACTTCCGAGATGCCAAATCTATGTACGCGAGGCGACGAACATCGGAGTCATGATCAGTGACGACGTAGACTCCCTTTCCGTCTTTGCTGAACTGTGCAAAATCCAAAAACTCAGGTCGCTCTGAGCCGCCCGCGATCAATGACTTCTTTCCGCTCTCAACATCAACCAGCCTGAGCGCTCCTGCTGTGTTAAAAGTGAAATCGCAAAAAACGATTTGCTTATCATCCGGCGACCAGTCGTAGGCCTTGAAGTAGTTTCCCGAAGACTTTGTAAGCAAGCGATCGCTTCGAGGATCGGCGGGATCAATCAATCGAAGATTTACGCCTGAATCACCGGTGGGCGTGGAACTGTAAACGATCTTATTGCCGGCATTGGACCAGACAGGCTCGGTGTTTCTCGATCTTTCATCTGAGAGCTGCGTTATCTTGCCTCCACCAATCTCATAGAGATAGAGCTGGAACGTTTCATTCCCGTCAGTATCTTTCGTGTATGCCAAGTACTTGCCTTGCGGTTGAAAGTAAATGTCATAGATGCCATTCGCTTGAATGTAGATTGACGAGATCGCGGGGGTCGCTCCAGGCTTGGTAACGCGAGATACCCATGTTGAGCTTGAGAGGCCCTTGAGCCAAATCTCCTGCTTCAAGGGATCCCACCCGGCCAACGGCAATCCATAGATACCGCCATACTTCTCAACTTCATGCGCTAGCGACCCAGGAATTGGGGGAACTCCAACTGCCTCGATACTCTTGCTCGGCGAAACGACTTGGCCCAGCGCTAAGCCGTAGGCATTGACCAAGAGCGCGAGCAAAGCCAACGCGAAGGCGCGCGCGCGGCTCCAGCCCCTGGGGGCGCAAAATCGGTTGGGCTTACTCGCTGCGTTCATTGCACCGACGCTCCGAACTCTCTAGTTTCACAAGATAGGTGAACCAAGATATCCGCACAAACTGGGCCTCTATTCTTTATAGACGCGAGAATTCCTCAAAAATCCCAGTTCAATCAAGAAATATTTTCGGCGGGCCAATCCGACAAAAGAAATCCTCGATATTTTTCCGAAAGCATAATTTTTGTCGGTTTCTCGCGTCTCTTAAGAATAGAGGGGATTTTCTGTGCACTTGTGTTGTCTAAGATGGTCGGGCAACAGGACAGCGGACCGACCCTATATTGACCAAGCTAAATGGGAACCCAAGCCACTTTGGTATTGCCGTTCAAAAGCAACGGCATTGTCGGCAACTCGCCGGTGATGAAGGCACTCGACTGCCAGATCGAAACGGCGGCGCGCAACGATCTTACCGTCCTGATTACGGGCGAATCAGGAACGGGCAAAGAGCTGGTCGCTCGGGCCATTCATAATTGCAGCGAGAGAGCCGCCGCACCTTTTATCACCGTCAACTGCGGCGCCATCACTGAGAGCCTCCTGGAGTCAGAGCTTTTTGGTTACGAACGTGGCGCGTTCACAGGGGCAAACCAAGACCGAAGCGGCCTCTTCGAGGCAGCTAATACAGGAACAATTTTCCTCGACGAAATAGGGGAGATGTCTACCGCCTGCCAAGTAAAACTCCTCCGCGTCCTTCAGGAAAAGGCGGTGCGCCCTGTGGGAGGGCATCACGAAAATCCTGTCGATGTGCGCGTGTTAACAGCCACCAATCGCGATGTCCGCCAGGAAATCTTGTTGGGCCGTTTTCGTCAGGATCTCTTCTATCGGATCGCTGTCCTGACCATAAACACTCCGCCTCTGCGCGAAAGAGCGTCGGACATCCCGCTATTGGTTGAATACTTTCTGAGCGAGGCCGCGAAGAATATGAAACGCCGTGACGCCCCGAGGATTGAGCCCAGCGCTATCACGGCCTTGAGTATGTATACCTGGCCCGGCAATGTGCGACAACTACAACACATTGTCGAGCGACTGGTAGCCAGCACAAGAGATCGTCAACAGATAACGGCCGCCGCAGTTCATCAAGCCCTCCAAGCTGTAAACCTATTCGAGAACAGCCCTCAGGTTCCGATGATCTTTCGAGAGGACGACTCACTTGAAGAATTTCTGGACCGCATTGTCCTCGCTCTCTACAACCATTTCCGAGCACTCACAGGTAGTCATTTACAAGCAGCACGAGCCCTGCGCATCGGTCGAGGAGCGCTTTATCAGCGACTCGACCGGGCCAGAGAGCGAACTAGTGGCAATGGACTTTCAAAAAAAGACAAGTGGACAGACTGAATCGTTCAGATGATGCTTTGCCATTCGGCGGCAGGGATAAAAAGTGATAGGTGCCGCAGATTGGAAGTAGCGACGACAACGTCGCTCCCTTCGCCCATGAGAATTGACGCCTGGGCGGCGAGAATCACATCCGCGTCAAGGGCTGCGCCATCAGCAGTAGGTCTTCCGGCTTTACGAGCCTGCGCCCAGAACTGCGCCGCCTTAAGCATCGCTGCAGTCGTAAGCGGCAAATATGCAAATGTCTCCTTAATGCGGTCGAGACGTTTGACGCCGCTCACTTTGTCCGCGCGAAGCAACTCCCGACGAATTTCGTAATCGGCGATCTCAGGAACGACAATTACATTTCCCTTCTGTTGTTGTCCCCTAGCCCATTCTCGACAAGAGGCTATTATCTCTGTATCGCTGGGGTTCGAAATGATTCCCAGAGGACCACTATCAAGCAATATGAGCTTACTCATTCGCTGTAGACGGGCTCAGCTCCGACCGAGGCACGGGTTTCATTCAGAGCATGTTTTAGGTAGTCGAAGGTTTCGGCGCGCTCTTCCAGATCATCGTTCTCAAGCTCGGCGAAAAGAGTATCAATGGCCGCTGGATCGAGAGGTCTAACCAGCAGGCCCGTCTTACGTGCCAGTTCAGTGAGATCAGGAGTTATGATGTGTTCCGAGACAGGATTGCTCATTTTTGCTCACCTCCGACGCGAACCTCGCCCGAGATTATACCACGGCTTGGTTGTGTCCTCTGTTTGTATACAGGTGATCGAACTAAAATCTTATACGCATTCCTTGTCCCACTTCTCTCGATATCTCTCGGCCAACCTGTGTGATCACCGCCGCCGCCTGCCGTAATTTAGCTGCTTCCAGTCCGGCGCTGCGGGTTTGTCCTGCTGCGTCCACCTGGCTAGTGTAGACGGCCCTGTTTGCCTCCAGTTCCTTATGATAGTTCTGCTCAACGCCGCCACGCGCTTCTGACGCCCCACGCCTGTAGCCTCCAATTGCTTCTCCCGCGCCGGCATTGACTCCGCCCGTCTGTTCTCCGGCCTGCCTGTCGATGGCCACCTTCATGTCCGACTCATATTGCTGGCTGCTCTCTACGGACTTACTAGCGGCTGTGGTTTGTATCCCCGTTACGCCTTCACGATAGGCGTCTGTCGTTTGATTGACGCCGCGATTGCGATTAGAAATCGCCGCGCTTTGAAAGAAGCCGCTCAGTACCGGGCGAATGATAGGAATCTCCGGCGGCACACCTTCAGAGAGATTGCGTCCCCATAGATCTTGCTTTGCAGCGTGAGATTCCCACGCTGCGCCCACCTTCTCCTTAGCGGCACTGGCGTTGGTAGTTCCCACTTGCTGATCGCGTGAGATATTTGTCTCACGAATACCGCGCGAAACGTCAGCGCCCACCTGAGACTTCTGAAATCCGGCAGCCGCCTGAATGATCATTCGCTGTGTCGTCGCGGCACCCGTCGTAGCCGCCACCTGACCGGTCAATGCCGCCTGAATAGAAGCAAGCTGGCCTGTACGTTGACCCTGCGCTCGCAGATTGCCGCCCTCCTGCTGCCCTGCCGAACGAGTCACGTCCGCCTGGTATCCGGCGTTGTACTGAGTCGTCTCTGCCTGTCGATTGATTGAGGCAGCAGCCTCGGCACTGTACTTCTCGATGCCCGTTCCAATCATCGCTCCCATCCAACTGGAAGCCACAGTCGCCACAGACTCATAGACTCTACCTGACAACAGATAGAGCGAAATGAAAGGTGTTCCATACAGACTCAATGCGCCTAACCCCATGGCAAAAGCAGCCAAGGCAACCGTGTATTGCGGTTGCGCGAGCGGATCGGTAATCGCCCTCATCGTGTCGTAGTTCCACACATATAAAGGCGAGCTGTCGCCCACCGCCATCGCCACATTGCCCCACATGTAGGCAATGATACGAATGATCTTAGAGACGGAAGGCCAGAGCAGCGTCAAAGCGATGAGACCGAAAAAGAACGGATACGTGGTCTTGCTGGCGATCTGCTTATCGACGATGCACGCCAGCATGAAAGGCATGGCGAGCTTCAACCCCAGCGTCAGAGCCGCGCCGAGAATCACCAGAATCAGATCTCCGAATTCAATCAACGCCCTCTCGAAGTTCAGCCACGTCATCATCGATGAGATGCTCCACTGGGAGACGTCAGCCTTTTGGTCGAAGTTCTGGATGGTGCTGTCCGTATCGACCATGATGCCAAGCACCGCCTCACTGCCAACCTGAACTGGATTGATGGCCGTCTCCCGGCCATCAACCTGGACCGTAAACATGTTCTGCTGAAATTTCGCGTAGGAATCGTTGAAGCTGTCGCGTTGCGCCTGGTATAAGCGCTGCAATACAGATTGCTGTCCCGTTTCGTTACCGTTGGCGATCTCGTACCCAATGGCGCTCATTCCGTTGATGATCGCCAGACTCGTTCCCGACAACATGAAGAACAGGGCCAGCCGGCCAAACCACCAATAGAGATTTGGTCCCTCACCGTTGTCATCGCGGACAATGCGAAGCATGGCAAAGCCGGCCAGACAGTTCCCCAACACCCAGGCCAGCAATTCAAACCAGCCGATGAGCTTCGAGACAATCTCGCTCTCAATGAAAGGCAGGAGTGATCCCACCCGCTGCGAGAGCGCGGCGATGTTGTCCGAAAGCGATCTCACCGGCGACGGCGCAGGCGTCGGGCCTGGCGCCTGTGCTTGTGCGGCTACCGGCAGCAACAACATTCCAAGGAGAATCGCGAGCCAGACGTATCGTTTCATCGTCATGAAAACCTCAACTTCTTTTGATAGGGCCAGGCTTAGTCTAGTGGGTTGTCGATTCACTGTGGCGAGGGAGTTGGCACGCCACCCCGTTGAATTGCGTCGAAGATGCCATCTTTAACAATGTTCAGGTTGTTCCAAGCTTCGTCAGTGGCTTTAACACGATTCGCAATCCGCACCCGCTCTTCCATTGTCAGGTTGTACTGCTTAACCCGATCCTCGATCTGAGTCGACAGGCTGGTAATCTGAGCATCGAGATCTGCGATCATTTTTTCGCAGGTAGAGATCTCCAGCTTGAGGTCCGAGATGCAATGAGCGCACTGCTCTGTTTGCGGCTTCGCGAGTTCAGCGTCAAGTTCTTCCTTCGCCTGCTTCATCTCCTGAGCCGCTCCTGCTTGCCTTGCTTCGGCGACTTGTAAATCGTGATAGAGCCGCGCCAGCGTCGCATCGAACATCGCAATACGATTCATGGTGGCGATCTTGTCCTGTTCCTGCCGGCCAATGGAGTTGCGCAGATAATCTTCGAAGTCGCGCAGGTCGGCTTCAGGATCGAAGATGCCGCTCATCAATCGCGTCTTGATGGACTTGATCATATTAAGACGCGAAATCACCATCGTCTCCATTGCCCGCTTGAGCGCGAAGACATCGCGCACCGTCTGTCCAATCTGGGCCATGGTGCGTGTGAGAGCGTCGTTGTGCAGCACGAGCTTTTCAGCCTGACCCAAGACCCCCTTCATGGTGCTGAGTTGCTCCGCCAGCTTATTGATTTCATTGGTGTACTGATTGATTCGTTCAAGCCAGCGATTGGCCTCTTCAATCTGCCGCTCAATTTGGAGCGTGTACTGCGCCGGATCGAAAACAGTGAACTGAGCTTGCGCGGTTACTGGCGACAGGATGGATCCGATCAACAGACCCAGTAGTAGATGCTTGATGACGCACTTCATTGGCTCAACTCCTTTCCATTCAAATCCTGATGGCGCTTACGCCTCAGCCGCTTCCAGCAGCGTTTCGTCGATCTCCCTGAGAGCGATAGCAGTCAGGCCGCGCGAGTAGTGCTCCGCCAGCCAGGCATGGACTTGCATATCTGACCAGCCGGGGTAATAAGCAAGCACACGACTGCGGGCGTTCCTTTCGTCGGCGTTCGTAGTCAGCGTCCACAGCATCAACGGACTCAGTTCATGCTGGACGATCTCAACCACCTGGTCAGGGCCGCTGCCTATCACCATCAAGAATTGCGAGAACCTTCCGGGCGCAGTCTTAATGTGGGCAATTGCCTCCGCACCGTTGGGAGAGAGCTTCGCGTGAGCGACTACCTTCGAGTAATCGCCAAGCTGCTTGCCAATGAAGAGCACATTGCCGGTCTTCGAGAGCGAAGCCACGTCCTCAATGTCTTCAAATGCATGAGTCGCAAGTATCGTGATTGAGTTCTCCTTGGGACCCTTGCGGCCGGCGTGCTGGAGTACCTTGAAGATGAATGGATACTCTTCCTTGATTTCCCACATCTCATCGAACAGGTTGGCAGTAGGAGCCCGCGTGCCATCGGCGCGTCTGCGTCCAATGCTGCGCGCGACATGCGCAGCAATGCGGTAGGCCAGCGACAGCTTGATGTCTTGCGGAAAGTCCCTGAGCGAACCCAGCTCAAAAACATCAAATGCAGACTTCTGTTCGTAGTCAGGATGAGTAGGGGCATCCAGCCAGGGATGGCCGATGTAATTGCTCAATGCGAGGACCAGAGTTTCGCGACGCTCTCGCACCATCTCCGACTCGAAGGGAAAGGTTCGAAGCTGCGCCACGAAATGCGAAAGAGTCGGTTCAAAAAGCGGTCGCCCTGGTCCGTTCTGTGAAACGATGTTCTCGTAGACCTGAGTAACAACTGCACTGATAATGTCTTCTGCCGTCTTATCGTCATCCTTTACGCGCGCCAGCATCTTCAGGTCGCCCACCACCAGCGCTCGCTGCACGTCGTCTGGCATCTCTCCATCTCTTAACCCGGCATATGACCAGATATTGATGGCCCGCACTTGATCGGGTTGCGGCCTGATATACCGACCTCCAAGGACCGTCACTAATGGTAGGAGTGTCTCCCCAATATCGACGGCGTTGATGCTGGCGTCGCGCATACTTGCCAGAATGTCGCAGGCGAACTGGGCCATCAGGATAGACTTGCCGCCCCTTGGCGCAGCGATGATCTGAATGAGCGGCGAAGGAATCTGGTTGCGGTCAAACAAATCAATGCCAATCAGGCGACCGGTAGCCGTTGAAAGCAGCGTGTGCGGTCTCACGGCTCCGGGCCAGGAGTCTTCCGTAGGTGTTAAGGCGACGACGGAATTTGCGACCTCCGTGAGTTCGCGTCCGGTAATCTTCGGACTCAGTTCGCCGACAATCGCTGAAGTATATAGAGCCCGCAGTGCTTCGGGCTCTTCGCGTTCGGCATTCGCTCCCGGAATCTGACGAAGCGCCGCAACAACCTTCTCGCATTGCTCGTCAAGAGCCTCAACCGATGAATTCAACTCCGCGAAGTTCCTGGCTCGCTCGCCATATATGACGACATAGAAACGCGTCGGCAGGAGAGACTCGCGCGAGCCGGCAACTTCGTCACGCACTGCTCGGAGGCTTCTCAACGCTGCTGCCCCTTCGGGATTGTCTCGCCGGGTGAAAGTGCGCTTGACCTGCTTGATGCGACGGTCGAGGCGCTTGGTTTCTTTGCGCTGTTCGGGAAAGACGTATTCAGTAACTATGGTGTGACGGCTGTTGAAATCCCTGCGTCCGATCAAGCCTCGCAAAGCATCGGCGGTCACAAACTCATTCGGCGGCGTAAACATCGAGACTATCGCCACGGGGTGTTCACCGTGCATTAGATAGTTGAGTTCGCCCTCAATGGTCTCGCCACAAAGGTAGTCCCGCAGATCTCTTCCCGGTCTCTCCGTCAAGATGGGAATTGAAGTAGCGTTCTGGCGGTGCCCAAAGAAAACGGCTTCCCATATCTCCTGACGAGTAAACCGCCGCAATACCAAAGGCGATGAATTCTCAATCTGGCGCCACACTCCGTTCGCGTGACCGTAATTGCGCTTTTCATCGTCCAGTGTTCGCCGGACAACTGAGTCATCTGCGGTGCGGCCATAGGTTTCCGGCAGTCTTCGGAACGCAGAAAGAAGGCCGTCAGCCTTGATTTGATCCTGTAGCGCGTGTTTAAGGTCCGCCAGCGCGCTGACTGTCGAATTGGCTCGCTTCTTCGGAGGCACTCTCACCCAAATCGTGAGCACGCTGCGACGATAAGCCAGGCGCTTGGCAGAACTCTCGAGATAGTCGAGATTCGACGCCTGCAGCAGCGAAGCTAGGGTGTGTGTCCCTTGTTCCGCGCGCGAACCGATTAAATTGATGATCGCGTAGCCAGCATCGGGAATGGTTGAGTATCTGAATTGCATCAACGTCCCTGCGGGCTTATCAAAGGCCAGCATTCGCGCGAGATCGTCATAACGAATGTCAACCAACGAATCATCGGCAAACATTGTGGCTGGCATTTCAACGTTGTAGGCGACGGTCAGCGAGCCGTCCTTATGTCTCAGAGCGTCGCTATAGATGCCGACGATTGATGAGTCACGCTTCCGGCCCGGAGGGCGTCTAAGCGCCGCAATGCGCCCATCAAGCTCCCTCTCGTCTGCTAATTCGTCGTAAGCAAGAGTGCGTTCCATTTCTCTTCACATGCCTCCTGAAGTCGTCTGTTGTGTTCAACCACGAGCAGTGTTGGAGTTACCGTCTGCGCCGATCGCGACCTGTCGGCTTGCCTTAACGAGTTGTCGGCTTCTGGATCGATGAGCCAGCTGCGCCGAAAGCCTCGCTTCTTTCCGTTCGGAATGGCGCGGTATTGTCGGTGATGCAAGATGACCGCCTTCATCTTGTGCCGAAGCCAACAGGGCCTGCGCCCGATGCGAACGTAGTTGAAAAAAGCAATGCTGCCCGCTGTGGCCAGCAACCAGGTCCACATCTGCAACGGAACATAGAGAACCGTGATCCCGAACGGCACCGGAGCAAGATACCCGGCGCAGGAAAGTAGCAGCACCGTGAACCAGTCGCTATCGGCCACGCCGAAGCGCACTACCGGCAGATAGATATTTGGCCTTACGGGACGCAGTCGCATCCTCACACCTCCGCAAGAGACTTCAGATTTATGAGCGCTCGGCGCGAGTCCCAAAATCAGAACGTGTTGTCCAGGGGCACCGTCTCACCCTGACTGAACGCGTAAATTGCCGCGCACACGCCACCGAATGCGAAGCACGCAGCTCCGGTTATGAACTTCCAGGTCGAGAGCGATTCCTTTAGGCCCGAGGTAACGATCCCAACGGCGATGAAAATAATCCCCGCAATGATCATCGCCGCCGCGAGAAAGAATGTGACCGAGCGCAGACTGTTGCCGAGCTGCGAACTGTTGCCGTTGAAGAATGAGCCGGATGGCGTTTGCGCCGAAACAGATGCGACTCCCAGTATCACTACCAACACCGCGGCAACGACGCCATTCAAAGTCTTGATTCCCAGCGCCAGCGCTACCAACCTGTGACCGATACGCACGGCCCGCGAATTTTCCAAACCGGGGAAAGCCGGTACCTCAATCATGTTGTTCATTTCTTCTTCTCCTTGATTTCATAGAAGTGTGCGACCCGCTCTCCTGAGCGTCTTTTCGCGAGTTACTTAACTCTGCGTGGACTCTTCAATCGCCGTGCCACGATGCTGGCCCACTTGTTGCTAACGCCCCGCTCACCATGCTTCAGAAACTGGTCCAGTCGGTTCCCTTACTACTGCTATTGACGGTGGTCTCGATGGCCCAAGATCGAGGAGAGCTTGGGCCATCTTTCCGGGAGAGATCGATTCAGTTAGAGCCACTGATCATTGAGTCCGCAAAGCGGTACGGAATTGACCCTCGCATCTTGCGAGCGCTGTGCTTCGTCGAATCGAGATTTCGAGTCGATGCCGTGAGCCCGAAAGGCGCGCGTGGTCCAATGCAATTCATGCCGGAAACTGCCGCTCGGTATGGCCTGCGAAATCCCAACGATCCCAGGGAAGCAATCGACGCCGCAGCTCGCTATTTACACGACTTATTGGCGAGGTTTGGCGGTCGAGTAGATCTTGCTCTTGCTGGTTACAACGCCGGCGAGGGAGCAGTCGAATCGTTCCTCACGGGAAGACCATTGGTGCTACGCACCGGCAAGATCATTAACCCGCGTGGTCTCGTTACCGGCGGCATTCCTCCCTACTCTGAAACACAAACCTATGTGAGAGCGATCATGGGTTCTTTGGTAGTTACTCGCGCGACCGCGCGGAGGGCCTCTCCGCCTCCTCCAGATCAGCGTGTAGTGAAGGCCCGAGACTTCACTCTCGATGCAACCGGCGACAGCGATCTGCTAGCGATCAAAAAAAGATCCGCTGTGAATTCTTCCTTCATCGAAATCCCGTAGGGAGTGTCAGGTTTTAAATACAAAGGTGTCAGGATCCGTGACAGTCGCACTATCAATCACGAGCAACCTCTCACGTTTCATTGTGGCATGTCAGTTGTTGGCGGAGCGCGAACAAAGAGGACACGCTCTTGAATGAGCAACCAACACCACTGAGACTTGGAGGATTTATGAGCGCAGATGTTTTGGACTTGCAACTACCGATGAGCGACGTGGAAGCAGGAACTGCGAACTCTTCCGAAGTTGATCGCAGCACAGAGGCAGCAAGTGGTTTGGCACCGGTAATCTGCTATCGCGATCCCGCCGACGTGCGAACGATACGAAGGCAATCATGGCTGATCATCCTTTCGCTCGCGATCGTGGGCATCGCCGTCATCGGCGTGGTCTATAAAGCCATTCAGCGACCGGACCGCATCGTGGTCGATATGTCATCCGGTCGCGCGGTCATGATAAACGACCGCGAACTCGGAGCCACGGAAGCCGTCAAACTCGAAAAGGACAAGCTGCAACTCGCCGATATGGATTACGTCGTCAAGGCGTATGTCGAATACCTCTACCGTGTTGACCAACGATCGCGCTCCAAGGACATTGAGTCATCCCTTCGATTGATGGTTCCCGGTCAGGCCAAGAAGTTTGCGCAGTATTTGACCGACCAAAAGGTTCTGCAAACACAGCGGGAACAACAGTGGAATGCGACCTGGAAACCCGAATACCTGGAACATGCTCCCGGAAAGCCACTAACCATCAAGGTCTACGGCACTCAGGAAATCGACATGGTGGTCAAGAACGAAAGTAAACATGCCACCAAGCATATCTTGCTCACCGTGGAGCTGTTGCCCGACGCGCCTGAGAACGGCACGTTTCGCCTCGACCGCAATCTTCGTTCGGGGTTTCGCGTCAATACAATCGACTACAAGGAACTCAGCTCGACCGAAGCCGAAACGCCGGCAGTCGTTCCAACCCAAGGCTAAGAGGATACCCAAATGAAGACAATCATTTCCCTGTTCGTGCTCGTGTGCTCTGCGGTTGCGGCCTTCGCCCAACAACCCGCGCCGTCGCCAAACAAACCCCAGGTTACACGGCGCTGTTGTGTACATCGGCCACCAAAGCGGGTTGCCACTGCAACTCCAATCGCGACGCCGCCCCCGGCGACAGAGGCTGACCCAGACTTCTTTGTTGGCGAAGCCAAAGTTGACGTAACCAAGGATGAAACTGTCGTACGACTCGCGATGGCCCAGCACGGAAGCGTGCTCATCGAGTTACCGGCAAATGATGGCCCGCGCTACATCATTCCCGGCGATCCAGAGATGGCCACCGTCGATGAAAAGGCGCTGGAGCGGAATAAGCGCGCAATCGTAGTGCGCCCAGGCACCCTGTTCGTCTCACCGCCGCCTACTCACAAAGCCCGAATTCCGGCCGCGACCGTAACCGCGCAGATGCGCAGCGGCCTTGTAGTCACGTTCCTGTTCTATCCTGTAGAAGACCTCGCACAGAACGTTCATCGCTGCGTCTTAGCTTATAACCGGGATGAAGTCGTGGCACGACGACGCGCGGCAGGACTGCCAGTCAACCTCGATACAACTAACCAGGAAAGGAGGAATGAAACTGGGCAGTCCACCGCGCCAATTTCTATTTCTGTGGATGCAACTGAAGACACCAAGCCGCTCGAACGAGAAGCTCCAGAGAAGTCTGCTACTGTCGCTGGCCCTGCTAACGAGCCGAAGCCAAAGACTGAACCAAAAGACACGACAACGCTACCGGTAACGACTGACGCTCCAGCTCTCAAACCTGGGCAGACGAAGACCGAAACCAACGATCCTGTTATCGCGCTCACGCGTGATGCCTTAGCACGCGCGGTGAAGAAGCCCAAGCAATTCAAGGCCTGGACGAAACCAGTTCATGGCATCGCGCTCTCGGTTGTTAGGCAAGCTGAATCGGCCGGCGCAGTTCAGCTTGTGCTGGTGGCAGTCAGAAACACGAGCACCGAGAGTCTCAAGCTAGTTTCTGGCAGTCCCGATCTGGTCCTCGAAATGCTCGACGATCAGGGTAAGGCCATCAACATCGAATCAATCAAGCGACTCCACACCGAGACAAGTGAGACCGCTGACGCAATTTCCGCAGGCAGCACTGTCTACTACGTCATCGCCTACGCCTCGCCCGTACTCGGTACTCATCAACAGATCAAGGTTGTTGTCGGGCAAAGCACCGCGGCTGATGAGCCCGCATCAATTGCGCTCAGCAATGTTGGCAGTAAAGGAGGACAGCATGAATCGAAACGGTAACCACCATGACATTGCCTTAGTTGATGTCATTGAGCCTGAGATCCCGCAGACTCAAACTGCCACCTTCTACGATACGAATAACCCGGTGCTCAAGCCTGCCAGAGAGGTTGATACCAGGAAGAAGAAGGGCTGGAAACGAAAGCTGATCGGTTGGTGCTTTATCCTACTCTTAGTCGGCGGTGGCGCAGTCGCTCTCTATCTGCTGCTTCGAGTCAATCGCGTGCCCGTGAGGGTCCAGGCTGATTCTCGTCGTGACTCTCAGAACGCGAAACCAAAGAACGACTCGAACAATTCGGAGAACGGCTTGACCTCCGATGCTATTAATATCGCGCGAGCGGCAGCGGGAACCGATACAGCCACCGCAAACCGTAGCAATCCCGCCGTGTCGCCAAACCCATCGCCAATTGCGTCGCCCACACTCATCTTAAACAATGGACGTAACCTCAGCTTCACTGGGAATTCATCGCCGGTGAATGAAACCCTTAACGATCCCAATTCAAACGGCAACACAAACCAGCAGCAAGGCGGTGGCACTAATCAACAACAGGTAAGGTCCAGCGATCTCTCTGCTACGCCACTGGTGCAGAGTCACTTCAATTCTACGCAGAGCATCTTTGTCGATGACTCGCCACCCAGGCTTTCTAATCAACCGCAACCCATTACATCGGTGCAGTCTCGACTCGACAAGAAACCGCCGGCGACAACAGTCGTTAAGACTCTGCCAGCAGTATTACCGCCTTTCGGAACAATGCTGCCGGTCCGCACTCAGGGCGTGATCTTCACTATGCGCAATAACTCTTACGCGAGGTTGGAACTAACTAGAGATTCCTCAGGTTCAGGATGGGCTTTGCCGAAGGGCACGGTTCTAGTTGGTCGCACTAGCGGCAGCGAGTCTAACCGTGCTTTCGTGAACGTCATTGGCTACATCGACCCGCGAGATAACCGACTCGTGAAAATGACAGGCGATGTTCTGGGAGGCGATGGCGCCACCGGTATCCCAGGGAAACGCATTGGTGTGGATCGGAATCGGCTAAACCAGACCTTACGCAAAGTCGCATCGAGTGGAATTCAAGTGGCCGGCATGATGGCTGGAGCATTGACCGGCCGGGGAACGGTAGTAGTCGATGGCGCCGGCTATCGGCTCATGAATCCCGTGACCGATGAGGCTCGCGGCGCGATTGGCGCAGGCAACGACAGGAACAGTTTCGTCAAGGTGGAGGCGGGCCGAACTGCATACGTCATGGTTGCCGATCTGCCCAAGAGTGTTCAGGCCGTAGATGCGCCCGGCGAAGACGAATTGGCCCACGCCGCGCATTCCCTGACCGACCGCGAAGTCATGGAATTGATTCTGTTCGGCACGCCCGAAGAAATTCGTGCGGCTACTCCCTTAATGAATGACGAACAGAAGCAACTAATCCTTAAGTCCCTTACGCCGGAAAGTGAAAAGAAATGATTCTCTCCGACCCGCATCGTGAAGTCATTAATCCGCGCCGCCTGGTGCGCGAACACGGCCGCGACGCTCTCGCTGCACTGGTGGCGAGCGAGTCAGGTTACATCTTCCAGTTACGGCCGCTCAAGGATCTCTGTCAGTCATTGAAGTCAGGGATGCCGCTGCTGGCCGAAGGCGAGCGCGGTGGGGGTAAGACCGAAATGGTCGACGCGCTCGCCTACTCCTGCAACCGGCCCTACTTCGAGCTGCAAGGCATGGACGATCTCAAACTGAAAGACATTCTCTTCGAGTGGGATGAGCGAGGTCAGAATAACTTCGTCGTACAAGCGGTCGAAACTGGGGTACTCGAGCTCGAAGCAGCGCGCCGACTACAGTGGGGCAAAGAGTTTCTCACCTTGGGCGAGATCCTGAAGGCCTATGACTATCTGGCGATCACCGGCATAGTCCCAATCATCAAACTGGACGAATTTGAAAAGCTCCCGCCAGTCTGTCAGGCATTTTTTTATCAGCTATTCACTGATGGCCATGCGTCGATTCCTCGTCTCGCCGAAAACAAAGGACACATCGGTGTCGGCAAAGATGACGAAAAGCCGATCGTGATCCTTACTTCAAACAATCAGCATGTTGTTCACGCACCGCTGCGCTCACGTTGCGTCTATACCAAAGTTCGCTTGCCCACAGATTTCGAAGAAGCGCGAATCCTACATTCACGCGTCCCGCTCGCTTCTGCTGCCCTCTTGACACAGGTCGTGAAGGTCGTCAGATACATTCGCGTCATGATGCCCACCGTCAGGGACAAGCCAGCTCTGCGCGAATCCATTGCCTTACTCAAATCGCTCTTGGCGGAAGAAATTGCAACATTGAACGCCGAGGTCGTAGACGATCATCTCGGGCTGATAGCCCGCAATTCAGATGATCTGGCCAACCTTGAACTTGGCCTGCAGCGTTTGGAAAGAGCGGCACTGAGTTCGGATTCAGTGATCGAGCAGATCGTCCAGGAAATCTTCTGTGAACGTGTCGTTCGCTTGCGAGAGGCAGCATGAATATCAGAGAGCGTGGGAGCATCTGGCCTGTGATCTCGGTGGCTGCTGGCGCGTTCTTCGTGCTGGTAGTCATGCCGCTCATAATGCAGCGACAGCGCAGCGGTCGCATGGCCACAGTTGACCCCACCGTGACCATTGGTGATGTCGCTAACAACGCAGCAGCAGTCCAAAATGCTCCCGCGTATCGATGGCCGGACAGCGAAGTGCCGCGCACGGCTGAACGCTTGCGAGATGTTACTGCAGTTGCGATCGCCGCCACGACCAACGTGGTTGAGGGTGCAATGACCGGCCACGCCCCAAGGGATGCTGCTGCCATCGTCGTGAGCATCGCGCAGCGTCAATTGATTCCCACAGAATGGCTCACCAACCAGCCCGGCGTCTTGCAGATGCCGCACGCAACGGTTCATCTGCGCTATTCACCAAAGGCCTTCGCTGTTGAAGTCATTTCCGTGCCGAACGACCGCGGCGATGGTCCGGCAATCCTGATCCGCATTCCTGACAGCGAAAACACCACAGTAGGCACGCGATATTTCGAGTCAACGCGACTGGACGGGATCACCTATCCGAATCCTTTTGCGCCGATCGCGGAAATCATTGCTGCCGGTTGGCAGCCACGGCTGTTCAAGCAAACCCAGATCCCCGATGAGCAACGAGCCCAACTCGAACAGTGGGCCAAAACCATAACTCCTAAGTAGTAACAAGAGGTGTGCCATGAGCTTTCGCGCAAAGATCGAGAGAATCGACGCTGACTATTTCATCCCCCGCCCTGCTGACGAACCGGACCTCGACGCTTTCCATGCCGCCACTCGATTCCTTCAGGATC